>Ga0134125_10006269_pt1 | contig 13472 bp, 13 predicted proteins | sample KB31751_FD_96464 | JGI IMG/M metagenome (GOLD analysis project Ga0134125, IMG submission 96464) | Terrestrial soil microbial communities with excess Nitrogen fertilizer from Kellogg Biological Station, Michigan, USA - KB3-175-1 | ecosystem: Environmental > Terrestrial > Soil > Unclassified ... | reverse complement strand
TTCTCCTGGTACGTGTCGCCGCTCGGGCGCACCCGCGAAACCATGAACCGGGTGCGCGCGCAGCTCCCCGAGCCGCTGCCCGACGTGACCATCGACCGGCGCCTCATCGAGATTTCCTTCGGCATTTACGAAGGTCACCTCCACACCGAACTCGCCTCGGGGGCCATGGCCATTGCCGGGGAGCGCGACGCGAGCTTCTGGTATTTTCGCCCGCCCGGTGGCGAGAGCTACGACGACGTGGCCAAAAGGGTGCTCGATTTCGGCCGCTCGCTGACAGGGCCGGCCATTATCGTCTCCCATGGCGGCATACTGCGCGTCCTGCGCCACCTGATCGAGGGCTTCCCGCACGAGCGCGCGGTCAACTGGTTCCCGCCGCAGGATTCGGTGGTTCACTTTACCGACGGCAAGTCAGTGGTGTATCCGGCAGGCCAGAGCTGGGACGACTAGCCCGGCGGCGCGAGGTCTCATGAGCTTCAACACCTTCGGCCAGATGTTCCGGTTCACCACCTGGGGTGAGAGCCACGGGCCGGCGATCGGCGTGGTAGTGGATGGCTGCCCGCCGGGCATTCCGATCAGCGCCGAGATCATCCAGCGCGACCTCGAGCGGCGCAAGCCCGGGCAGTCGCGCTTCACCACGCAGCGGCGCGAGGAGGATCTCATCAACATCCTGAGCGGGGTCTTCGAGGACGAACGCGACGGACTGCTGAAAACGACGGGCACGCCGATCTCGATGCTCATCGAAAACACCGACCAGCGCTCGAAGGACTATTCCGACATCAAGGACAAGTTCCGGCCCGGCCATGCAGACTACACCTACCTGCAGAAGTACGGCATCCGCGACTACAAGGGCTCGGGCCGCGCCTCGGCGCGCGAGACCGCGGCGCGGGTCGCCGCCGGCGCGGTGGCACGACAGGTCATCCCCAACGTCACTATCCGCGGCAGCCTCGTGCAAATGGGGCCGCACAGGATCGACTATGCCAATTTCGACTGGGGGCAGGTCAACGAGAACCCGTTCTTCTGTGCCGATCCGAAGGCGGCGGCGGAATGGGAAGTGTATCTCGACGGCGTCCGCAAGGACGGCAACTCAGTGGGTGCGGTGATCGAGGTGGTAGCAGAGGGCGTGCCGCCCGGCTGGGGTGCACCGATCTACGGCAAGCTCAGCGCCGATCTCGCCTCGGCGATGATGTCGATCAATGCAGTCAAGGGCGTCGAGATCGGCGAGGGCATGGCGGCCGCCGCGCTCACCGGCACCGAGAATGCCGATGAGATGCGCGCTGGAAACGCCGGCCCGCATTTCAAATCGAACCATGCGGGCGGCATTCTGGGCGGCATCTCGAACGGCGATCCAATCGTGGTGCGCTTTGCCGTCAAGCCCACCTCCTCCATCCTCACCCCCCGCGAAACGGTTGATATCCACAACGCCAACACCGAGGTGCTGACCAAGGGCCGCCACGATCCGTGCGTCGGCATCCGGGCGGTACCGATCGGCGAGGCGATGATGGCCTGCGTGCTGGCCGATCACTTCCTGCGCCACCGCGGTCAGACCGGCCGAGCCGGCGGGGTGGGGCTTGCCTGAGACCGGGGCCGAGCAGTTCTTCCAGCAGGCTGAGGAGAAGCATCGCGGCGGCCGGCTCGGCGATGCGGTCAACCTGTATCGCGACGCGCTTGCACGCGACCCGCGGCACCTCGGTGCGCTATTCAATCTGGCGCAGATCAGCCTGCGCCGGGGCAACGCGACGGAGGCCGAGAGCCTGCTGCGCCGCGCGATAGCGGTGGTACCCACGGAGCCCGCCTTCCATGCGCTGCTGTCGGCGGTGCTGCGGGCGGATAACCGGTTGGTCGAGGCGAAGGCGAGCGCCGAGCAGGCGCTGAAGCTGCGCTCCAACTTGCCCGACGCCTGGAACAACCTCGCTTTGGCGGCGATGGACCTTGGCGATGCCACGCTGGCCGAACAGGCCTTCGCGCGGCTGTTCGCGCTCGATCAGCGGCATGCCGACGGCCTGATCGGGCTCGGCACGCTGCGGCTGCAGCAGGGCCGCCTCGACGAGGCCGAGCAGGCGCTCGGGAACGCCATTCGTCTCCGCCCCAACCACCCGCTGGCCTACATCCGTCTCGGCGATGTGTTCATGACGCGCCGCCGTCTCGTGCCGGCCGTCGAAGCCTATCGCCGGGCCCGCACTCTCGATGCCGGCAACCTTGAAGCCGCGGAAAAATACGATGCGGCGCTCGCGAGTTCAGGCGGCGCCGAGGCGGTGCGCGCTGGGCTCGAGCAGGCGGTTGCCCGTGAGCCTGACAATCCCAAGGCGCATGAGCTGCTGGGCGACTTCCTCAGCGCGCATGGCTTCATCGAGGAGGCGGCACAGAGTTTTCGCCGGGCGGCGGCGCTCGACCCGGCCAACACCGGCCTGCTCGCCCGCGTGGTTCAGACCCGCAAGATCACCGCCACCGACGACTCGGACCTTGCTGCGCTCCGTTCAGCCTACCAGGGCCTTCCGGCGCACAGCCCCGAGCGGGAGCCATTGGCCTTTGCCATGGGCAAGGGCCTCGACGATATCGGCGAGCCGCTCCTTGCCTTTGACGCTTATGCCGAAGGCAATGCGCTCAAGCGCCGGCAGATCGAGTATTCGCTCGAGACCGATGCCCGCCATTTCGCCGAAACCGCACGGGTGTTCTCGGCCGGGTTCATGGCGCGCCATCGCGGACAGGGCGATGCGAGCGGCAAGCCCATCTTCATCGTCGGCATGCCGCGTTCGGGCACCACGCTGACCGAGCAGCTTTTGGGCGCCAGCGCCAATGTCTATGCTGCCGGTGAGCTCGATTTCGTCCGCAAGGCGGCGATCGCCGTATTGGGGTTCGAGCCCTTCACCGGGGCTCAGCGTTTTGCAGATACCTCATTGCAGCCGGACTTCGCCGCCATCGGTCGCACCTATCTGGGCTGGCTACCCGAGGAGGCGCGGCGGACCGGGCACGTGACCGACAAGCTGCCCGCCAATTTCCGCTACCTCGGTCTGATCCGGCTGGCCTTCCCGAATGCGAGGATCGTTCATATTCATCGCGACCCGGTCGACAATTGCCTGTCGATCTATAAGGCGCGCTTTGCTGGCAGTGCGCTGGGTTATGGCTATGACCTCACCGAGCTCGGCCGCTACTACAATCTCTACCGCGGCCTCATGCACCACTGGAAGAATGTTCTGCCTGGCGAAGTTTTCGATCTGAGCTACGAGGATCTGGTGACCGAGCCGGAGGCCGCCAGCCGGCGACTGTTCGAATTCTGCGGCGTGACCTGGACGCCGGAGGTGCTGCAGTTCCATGAAAGCCGCCGCGAGGTGCGCACGGCGAGTTACGCGCAGGTTCGTCGGCCGATCAACCGCAATTCGGTGCGCGGAGCGGAGAAGTATGGCGAGCGCCTGGACCCGTTGCGGGCGGCGCTCGCCGAATACAACAACTAGCGGAAGCGCTGGGGCGCGGCCGGCTTGTTGCCGACGATCTCGTCGATTTTCGCCATCACGTCGGGCGTCATCTTCGACTTACTGTCGAGTGCCTTGAGGTTGTCCTCGAGCTGACTCTTCCTGCTGGCGCCCAGGATCACGGTCGAGACGTGCGGGTTGGCGTTGCACCAAAGCAGCGCCATATGGTGCAGCGGCAGGCCAACCTGCTTGGCAAGCTTGGCGAGCTCCTTGATCTGGCTGAGCTGCTGCTTGCCCTTCTCCGACTCGAGGCGCGCCTTGAGCCACTCATAGCCGGGCAGATTGAGGCGACTGTCGGCCGGGATGCCGTCGTTGTACTTGCCGGTGAGCAGGCCCGACGCCAGCGGCGACCAGATCGTCGTTCCAAGTCCGAGCTCGTAAAGCGGCAGGAATTCGGATTCGACCTTCTCGCGGCGGAACACGTTGTATTCGGGCTGCTCCATGGTCGGCGGCGTGAGGTGCTCGCGCCGTGCCACCAGGTGCGCCTCGGTGATCTGCTGCGCGCTCCACTCCGAGGTGCCCCAGTAGAGGACTTTACCTTGCACGATGAGGTTGTGCATCGCCCACACCGTCTCCTCGATCGGCGTGTCGATGTCGGGGCGGTGGCAGAAGTAGAGATCGAGATAATCGACCTGCAGGCGCTTCAGCGCGGCATGCGCCGCGTCCGTCACGTGCTTGCGCGACAGGCCGCCCTGCGTCGGCTTGCTGCCGCCCCAGAACACTTTCGACGAGACGGCGTAGGTGTCGCGCGGCCAGTTCAGCGCCCTCAGCGCCTCGCCCATCACGACCTCGGCGTTGCCCTGCTCATAGCCTTCGGCATTGTCGAAGAAGTTGACCCCGTGATCGTAGGCGTAACCCATGATCGAGGCGGCCGCATCCTCACCGACCTGCTTGCCGAACGTGACCCAGGCGCCAAACGAGAATTCGGAAACTTTCAGGCCAGATTTGCCCAAGCGGCGGTAGTCCATCGCATCACCTGCTGATTTTGCTTTTGAATTTCGGAGACGATCGGAAAACCGGCCGGGGAGGTCGACGCCGCATGGCGGCTTCAATCGTCAGTTGCCGATATTAGCGGTCCCGGACGAAGAGCGCTACGATTTCTTTGTTCCCGTCCCCGCCGGCGATGGGCGAGGGTACCGAGCCCCGGTGCGTCCAGCCCGCATCGCCCATGAATCCGATGACGGCATCGATTGCACCCGCGATTGCTGTCTCGTCCGTGACGATGCCGTTCTTGCCGATATGATCGCGTCCCACCTCGAACTGCGGCTTGATCAGGATCGCAGCGTCCGCGCCGTCGCGGCAAAGTTGCAGCGGCGCGGCCAGCACCTTGGTCACCGAGACGAAGCTGATATCGCACACCAGCAGGTCGATCGGCTCGGGAATATCCGCCCGGGTCAGATCCTTGACGTTGGTGCCCTCCATCGAGATGACGCCGGTCATTGCGCGCACGCGCTGGTGCAACTGCCCGTGCCCAACGTCGACAGCATAAACTCTGGCGGCGCCGCGTTCGATCAGCACCTGCGTGAAGCCCCCGGTGGAAGCGCCCAGGTCGAGGCAGACCTTGCCGCTTGCGTCGATGTCGCCGGCATCGAGGCCCGCGATCAGCTTCAGCGCCGCACGCGACACGTACGCGCCGGCAGGATCGTCGATCGCAATGTCATCGGTTTCGCCGACGAGCGCACCGGGCTTGGTTACGACGGCGCCGTTCACGTTGACGGTGCCGCGCAGGATTGCATCTCGTGCGCGGGCCCGGCTTTGCGAGAGACCGCGCTGCTGCAACGCGACATCGAGGCGGACGCGCTCCGCCATGGCTCAGGCGCCAACCAGCCGCTTGATCTTTGCTTCCGCGGTTTCCTTGCTCTCGCCGTAGTCGATCGTGCCCTCGAACTCGCCGTTCTTGCCGACGAGGAACAGGGTCGCGGTGTGGTTGACGAGATAGTTTCCGTTCTTGTCCGGCGGAGCCTTCTCGGAGAACACGCCGAACGAGGCTTTCGCAGCTTCGGTCTGGTCTGCATTGCCCACGAGGCCCGTCGCATCAGGGTCGAAGGCCGCGAGGTATTGCGCCAGCACGTCCTTGGTGTCGCGATCGGGATCGACCGTCACGAAGATCGTCCTCAGCTTGTCCTCGCCGATCCCGAGCTCCTGCCGCCAGTTGCTGATATCGGCCATGGTGGTGGGGCAGACGTCGGGGCAGAAAGTGTAGCCGAAGAACACCAGGCTCGGCGTGCACTTGAGGTCGGCCTGCGTGAAGGTGCCGCCCTTGGTGGAGTTGAGCGTAAACGGCGCGCCGGTGACGCCGATCGGCGTGACCGGCGGCTTGAAGAAGTAGAGGGCCGTGGCGACCAGCGCGGCGAGGATCACCAGCGTCCACAGGACGATGCGGAACCGTGCGATGCCGGACGACGTGGCCATGGCTGCCCCTTACGAGTCGAGCGGCTCGGTCCCCACCGGCTTGCCGTTCTTGAGCGTGATCTTTTCGATCCGCGCTTCTGCCGCCTTCAGCAGCCCTTCGCAATGCGACTTAAGCGCTTCGCCGCGCTCGTAGATGGCAATCGATTCGGCGAGCGGCGCCTTGCCGCCCTCGAGCCGCGCCACGATTCCCTCGAGCTCGGCCAGCGCCGCCTCGAAGCTCATGGTTTTGACGTCGTCGGTGGTGAGGTCTGCCAAGCTCAACTCATCAATGCGGTGACATGCGCGGCCGCGCCGGTGGCGAGGCCCTGTCGGTCATAACCGCCTTCGAGCATCGAAACAATGCGCCCGCCGCAGCAGCGGTCGGCGACATCGCGGAGCTTTAGCGTCACCCAGGCGAAATCCTCGGGTCGCCAGTTGAGCTGCGCAAGCGGATCGCGATAGTCCGCATCGAATCCCGCCGAGATCAGCAGGAAATCGGGGCGGAACGCCTGGAGCGCCGGCAGAACACGGTCCTCATAGGCGTCGCGCATCTCAGCCGTACCCGTGCGGGCGCTGAGCGGCGCATTGCAGACATTGTGGCTGACGCCGGTTTCGGTCGCCGCTCCCGTGCCCGGGAACAGCGGCGCCTGGTGCGTCGAGGCGTAGAATACCGTGGGGTCGTCATAGAAGATGTCCTGCGTGCCGTTGCCGTGGTGGACGTCGAAATCGACGATCGCGACGCGCTCCGCCCCGAACTTGCGCTGCGCCTCGCGCGCCACCACGGCAATGGAGTTGATGAGGCAAAAGCCCATGGGCCGCTCGCGCTCGGCGTGATGGCCGGGCGGCCGCACGGCGCAAAAGGCGTTCTCGACCTCGCCGAGCGCCACCGCCTCGAGCGCCGCGAGGCCGCCACCGAGCGCGGTCCCCACGGCGTCGAGCGAGCCGGCGGAGATGAAGGTGTCCTCGTCGATCTGCGCGAGGCCTTCGGCCGGCCGTATCTGGGCCAGCGCCTGCAAATAGCCCGGCGCGTGCACCAGGTCGGCGAGGCTCAGGTCGGCGCTCGGCGCGTCGCGCCGCATCAGGTTGGGGAATTCGTACGGCCCGAGCGCTTCCTCGATGGCCCGGATGCGATCCGGCCGTTCGGGATGCCCCGATGGCGTGGCGTGGCTGTCAAAATTGCGCTGCGAGACGAGAAGGGTCGCCATCGGCCTCGATTTTCCGTCGCGTCAATTAGTTGACGCTCGCCCAAGCCCTTGTCAAACAGCGCGGCATGGCCGGAACCGTTCCTCCCACGGACAATTTGGCGCGATTTGCCGCGATCCTGCGCGCCGGCGGGGTCGTCGCATTCCCGACCGAGACGGTTTACGGGCTGGGCGCCGACGCGACGAATTCGGACGCCGTCCTCAAAATCTACGAGACCAAAGGCCGACCGCGCTTCAATCCGCTGATCGTCCATGTCGCCGATCTCGCCATGGCGCACACGCTGGTCGACTTGCCGCCCTTGGCCGAAACGCTGTCGCGCTTCTGGCCGGGACCATTGACGCTGGTGCTGCCCAAGCGCCGCGATGCCGGTCTCAGCGATATTGTTACCGCCGGCCTCGACAGCGTCGGCGTCCGCATCCCGGACCATCCGCTGGCGCTCGCGCTGATCCGCGCAACGGGCCGGCCGCTGGCAGCGCCGTCGGCCAATCCCTCGGGCAAGTTGTCGCCCACGACCGCGGAGCAGGTGCGGCGGGCGTTCGGCGGCCGCGTGCCCGTGCTCGACGGGGGCCCGTGCCGCTCCGGCGTGGAATCCACCATTCTTGCCGTTGACGGCAATACCGTCACGCAGCTCCGGGCCGGAGCGCTGGCGCGCGAGGAGATCGAGAGACTCCTCGGCCGCCCGATTACCATCGCGAAACCCGATGCCAAGATTGCATCGCCCGGCATGCTCGCGAGCCACTACGCGCCGAACGCGCAGCTTCGGCTGAACGTGAGCGCGGCGGAGGCTGGCGAAGCCTACCTTGGCTTCGGACCCGGGGAAGGAACGCTCAACCTGTCACCCTCGGGCGATCTGCACGAAGCGGCGCGCAACCTCTTTGCGATGCTGCACGAGCTCGATGCGCGGGCGGCGCGCATCGCCGTCGCCCCGATCCCGCATCACGGTCTGGGCGAGGCCATCAACGACCGGCTGAAGCGAGCGGCAGCGCCGCGGAACTGAATTCGCAGGCTTCGCGCCAGCTCTCGGAACCCGACTGTGGGTACCGCTCCAGCTTCTCGGTCCGTCATGGCCGGGCTTGACCCGGCCACCCAGATACGCGGGCAGAGTGTGCGGAGAGTTCGGCTGGGTCCGCGGATCAAGTCCGCGGATGACGGACGGAGAGAATTGCGCAAGTGGCCCCCTTCCGTCGCTTCGCCACACCTCCCCCGTGCTACGTACAGGGGAGGAACCGACTGAGAATTAGTCCCTGACCTTGTATGGCTTCTGGTCGCGCCAGAAGCGCATCAGGCTTTCGAGGTCGGGGTCGCCTTTTTCGGGCAGAACGACCTTGAGACTGGCGTAGAGGTCGCCATTGCCGTGGAGGCCCTTGCCCTTGAGGCGCAGCGCCTTGCTGGTGTTGACGTTGGCGGGCAGCGTCAGCTCGACTTCGCCGTCGAGCGTCGGCACCCGCACCTTGCCACCCAGCACCGCCTCGTAGAGCGTCACCGGCACGTCGACGCGCAGGTCGGCCCCGTCGCGGCGGAATTTGGGGTGCCGCTCGAACTTCACCGTGACGATGGCGTCGCCCGGCTCGCCGCCCCACGGCGACGTCATGCCCTGGCCCTTGAGGCGGATCTGCTGGCCGTCCTCGACCTTGTCGGGCAGCTTGACGTTGACGACCTTGTTGGTCGGCAGCCTGAGCGGCACCGAGCCGCCCTTGTGGGCGTCTTCGAGGCTGACCGCGAGGGTCACATTGGCGTCATCGCCTTTGGCCTGCGGTTGCCGGGAACCGCCGCCGCCGAAGCCGGACCCGAAGCCACCGGCACTGCTGCCGAACGGATCGAAACCGGCGCCGCGGCTCGTCCGCGTCTGCGCGCCGCCGAAGCCGCTCATGAATTCCTTGAGGATGTCCTCGGCGGAAAAACCCGCGCCGGTCCCGGCACCCGCGGCGCTGCGGCGGGCGCCGCCGCCCATGCCGGCGCCGCCGAAGCCCGCGAATTTCGGGTTGCCGTCGGCGTCGATCTCGCCACGGTCGTAGGCGGCTTTTTTGTCCTTGTCGGACAGAAAATCGTAGGCAGCCGAAATCTCGGCGAACTTCTGTTGCGCCTTGGGGTCGGTTCGGTTCTGGTCGGGGTGGTTGGCCTTGGCCAGCTTGCGGTAAGCCGACTTCAGCTCTTTCTCGCTCACAGAACGAGGCACCCCGAGCACGCTATAGGGATCGCGCATGGGTTCCTTCGAATCTTGGGGGCAATTGGTCTAGGTTGCCATTCATCGACGTATATGGCCACGGCATAGTGCCTTGTCCAGACCGCCCAAGGGGTTGCCCGGTGTCCAATTTGAACCTCAGCGAGCGCATTTTCGACGATGCAGACATATCCCCTTTGGATCCGTTTTTGCTGTTCGAGGAATGGTATGCTGCGGCACAAAAATCGGAGCCGAACGACCCCCATGCGATGGCGGTGGCCACCGTCGATGCCGTCGGCCTGCCCGACGTGCGGATGGTGCTGATGAACGCCCGCGACGACCGCGGCTTCGTGTTCTTCACCAATTTCGAGAGCCGCAAGGGCGAGGAACTCATAGCGCATCCCAAGGCGGCGCTGGTGTTTCACTGGAAGTCGCTGCGCCGCCAGGTGCGGGCCCGGGGCCCGGTGGAGGTGGTCGATCCGGCCGAGGCCGACGCCTATTTCGCCACCCGCTCGCGCACCAGCCAGCTCGGGGCGCATGCGAGCCGCCAGTCGCGACCGCTGGAGCGCAAGGCCGATCTGATGGCGGCGGTCGAGGCGCTTAAGGTATCACTGCCCGACGACGAGCAGGTCACGCGGCCGGGCCACTGGTCCGGGTTCCGCATCATCCCGCTGGAGATCGAGTTCTGGCAGGACGGCGCCTTCCGCCTGCATGACCGGGTGCGCTTCAGCCGCACCGACTCGATTGCCCCGTGGACACGCCAGCGGCTCTATCCGTGACGCCTTGCAGGCGGCGCGCGCGCATGAAATCGTAAACCCGAGGCTGGGCAATCGGGCACCATGACGGAAACGTCGGAAGCGGCGAGGGTAGGGCGCGTCGAGTTCACCGGCTCGCGGCACGAGCTCTTCCTCATCCTCATCCGCGGCTACGCGTTGATGCTCCCGACGCTCGGGCTCTATCGCTTCTGGCAGGCGACCTGGAAGCGGCGCTTCTACTGGCAGAACACGGTGATCGACGGCGAGCCGCTCGAGTACACCGGAACTGCGACACAGCTGCTGGCCGGCTTCTTTTTTGCGCTGGCCTTCTTCGTGCCGATCTACATCGCGCTCTTCGTGCTGGCCATGCAGGAGAGCCAGTTCATCGTGCTCGGCTACCTGGGCGTCGGGCTGATCATCTGGTTCCTGATGGGCTATGCGATCTATCGGGCGCGGGATTTCCGCCTGTCGCGGACGCTCTGGCGCGGCATTCGCTTCGACCAGCGTGGCAGCGCCTGGGCCTTCGCGCTGCGGCGGTTCATCTGGTCGATCCTGTTCGTCCTGACCGCCGGCCTCATCTATCCCTGGATGGCCTCGAGCCTGTGGAAGTACCGCTGGCGCAACACCTGGTTCGGCGACCGCAAGATCGAGATCGCCGGAAACTGGCGCAGCTTCGCGGGGCCCTATTTCGCGGTCTATGTGCTGAACATCCTCACCATCGGCGGCACGGCGCTGTGGATGACGAGCGCCCGCGACTATCATGCCGCCGACGGCTCGCTGCTGCCGGGACCGATCAGCACCCTGGCCTGGATCGGCTGCATCGTCGTGCTGGCGTTGAGCTATTGCTGGTACCGGACACGCTCGGCCTCGAGCATGCTGTCGACGGTCTCGCTCGGCGAGGCAAAACTCAGCGTCAGGATCCGTACCGGTCCACTGTTCTGGCAGTATGTCGCCTATGTGGTCTGCCTTGCGGTGCTGCTGGTCCTGCTTCTCATGACCTTCGGCGCCGTACTCGGCAGCGTCTACGCGCTTGCCGTGGCGAGCGGCAAGGCGCCGGGTGCAGCGGCGTTGCTGTCGCTCTTCCAGTCCAGCACCTTGAACATTGTTCTATTAATCGTCGCCTACCTCATCGTGCTGGGCGCCTTCGGCATGCTGGCCGAGCTGATCCTGAGCTTTGGCTGGTGGCGGCTGCTGGCGCGCAGCTCGACCATCGCCAACCCCGACAGCGTCAATTCGGTGCGCTCCGCGCCCGAGGACCGCTCGCTGATCGGGCAGGGGCTGGCGGACGCTCTCAATGTGGGGGCGTATTGATGCAGTTCGCTGCCCGCTACCAGGACGGCCTGGTGGCCGACGTCCGCAGCGCCGAGTGCGTGCTCGACCTCGCCGCCGATCCGGTCGCCCTGGTCATCCTCGATGCCGCCAGTCGCGAGGTGCTCGACCGCTGGGACGCGTCGGCGGCCTATCTGCTCCATTCGCGCATGGCCGAGCTGCGCATCGGCAATTCGAACAAACCGGCCGGCGCCCGCCTCGGCGTTACCGGAATCGTCCAGATGCGGAACGCGCTTGGCCTCCTGCCGCTGCTTCACGCGCAGGGGCGTCGCGACGCCTGGGCCCAGCTGCGCATCCTCGTGCTCGCGACAATGGCGCTGGCGGCGGTGATCGTTGCATATCTCTATGGCATACCGCTGCTCGCCGATCGCCTCGTCGCCTATGTCCCGCCCGCCTGGGAAATCAAGATCGGCGACACGGCGGCTGCACAGATCGAACGGCAGATGACCGACGGGAAGGGCTTCGTCGTCTGCGATCCCGACCGCAACAGTGTCGCCAATGTCGCAATCGCCGGTTTCGTCTCGCGCGTCTTCGACGGGCTGGACTCGCCGTTCCATCCGACCGTCACGGTGGTGCGCTCGGCCATTCCAAACGCCTTCGCCCTGCCGGGCGGCCGCACCTACTATCTCTCCTCGCTGATCGAGGCGAGCCGCACGCCCGATGAGTTCGCCGGTGTGCTGGCGCATGAGCTCGGACATGTTTACTACCGGCACGGCATGCAGAGTCTGATCGCCAGTTCCTCCACCGGCCTGCTCGTCGGCTTTATCCTCGGCGACATGACCGGCCTCTCGGTCGCCGGCGCGGTGGGATCGCGGCTGATCGACAACCGCTTCTCGAGGGCGGACGAGGCGCTGGCCGACCGCTTCGCCGCGAACACCGCGCAACGCCTCGGCTTCAGCCCCAAGGGGCTGAGCGACCTGCTGGAGCGGGTGGCCGAAGATGACGAATTCTCGCGCGCGCTGGCGCTCTTCTCCAACCATCCGCTGACCGACCAGCGCCGCGCCGCGCTGGATGCCCTCGACACAGCCGGGCCGGACGCCAAGCCGGCGTTCACCGACGCCGAATGGCAGGCGATCCGCAACATGTGCCCGCTGCCGTCACCCCCGCCGCTTCCGCCCCTGGCCGGTTCGCCCTGATGCGCATCCTGATCCGGACCTCGAAATGGGCGATCTGGGCCCGGCGCGTCGGTGCATTGGCGCTGCCGCTGGTGGTGATCGCGCTGCTGCTGCATCGCGGCCACAATATCGACAGTCAGGACTTCATGGTGGTCGAGGCCATCGCGCTGGCCCTTGCCGTGTTGGCGGTCTTCATGGCCGTCGTGGCGTTCGTCCGCCTCTGGTTCACCGGCGACCAGGGCTGGTGGAAGGCGACTGTTGCCTTCGTCTTCGGCGTGCTGTGCCTCGCGCCCGCGGCCTATTTCGCCTACCTTTACGTCAAGCAGCCGAGCGCCCCCGATGTGAGCACCGACTTCGGCAATCCGCCGGCCCTCGTTACCTTCGTCGAAGCGCGGTTCGTGACGCCCGACCAGCGGGCGCGGCTCGAGAGCCAGTTTCCCAATGCGCGCTCGCGCAACTATCCCGTGGCCGCGCCCGACATGTTCGACGCCGTGGCGAGCCTCGTCGACGATCGTGGCTGGGAGGTGCGGCTGACGCGCAAGCCGACCGGGGAGCTCGACACCGGCGAGATCAACGCCATCGTGACCACGCTGCTCGGCTTCCGCCAGGAGGTCGCGATCCGCGTTACCGGTGCGACCGACGGCAGCACCGTCGCCATGCGCTCGACCTCGCTCTCGAACTTTCCCGATTTCGGCGAGAATGGTGCGCGCATCGAGGCCTTCCTGCTCGACCTCGACAACCAGGTGACCGACATGCTGCGCAACGCCGGCCCGGCACAGCAGAGCGATAACGGTTAGGCCGGGCTCAGCCGCGTCCCGAACGGGCTCCGATGCATATGGATCGCGCCCTGCGCGTCGAGATATTCGATATGCGCCCTGAGGGTCAGCCGCGCGGCGAACCGCAGCTGGGTCTTGAGCGTGGGGTAGATCCTGTCGAGCAGGCCGGTGACCGTGCGGGCACCAGCGTTGACCGCGTCGACGACCTGCCGGTTGCGCAGCTCGCGATGGGCCAACAGGGCCCGCGCATAGGCAGGGCCATTCTCAATCGGCCC
>Ga0134125_10006268_pt1 | contig 13472 bp, 13 predicted proteins | sample KB31751_FD_96464 | JGI IMG/M metagenome (GOLD analysis project Ga0134125, IMG submission 96464) | Terrestrial soil microbial communities with excess Nitrogen fertilizer from Kellogg Biological Station, Michigan, USA - KB3-175-1 | ecosystem: Environmental > Terrestrial > Soil > Unclassified ... | reverse complement strand
TCGCCGCCGGCAGCCAGCACGCGCGCGACAAGGCCCGCGCGTGGCACGCCGCCCGCCTGGCGCAGGACGAAGCGCCGTCGGTGCCGTGGACCATCGTCGCGCTGGCCGGCCTCGCGGCATGGATCGGTTGCGCGCTCGGCCTCTGCCTGCGCGGCGTCGGCGACGACGATCGGCTGCGCCCGCGGGCCGCGCTCGTCTGGGCTCTCGGCGTCGGCGCCGGACTGGCGCTCTTCTTTCTCGGCCTGGCGCGCGCATGATGATGATGATGCGCAAAAAGCTGTGGCTCGTCGGCGACGACGAAGTCCTCGACGCCATCGCCGATCTGTCGCGCCACCTCGACTACTTCCAGGTCGCGCGCGTCGACGAGCTGCCCGCCGGCCCGCTCGGCAGCGACGACCACGTCGTCCTCGCCATGACCGACGGGCGCCGCGCCGCCGAGCTCTACGCGCGCGCCCTGTCGTCCGGCCCGGCCGGCCACCTCGCGCTCGTGCCCGAGCTGCCCGGCAAGACCACCGGCGCCCGCGCCATCGTCGCCGCCGCCGAGCTCGTCGACAAGATCTAATGCGCAGTTCTTCTCCGACGGTGCACATTCCGGTGCACACGCCAACCAACCGTCGCCACACGCGTTTCCAACCGCGGTCGGACCAGCATGTACGCGACGGTGCAACCGTGGTATGCACTGCCGCGTCCTTTCGCCTAGTTGCACCGGGCACGTGCCTTGCTCAGGTGTGTCGCCCAGGGGGAGACTGAAGAGCCTATGGATTTCATCCGCAACATCGAGAAGCTCGCTGCCGCCGGCGCGCGCGCCGCGTGGCCCATCGTCAAGCTCTACAACGCCCGCTTCGAGCGCCCCTCGCCGCAGCCGGCGTGGGCCCCGGCGCCGCTCTTGAAGCGCCGCGAGCGCACCTTCCCGCAGCTCGGCTGGCCGCGCACCACCGACTCGCTCTGCCCGCGCTGCGTGAAGGAGACGCGCACCGCCATCCTCGACGGCACGCGCAGCTTCGGCGAGCTCATCGTCGGCAAGCCGGGCGAGGTCAAGGCCACCATCCTCGAGGAGAACGGCCAGATCGTCATGAAGAAGACGTGCGACAAGCACGGCACCTTCACCGACGTCATCGCCATCGACCCGAAGTGGCTCGAGCGCATCGAGCGCCTCTATCCCGGCCGCGACTTCGTTTCACCGAAGACGCCGCTGCGCGAGCACGGCACCTCGTCGATCCAGTTCGGCCGCGGCTCGGTGCTCACCGTCGACCTGACCAACCGCTGCAACATGATGTGCGACCCCTGCTTCATGGACGCCAACCAGGTCGGCTACGTCCACGAGCTGCAGTGGGAGGACATCACCAAGATCCTCGACGACGCGATGTCGATCCAGCCGCGCCGTCAGATGAGCGTGCAGTTCTCCGGCGGCGAGCCCACGCTCTCGCCGTACTTCCTCGACGCCATCCGCTACTCGCGCAAGTGCGGCTTCTTCGCCGTGCAGTGCGCGACCAACGGCCTGCGCTTCGCGCAAGAGCCGGGCTTCGCCAGGGCGGCCAAGGAAGCGGGCCTGCGCATGGCGTACCTGCAGTTCGACGGCATCGGCAACGAGGCCAACTCGCACCGCAAGATCGGCAACCTGTTCGACGTCAAGCTGCGCGCCATCGAGGAGCTCGCCGCCGCCGGCATCGACGTCATCCTCGTCGTCACCGTGGTCAACGGCGTCAACAACGATCAGGTCGGCAAGATCCTGCAGTTCGCCGTCGACAATCCGGAGAAGATCACGGTCGTCTCGTTCCAGCCGGTCTCGTTCACCGGCCGCGACGAAGACATCGACGACGAGACGCGCATCAAGCAGCGCTACACGCTGTCGCACCTCGCCTACGACGTCAAAGCGCAGACCGGCGTCACCGAGCCGATGCGCGACTGGTTCCCGCTCTCGGCGCTGGGTCCGTTCAGCGACCTCGTCGATCACCTCATGGGCGAGCGCGCCGACTGGGGCGCGATGAAGTGCGGCTGCCATCCCAACTGCGGCATCGGCACCGTCCTCATGGTCAACAAGAAGACGCGGCAGATGGTGCCGCTCACGCAGTTCCTCGACATGGAAGGGCTGCTCGAGGACATCGGCACCATCACCGACGGCGCGCAGAAGAAGAGCGTCACCGTCGCGCAGCTGGCGTTGGCGCTCGCGAAGAACTACAAGCCCGAGCTCGCGCCGCCCGGCTACAACTTCCTCGAGCTCTTGAAGCAGCTGCTCTCGCAGACCGGCGCGCGCGGCAAGAAGATCGGCGAGTACGAGACCGACGCCGGCGAGTTCGAGTGGCGCGTGCTGTTCGTCGCCGGCATGTGGTTCCAGGATCTCTTCAACTACGACTTCCGCCGCACCGAGATGTGCATCATCCCGTACGGCACGCAGATGGGCGAGATCAGCTTCTGCGCCTACAACACCGGAATCGGTTGGCGCAACATCGTCGAGAAGATGCTGCAGAACGCCACCGTCGCCGAGTGGTACAAGACGCACGGGCGCCACCCAGTCTACGCCAAGGGGCAGGACTTCCCGATGCCGGCGTTCGAGCAGCCGGTCACCGCGCGCCTCGACGGCGAGCCGATCCGACTGCGCGTCCTCGACTGAGATCTACTTGGCGACGAACGCGGCCGATACGTTCGGGTTCGAGAGCATCGCGCGCGTGGCGTCGAAGAAGGCGCTGAGCGCGTGTTTGAATACGCGCTGGCACTTCATGCCGCCGTCCTCGGCGTGGAGCGGCATGCCGGGCACGCGGATCTGCCGGCCGCTGGCGTCCAGCACGCTCAGCGAGGCCGTGACGTCGGCCTTGTAGGCCGGGCTGTAGCCGGTGCACCAGAGCCGCTGCAGATCGACGACCACGCGCGCGCTCGCCGCGCCGGGATCTTCCGTCACGCCGACGCCGGCGGCGCGGGCCGCGTCGCTGACCAGCGCGCGCACCGTCTCGGCGACGCGCGTGGGGCTGTCGACGTGGATGACGTCGGGGATGCCGAAGGTGCCGGTCTGCATGCCCACCTCGGCGTGGTTGGTCCCGCCCGCCTTGGGCTCGCGGCTGTCGCGCACGTCGACGAAGACGCGGCCGTTCGCCGTCGGTGCCGGCGGGGCCGCGCGATACTGTAGATAGGGACCGCAGCCGGCGGCGACGAGCGCCAGCAGGGGCCAGGCAGGCGCGCGCACCGCGATCACTGCGCCGGCGGCGGCGGCGGGGCGTCCGGCTGCGGCGCACCCGGCGGCGGCGCACCCGGCGGCGGCGCGCCCGGCGGCGGTCCCGGCTCGGCGATGAGCGCCTGGTGCAGCGACGGATTGGAGAACATGCCGCGCGCGTTCGACGCCAGCGCGTTGAGCATGCGGCGCAGCGCGTGGTGGCAGCTGCCGGCCTCGCCGTGCGCGGTGAGCGGCTGGCCCGGCACGCGCACCTGCCCGGTCGCGCCGTCGATGATCATGGCGCTGACCACGGCGTCGGCCTTGAACGACGGCGGATAGCCGTCGCACCAGTACTGCTGGATGTCGACGATGAGCCGGCTGGTCGCGCCCTGCACCTGCCCGGGCGGCTGCACGCCGATGCCGGTGTTCATGGCTTCCTGCGCGAGCAGCTCGTGGACCTGGAACGAGAGCTCGCCCGGGCCGTTCAGGTGCATCGGCGACGGGATGCCCCAGCCGCTGCGCTCGTTGCCGATCATCGACGGATCGGTGCCGCCCTTCTTGGGCTCGCGGTGATCGCTCACTTCGATGGAGACGCGGCCGTAGAGCGGCTGTTGCGGCTGCTGCTGGATGACGTAGGTCGGGCCGCACCCCGCCACCGCCAAGAGGGTCAAGGTCAGTATGCGCATACCGTATAGTAACGGGGAGCCCGCATCGTGAGCAACCCGCGCTCGACCGCGCCCGACGCCAACCTCGGGCGGCACCTCATCGATCAATACGTCCTCGTCGAGAAGATCGGCGAAGGCGGCATGGGCGCGGTCTATCTCGCCGATCAGCCGACCATGGGGCGGCGCGCGGTGGTCAAGCTCCTGCACCCGGCGTTGTCGCGCGATCCGCAGGTGGCGGCGCGCTTCAACCTCGAGGCGCGCGCGGCGGCGGCGCTCAATCATCCGCACATCGTCACCGTCTACAACTACGGCGCGCTGCCCGACGGCGTCTTGTATCTGGCGATGGAGCACCTCGACGGGCGCGATCTCGAGGGCACGATCCTGCAGTCGGGGCGCCTGTCGCCGGCGCGCGCGGTGCATGTGGCGCGGCAGATCTGCGAGGCGCTCGGCGAGGCGCACGCGCACGGCGTGATCCATCGCGATCTGAAGCCGTCGAACGTGATGCTGGTGACGCGCGGGCGCGACGACGAGTTCGTCAAGGTGCTCGACTTCGGCATCGCCAAGGTGCGCGGCGTGGCGCTGACGTCGACGGGGATGATCTTCGGAACGCCCGAGTACATGAGCCCCGAGCAGCTGCGTGGCGGCGCGCTCGACGGGCGCAGCGATCTCTACGGGCTCGGCGTGGTGCTGTTCGAGATGCTGACCGGGCGGCTGCCGTTCCCGTGCGAGACGCCGGAGCAGTCGATGGCGGCGCACCTCGAGACGCTGCCGCCGGCCGTGAGCGAGGCGGCGCCCGACGCCGAGGTGCCGCGCGAGCTCGAGGCGCTGGTGGCGCGTCTGTTGGCGAAGGATCCCGGCGCGCGGCCGGCGACGGCGGAGGAGCTCGGCGAGCTGCTCGCGACGTCGATCGCGGACGCGCCGGCGACGGCGGTGGGCGGCAAGCGATCGGATCCGCCGGGCCACGCGCGCGCGCCGCTCGGTCGGCGCGAGGGGAATCTGCGCGCCGCGCTCGTCGGCGCCATCGTCGGCACGCTGGCGCTGGTGGCGATCCTGGTCGTGTTGGCGCGACGCGGGCCGGCGCAATCGGAGACCACGCCGCCGCCGCGACCCTCGACGAGCGAGGCGAAAGATCATTCTACGGCTCCGCCGAACGTGGCGCCGCCCACGACCCCGCCGCCGGCCGTTCCGACGGGCGCGACGCCTTCGCCGACGGAAGATCCGCGCAGCGTCGACGAGCTGGAGCACGAATTTCTCAGCATGAAGTCGCCCCTCTCGACGCGCGATCGCCGCGCCGCTCTGCGCGCCGTCTACGCGCGCATCGACGCCGGCGGCGACGGCGCGGACGAGCGCGTGCGCAAAAAGCACGCTGCACTTATAGAGCTCATACGACAGCACGCGAATTGACACTCTCCGTCGCTGTGGAGGAAGATCATGCCCGTGCGGATCTTCGCGCTCACCGTGGCGTTGCTCTCGTGCAGCACTCTCGCTGTCGCGCGCGAGCAGACCGCTGCGATCGCGCCGATGCCCACCGCGCAGACGGTTCCGCCCGAGCTGCAGGCGGCGTTCGCCGACGAGCTGCCGCGCTCGCTCTCGCTCGGCGGCTTCAAGCTGATGCCGCCGAACGAAGTCGACATGAAGGTCGGCGAGCGTCCCGAGCTCCTGCAGTGCCGTAGCGGCGGCTGCCTCGCCGAAGAGGCCGCGTTCCTCAAGGTCGATCGCTTGATCCTGCCGCGCCTCGAGCCCGCGCCCGACGGTGGCTTCACCATCGGCGTGAGCGTGTTCGACGCCGGCCAGAAGAAGATCCTGTGCGAAGGCGTCGATCGCGTGAGCGCGCCCGCCGAGCTGCACGATCGACTCACCGTGATCGTCGGACGCTTGCGCGGCGAGCTGTTGCGCCCGGGCCGCCTCGAGGTCCACGCGCAGCCCACCGCCGTCGTCAGCGTCGACGGCCTGGCCAAAGGCGCGACGCCGTGGACCGGCGAGCTCGATCCCGGCGATCACGTGGTCGCGCTCGAAGCCGGCGGCGCGCGCGTCGAGCGCGACGTGAACGTGGCGCCCGGATCCACCGCGCGCGTCGACGTCACGCTCGCCGTCGCGCCGACGCCGACGCACAGCCGCGCGCTGCGCCCGCTCAAGTGGGTCACGCTCGTCGGCGGGGTGCTCGCCGTCGGTGCCGGCGCCGCGCTCGTGGCGCTCGACGGCCACGGCACCTGCACGCGCGTGAGCGGGCAGGTCGAATGTCCCGATGTATACGACACACGCACCGGCGGCTACGTCGCCATCGGTGCCGGTGGCGCATTGGTCGTCACCAGCGTTATCCTGTTCGTGCTCGATCGGCCGAGGCGGTGATGCGGAAGATCTGGTGGATGGCGGCGCTCGCCGTCGTGATCGTGGCGGGCGTGCGGTGCAAGCGATCGAACGGCGCGTACTGCGACGACACGCGTCCGTGTCCGAGCGGCTTCGCCTGCGACACCGTCGCGCGCGAGTGTCACGTGTCGTCGCTGAACGGCGCCGATCTCGCCGGCACCAGCACCGACATGGCCGGCTGCACCTGCTCGAACCCGACGCCGATCTGCGTCGCGATGCAGTGCGTCTCGTGCCTGTCGACGTCCGATCCCGACGGCGCCTGCGCCGCGGCCTCGCCGTCGGCGCCGCACTGCGACCCCAGCGGCAACTGCGTCGCCTGCCGCGACGCCAACGACTGCAGCGGCACCACGCCCTTCTGCGACGCCACCACGCAGGTCTGCCGCGGCTGCATCGCCGACGCGGAGTGCCCGTCGCTGGTCTGCGATCTCACGCCCGGCACGGCCACGCACCAGTGCGTGCCGGCGTCGAACGTGGTCTACGCCGATGCCGCCGGCCCCAACGGCGACGGCAAGACGGCGGCGACCGCCAAGGCGAAGATCATGGACGCGATCAACGTCGCCGTCGGTCTCAACCCGGCGCGTCTCTACGTGCACGTCGCCGCCGGCACCTACGACGAGGGCACCGGCGTCGGCGGCGCGAACAACACCGTCTACCTCGTCGGCGCCGACGGCGCGTTCATCCACCGCACCAGCCCCGGCGACATCCTCGGCGCGCAGAACATGGGCACGCTCACCGTGCGCCACATCAAAGCCACCGCCGACAAGGGCAACGCCGCCAACTGTCAGGCCGGCGGCACGCTCACGATCTACGACTCGCAGCTCGTCGGCAGCTCGCAGTACGGCGTCTACACGCTGTCGCCCTGCACGCTCACGCTCGACGGCGTCTTCATCGACCACAACAGCAGCGCCGGCGTCAGCGTCTCGAGCGACTTTACGATCATCAACAGCATCATCACCAACAACATGGGCGCCGGCGGCCTCACCCAGCCGGTCGTCGCGACCAAGATGACCTTCGCCAACAACACCGTCGCCGACAACACGTCGGGGGCGATCGGCGCCGGCGGCGTCAGCTGCAACATGGCCGGCACGTTCGAGGTCAACAACACGATCCTCTACAACAACATGCAGGGCGGGACGATCAAGGAGACCACCTGCACCGGCAGCTTCAACGCCAGCGACGATCCCAGCGCCGGCCCGCAGTCGACCGTCGACCTCACGATGCAGATGCCCGGCTTCAAGCAGGGCGCGATGGTCACGCCCGACTACTACCACCTCTTGCCGACGTCGCCGTGCGTCGGCGAGGGCTCGGGGATGTTCGCGCCCGACCACGACTTCGACGGCAATCCGCGCCCCACGCCTTCGACCGGCAAGTTCGACATCGGCGCCGACCAGCTGTGATCGCGCGCATTGCGTCCGCCGTGCCGGTCCTCCTAAGGTGCCGGTGGGGGGGCGACGCATGCCCGGTGCCGGAAGGCTGGGGGACAAGGCACAGATTCAAGCCGACGCGCACGGTTGTCCCGGCTGTCCGCATCCCGGCATCGGGCCGGCGATCTCCGGCTCGGCGAACGTGCTCATCAACGGCCGTCCCGCGCTTCGCGTCGACGACGCGGGGATCCACGCCGCCTGCTGCGGCGGCAACATGTGGCAGGCCGCGCAGGGCTCGGCGACGGTGTTCATCAACGGCAAGGCCGCGCACCGGATGAACGATCCGTCGCGCCACTGCGGCGGGACGGGGAAGCTCATCGAAGGATCGGCCGATGTCATCATCGGAGACAGCGGCGGCGGTGGCGGTGGTGGCGGCGGCGGTAGTGGCGGCGGTAGCAGCAGCAGCAGCAGCGGCAGTGGTAGCAGCAGCGCGAGCGCGGCGCCGGCGGCCAGCCCCGCCGCGCCGCCGCCGAAGCCGGCTCCGACTTCGAGCTCGGCCGCGAGCCCGGCCGCGAGCCCGGCCGCCGAGACCCCCAAGCCCGACTCGTGGATCGAGATCGAGCTCGTCGATCAGGACGGCAACCCCGTCGTCGATCAGCCCTACGAGATCACCACCAGCGACGGCAAGAAGCTCGCCGGCACCACCGACGGCAAGGGCAAGGCGCGCGTCAACTGGATCGAGAGCGGCGACTGCCAGGTGACCTTCCCCGGCCTGCACGACTGGAAGGCGGGCTGACATGCCGAGCTACACCGTCCAGCCCGGCGATTGTCTGACCAGCCTCGCGGCGCGCTTCGGTCTCACCGAACAGGCGATCCTCGATCACGCCAACAACCAGCGGCTCAAGGATCTCGGGCGCCACCCCAACGTCCTCGCCGCAGGCGACTCCGTCTTCATCCCCGACGCCGATCCGCACGTCGAGCATTGCGCCACCGACACGCGGCACAAGTTCGTCGTCACGCTGCCCAAGGCCAAGCTGCGTCTCGTGCTCGTCGACGCCAAGGGGACCGCGTACGCCGGCAAGCGCTACGTCGTCACCGTCGACGGCCAGCGCCGCGAAGGCAAGAGCGGCGGCGACGGCCTCGTCGAGGTGGACGTTCCGCCGCAGGCCACGCGCGGCCGCCTCCAGGCCTGGATGAGCGACGACGGCGACGAGCCGGAGATCGATCGCGACCTCGCGATCGGACACCTGCAGCCGGTGGCGAGCCTCATCGGCGTCCAGGCGCGCCTCGCCAACCTCGGCTTCTCCTGCGAGCCGACCGGCGAGCTCGACGACGCCACGCGCGCGGCGTTGCGCTCGTTCCGCGCCAAGAACGGCCTGCCCGCGCGCGACGACGATGCGCTCGTCGACGATGCGCTGCGCAAAAAGCTGCGCGACCTGCACGAGGGAGACTGACCGATGGGCAACGACCATCACGTCGCGCGGCAGATCAAGAACCGGCTCGCCACCAAGAGCTGGGTCGTCGTGCTCGAATATCCGGTCACCGACGACTCGATCACGCTCGAGGCCAAGAAGGGCAAGGTCGGCCCCGCTTCGTCGGTGGTCAAGCTCGACGACCAGCGCGACAAGGCCGTCGAGATCGCGCCCATCTTCGACACCGAGTCCTACACGCTGATGCAGCGGCGCGGCAAGGTGTCGCACAAGGTCATGGGCAAGATCGTCGGCAGGTCGATGGCCTGGAAGACGCCCGGCCCGCCGTCGACGGACGCGCAGAACCCCGATCCGAACGAGGTCAAGCGCAAGCTCGACCGCACCAAGGCGCCTGCCGCCAAGGACGAGCTCCTGCGCGAGGACGTGAGCGACTTCGGCAAGGTCCCGATCGAAGAGCTGAAGAAGCCATGAGCACGCTCGGGCGGCAGGAGGCGTACGACGAGGCGGTCGCGGTCTTCGGGCCCAAGGTTCGCTTCGTCGAGTGGAAGATGTACGAGGTCGACAGCTACGACCCGCCGTACTTCCCGTTCGACTTGAAGGGCATCAAGACCTGGGACACCTGGACCGAGATCGAAGGCGCGCGCTGGATCTACGCCTTCCGCCGCCCGGCCAGCGATGCCCAGAGCGACGGCCGCAACTCCTCGCCGGCGCTGCTCGTCGACGAGCTCTACCTCGACGAGCACGGCAAGCTCTTCGCCACCGACGGCGACAAGCTGCTCTCGGGCGACAAGATCGTCGAGCGCGACGATCGCGGCAAGCCGGCGGCGATCGGCGACAGCGTCTCGTTCATGCGCCAGCTCTTCGGCGTGAACTTCGACTACTGGTTCTTCGGCGCGCGCATCCGCCTGCCCGCCAAGACGCTCCAGAAGATCATGAACCGGATCCCGCTGTGGACGTCGCGGACCCACTTCTGGCCCGAGGATCCCAACATGCTTTGGGGCACCAAGGACGACGTCCCGCTGGTCCCCATCGTCGACCCCATCACCATCGCGCGCTACCTGCACGCGTACTACATCAGCGCCGCCAACGACCTCATGAAGTACCTGACGCCGGTCGAAGATCCCGACGACCGCGACGGCGACGAGAAGAAGAAGCGGGCCGCCAAGCGGCAGAAGAAGCTGCAGGTGGCGCAGATCGTCGACGCGCTGCTCGACGCCGACAACGGCAACCTCGGCACGCGCAGCAAGGTCAGCCCCGATCGTCAGGCGGCGCTCTTCGACTTTCTGACCGACTACACCAAGGAGGTGCAGTACCGGACCGACTGGCGCGATCGCTGGGCGAAGTACCTCGCGCACTGGCTCGGGTCGGAGCCGATCGCGCTGCTCGCCGACGCCTACCTCGTGGACGAGAAGAACGACTTCCCCTCGTTCTTCCTCGAGATGGCGCTCTGCCACCACCGCCTGTCGGAGAGCACGTACGGCCGCGAGCTCCTCGAGGCGCACTTCGCCGACGTGCCGAAGTGGACCTGGGTCCACAAATACGTCTTCGGCCGCGGCGGCGAGATCTCGTCCGATCTCCTGCAAGGCATCCGCAAGCTCGGCTCGGCGCCGCTCGAGATCATCAAAGAGCACGTCCCGGTCTGGATGTCGAAGACGGTCGCCGACGAGATCAACGAGCACCTCGAGAAGCTCTTCGGCCTCGATCACGAGGTCGTCCAGACCTTCAAGACCGCCAGCGGCAAAGACTTCTACATGGCGTGGGTCAAGGAGGCGGGGAAGAAGGACGCCATGAAGTTCGGCGAGATCGACAGCGCCAAGATCATCGCCGAGCACGACAAGGAGCTGAAGCTCACGCCGATGTGGCACGGCGCCGTCACCGGGCTCGCCGCCGGCATCGAGCTCATCAACTTCGGGCTCAAGCTCAGGAGCTTCGAGGAAAAGTACGACGGCGAAGACCGCTTCGAGAAGGTCATCGCCTTCGTCGATCTCGTCGGTGGCGGGCTCGACCTGGCGAGCGCCGGCATGGCGATGTTGAAGGTCGGCGGCAAGAAGCTTCCCGCGGTGTTCGGCTTCGTCTCGGCGGCGATCGACACGGTCCTGAGCGGAATCGACGCAGCCGAGGCGCTCGGCGAAGGCAAGATCGGCCAGGCGGTCGGCTCGGGCGTCATCAGCGTCGGCTCGCTGGTCCTCGCCGCCGGCTTCCTCCTCGAGGCCGAGGTGATCCCCGGCGCCATCGTCGTCGTCGCCATCGGCTATCTCATCAAGGTCTACTTCGCCGACGACAACGACTACCAGCTCTTCGTCGCGCACTCGGCCTTCGGCGACTCCGCCGGCAGCGGCGAGGACAAGCCCGGCTGGTACAAGACCGACAAGACGTTCGCCGAATGGTCCGACGATCTCGACGAGCAGCTGCGCGCGGCGGTGATGTTGCTCTGCAAGTTCGCCGTCGATCCCGACGAGGACGACGCCAAGGTGCGCTACAAGCAGGCGGTCCAGCTGGTGGGTCTGTCGCGCGGCTCGACCGACGCCGATGCCGTCGCCGCCGCGGCCAAGGACTTCGACAAGACGCTGCGCGGCTTCGAGCTCGACATGGGCTGGCTGCCGCCGGGCGCCAAGCTCGAGGTCGTGCTCAGCGAGGTCTGGAAGACGACCGGCACGCACACGTTCAAGGCGAGCATCGACTTCGCCACGCGCGACCCGAAGGTCTCGTCGCCCGACATGACCGTCGACACCAGCGACCTGAAGAAGATCTCGGTGCACCCGAACGGGACGCAGCGCGCGTTGTACAAGCCTTCGTGGACGCACACCGTCGACGAGGATCTGCTCGTCATCGCCGTCGCGGCCTGGCTCACCGTCGAGATTCAGGGCAAGAAGTACGAGGTCCGCGCCAAAGACGCGACGCTCTACAAGAACGACTGGTAGCGCACGTTACTTCTTCGGCGCCTTCGACTTCTTGTCTTCGCGCGCCTTGTCCTTCAGAAGATCGCCGCCCCTGGTCGCGTGCAGCACGCCGGCCACCGCCGCGCGCGCCGCCTTCGGATCGCGGAGCGGATCGATGCCGGCGTTGACGAGCGCCTGCATCGGCGCCGCCACCACCCCAATGCGCACGCGGGCTGCGGTGTCACACTTGGTTGGGCCTTCGCGATCGCAGTCGGCCGTGGCCTGCGCCGCCGCGGCCACCGATTCTTTGGCCTGCAAGCGCTCGGCGAACGCCGTCGCACGGGCGAGCTGCACCCGATGATCGACGACGCCGGCGAACGACGACGTCGTCGCCAGCGACCAGTCCGGATGATCGGCACGTAAATAAGCGTCGGCGAGCGCGAGCGCCTTGTCGACGTTGGTCGGATCGGTGAACCGCGCGTCCTCGAGCGCGGCGACGCGATCCAATTCGATCTTGTCACCGACGAGCGCCGGCTTCGCGACGAGAGAGCCACTCGGAAGCAACACGACGACAGCGACGGCTGCCACCGCAATCAGATCCACCAGACGAGGCCAGCTCATGTGCGACCGGATTCCATATATAGCTCTGACACCCAACCGGCGCCCGCGTTCCCGACGATCGCCCGCGCGTCGGAATTTTCCGTCGGTGATTTTTGGCCGTAGCGAATTGCCCCGATCCGGGGCGCATGGCTACGCGGGACTTCGCTCTGCAAACTCCGGAAACGCCCGTCAGCCGGCCACTTCGGCGGCTGGCATTGGCCCTGCTATGCCCTTGTCCGCTACCCAACTCCCACGGAGGAATTTCGATGTCCGCACTCAAAGCACTGGCTGATCACTTCCGCGAAGGCGATTGGCCGATGTGGCCGATCCTCGTCATCCTGATCGTGGTCTGGGCGATCATCATCGAGCGCATCGTCTATTTGAAGAAGGCGGGCATCGACAAAGAGAAGCTCCTCGCGCTCCTCAAGAGCCAGATCATGGCGGGCAACATCCAGGGCGCCATCAAGGTCTGCTCGGGCAACCCGACCCCGATCACCCGCATCATCCAGGCGGGCCTCACCAAGTTCAACCGTCCCGACGCCGAAGTGCAGGCTGCGATGGACGAGGCGGCCCTCCGTGAGATTCCGCGCCTCGAGAAGCGCACCGGTTACCTCGCCATGCTCGGCAACGTCGCGACGCTCGTCGGCCTCCTCGGCACCATCATCGGCCTCATCAACTCGTTCGCCGGCGTCGCTGGCGTCGACCCGTCGATGAAGGCGACGCTGCTCGCCAAGGGCATCTCGGAGGCCATGAACTGCACCGCGTTCGGTCTGATCACGGCCGTCCCGGCGCTCCTGGCCTTCTCGATCCTCAACGGCTGGACGCAGACGATCCTCGACGACATCAACGAGGTTTCGGTCCAGGTCGTCAACATGGTGGTCGGTCATCGCAACGCGATGAAGGCGGCGTAACATGGGCGGCGCAGCACCTACACCAACAGGAAAAGGCGGCAAAAAGCCGCTGGACGCCCAGCTCAACCTGGTGCCGTTCATCGACCTGTTGTCGTGCTGCATCTCGTTCCT
>Ga0134125_10006267_pt1 | contig 13477 bp, 10 predicted proteins | sample KB31751_FD_96464 | JGI IMG/M metagenome (GOLD analysis project Ga0134125, IMG submission 96464) | Terrestrial soil microbial communities with excess Nitrogen fertilizer from Kellogg Biological Station, Michigan, USA - KB3-175-1 | ecosystem: Environmental > Terrestrial > Soil > Unclassified ... | reverse complement strand
GGGGAAATGGAGGGGATCCATCGCCGAGAGAAGGAATTGCGTTAGAACACGCATGAATTAGTGTGCAATTCGGAGAGGAAAGTTGCAAGCCGAGGTCAATTTAATCCAAGCGGGTGTTTGTCGTCAGGTTCGCGTTCCGTGATGGGATTCAATTTGTGCCAGAAGTAAATAGCAATTGCGAACACGATTCCGATGCCCACGCTGATGGCAAAAAACGAACGGTAACCCGGGAAGAAGATCAGCAGGGCCACTACGACGGCAATGGCGATAATCAAACCCGCCCGGCCTTTTAGGAAGCTTGTTTTCGGCGTTTGTGAATCCATGTTTGCGAAAACCAAAAGGCCCGCCGTCAGGGCGGACCTTCGTATTCATAAGTTGTACCGCAAGCCTACTGATGCGCCGCAGGGCCCTCGGCTGGCGGAGGCAACGGCGTGATGGCCTGTGCCGCTTCTTCCTCGGCAATGACTGGCAACGGGCTTTCCAAAGCGAGCGCCAGCACCTGGTCCATGGTCTCGACGAAATGCAACTTCATGGCGTTGCGCAGGTTTTCCGGCACTTCCGCCAGGTCCTTCTCGTTGTCCTTGGGAAGCAGGACTTCGAACAATCCGGCGCGATGCGCGGCCAACAGCTTTTCCTTCAGGCCACCAATGGGCAACACTTTGCCGCGCAGGGTAATTTCACCCGTCATGGCGATATCGCGGCGGACGGGAATCCGGCTCAACGCGCTGGCGATGGAAGTGGCGATCGTGATTCCGGCCGAAGGCCCATCTTTCGGAATGGCCCCCTCGGGAACGTGCACGTGAATGTCGAGCGTACGATAGAACTCGCGGGTGAGTCCAAGCCGCAGAGCGCGCGAGCGGATGTACGACATTGCCGCTTGTGCCGACTCCTGCATAACGTCGCCCAATTTGCCGGTCAGCGTGAGCTTGCCCTTGCCGTCAACGACCGTGGCTTCAGTGCTCAGAATCGAACCGCCCACTTCGGTCCAGGCAAGGCCTGTGACCAGTCCGATTTCGCTCTTTTCATTGGCGAGGGTATCGCGGAACTTGGTGACGCCCAGGAAGTCGTTGAGATTTTCGGCGGTGATGGTGACGCTGTAATCCGCACCTTCTTTGACGACTTTGCGCGCCACTTTGCGGCAGACGTTGCCGATTTCGCGTTCCAGGTTGCGGACGCCGGCTTCGCGGGTGTAAGCGCGGATGAGCGTGGTGATGGCCTCATCGCTGAACTTGATGTTCTTTTCAGTTACGCCCGCCTGCTCCAGTTGCTTGCGCACCAGGAACTGCTTGGCGATCTCCATTTTCTCCTGCTCGGTGTAACCATGGAGCCGCAGCACTTCCATGCGGTCCTGCAAGGCGGGAGGAATGGTGTGCATCACGTTCGCCGTGGCGATGAAGAACACCTGGGAAAGGTCGTATTCGACGTCGAGATAGTGGTCCACGAACATGAAATTCTGCTCGGGATCGAGGACTTCAAGCAGCGCCGCGGAGGGATCGCCGCGAAAATCCATGGACATTTTGTCCACTTCGTCGAGCATGAAGACCGGGTTCTTGGTGCCGGCCTTCTTCATCATCTGGATGATCTGGCCGGGAAGCGCGCCAATGTAAGTGCGGCGATGACCGCGAACTTCCGCTTCATCACGCACGCCGCCTAAAGACATGCGGACGAACTTACGTCCGGTGGCCTTGGCGATGGACATTCCAAGCGAAGTTTTGCCAACGCCCGGAGGGCCAACGAAACAGAGGATGGAACCCTTGGGATTTTTCACCAACTGGCGGACGGCGAGAAATTCAAGAATGCGTTCCTTGATCTTCTCGAGGCCATAGTGGTCTTCGTTCAGGACCTTTTCCGCGCGCGAGATGTTGCGAATTTCTTTCGACCGTTTCTTCCATGGAACAGCCAACAGCCAGTCCAGATAATTGCGGGAAACCGTGGACTCCGCGGACATGGGCGGCATGGCTTCAATCTTTTTCAACTCCTGCAAGGCCTTGTCGCGCACTTCCTTGGGCATGCCGGAGGCTTCAATCTTCTTCTTCAGTTCGTCAGACTCGCTTTTTTCGCCGCGGCCCAGCTCTTTTTGAATGGCCTTGATCTTTTCGTTGAGGTAGTACTCTTTCTGCGCCCGCTCCATCTGCCGCTTGACCCGCGACTGAATGGTGCGGTCCATGTTCAGCTTTTCAATTTCGATGTCGAGAACGTCGCCGATACGGCTCAAACGCTCCGCCGGGTCGAAGATTTCCAGCAGTTCCTGCTTCTCTTCAATGGAGAGCTGAAGATTGGCGGCGATGGTGTCGGTCAGTTTGGCCGGATCTTCCATGCGGACCGCCGCGATCATGGTTTCGTAATTCAGCGACTGGCAGAGCTTTACGTACTGTTCAAAGAGGGAAGTGACGCGCTGCATTCCGCTCTCAATCTGCGGAGTAGTTTCGGTGGTGTAACGGGCCACGCGAACAGACGCCTGCAGGTAGCCGTCGGTTTCCGTGATTTGCAGAATTTTTCCGCGTTCGATGCCTTCTACCAGAACCTTGATGTTGCCATCGGGCAATTTGAGGCTTTGAACGATGTTGACGATCGTGCCTACCTGGTAAATCTCATTTGCCTTGGGTTCGTCTACGCTGGCGTCGTGCTGAGTGGAAAGGAATATCTTCTTGTCCGCGGCCAGGGCCTCTTCCAACGCGTGCACGCTGGACTCGCGTCCCACGACGAAGGGAGTCATCATGAAAGGGAAAATCACCACATCCCTGATGGGCATCATGGGCAGCTTTTTGGTTTCGAACTTTTCTTTGGATGTGGTCACTATGACTCCAAAATCTATGATTAGCTACTAACCGGTTTTCGAAAAGATCTTCCGCTGGGCGTTTACCCAACCTGGTGTTAACCAGCCTTCTCCATCATGGCCAGCGAAACATTACGCTTTTCTACCATTTCGCGGGTCACTTCAAATTCTTTGACCTTCTTCTGGCTGGGCAGGTGGTACATCAAGTCCAGCATTAATTCCTCGAGAATCATGCGCAATCCGCGCGCGCCGACTTTGCGCACCATGGCTTGGCGCGAGATGGCCTTGAGCGCCTCGTCACTGAACTTCAGGCGGACATTTTCAAACTCAAACAGGCGTTGATACTGCTTGATGATGGCATTTTTGGGCCGGGTAAGGATCTCGATCAGCGCGGATTCGTCGAGGTCTTCCAGAACGCCGACGACAGGCAGGCGGCCCACGAATTCAGGGATAAGGCCGAACTTAATAAGATCTTCAGGCTGCACGTCGCTGAGCAGTTCAAAGTTGCGCTTCTTGGCCTGCAAGGCATCTTCGGCCTGCGCAGCTTGTTCTTCGCCCGTCTTGAAGCCAAGCGATTTTTTACCAGCGCGCTTGGAGACGATTTTGTCGAGACCTACAAATGCTCCTCCGCAAATAAAAAGGATGTTGGTGGTGTCCACCGGTGTAAATTCCTGGTGCGGATGCTTGCGACCGCCCTGCGGCGGAACATTGGCGATGGTGCCTTCGAGAATTTTTAGCAGGGCCTGCTGAACGCCCTCGCCGGAAACGTCGCGGGTAATGGAGGGGTTTTCGTCCTTGCGGCCAATCTTGTCAATTTCATCGATGTAGATGATTCCGGTTTGAGCACGGCCCACATCGCCATCGGCTGCCTGCAGCAGCTTAAGAATAATGTTTTCGACGTCTTCGCCGACGTATCCCGCTTCGGTGAGCGTAGTGGCGTCCACAATGGCGAAGGGAACATCCAGCATGCGGGCGAGGGTTTGCGCCAGCAGGGTTTTCCCGGTGCCGGTCGGGCCGATCAGCATGATGTTGGACTTGGTCAGCTCAATGCCATCGCCGGTGCGCTGGCGGTTCATGTATATCCGCTTGTAGTGGTTGTAAACGGCGACGGCGAGCTTCTTTTTGGTTTGCTCCTGGCCAATGACGTACTCGTCGAGGAAGGTCTTGACCTCCTGCGGCTTGGGCAGTTGATTGGGAGCGGCGGCCGCTGGAGTTGCGGTGCGGTCATCTTCCAGGATGGAGTTGCACACGGCGACGCACTCATCGCAGATATAAGCCCGGGGATAGTCGCTGGGAGATGAGATCAGCTTAGCCACGGCGTCTTGCGACTTGTGGCAAAAGGAACAGCGTAAAATCTCTTCGCTGCCAGTCCTGTTTTTCACTCGGCTTCACTCCTATTTTTCTTACTGCGCCGCTCTTTATCGGATCACCCCAAAATCGGATAACCCAAAGTCCGGCAACCCCAAATCCCAGGCCGGAAGAGCTGATTTGCGCCGAGACCGCACTACCCGATCGGCGAAAGCCGATCATACCTCTTACTTCGTCTTATAGATGATGTCGTCTATGATTCCATACTCTTTAGACTGCTGCGCGTTCATAATGAAGTCGCGCTCTACATCTTTTTCTACTTTTTCCAGCTTCTGCCCGCTGTGCTTCGCCAATATCTGGTTTGTTATCTCACGCATACGGAGAATCTCGCGCGCGTGGATGTCAATGTCGGTGGCCTGGCCTGACAATCCGCCCATGGACGGTTGGTGTATGAGAATCCTCGAATTTGGCAGCGCGAGGCGCTTTTTCGGCTCGCCTGCGGCCAAAAGGGTGGCAGCCATGCTGGCCGCCTGGCCAATGCAAATGGTGGTGACGTCATTCTTTACATATTGCATGGTGTCGTAAATCGCCATACCCGCCGTGATGGATCCGCCCGGCGAATTGATGTAAAGCTGAATGTCTTTTTCGGCGTCTTCCTGCGCCAGGAACAGCATTTGCGCGATGACCAGATTCGCCACATTGTCATCAATGGGCGTGCCAATAAAAACAATGTTGTCGCGCAGCAACCGGGAGTAGATGTCGTACGCCCGCTCACCTCGTCCGGTCTGTTCAATGACCATCGGCACTAGCATCTGTCTGGTCGTCCTTTCACGTTCTGTCGCACTCCCGCCCTAACAACGATCGGCTGGGTGGTGGAGGGTCGAAAATAACCGCGTTTAAGCGGACTGACGATACAAGAAATCGAGGGTTTTCTCGTCGCGGATTCTATCTCGGATTCTATCCAGCGCTCCATCCCGTGTCAATCGAGCGCGGACGGCTTCCGAGGTCTGTTGCGACTGTTTTGCGACCGCCTCAATTTCCTTTTCGATTTCCTCGTCACTCACCTCAATTTTTTCTTGTTCCGCGATCTTTTCCAGGAGCAGCGCGGCTTTTACGTCCTGAACTGCCTGCTCGCGTTGGCCGGTCCGCAGGCGGGCAAAGTCCATCTTCTTGATGTCTTCAGTGCGCATGCCCTGCGCCGCAAGCGCCCGAACACCTCGCTCCAAGCGGATGTCTATTTGATGCTCCACCAGGGCCTCGGGGACTTCGAACTCGTTGCGTTTCACCAGTTCGGCAATCAGCTTGTCTTTGGCTTCGCGCTCGGCATTGTGCTGGCGCTCGTGCTCGATGTTCTCGCGGATGCGTTTACGGACTTCATCGAAGGTGGCAAACTCGCCAAGTTCCTTGGCGAACTGGTCGTTCAGTTCGGGTAAGGCTTTTTGTTTAATGCCTGTGATTTTCACCGTATAAGTAAAGGTCTGGCCGGCAAGGCGCTGGTCGGTGAAGTCGGCGGGATAGACAACGTCAAAGGTCTTTTCATCGCCAGCCGAGGCGCCTCGTAGATTTTCAGTGAACTCCGGCATGGTGTTCTTGCCGCCGATTTCGATGAGCACTTCATCCATGTGGACAGGCTTGGCTTCCGCCCCTTCGGACTTCGGCTTGCCATCGAGTGAGGCCTGGGCGAAGTCGCCGTCGGCAAGGGCGCGGCCTTCAATGGTGTTGTAGGTGGCGTGCTGCTCGCGCAGGCCGTTGACCGAAGCTTCTACCTCTTCATCGCTGACGGCGGTCTCGGCTTTTTCGGCGCGCAGTTCCTTGTAGCCTTCCACCTTTATTTCAGGCAGGACTTCAAAGCTGGCCTTGAACTTGAGCGGTTCGCCGTCATGAATATGAAGGTCGGTGACGCGCGGCTGGGAGACCGGCTTCAGTCCCTGCTTCTCGGCTTCCTGCCGGAAGTACTTAGGCACGAGCGACTCGGCGACATCGGTCTTGATGTCCTCGGAAAAGCGCTGCCGGATGATGGAGGCCGGGGCATGTCCCTTGCGAAAGCCGGGAATGCGGGCCAGTTTCTGATACTTCTGGATTAAGGTCTGCGTCTCGCGAGCGACTTCCTCGGCGGGTATTTCGACCTGAATTTCACGCTTGGTGCTGCTGACTGTCTCAGTAGGGCTCACACAGTTGAGTGTAAAGAGAATAGGAGAGGAGCGTCAAACGGGGGATACCCTAACCAATACTTCAGATAGAGATATTGGAAAGACCGTGATAAGGTGTTGGCCTCTGAGCTATGAACCCCCGATTTCTGCTCTATATCCTTACTTGCGGTCCTCTTGTGATCGCGCTTCCTGCATGGGTGAAACTGTACTACTCGTCCCAGAGACATGCACTCGCGTTATTGGCCCTCAGCATCGCTAGTTTGAATGCCACATTAGCTTGCGGCACATTTTTGTACTATGAGTTTCGACCACCCGCTCATTTCCTGCCTCCGTGGCAAGATCCGGAGATTCTCCAGCTTGGCTTGTTGTCTCTCCTTGCTCCGGTCGCCATGATTTTCGGGATCGTTGCTGGTGTTCGCGGTGCTCCGAAATGGCTTGTGGGCGTTGTAGAAATTGTGTCGCTGCCGCTATTTGTCCTCGGTGTGATGGCTGGTATGGCGGTCTGAACCTAGGACTTTTGAAACATCTTCTAGAATGGAATAAGGTCGAGCCTTGTCCTCGCTTCGCTTGGAATGACAAACTTTAGGGAAGGCGATCTAAAACCAGCTGTGGTTTGAGTGGAAGTTAATCCCAATCTACCCATTAAGGCTTTTTGGGCGGCGCAGCGCTTCAGCGCTGCGATTCAGGCACTCAAGTTGAGCGGCTTTAGCCGCTGAGGTACTTCATCCAAAACCAGCTCGGCTGAACTATAAAGGTATTCCCCGCCTTATAATGAACCCGATTGGGGGGAGTTCATTGCCAGCCTGTTCAAGCGTGTTGGGTCGAGCGTTCGCCATTAGTGCCATCCTCGCAATGTTCATAGGGAATGCTGTCGCGCAGAATTGCAGCCTCGACACGATCGTCCACATCACTGATAAAAATAATCAACCTGTCGCAAATGTTAATGCCGCTGATCTGAAAGCCGAAATTGGTGGCACTCCGGCAAATATTACTTCGCTTTCTCTCACGAAACCAGCGATTGTTCTTGTTTTGGACACGAGTCCAAGCATGAAACAAACATGGGATCAAGCCATAGCTGCCGCAAAACAATTCGTGGAAAAGACCGAAGATGTTGGACTATTCACGTTTCGTGAAAAGGTTCTGGGCTATGCGATAGGCCGTGTTAAAAGCGAGGAAATGCTGGATCAATTGGCAAAGCAGGGACCCTCTCCGTTAGGTTCGGGTGGAACGGCCCTCTATGACACTTTGATTGAATTAGGAAGCCATCTGAAAACGCACAATGCCGCATTGGTACTGATCAGCGATGGCGGGGACAACCAGAGCACCCACACATCCGAAGCTACAGCACTATTATTTGAACGCTCATCATGGCCACCTGTTTTTGCGCTCATTCTTGACTATAAAGAGACGGATAAATCCCGCGGGTATTTTAAAAAGATTCCGGCTGCGACCGGCGGAATGATTATTTATCCATCATCCGCCTCGAAAGTTCCCGCAGCAGCAGACCAACTGGCAGGGATCATTCTCAATTCATTTGTGCTTTCTCTGCAGGCGCCGGAATCGAGAACCGATATGGCGAAACTCAAATTGGAATCTGCCAGGAAGGACATTAATCTGCTTCACGTGTCCGAAGTTCCGCCTTGTGGCCCCGTCCACTGAGATTGCCCGCTTTTGTCAATTAAATCTTGTCATTCCGAACCGCTTTAGCGGTGAGGAATCTGCTGTTTCTTTCAAACCGAAAAAGCAGATTCCTCGCTTCGCTCGGAATGACAATAGGTTGAGAAATGACTCACGCCCTATGCTCGGAGTGCGCACCCGCTTCTAGGCACTCCTTCGACTACGCTAGCCACGCGTGCAGCGCTCCGATTCAGATACTCCGATTGAGCGGTTTTTAGTCTCTAAAACATTCTCTAACCCGGCAACTAAGTAGTTTCCCTTAGTAAAAGCATTTCTCGGTACCTCCCACTTAACTTTTGCTGGACATCCAGTTAGTTCTAAGTATATTTTTGCAACCCCCGGAAAATTTGGAGACCAACAATGTCATTTGCGCACAAACTCACATTCCTATTGATTGGTGCACTCATGATCGCTTCGAGCGCGGCGGGTGAGACCGCGGACAACAATCTTTGGAGCGCCTTCCAGACAACTCGGAACGGGCAGCTTGCGTTGCACCAGGAGTTCGATGTTGAGCAGGAAGCAAGCTCGACCTATCGCCACCAATCCCAACATTACCAACTGGTCGTTGATTTCGCTCAAGGCAAATGGCGCGAACAAATGATTGGCGGCAACGGCGACCGTATTCGACTCTTTGATGGGGAAGATCTATTTACATTCGAACCCGGTGGCACCGAATACACCCGTAAGCAGCAATCTGGCAAAGATGAGGTGTTGCCAGCTCTTTTTGATAACCGGCTCGACTGGGGTAAGGCCAAAGAGGTGCAACGCGGGCCGTGCGGGTTCGCCGCTAAGGAGGACCACACCTGTGTGATTGTCGACGTGCCAATGAAATCTTGGCTTCGCCCCTCTACGCCTGGAGACGTGGCCACCATGACCGGTGGGACCAGCCGAGTGATGATTGATACACAAACCGGGATCTGGTTGCGATGTCAAATCTCCGCAATAGTGGACAATGCGGGGTTTCCTGTTCAATGGAACCTGACGTACACCATCAAGCAAATGAGTTATGGGGCGGTTCCGGACGCAGCTCTTTTCAAGGTGCCAGAGGGCATGCAGGAGGTCAAGCAACTCACGCGGTGGGACGAGGCCGAAATCAAGAAAGAGTTGGCGGGCAAGCCGGCGCCGGATATGACCGTCACCGATATTCAGGGGAGGCCCGTGTCCCTGGCGAGCCTTAAAGGCAAGACCGTACTGCTCGATTTTTGGACAACATGGTGCCCGCCATGTCAGGCCGATGCTCCTTCGCTGGATAAGCTGAACGAAAAATATGGAAACAAGAATTTGGCGATTGTGGGAATTTCTGTGAGCGAGGACCGCGCAACGGTCGAGAATTATCTACTAAAACATCCGCACCAATACCCCGTCGTTCTCTCGAGCGAGAACCGGCTGCCGCGCCCCTACGAAATCCACATATTTCCCACTTACATGATCATTGATCCTGACGGTAATCTCACGACAGCTGAGCAGGGCGATCAAGGTTTCGGGAAGCTACGGAAAGACCTGAAGAAGGCTGGCCTGGAAGTTGAATAAAGTACTTCTTCCGGGTTTAAGTCAGGATGGAAGCCCATTCCAACCTTCCTTTCGCTTGAGTGGTCTATTTCATCAGGAATGTTCAGCGCACAAATTTGAAGATTGTCATTCCGAACCGCTTTAGCGGTGAGGAATCTGCTGTTTCTTTCAAAACAAAAAGCAGATTCCTTGCTTCGCTCGGAATGACAAATGAGTTGAGAATTCGCAGACTTAGTGCGCGGGCGCACTCCTCATCACCCTCTGGTCCGCGGTCCTGAATCCATCCGGCAATGCAAAGAGCTTTGCATCCGGCTCGCTTACCGTGATCTCACTGATCGTGAACGTCTGCGTGCCGGAGCGGGGATCGCAAATTTGGAAAGTAAATTGATCCCTAATTGTGGCGAGTACCAGGTCTCGCGTTGTATATCAAATGGATCATCGTTTCCCAAAACACCTGCGTTATAGGTTGTAGTAACTCTTGTTCCGATCGTGTCCACGCCCTCAAGCGAGCCGTCGCCCAGATCTTCAAGATTCACAAAGCCGTCATCGTGCGGAAGTGGAGTGCTTCGACTGCCGCGAATCACTTTGGCGGCGATGGCTTTGTCTGTGTAATCGGCGGCTGTGCAGACATGTTTGCCGTCCATCATGCAGGTGTAAACAACGTGAGTTTGCGGATCGGCAATCTGAATCGCCGTCATGAAAGACTTAAATTTGCCGCTTTTTGGCACCAGGGCCCATCGCTCTTCATAGATTCGTCCCTTACTGTCGCGTGCGATCCGGCGTTGGTTGATCAAAGTCATGGTGCCGCCATTCGACATGCCCTTGACCCACTCTGTATCCAGCGTCGCGGTGAATGGCGCGTTCGTCATTGGTGTAATGACAATGCTGTCAATTGTTTCGCGAACCACTCCGTCGGCTTCTCCGTTGCCGAATTCATGGGAATACCTTCCCAGTTGTTGTTGTGCGAGCAGATTTTGGGGAATGAAAAAGAGACTGGAAAAAGCGAGAAGAGTCGAAAGCGTGATTCCGCGCATGCCAACCATCCACGGATGGGCAAGTTTAGCATGAAGTGCTCAATCTCACGGATCCGTTCAGTTCCCGATAGGGACGCTGGCTTGGGTCGCTAGTTGTTGAGGTAGCGTGGAGCCTACGCGGATGCTCACGGTGCGCTTTTAGGCCGTGATTCGGCGCAGGGTACCCCTTTCGGAGTCTAATTGAACTGTGCCACCCCTAGGGACAACGGTTCTTCGCTGCCGGCAAACGGCGAGTTTATATTCGGTGTAAGCGTCCCTGTATTCGGATCAATATTGAAGATGTCAAACGCCGAGGGTGGGCCAAACCCAATGGTTATGTAAAGGAATTTTCCTGATGGGTCAACGATTAGGCTTCCCTCAGCCGCGGGATTTACTGCGAATGGCGACCCGGCAAGAGGGGCCAAGGCACCGCTGGTTGAATCAATTGTGAATGCAGACATCGTGCTTCCGTTGAAATTGAATGCGTAGAGATATTTTCCCGAAGGTGAAATCGCGAATTCAGAGGTCTGGGGATTGATTTGGCTTGGTGCGGTTGCAAAGGGCGATCCGGGAACGGTCGTCAAGGCGCCAGTTGCGCTGTCAATGGTTAATGCCGCGATGCTATTAGTATTTAGTAGTGCGACGTAAAGGAATTTACCGGAAGGGTCAACCTCAATCCCTTGCGGCTGTCCTCCTTGCTGCGTGGCAAATGGAGAACCCGGCATCGAAGTGAGCACCCCTGTTTGCGAATCGATGGTAAAACCCCAAATGTTCAGGCCTCCGGGAACCAGCACGTCGTCGAATGAAGCTGACGCATAAAGGAATTTCCCGGTAGGATCAATCGTGATTGCCTCTGGAGGGCCACCTAGTCCCGGCGATGAAAATGGTCCTCCCGGAATGCTAGTCAATGCGCCCCCTGTTCCGATAGTGAACCCAATCACTCCGGCAGTAGCGCCATTGCTTGGTAAATCGGACGCGTACAAAAAGCGGCTTTTTGGGTCAACAATCAGGCCAGAAACTTGTAGCGTGGTCGCAACCGGGAATGGGGATCCAGATACAGGAGATAGCGCTCCCGTAGCATTGGAGGAGTAAGCGGCGACTCCCGACGTTCCGGTTGTTGCATACACAAAGTTGCCCTGCGGCGCGACTGCGATGCTGGAGGTGCTGACTGTATTTGCGGGAATGGTAGCAGTTGTAATTAGAGTAAGTGCACCGCTGCTTGTATCAATATTGAAAGAAAACAGTTTATTTCCGAAGTCCGAGGCATAAAGTATTTCGGTAGGAGTTGGTGGGGTACTTCCTCCACCGCCACCATTGCCCGAATTTCCGCCACCATTTGTTACGACACTTCCTCCACCACCACAACCAACCAGAGACAAAGTGAGCAGCCCAATGACTGCGAGAGGAACTCTGGATCGTACATTCATCTGGTATTGATCTCCCTGTTGATCTCGAACGCAGAATACTAACATGACTATGGATTGAGATGGACGCCTTGGACTCGAATAGGAATGTCGGGCACAACACCTTGCCGATCAATCATTTAACTGTCTATACGCTTCTGTCATGACGATGTGTTCCCTGCGGAACACTTTTGGCTTCGCGGGTGGGATCGCGTCCTCCGGTGGAACCTGCGCCGTCTGACACTCTCGTCACTTGCCTGCGTACCCGTTTCGCGGTGCAATTAGCTCTTTGGAGGCGTTATGGGCAAGGCTTTTGGGTTTCTTAGTGTGCTGATCGTTGTGGCCGTGGGTTTGTATCTTTATTCCATTCAGTTGCGGACTGTTACGGCTGTTGGAGGCACGAACAATCCTACGGGAGCCGCCAACATTGTTGGCGTGAAGGGCGACCTGGTTAGTATCGCCAACGCCGAGCGCCAGTACTATGCTTCGGAAGCGAAGTATGGTTCGCTGGACGACCTGACCTCCGCGCACTACCTGACGGTTTCCGGTCAGCGTCCACCTTACACTTATGACGTTCAAACTTCCGATTCAGGCTTTCAAGTGACCGCGACGCGCAGTGATGGCGGATCGCCCGCCACGCTTTCCATTGATCAATCCATGCAAGTGCAGCAGTCGAATTGAATTGATGCCCCACCCAAAGAATGATCTGCTGGAGTTAAACTAATCTCTGCAAGCTATTCACCTCGTATCATAGAGCTTCTGAATTGAGAATCCAGCAGCATCGGTTTTGTTTACCTCTGATCGTCGTCCTGCTATGCGGGCTGAATGCCTGCCTGAAATTTAGCGATCCAAGCTTCAGCTCCACACATCCGAATGAGGTGTTGTTCGATCGAGCAATGTTCGCTGGACGACGTGCACAATTTGACGTTGCGCGGATGACCCTCGAAACCCTCGTAAATACCTACCCTGATTCTTCCTACGTCAGCAAATCGCAATTGGTATTGGAAGACTTAAAAACCGCTCCCTGCGTCGAGTCTTCGGACGCATTTATCCAATGCACCGAGCAACATTCTGAGTTGTCACCCGATCAATGATTCCCGCATGGCTCGTTCAGCTTAATTCTGAAGTTGTCGCTTGCACGCGGTGTCCGCGGTTGGTGGAATATCGGCAGCGGATCGCTCTTGAAAAGCGGCGCGCGTATCTCCATTGCGAATACTGGGGTAAGCCGGTACCTGGGTTCGGGGATCCGAACGCGCGGGTGCTTGTTTTGGGACTGGCTCCGGGCGCACATGGTTCGAATCGCACGGGGCGTGCGTTTACCGGGGACGCATCGGGAAAGTTCATGTATCCGGTGCTTTACGATTGCGGATTCGCCAGCCAGCCCACTGCCGTTGATCGAAATGATGGGCTCAGGTTGAAAGACATGTATATAACCGCCGCGGCGAGGTGCGCCCCGCCGGATAACAAGCCGCTTCCGCAGGAGCTGGCCAACTGCGCGCCGTATTTAGAGCGAGAAATTGATGGTCTGAAGAAGTTGAAGGTGATCGTGGCGCTAGGCAAGATTGGCTTTGATGCCTACCTGAATTTTCTGAAGCGGCGAGGGTTGGTTAAATCGCGGGCCGAATACGTCTTTTCGCATGG
>Ga0134125_10006266_pt1 | contig 13479 bp, 13 predicted proteins | sample KB31751_FD_96464 | JGI IMG/M metagenome (GOLD analysis project Ga0134125, IMG submission 96464) | Terrestrial soil microbial communities with excess Nitrogen fertilizer from Kellogg Biological Station, Michigan, USA - KB3-175-1 | ecosystem: Environmental > Terrestrial > Soil > Unclassified ... | reverse complement strand
GGGGCCGCGAGGGGCGGGATCTGCTTGGAGACGTGCTCGGCCGGTTCACGGAAGGGTTCGGCACGCGCGACCTGATCGAAGCGAAAACTCTCCTCGACATGCTACCGCAATCGTGACGTTCACACCCGGCTCAAAATGGTCAAGAGGATGGCAACGCCATGAGCACGAACACCACCAACGTTCCCGACACGCCGCGAGTCGACAAGACAGCCGTGCTCAATGGGCTGCATTCCTATCTCGGCAGCAGGATCGACTCGATCGGCCGCCGCGCCTCTTTCATGATGGCTTTGCTCGGTTCGTTCCTTGGGATTGCCGCTGGCGCGATCATGCACCAACAGGCGGCGACGTTCGGCGACAAGCTTGCGTATTTCATGAGACATCCGTCGATCGTGGTCGGAATCGTGGCGATGGCGCTGCTGCTGATGGGCGAAACCGCCAAGATCAAGAATTCGAGCGATCTGTACTCGCGGATCGCATTTTCCGACGAGCCGGTGGCGGATCTCCATCAGACGTTCGTCGGCACGCCCATCAACGATCTCTTCGCCGAGATGATGCAGAACATACGGATCGTCGGCGGCTTTCTGAAAAAGAAGGTGTGGTTCTACAATTGCGGTTCGATCCTGTTCGTGATCGGCGTCACGATGTTCGTCTGCGGATTTTGATGCGCCGCGCGCGCACTAGCGTCGGCCGCTGCCGCCACTAATGGGCGATGACCTTTGCGAGGTCGGCGGGCAGGTCGCCCGCCTTGCATTTGTGGCCGGCGCGGATCTCGGTGAGATAGAAGGTAGGCACGCTTTCGGCTTCGGACAAGCCATCGAGCACCGAGGCGTCGACATTGCAATGCGCGTAATAGCGGCCGGCGACTTCCGCGACCAGGGTGCGATGCGCCTCGTCATAGCAGAGGCGCTTGAGAAGCTGGCTCTGCGTGACGTTCGTGCAGTCGAACGCGGACAGATCGGCGTCGCCCGCACCGCGCGGCGGCGCCATGTGCATTTGCAGGATTGCCGTTGCTCCGATCAGCACGGCGGCCATCCAAAGGCGGTGCATCGCACGCTCTCCGTTCGACGCTCCCATTATCCGCCGAGTCGAGCGCTTTCGCGTGCCCGAATGTGCGGCGCGCTGCCCGCGAAAACGGCGGTGGTTTGATTATTTAACGCACGCCGCGCAGCTTCCGGCGTAAAGCGCGCGTATAAAATCGGCGGGAATTGGTTGCCCGTGGTAACCAGCGGCGCGGTTTCAGCGGCCCTGATAGGCCGGCGTGTGCACGATCAGGCCGTCGAGCGCTTCCGTCACCTTGATCTGGCAAGCGAGACGCGAGGTCGGCTTCACTTCGAAGGCGCTGTCGAGCATCTGGTCTTCTTCCTCGCTCGGCTTGCCGACGATCGGGCTCCACGCGTCGTCGACGTGAACGAGGCAGGTGGCGCAGGTGCAGGAGCCGCCGCATTCGGCGACGATGCCGCCGATGTCGTGGCGCATCGCGGTTTCCATCACGGTGGCGCCGAGCTCGGCATCGACCGTGTGCTGGGTGCCGTCGTGCTCGATGAAGGTGATCCTGGGCATCGGCTACTAAGCCCTCCGTCGTCCTGAGGCGCGAGGCGGCATAGCCGCCGAGCCTCGAAGGATCTCTGACTCTCAATTGGCGCCCAGATCCTTCGAGGCCCGCGCGTACCGCGCGGGCTCCTCAGGATGACGGGCGGGCCCGCTCACGCCACGCCGAGCTTCTTCTGCAGATTGGTCGACGAGGTCGTGTACTGGAACACCAGGCGCTTGTCCGGATAGACGTAGTGATAGGCCTTCTGCGCCATCAGCGCACCTTCGTGGAAGCCAGACAGGATGAGTTTCAATTTTCCCGGATAGGTGTTGATGTCGCCGATGGCGAACAGACCGGGGATGTTGGTCTCGAACGTTCCGGTGTCGACCGGGATGAGTTCGTCCGTCATCGTGATGCCCCAGTCGGCGACCGGGCCGAGCTTCATGGTCAGGCCGAAGAACGGCAGCATGGCGTCGCAGGCGATGCGGTCGGCCGTATCCTTGCCCTTGACCGTGGCGGCGACGAGCTGGCCGTTGTCGCCTTCGAGCTCGGTCACCTGGCCGATCTTGAGATCCATGTCGCCGGCTGCGACCAGCGCGCGCATCTTGTTGACGCTGTCGGGCGCGCCGCGGAAATCGTCGCGGCGGTGCACCAGCGTCAGGCGCTTGGCGATCGGCTGCAAATTGAGCGTCCAGTCGAGCGCACTGTCGCCGCCGCCGACGATCAGAAGGTTCTTGTCGCGGAAGGCGTCCATCTTGCGCACGGCATAGTGCACCGACTTGTTCTCGTACGGCTCGATGCCGTTGATCGGCGGCCGCTTCGGCTGGAACGAGCCGCCGCCGGCGGCGACCACGACGCATTTGCACTCGAAGGTCTTGTCGCGGTCGGTGGTGACGCGGAACGAGGCGTCGCCGAGCTTCTCGACCTTCAAGACCATCTCGCCGAGATGGAAGGTCGGATGGAACGGCTTGATCTGCTCCAGCAGCGCTTCGGTCAGGCCGTGGCCGGTGATGAGCGGAATGCCGGGGATGTCGTAGATCGGCTTCTCCGGATAGAGCTCGGCGCACTGGCCGCCAACCTTGTCGAGGATGTCGACGAGGTGCGCCTTGATGTCGAGGAGGCCGAGCTCGAACACCGCGAACAGGCCGACCGGGCCCGCGCCGATGATGAGTACGTCGGTCTTGATGGTTTCGCTCATGCCTGGCCCGGCGCGCTGCCGGCTCCTAATCGAGGATTTCGGGATGGCCTCTACGCCGAACGGCGCGAGATGCGATTATCCGGAACGGTGACGGCGTGCAACAGCTCCGCCAGCGCTTGGTCCGGCGTCTTGTCCGTGGTTGAAATGGCGATATCCGCCTTGGCGTAGAGCGGCTTGCGGCTGTCGAGGATCGACAAGAGGTCAGCCATGGCGCGCGGGCTGTGGGCCATGGGCCGCATATCGCCCTGGCTCATCACCCGTTGCATGTGCTCCGCCGGCTCGGCCCGCAGCCACACGGTGAAGCAGGACGAGAGCAGCCGTTCCAGCGTGGCGGCCTCGGTGACGATGCTGCCCGAGGTCGCCATGACGAACTGCGGATGCTTGGCGAGCACCTCCTCCAGCGCCTCGCGCTCGGCGCGGCGGAAGGTCTGCTGGCCGAACATGTCGAAGATCTCGCTTAAGGACGCGCCGCTGCGTCGCTCGATCTCGCGGTCGAGCTCGATGAAGGGCACGCCGAGCGCCTCGGCGAGCAGGGGGCCGAGGGTCGATTTGCCGCCGCCGCGCAGGCCGATCAGCGCGATGCGGCGGGCGCGGTCGTGCTCGGCCGGCGAGCGGAAGCGCTCGGTGACGAGCTTGCGCACCTCGACCAGCATCTCCGGCGACAGACGTTCCAGATACTGCGTCAGCAGCGTCAGCTCGATCGGCGGTTCCGCGCCCTCGCGCACGAGTTCCGCCACGGAGGTGCCGATCGCGCGGGCGACCCGGCGCAGCAGCACGATCGAGCCGTTGCCTTTGCCGGCCTCGAGCTGCGCCAGATAGCGCTCCGACACTTTGGCATGCTGCGACAGCGCCTTGCGGGTCATGCCGCGCTGGCTGCGCAGCAGGCGCACGCGTTCGCCGAGCCCGGCGAGATAGGCCTCGGAGTCGCGGACGCCGGGAGTGGAAAGCGGATTGGTCATCAGCATATGCACTATAATTCCGAGCACTATGCCGACTTGCGCAACCAAAATCAACGGATTTTGCGAGACATTTCGATCGAAGCTGCATTATTGTTTGCCGCATCCTCTGGGATTTCGGTTAATATGCATAATAGTGCATAGAGGCCTCAGGGGCCTCGCAACAGGGCGCAATCGAGGATCGGGGATGAGCGCGATCGATTTCCGCACCGAGCCGTCCCGCTACCGCCACTGGCGGATCGAGACCGACGGCGACGTCGCGTCGCTCATCATGGACGTCGATCCGGCTGGCGGGCTGTCGCCCGACTACGAGCTCAAGCTCAACTCCTACGACCTCGCCGTCGACATCGAATTGAACGACGCCATCCAGCGGCTGCGCTTCGAGCATCCGCAGGTGCGCTGCGTCGTCGTGAAATCCGGCAAGGACAACGTGTTCTGCGCCGGCGCCAATATCCGCATGCTCGGCAAGGCCACGCACAGCCACAAGGTGAACTTCTGCAAGTTCACCAACGAGACGCGGCTCGCCATGGAGGACGCCAGCGAGCACTCGCGGCAGATCTACATGAGCGCGGTCAACGGCTCCTGCGCCGGCGGCGGCTACGAACTCGCGCTCGCCACCGACCACATCATGCTGATCGACGACCGCCGCTCGACCGTGTCGCTGCCGGAGACGCCGCTGCTCGGCGTGCTGCCGGGCACCGGCGGGCTCACCCGCGTCACCGACAAGCGCAAGGTGCGGCGCGACCGCGCCGACGTGTTCTGCTCCACGGAAGAGGGCCTGCGCGGCGCCAAGGCGCGCGACTGGCGGCTCGTCGACGAGGTGGTGCCGCCGTCGAAATGGGACGAGGCCGTGCGCGCCCGCGCCCGCGACCTGGCGCAGCGCTCCGACCGGCCCGCCGGTGCCAAGGGCATTTCATTGACGCCGTTGCAGCGCCAGATCGACGGCGACCGTGTGTCCTATTCGCATGTCGATATCGCGATCGACCGCGCCCGCGGCACGGCGACCGTGACCGTGCGTGGGCCGTCGCAATCCGTGCCGGCCTCGCTTGACGCCGCGCATGCGCTCGGCGCCGCGTTCTGGCCGCTGGCCGTGGCGCGTGAGCTGGAAGACGCGATCCTGCACCTGCGCACCAACGAGTCCGCCATCGGCGTCGTGCTGCTCAAGACCGACGGTGAGGCGCAGGCCGTGCTCGACCACGACGCCTTGCTGATTGCCGGCGAGGGTGACTGGCTGCTGCGCGAGATCCGCCACTACCTCAAGCGCGTGTTCAAGCGCATCGACGTGACGCCGAAGACCTTCATCGCGCTGATCGAGCCCGGCTCGTGCTTTGCCGGCACTTTGGCCGAGCTCGTCTTCGCATCCGATCGCGCCATGATGCTGATCGGCACCCGCGAAGGCGACAACCGCGCGCCCGCCGCCATCGTGCTGAGCGAAGCGAATTTCGGCCTCTATCCGATGGGCAACGGGTTGACGCGGCTGCAGGCGCGCTTCCTCGGCGAGCCGGAGACGCTCGACACGGCCAAAGCGAAAATCGGCGCGCGCTTGGAGGCGGAGGCGGCGGACGACCTCGGCCTAGTCACCTTCGCGCGCGAGGACTTCGACTGGGACGACGAATTGCGCGTCATGGTCGAGGAACGCGCCAGCCAGTCGCCCGACGCGCTCACCGGCATGGAAGCAAACCTGCGCTTCGCCGGCCCGGAGACGATGGAAACGAAAATCTTCGGCCGGCTCACCGCTTGGCAGAACTGGATCTTCCAGCGCCCCAACGCCGTCGGCGAGCAGGGCGCGCTGAAGCTCTACGGGTCGGGCGTGAAGCCGACTTACGCGAAGGACAGGGTGTGAGCTTTGTCGCAGAATTTTTCACTGTCATTCCGGGTTCGCTCGCTGCGCTCGCGCCCCGGAATGACGTCGATGAGAGGACGCAGGCCATGAACGTCGCCACCAGCATCGGCAAGGTCGATTACGACGGGCTGATCCCGAACAATGTCGGTCTCGGCCAGGACGAACGCGTCAAGCGCGCGCTGGAGAAGTGGCACCCCGGCTACATCGACTGGTGGAAGGATATGGGGCCGGACGGCTTCCAGGAGTCGCTCGTCTATCTGCGCACGGCGGTCAGCGTCGATCCCAAGGGCTGGGCCAAGTTCGATTACGTCAAGATGCCAGACTACAAGTGGGGCATCCTGCTGGCGCCGCAGGCGGAAGGCCGCACCATTCCGTTCGGCGCGCATGCCGGCGAACCGGCCTGGCAGGAAGTGCCCGGCGAATATCGCGCCATGCTGCGCCGCCTGATCGTCATCCAGGGCGACACCGAGCCGGCGAGCGTCGAGCAGCAGCGCCATCTCGGCAAGACCGCGCCGTCGCTCTACGACCTGCGCAACCTGTTCCAGGTCAACGTCGAGGAGGGCCGCCATCTCTGGGCGATGGTCTATCTCCTGCAGAAATATTTCGGCACCGACGGCCGCGAGGAAGCGGAAGCGCTGTTGCAGCGCCGCTCCGGCGACGCGGATTCCCCGCGCATGCTGGGCGCGTTCAACGAGAAGACGCCGGACTGGCTGTCGTTCTTCATGTTCACCTACTTCACCGACCGCGACGGCAAGATGCAGCTCGAGGCGCTGGCGCAGTCGGGCTTCGATCCGTTGTCGCGCACCTGCCGCTTCATGCTGACCGAAGAAGCGCATCACATGTTCGTCGGCGAGACCGGCGTGACCCGCGTCATCCAGAAGACCTGCGAGGCGATGAAGGAGGCGGGTATCACCGACCCTTACGACATCGCGCGCGTGCGCAAGCTCGGCGTCATCGACCTGCCGACCATCCAGAAGAAGGCGAACCTGCATTTCTCTCTGACGCTCGATTTGTTCGGCAACGAGATTTCGACAAATGCGGCCAACGCCTTCCACGCGGGGCTCAAGGGCCGCTATCGCGAGCATCGCCTCGACGACGACCACAGGCTCGAACACTCGACCTATCCGGTGCTGCGGCTGATCGACGGCCAGATCCGCAACGAGGACGCGCCGGCGCTCTCCGCGCTCAACATGCGGCTGCGCGACGATTACGTGAACGACGCCAATGTCGGCGTCGGCCGCTGGAACAAGGTGATCGAGAGCTTCGGCATCCCGTTCGCGATCAAGCTGCCGCACGTCGCGTTCAACCGCCATATCGGCGAATTCTCCAAGATCCACGCCGATGTCGACGGCATGGTGCTCAGCGACGCCGGGTGGGCGTCGAAGCGCGCCGATTATCTGCCCGGCGACAGCGACAAGGAGTTCATCGAGAGCCTGATGCAGCCGCAGTTCGAGCCGGGCAAGTTCGCGTCGTGGATCGCGCCGCCCAAGGTCGGCATCGACAACCGGCCGGGCGAGTTCGAGTACGTGAAGATCGCCTGAGGCGGCTTAAGAGTGCGCATCCATTCTCCGTTCGTCCCCGCGAAAGTGGGGACCCAGTTGTGCGTCAGAACTGGATTCCCGCTTCTGCGGGAATGAACGGAGTGCGGGGCGGCGTCTCTCTGATCGTCATGCCCGGCCTTGTGCCGGGCATCCACGTCTTTGAACAGCTCGGCAAAGCAAGGCGTGGATGGCCGGGACAAGCCCGGCCATGACGCTGCCGCGCCTACCCGAATTTCGCCACCACCTCGGCCGGAATCGGCGCGGTGGTGATCGTGTCGGGATCGTCCTTGCGGCGCACGGCCCAGACGCGCGACTCGCGGCCTTCGACCGCGACCTCGCCTCTGTTGATGATCTTGTGCTCGACATCGAAGCTCGAACGGCGGAATTCCGACACGTGCGAGATCACCTCGATGGTGTCGCCGAAGGCGACCGGCTTCATGAAGTTGCCGCGCGCGTCGACCAAGGCGATGCCGACGATGCCGTAGGTTTTGGCGAAGTCGTGCTGATTAATGCCAAGGGCGGCTTCGAACAGGCCCCAGCTATTGGTGTCGAAGAACTCGAAGAAGCGCGGGTTGAAGACGATGCCTGCGGGATCGCAATGCGCCCAGGCGATCTTGATCTCGCGCGTGTAGGTGAACGTGGTCATCGGCTTCGCTCTCGTTGCGGCCGAAACCAAGCCCGCCGGGCGCAGCGATGTCAACGCCTCAGACGCCCGTATCGAGGAAGCGCAGGAGCCGCGCCGCGGTCTCGGCCGGGTAGGCGTCGGGGAAGAAGTGACCGCCCGGCGAGCGCGCGGCGATCACTGTGGCGCAGCGCTTCTTCCACTCGGCCTCCATGTCGAACAGCTTGTGCATCAGACCGTTCTCGCCCCAGAACACCAGCGTCGGGCAGGCGACCTTGGTGGAAAGATCGGCGGCGTCGTGCTCGAGGTCGATCGAGGCGGCGGCGCGGTAGTCGGAGCACGAACCGTGGATCATCGCCGGATCGCGCCAGCAGCGCCGGTATTCCGCGAGCTGCTCTTGGTCGAAGCCTTTGAGCGACGTCGCGCCCCAACCGAGCAGGCAGGTCTCGTAGAAATAATCCGGATCGAGCCCGATCATGTGCTCGGGGAAGGGCTCCGGCTGCGACAGGAAGTACCAGTGCCAGTAGCCGCCGGCGACGGCGCGGTTCACCTCCATGAACATGGCGTAGGTCGGCACAATGTCCATGACCGTCAGACTCTGCACGCGGCTTGCGTGATCGAGCGCGAGGCGGTGCGCGGTGCGGCCACCGCGGTCGTGGCCGATGACATGAAAGCGCTCGAAGCCCAGCCTCGTCATCACCGTGGCCTGGTCGGCGGCCATGGCGCGGAACGCGTAATTGGATCTGTCGGGCAGACACTTCGGCTTGGCGCTGTCGCCGTAGCCGCGCAGGTCACAGCAGACGACGGTGTAGCGTGCGGCGAGCACGGGCGCGATGCGCGCCCACATGGCCAGCGACTGCGGATAGCCGTGCAGCAGCAGCACTGGTGGGCCGGAGCCGCCATGCGCGCAGTGAATCGCGACACCGTCGGCGTCGATCGTTTCCGTTTTGAAGCCTTCGAACATGCGTGCGCTCCCGGCTAGCGGATCTTGCGCGGCAGTCTACGGCCTTTCGCCGGTCGCTCCCACTCGGTCAGACCCTGCGCCTCGATCTCGATCGGCGACGAGCGGCGCTGCTTCGCGCGCTTCGGCGCAACGGCCTCGTGCGGCGAGTTATCAAGCGCGTCCATCAACCAGTGCAGGTCGTCCTCGGCGGTGACCCAGCGTACCGGCGCGTAGCGCTTGAGCGAGAACGGCCGCGAGAAGGCGAGCAGTGACTTGGCGCCGCTCGGCAGGCAGTATTCGTGCGCATAGCTCATGACCAGTTCGCGCACGCTTGCGTAGATCGGATCGCGCCAGCGTAAAATCGAATGGTTGGTCTTGCTGATCGCGCCCCACAGGCCGCGCTGCTTGAACACGGCGATGATGTGGTCGTGGTCGGTCGGGCGCGCGCGCAGGTCGAGCAGCCACACCGGCTTGCCGTGAAACATCATCACCGCGGCGGCCAACAGCGCGCCTTCGGCGCAATGCGCTGCCTTCGCTTTCAGCATGCGCCGCGGCGACATGATGGTGTCGCCGTCCGGCTCGAAATTCACCGGCAGGCGGTCGAGGTAGTCCTGGATTTTCTGCGGCGTGTCGAGCCGCGCGAACAGCCGCCGCTCCGCCGGCGTGAGAACAGTATTGAGCGCTTTCGGCGGCGGCATCCGGGTCGACTCTGTCCTCGGCCGTCACGGCCCGATGTGACCTGTTTGCCACGGTCCGGGGCGCGAGACACGCGAGACCGGCGTTCTCCACAGAGGCTATTCCGGGGGACGGGCGTCTCCCCGGCGGCGCCCGGAGGGCAGATATCTTCTTATTTTCCAACACTTATTGCCGGTGCGGAGCACGCTCTTCTATCTAAGGCTCCTGCTAATGCGGTTGGAGCCATTCCGATGACCGATTTCCCCCACGAGCCGCACGGCCTCTGGCCGCAGCAGTCGCTCGAAAGCTGGCTGATCGCCATCGCCAGCGCCCTGGTGGCGCTAATCGCCATTGGCGTGCTGCCGCGCGTGTTGGGGGCCTGATGTCCGCATTCTCCGCCATTCCGAAGACCGCGCCGTTTTCCGAGGAAGACGTCGATCTGTTGAACCGCGTCGTCGGCCCGGCGTCGCCGGTGCAGCGCGCCTGGCTTGCCGGCTTCCTGGCCGGCGTCGAGTCGGCCCAGAGCGGTGCCGCGGGCCTCGAGCCGGCGGCGGCGCCGCGCGCGGCCGAGCCGCTGACCATCGTCTATGCGACCGAGTCCGGCAATTCCGAGAAGCTCGCCGGCGACATGGCGAAGTCGGCGCGCAAGCTCGGCTTCAAGCCGACCCTGGTCGACATGGCCGACCTCGAACTGGCGAGCCTCGCCACGGCGAAGCGCCTCGTCGTCATCGCCGCGACCTGGGGCGAAGGCGAGCCTCCGGGCCGCGCCGCGCGCGTCTACAATGAATTGATGGGCGAGGGCGCGCCGCGCCTGGACGGCGTCGAGTTCGGCGTGCTCGCGCTCGGCGACACCGCCTATGCGGATTTCTGCGGCGTCGGCAAGAAGCTCGACGAGCGCCTCGAAGCGCTCGGCGCCAAACGTGTCGCTGCGCGGGTCGATTGCGATCTCGATTTCGCCGCGCCTGCCGCGCAGTGGATCGACGGCGCGTTGAAGGCTTTGGCGCCGGCCGATCTGGGCCGCGCCGCGGCCGGCAAAGTCATCTCCGTCGACTTCGGCGGCAAGCAGGCCTTCTCGCCGAACACCGATATCGTCGAGGCCGAGGTGATCGAGCACGTCAACCTGAACTCATCGCGTTCGGACAAAGAGACGATCCACCTCGCACTCGGCTTCGACGGCGCCGCGCCGGCTTACGAACCCGGCGCTTCGCTCGATGTCTATCCCGAGAACGATCCGGCCTATGTCGACGAACTGCTCACGCTTGCCGGCGTGCACGACGACGCGCTGCGCCAGGAGCTTCTGACGGCACGCGACGTGACGACCTTGTCGGTCAAGGCGATGGAGACGTACGCCAACAGCACGGGTCATCAATACGTCAAGCAGCTCGTCGCTGATGGCGAGGCCCGCAACTGGGTCGACGGCCGCCAACTCATCGATCTCGTCGGTACCTTCCCGATTTCGCTCGATGCCGAGCGGCTGCGGGCGCTGACGCGGCCTTTGGCGCCGCGCGCCTATTCCATCGCGTCGTCGCGCAAGGACGTCGGCGACGAGGCGCATCTGCTCGTTTCCGCCGTGCGCTATGACAGCCATGGCCGCGCCCGCAAGGGCGTCGCCTCGAACTTCGTCGCCGAGCGGCTGAAGAAGGGCGGGCGCGTGCGCGTCAAGGTCAAGCCCAACAAGCATTTCGGTTTGCCGGCCGCCGACAAGGACATCATCATGGTCGGCCCCGGCACCGGCGTCGCCCCGTTCCGCGCCTTTGTGCAGGAGCGCCGCGCCGTCGGCGCGACCGGCAAAAGCTGGCTGTTCTTCGGCGACCGGTCGTTCACGCACGACTTCCTTTACCAGCTCGACTGGCAGGAGGCGCTCAAGGACGGCGCGCTGACGCGCATGGACATCGCCTTCTCGCGCGACCGCCCCGACAAGGTCTACGTCCAGCACAAGATCTGGGAGCGCCGGAAGGAGCTCGTCGACTGGCTGGACAACGGCGCCTACCTCTATGTCTGCGGTGACGCCAAGGCGATGGCCAAGGACGTGCGCGCCATGCTGACCAACGCCTATGCCGACGTGAAGGCGCTGGCGCCCGAGGGCGCCGCGCAGGCGGTCGATGCGCTCGAGCGCGACAAGCGCTATCTTCAGGACGTATATTGAGAGCCCGCGTCCCGGGCGCAACGCGGCATGCGCATGCTGCGCTGCTGACCTGGGACCGTACCGAATTCCGCATTCTTGACGGTCCCGGCTCTGCGATGCACCGCTCACGCGTTGCACCGCGTCCGGGACAAGCGAGCGCATAATGGCCGACAAGAAAGAACTGTCGTCGATGGAGCACCTAAAGGCGAGGAGCCGCTATCTGCGCGGCAATCTCGCCGAGGACCTTGCCGATCCCCTGACCGGCGGCGTCAGCGAGGACAGCGCGCAACTCCTCAAGTTCCACGGCATGTATCTGCAGGACGACCGCGACCTGCGGCCGGAACGCACGAAGAAGAAGCTGGAGAAGGCCTTCGGCTTCATGATCCGCATCCGCCTGCCGGGCGGCGTCATCACGCCGAAGCAGTGGCTGGCGCTCGACGAGGTCGCCCGCACCTATGCCGGTGAGACGCTGCGTCTGACCACGCGCCAGACCTTCCAGATGCACGGCGTGCTGAAGTTCAACGTCAAGACGGCGCTGAAGGCGATCAACGCCGTCGCGCTCGACACCATCGCGGCGTGCGGCGACGACACCCGCGGCGTCATGGCGGTGTCCAACCCGCACCAGTCGAAGATCCACGCCGAGGCTTATGATCTCGCCTGCCGCGCCTCGCTGCATTTCAAACCGAAGACCCACGCCTATTACGAGATCTTCCTCGACGGCGAGAAGGTCGCGGGCGAGGGCGAGCGCGACGACGTCGAGCCGATCTACGGCAAGACCTACATGCCGCGGAAGTTCAAGATCGGCTTCGCCGTGCCGCCGTCGAACGACATCGACGTGTTCGCGCAGGACCTCGGCTTCATCGCCATCGTCGGCAAGAAGGATATCATCGAGGGCTGGAACGTTGCGGTCGGCGGCGGCATGGGCATGACCCACGGCGAGCCGGAAACCTATCCGCGTATCGGCGACGTGCTCGGCTTTTGCCGACCGGAGGATCTGTTCGCCGTCGCTGAAGCGGTCTGCACCATCCAGCGCGACTGGGGCGATCGCTCCAACCGCAAGCACGCGCGGCTCAAATACACGCTCGACGATCATGGCGCCGCCGCTTTCCGCGCCGAGATTGCCAAGCGCGCCGGCAAGCCGCTGGAGAAGGCGCGGCCTTACACGTTCACCTCGAACGGCGACCGTTACGGCTGGACGCAGGGCGAGAACGGCAAGCATCACCTCACTTTGTTCATCGAGAACGGCCGGCTGCGCGACTACGCCGATGGCCACAGACTGCTCACCGGCATGCGCCGCATCGCGCAGGTGCACGAGGGCGAGATCCGCATTACGCCGAACCAGAATCTGATCGTCGCCAATGTCGCCGCCGACAAGCGCGCGGAGATCGAGGCGCTCGCCGCCGAGCATGGCCTGAGCGGGCAAGCGAGCGCGCTGCGGCGCAATTCCATGGCCTGCGTGGCGCTGCCGACCTGCGGCCTCGCGCTCGCCGAGAGCGAGCGCTATCTGCCGGCCTTGATCGCCGCGCTCGACGGCAAGCTCGCCGCCCACGGCCTCGCCGACGACGACATCGTGATCCGCATGACCGGCTGCCCGAACGGCTGCGCGCGTCCCTACATCGCCGAGATCGGCCTGGTCGGCAAAGGACCCGACCGCTACAACCTCTATCTCGGCGCCGCCTTCGACGGCTCGCGCATGAACAAGCTCTACGCCGAGGATCTGCAGCACGACGCCATCCTGGCGACGCTCGACCCGCTGTTCGCCGCCTACGCCAAGGAGCGCCGGGCGGACGAGCGCTTCGGTGATTTCGTCATCCGCGCGGGCTACGTGGCGAAGACGACGAACGGGCTGGATTTCCACGATAACGTCGGGTCGCAGCGGGCGGTTTAGGGCCCATCACTCTCCACACTCACTCCGTCATCGCCCGCGAAAGCGGGCGATCCAGTACTCACATTCAGGCGTTGGTGGTTACCGGATTGCCCGCTTTCGCGGGCAATGACGCCGAGTATTTGGCGATGCTCCGCCCGATTGACGTCCTTCCAGCGTC
>Ga0134125_10006264_pt1 | contig 13482 bp, 6 predicted proteins | sample KB31751_FD_96464 | JGI IMG/M metagenome (GOLD analysis project Ga0134125, IMG submission 96464) | Terrestrial soil microbial communities with excess Nitrogen fertilizer from Kellogg Biological Station, Michigan, USA - KB3-175-1 | ecosystem: Environmental > Terrestrial > Soil > Unclassified ... | reverse complement strand
TTGGTTGCATAAGTTGAGTAACATGCTCAAACAATTCTATAACCAACACTTCGCTAATATTGGCAGAAGTTATTTTACTTAAACTGCGGTATGTTTCTGTAAATTTTAACAAACCTTCCGTGCGCTTTTTAATGGTAGAAATTCCGGTTGCGATATCTTCGTAAGAATCTACACTAAAGTCTTTTTGTTGAGATGCTTCGGATACGCGTTTTTTTAATGTATCAGCTAAAGAGGATATAGGTGCAACAGAGTTCATTAACTCGTGTGTCATTACGCGTAATAATTTTTGCCATGCGTTGGTTTCATTTTCATCTAATGCTTCGTTAATATTTTGAAATGCAATTAGTTTATATTTTTTATTTTCATTTTCGAAAGCGGTAGCCGATAATTGTATTTTAATGATTTCTTTTTCTCGAGGAATAGAAACAACTATGTTGCTTCCGGGTACTAGTTGTATAAGCTCTTTATATAAAAATTCGTTTCGTTTTTCAAGGGAGTGTACGGTTTTAAGATATGGTATTTGTAAAATATTTTTTAATGATTCATTCATCCATAATATAGCTCCACCTTCGGTTTCGTATGACAGGATACCTGTATCGACAATTTCTAAAATTGTTTTTAAGTGCAGATATTGTGTTTCCTTTTCTTTACTGATTACTTTAAAGGTGGAATTAATTTGATTAAAACCGGAGCGAAAAGGCTGTAATTCAGAAGGGGCTTGTTTTACGTCGAAATGCCTGGAGAAGTCGCGGTAATGGACCGACTCAACAAACTGCTCTATTTCTACTTGTGCTTTTTTATGAAATCTATAATATTCAAAAAACTGATAAATAATTAGAGGGCCTAATATAATTTCGGCTACATACCATTCTTTAACCAAGGCGTAAGATGCAAGCGAAAGTGTAGCGAACATAATTAATGCACGTATAAATATGCTTTTGCTAAAAGAACTAGATGTCATACTTACTTATTCTACGATAAAGGGCTGTGCGTGTTATTCCTAATTCTTTAGCAGCTTTGCTTATATTGCCACTATTTTTTTCGATTACTCGTAATATTGTTTGCTTTTCAATGGAGCTTAATTTTGTTTCGTCATTTTTAATGGCGTTAGTCGCCTCTGATTCAATAGGTGAAAATAGAAGATCAGTTGCTTGCAGTTTATCGCTTTCTGCCATGATAATAGCTCGTTCAATAATATATTGCAACTCGCGTACATTGCCGGGGTAACTATATTGCTTTAACTTACTTAAGGCTTTATCATCAAACTGAATGTTGTGTTTGAAATATTTATCGCCGTAAAATTTTGCAAAATGTTTTGCCAGCAAAATGACATCTTCTTTTCTATCTCGTAAAGGAGGCACAACAATCTCTACGGTGTTGATACGATAAATAAGATCTTTACGAAAATGTTGTTCGTTAGCTAACTCGCGCAAGGGTAAGTTGGTAGCACAAATAAGACGTATATCAATTGGTATGGGAATATTTGCGCCAAGGCGTGTAACTTGTCTGTTTTGCAATACACTTAATAATTTTGCCTGTTGCTGCAAGGAAATGTTGCCAATTTCATCTAAGAAAAGCGTTCCGCCATTTGCCGATTCGAAACGCCCCAAGCGCTCTTCACGTGCATCAGTAAAAGCGCCTTTTTTATGCCCGAATAATTCGCTTTCAAATAAGCTTTCGGTAAGTGCTCCTACATCAACCTTTATAAAAGGTTGTTTTGCTCGTAAAGATTTTTTATGAATTTCTTGTGCAATAAGGTCTTTACCCGTTCCATTCTCTCCCAAAATAAGAATGTTGGCATCGGTAGGACCTACTTTATTTATTTTATGAAAAATGTTAAGCAGACAATCACTTTCGCCTATTAATGCAGTACCGGTATTTTTTGAACCAGCAGGGTTTCCTTTTTTTTGTAAAATATCAGTTATGGTTTCTATTAGTTTTTGATTATTCCAAGGCTTAACCAAAAAATCGGCCGCACCTTCTTTTAACGAACGAATAGCCAACTCAATATCTGCATAGGCTGTTATCATAACAACGCTAAGTAGGGGTTTTACTTCTTTAATTCGTTTTAGCCAGTATATGCCTTCGTTACCTGTGTTTACAGAAGCATTAAAATTCATATCGAGAAGCACAAGGTCAAACGTTTTTTTTGAAAAAAGTGATAATATGTTTTCGGGATTTTTTTCGGTTACAACTTCTTGCGCTTCGTTTTTTAATAGGAGACTAATAGCAATGAGTACATCCCTATCATCATCAACAACTAATATGTTTGCTTTTTTTAATTCCACAAAAAAGAATAAATAATTATTGTAAAGATATTTCAATGCATAGAACTGGCAATAAATGATTGCTATATTATTATACATGCAAAACCGAACACATACTGTACGAAACCGAACACTTTTTGTTTTATATGAATCGTAAGTACTTGTTTATCAATAAATAAGGAGTGTGGCATGAAATTCCCTTACATATAAGTGGTTACATTAGCTATAAAAAGTGTTGTAGTGCGCGTTGAATTATTATACGGTTGAAATGGTGGCTATTTTATAAATTCAACGCCACTACACATTTAAATTAACCAATGAGAAATTATGGATAGAGTTATTGAAAAGAAAAAATGGACTACTAAAAAAATTGCTACCATTTCAATTACAGTACTAATTGTATTGCTAATAGTTTGCAGTTTTTATTTTACATCGGGTAAATCAAAATTAAATGTAAATACGGAGCGTATTACGGTAAGTGAAGTAACTAAGGGTTCGTTTAGAGAATTTATACCCGTAAATGGAATTGTGTTGCCGATTACAACTATTTATTTGGATGCAATAGAAGGCGGACGTGTAGAAGAAAAATATGTAGAAGATGGGGCTATGATGAAAAAAGGTGACCCTATTTTAAAACTTGCCAATACTGATTTAGAATTGAGCTTGGCTAACCAGGAAACATCGGTTTTTAACTTATTAACACAGATGCAAATATCACGTAATGCGGCAAGGCAAAATACGATTTCAAAACTAAATCAACGTACAGATGTAGATAATTTATTGAAAGAGGCGGAGCGAGTTTATTCATTAAACAAAGTACTGTATGAACAGAAGGTTATAGCACAGCAGGATTTTAAACAATCAGAAAACAATTATAATTACGCGATTCAAAAGAAAAAACTTACCGAAGAAATTTTAAAGCAAGATTCTATTTCGATAGTGGAGGAGGGGAGTCAATCTAAAGAATCGTACAAGCGTACCGAAGAAGCGTTAAAAATAATGCGCAAAAAAGTAGAAGATTTAATTGTGCGTGCTCCTATAGATGGCCAGCTTACGTCGATGGATATAGAGATTGGACAAAATAAAAATAAAGGTGAACGCTTGGGGCAACTGGATGTTTTAAGTGGTTTTAAAGTTAGGGTAGATGTTGATGAACATTATATATCGCGTATATATAATGGTTTAGTTGGTGAGTTTACATTTGCTGATAAAGACTATAAACTTGTTATACATAAAGTTTATACGCAGGTTTCTAATGGAAAATTTCAAGTGGATATGAAATTTGAAGGTGAAATTCCGAAAGGCATTCGTAGAGGGCAAACTTTGCAAATACGTCTTGCACTAAGTGATGAAACACAGGCATTGTTGTTGCCTAAAGGTGGATTTTATCAGCAAACGGGCGGTAATTGGATTTTTAAAGTGAATGACGACGGTTCGATTGCTTACAAAATAGATATACAATTAGGTCGTCAGAATCCGGAATATTATGAAGTACTTCAGGGATTGAAAGTGGGCGATAAAGTAATTACATCGGGTTACGAAAACTATGAAAACTCGCAGGAACTTGTATTAAAAAAGAATTAGTAATAAATAAAAAACATACATCATGAGCGTAATAAATATAACAGACTTAGAAAAGATTTACCGTACGGAAGAAGTAGAAACGGTAGCCTTAAATAAAATTTCTTTCGAGATAAAAGAAGGCGAATTTGTGGCTATTATGGGCCCATCTGGGTGTGGTAAATCAACTCTGCTAAATATTTTAGGTTTACTCGATGATTTAGATGGGGGCAGTTTTAAATTTAATGATGTAGAAGTATCGGGTTTTAATGAACGCAAGCGTGCCGATATGCGCAAGCATAATATTGGTTTTGTGTTTCAGAGTTTTAATTTGATCGATGAGCTTACTGTTTTTGAAAATGTAGAACTGCCACTTATATATACTGGAATTGCTACCGCAGAAAGAAAAAAGATGGTAGATGAAGTGCTGGATAAAATACAAATAGCACATCGTAGAAATCACTATCCGCAACAATTATCGGGTGGGCAACAGCAACGTGTGGCAGTGGCACGAGCTGTAGTAAATAAACCTAAGCTGATTTTAGCCGATGAGCCTACAGGTAATCTTGACTCAAGAAACGGTAATGATGTAATGCAATTACTTACTGATTTGAATGAACAGGGTACCACTATTATTATGGTGACCCACTCAGAACATGACTCGCGCTATACGCACCGTTTAATTAACATGATGGATGGACAGATTGTAACTCAGAATATCAAAGTATAATGTTTAAGAACTATTTTAAAATAGCTCTTCGTAATTTGTGGAAAAATAAAATATTTTCCGCCATAAATATTATTGGTTTATCGCTTGGTATGACGGTGTGCATTATTATTATGCTTTTTGTGCAATACGAAAGGAATTTTGACAACATGCACCAAAAAAACATATACCGTTTAGATGAAGTGCAGAGTTGGGAGGGAATGGTTGAGCCGCAAGAGGTGGCATTATCTATGCCGCCAATGGGACCGAGTTTAAAAAATGATTTTCCGCAGGTAAAAAATTATACGCGAATTTTTCCTTTGGAAATGGCGGGACTTGCTTGTAATGACAAAAAAGTTTTTTTGAAAAATGTTTTTTGTACCGACCCCACATTTTTTGAATTATTTGATTTTAAGTTAATAAGAGGCGATAGGAAAACCGTTTTAACCCAGCCAAATAGTGTTGTGCTTACTGAAGAAAGTGCCATTAAACTTTTTGGAACGGAAGACCCTTTAGGGAAATCTGTAACAACGCATAACAGGAGGGATACCTTGCATTTTACGATAACGGGAATTATGGAAAATATACCTGAAAATTCGCATCTTCAGTTTAATGGACTATACTCGTTGAGTTCAATCTTTAAGCATGGGGAAGATAAAGAATGGGGGTCGAATTATATGGTGACTTACCTTGAATTATCGAAAAATGCGAATGTTAAGTTATTAGAAAGCAAGTTTCCTGCATTTTTGAAAAAGTATATGGGGAATGATATAACAAAAGAATATAAACTATTTATTCAGCCATTAAATAAAATACATAGTGCCTCAGCAAATATTACGCATGATTACCATAATTATAGAAAATTTGATGGAACTTATACAGACATTTTTTTTGTTATTGCCATTATTGTTTTAGTAATTGCTTGTGTAAACTTTATTAACCTGTCAACTGCTCGTTCTACAAGGCGTTCTAAAGAAGTGGGCATAAAAAAAGCAATTGGAGTAAGTCGGAATCAAATTATTTTTCAATTTTTAGGAGAGTCTGTTTTTTTATCTTTAGTAGCAATGGTTTTGGCAATAATTCTTGTTCAATTGTTTTTACCTTTTGTAAATGACTTGAGTAGTTATCATCTCATTTTTTCATTTTTAGATAAACCTATTTTATTATTGTTCGTGCTTTTAGGAACTATTTTTGTGGGAATTATTTCAGGCATATATCCAGCCTTTTATCTTTCGTCTTTTAAGCCAATAAAGGTTTTAAAAGGTGTTACATCTAAAGGAAAAAACAAAAGCTTTGGTAGAAATACATTAGTTGTGGGACAGTTTGCCAGTGCAACCTTTCTTATTATAGCAACTATTTTTGTTGTGCAACAACTTAGTTTTATAAGGAATAAAGATACCGGTTTTAATAGAGACCATGTTTTAATTATATCGGGCGCGTACAAAAATTATCAAAAATTAAAAAATGCACTTGAAGAAAGCCCACTAATAAAGGGTGTAACAGGGTCTTCACAAAAGTTAGGAAATAACTTTCATCAGGATGGGATTAATTTTAAGGGTACCGGTCCGGTTAGAAATTATGCTTCATCCTGTGTTTGGGTAGATGACGATTTTATATCCTTATATAAAATAAAAATTGTTGCGGGTAAAAATTTTACCGAAGAGGGTAACGGAAGGGAGTATATGGTTAATGAATCGTTAGCAAATGAGCTTTTAAAAGATGAACCCAAAAAATCATATGAGTTTTTAATAGGAAAAAGGTTTTGGGGGAATGAAGACACGTTAAGCACCATAGTAGGTGTTGTTAAAGATTTTAATTTTAATTCATTACACAGCAAAATTGAAACATTAAGTTTGGGAAATAATAAAAAAGGTGGTTTTCATGATGTTTCGGTAAAAATAGATGGTGCTAAAACGAAAGAAGCCATTGATTTTATAGGCAGTACGTATAAAACTATTATACCTAATTTTCCTTTTGAGTACCAGTTTTTAGATGAGCATTTTGAACAATTATATGAAGCAGATACAAAAGTAAGTAAGGTTGTAACTAGCCTAGCAATTATTGCCATTATAATTGCTTGTTTAGGTTTATTAGGACTTGCTTCTTACTCTGCCGAAAATAGAATAAAAGAAATAGGCATTCGTAAAGTACTGGGAGCCACTATTACAAACGTAATGTCTTTACTATCAAAAGATTTTTTAAAACTAGTATTGTTAGCTAATATTATTTCGTGGCCAATAGCGTGGTTTGCTATAAATAAATGGCTACAAAATTATGCTTACAGAATTGATATGAGTATTTGGGTTTTTATTTTGGCAGGGTTTACTTCTTTACTAATAGCCATTATTGCGGTTAGTTCGCAAACATTTAAAGCGGCAATTATAAACCCGGTAAAGAATTTAAGAACGGAATAGTATGTTTAAAAATCATCTTAAAATAGCTTTTCGTAATTTATTTCGTAACAAAAGTTATGCTGTTATTAATATTATAGGTTTAGCTATTGGCATTGCGAGTACTGCACTTATTTTTTTGTGGGTAGAAGATGAGTTAACCTTCAATAATTATTTCCCTAATAAAAATGAGTTGTTTAAAATAAAAAACAACCAAACCTATGACGGAAAAACGTATGTGTTTGATGCTACCGCAGGACCTTTAGCGGCAGGTATAAAAGCTGATATACCTGAAATAAAAAATGTAGCACGTTGTACCTGGGGCAACCAATTTTTGTTTTCTGTTGGCGAAAAAAATATGTACTCGCAAGGGAATTACGTTGACCCAGATTTTTTAAAAATGATGCATCTAAATTTTTTAAAAGGGAATTCAACCACTGCCTTTAGTCAACTAAACTCTGTTGTGTTGACTGAAAAAACTGCTGACAAATTTTTTGGAAGCACAGATGTAATTGGGAAATCATTAAAAGTAAATAATAAAGAAAACTATATTGTTTCAGGTGTAATAAAAGATCTTCCTGACAACACTTCGTTTCATTTTGAATGTTTGGTTCCTTTTAAAATTTATGAAAGTCAAAATAATTGGCTTAAAGAATGGGGGAATAATGGCATTATAACGTACGTTGAAATAAAACCAAATACAAATATTGATGTTGTTAATAAAAAAATAGAAAAATATATTTCCACAAAAATGGAAGGCTCAACGGCATCCTTATCTATTTACCCAATGACAAAATGGAGACTTTATGATAATTTTGATGACCGCGGAAAAGAAATTGATGGATCAGTTAAGTACGTGCGCTTATTTAGTATTATAGCCTGGATAATTTTATTTATTGCCTGCATTAATTTTATGAATTTGGCTACCGCTAGTTCGGAAAAAAGAGCAAAAGAAGTTGGCGTTAAAAAAGCTTTGGGCTCGGGTAAAAAAACACTTATTGTTCAGTTTTTAAGTGAATCACTTATTATGTCGTGTGTGGCAGCTATACTAGCTGTTATAATTATTTATCTCGTTTTACCTCCGTTTAACAATCTTATTCACAAGCAACTTAGTGTAGCTATTTTTTCTCCGCTACATATAATTGCTTTGTTAAGTATTACTTTATTATGTGGCATTATTTCGGGAAGTTACCCTGCTTTTTATTTGTCATCTTTTAATCCGGTAGCTATACTAAAAGGTTCTAAATCAAATACTAATTCGGGTGCGGGTTTGATACGGAAAGGTTTAGTAATTGTGCAATTTTCAGTTTCTGTAATTTTAATTATTTGTACCATTATTATTTATAAGCAAATACAGCATGTAAAGAATAGAGATATAGGCTATACGAAAGAAGGTTTATTATATACAAACCTAAAAGAAAAGTTATACAACAATTTTAGTAGTGTTAAAAACGATTTAATTAAGATACCTGAAGTAAAAAACGTTTGCCTAAGTAGCAGTCAGCTTTTGCAAATGGGATCTAACTCGGGTGATTTTGCATGGCCGGGAAAAAATGCATCGAAATCGGTTTTAATAACGATGGAATCTGTTAGTCCGGAATATATTGGTACGACAGGGTTGAAATTAAAAGAGGGTAGAGATTTTTATCCAAATGCAATTGCAGATAGCACCAACATAATTATTAATGAAGCCTTAGCTAATTTAATTGGAAAAAAGGATGTTGTTGGCACACAAATTTACAGAGAGGGTGGAACTAAATATACGGTGGTTGGTGTGGTAAAAGATTTCCTGTATAACTCAATGTACTCAAAAGCGCAACCAATGATATTGTTTTCGGATGTTACAAACGTAAATTTTTTAACCATTCGTGTTAACACAAATGAAAACCTACAGGCAACATTGTCAAAAATCGAAAAAGTAATAAAAATGCATAACCCCGGCTATCCTTTTGAGTACCATTTTATTGACGAACAATTTGATAAGCTGTTTAAAATAGAAGCTTTAATTAGTACGCTAGCAGGTATTTTTGCATCGTTAGCAATTTTTATTTCGTGCTTAGGTTTATTTGGTTTAGCCTCATATATTGCCGAGCAACGAGCCAAAGAGATAAGTATTAGAAAAGTACTTGGTGCGTCGGTACAATTATTAACCCTGTTGCTAACTAAAGATTTTTTAAAGCTGGTGCTTATTGCGTGTTTACTTGCATTTCCGTTAGCAGGGTGGTTTATGTATAACTGGCTGCAAGATTACGAGTACCATGTTACGCTAAATGCGTGGATATTTATTTTGGCAGCTTTTATAGCTTTATCAATTGCTGTCTTAACGGTAGGTTTTAAAGCTATCAGAACCGCTGTTGCTAACCCAATAAAAAGTTTAAGAAGTGAGTAGTATGTTTAAGAATTATGTGAAAATAGCCTTTAGAAATATTTTACGTTACAAAACGTACGCAGCTATTAATGTGGTTGGTTTGGCTGCGGGAGTTGCGGCTTGTATATTGATATATATGTTTGTGAGTAACGAACTGTCTTTTGATAAGTTTAATATAAACTCGAAAAACATATACCGACTTGTTTTTGATTATAAATTTCCTGATAAGTTAGATCATTTGGCAGTAGCCTCGCCCATTGCGGGCATTACGGTAAAAAGGGATTTTCCGGAAGTAATTAATCAAACATCTATTTCGCAATACGGTGGTAAATTGTTGGTGAAATATGAAGATAAGAAGTTTTACGAAGAAAGTATTTACGTAGCCGATTCTACTTTTTTTAATGTGTTTGATTATAAATTGTTAAGTGGCAATAAAACTACCGTTTTAAACGAACCTAATACAGTTGCAATAGATGAAAATACTGCTAAAAAATATTTTGGCAATGCAAACCCAATAGGCAAAACCTTACAATATGATAATGGAGATGGAACCTTTGCCTCCTATAAAGTAACAGGGGTTTTCGAAAATGTACCCGTTAACAGTCATTTGCATTTTACGGCACTTGTATCATACAAAACACTTGCCATACTTTTTGGACAGGGAATAAACAATTGGCACAATGCAGGTTCGTTTGTGTATGTGCAGTTAAAAGAAAATACCGATGTAAAAGCGTTTGAAAAAAAAATATCACACTTATACGATAAATATGCCGACCAGTATAAAGATATAAAGGCCAGTATAAGCATATGCTTAGAGCCCCTGACTGATATACACTTGCACTCTGACAGATTATTTGATGTGGCGGTTAAAGGAAATGTATCGTATGTATATATATTTTCCGTAGTTGCTATATTTATTTTACTTATTGCCTGTATTAACTATGTTAATTTGGCAACAGCACAAGGTAAAGTGAGAATGAAAGAGATTGGTGTACGTAAAGTAATTGGAGCAGGAAGAAAGACTTTAATTGAACAACTTGTGTTTGAATCGTCGTTAATTGTTTTGTTTTCTGTTTTAGTGTCACAAATTATTATTTTATTTTTTCTGCCGGCTTTTAATTATTTAGCTGGCCTTCAGCTAACCGTACACTCTATTTACTCAGTAAAAAATTGTTTGTTTATTGGTTTGCTTGGTATTTTTATTGTTTTACTTTCAGGCATTTATCCTGCGTTTTATCTTACAGCAATTAATCCGGTGGCGGCCATAAAAAGTAATTCTACCAGTGGCGAAAAAGGCATTACGCTGCGTAAAGGATTAGTAGTAGCTCAATTTTGTATTTCAATTATTTTAATAAGCTCTACCTTAATTGTTCGCAGTCAGGTAAATTATATGTTGGGGCATGACCCTGGCTTTAATAAAAGCAATATTATAGCTATTCGTTTACAAGACACATTGGTTGTTAGTAGTTATAAAGCCCTTAAAAATGATTTGCTTCGGTTGAATGGTGTAGTTAAAGTATCTCAATCATCTACACTTCCGGGTGATGCGCCCGATAGAAAAATAACACAGGTTGAAGGAAGTGCGGATGGTGTTATTAATGAAATTCCGGTTGAGCCTATTTGGGTTGACCCTGATTATTTTGATTTGATGCAGATACGTTTAAATGAAGGACGTTGGTTTGACATGAAACACGGACTTGATGTAAAAGAATCGTTTGTGGTAAATGAAGCTGCTACCAAAAAATTTAACTGGAAAAAAAATATAGGAAAAAAAATTATTTGGGGCAGAGGTAAAAGAAAACGTGACGGACAAATAATTGGTGTTACTAAAGACATCTATACAGGGTCATTAAAAAATGAAGTTGAGCCAATTGTATTTATTTGTGATGAAAACCCAGGTAAAGCTTATGCAGCCGGCTACTTACTAGTGCGCATAAATGATGCAGATAGGGAAAGTACGCTTAAACAAGTTTGTGATGTATTTTTTGGATTTGATAAAACACACCCGGTTGATTATAAATTTTTAGATGACAATATTTCAAATTTATACACGGGAGAGCAAAAAATAAATTCGTTGTTCCAATACATGTCATTGCTTACCATTTTTATAGCTTGTATGGGGTTATTTGGTTTGATTTCGTTTTCTGTTTCGCAACGCGTTAAAGAAATTGGCATCAGAAAAGTTTTAGGGGCTAGTATTGTAAATATTACCACCTTACTATCTAAAGATTTTATACAACTGGTTTTGTTTGCGTTTATTATTGCTGTGCCCGTTGGTTGGTACGCTATGTATAAATGGCTGCAAGATTTTGCTTTTAGAATAAATATTGAATGGTGGACCTTTTTACTGGCAGGGTTTATTGCATTTACTATTGCCATATTAACTGTTTCATCACAAGCAATTAAGGCAGCACTCAATAATCCTGTAAAAAGTTTAAGAACGGAATAGTATGTTTAGAAATTATATAAAAATAGCATGGCGTAATTTGTGGAAGAACAAATTATTTTCATTCATTAATATTTTTGGACTTGCCATTGGTATCAGTTGCTGTATCCTTATTTTTTTATATGTGCAAAATGAGCTTAGCTATGATAGGTATAACGAACAAGTTGACAGAATTTATAGGGTAACATCAAATACTCATCAGCCTAAGAAATCAGACAATTTTGCTCCAACCTCTCCCATAACAGCGGAAAGGCTTAGGCAAAATTTTCCGGAAATTAAAAAGATAGTACGCTTTAATTATGCAAGACGCCCACTATCCTACAACAATAAAAAGTTTTTTGAAGCAACTGTTTTATATGCTGATTCTACCCTTTTTGATGTGTTTACATTTCCTATGATAAGTGGTAACCCTGCTAAGGCGCTTACCGCACCCTATAGTATAGTGCTTACCGAAACAGCCGTAAAAAGATATTTTGGTACTGAGTCCGCCATTGGTAAGACAATGAAATTTTCGGATACGATAAACTTATTAGTTACCGGGGTAATAAAAGACATACCAAGAAACTCGCATTTTAAATTTGATTGTATTTTATCTCGCAGTACTATGGCTGATATGAATAAAGGTAATGGCGATTGGATTGAGGGACACGAAAAGAATTGGTTTAATTGCGACTCGTACTCTTATATTTTATTAGCAGACCACGTTGATGGTAAAGCTTTAGAGGTAAAAGCAAATAAATTTTTGGATAAAGAAATGGCTGAAACTAAAAAATCAATTGGCATGTGGATGAATGTAGTGTTGCAGCCTTTAAGAGACATCCATTTACAATCGCATCTGGATCATGAAATGAAAGGTACTGAGCAAGGAGATATAACATACGTTTATATTTTTTCGGCAACTGCGTTTTTAATTTTATTAATTGCCTGTTGCAATTTTGTTAATTTATCTACAGCGCGTTCTTTAAATCGTTCAAAAGAAATTGGTTTACGAAAAGTAATTGGCGCTATGCGCTCACAACTTGTTTTTCAATTTTTAGGAGAATCGGTTGTATTTGCTTTTATAGCCTGTATGCTATCGCTTATTTTTGTTTTGTTAGCTATACCACTTTTTAATTCGTTTATAGGAACCGAACTAACTGTAACATTAAATGTGTTTTGGATTTATCTTTCTCTTATTTGCTGTATAGGGTTTTTGGCAGGCTTATATCCGGCATTGCTTATGTCATCATTTTCTCCCATTCAATCTCTTAAAGGCAAAATAAATCATGGTTGGGTTGATGTTTTTTTTAGAAAAGGACTTGTTGTTTTTCAGTTTAGTATTGCTATTATACTTATTATAGGTACTACTTTAATATTAAATCAACTGGATTTTATCCAGCATAAAAAATTAGGCATAAATAAAGAACAGGTAGTGGGTATTGAATTAAAAGGCCCTGACCAACGTAAGGGAGAAATTTTATTGAAGGAGTTAAGTAAAAATCCTAAAGTTATTGGCGCCACACTTAACAGTTTTAATTTTAAAGGTATAAGCAATATTACTTTATTGCCGGAAGGTGCAGCCGAAAATGAGTTAACAGCTTGTAGTGTATTTGCGGTAGACGAGAATTTTTTAAGCACCATGCAAATTGAATTGGCTTCAGGGCGTGATTTTTCAAAAAGTTTTCCTACGGATGTAAATGAAGCATTTATAGTAAATGAAGCCGCAGTAAAAACATTTGGCTGGAAAACACCACAAGATGCACTGG
>Ga0134125_10006263_pt1 | contig 13484 bp, 12 predicted proteins | sample KB31751_FD_96464 | JGI IMG/M metagenome (GOLD analysis project Ga0134125, IMG submission 96464) | Terrestrial soil microbial communities with excess Nitrogen fertilizer from Kellogg Biological Station, Michigan, USA - KB3-175-1 | ecosystem: Environmental > Terrestrial > Soil > Unclassified ... | reverse complement strand
GACCAAGGTCGACGCGCTATCGGAGGCGAAGACCGGGTTAAAGGTCTGCGGATCGGAAGCGGCCGCGGCCACCAGCTCGCCCCCAAAACGCCCATGGACGTCAACAACCTGCCTCTGCGCGGGCGCTGCCAGGGAAAACCACAAAAAGACCGCCAGCCCCTGCGCTATGCTGAGCAGCGTACCCCGATGATTTCGGAAGCCCAGCCGCGGCCCCCGCGGCACCGCCCGCACCGCCGCGCCGGAATAGCGGTACTGACCGTCGCCGCCACCATGGTCCTGTGTTTTGCTCTGGGCCAGTTCACGCCCGGCGACGCCTTCTCGGCGCTGGAACTCGACCCGGCCATCCCGCCCGCGGCGCTGGCGCATCTGCGCCAACTCTACCTGCCTCAGCATTCGCTGGGAGAGCGTTTGGGTGCCTGGGTGGTGCAAGCGGCACACGGCGATCTTGGCTATTCGCTGCAGTTTCATCGTCCAGTGGCGGCTTTGGTGCGCGAGCGGGCCCCGGCCAGCTTGGAGTTGATGGTACTCGGATTGGGGCTGGCGTGGGTAGCCGGATTGTTGCTGGCTCTGATTCCGGCATGGATGGGAGAAAACGCGCGGCGGCGGGCGCAACGCGGCCTGGAGGTGACGCTGCACGCCGGCGCCGCGCTGCTGACCGCGCTGCCGCTGGGCGTGCTGGCGGTGGGGGCGCTGGTGCTGGCGCCGCCGGAGTGGCTGCCGATGGCGGGATCGGGTTCGCCCTGGCTGCCGGCCGCGGTGCTGGCGCTGGCATTTCTGCCTACCGTGTACTTCCAAACGGCGCATGCGCTGGCGGCGGTGCTTGACCGTCCCTTCATCTGGCAAGGGCGGGCCGCCGGGTTCGGTCCGGCGCGGGTGTTGCTGGTGCATGCGCTGCCCAACATCTCCGACATTCTGGTGCCGGTGGCGGCGCTGACGGTCTCCCAGGCGATGGTCGAGTTGGTAATCCTGGAGCCGCTGCTGGGGTGGCCGGGGCTGGGGCAGCTCTCGATCCAGGCGGCGCAGAACAAAGATATGCCGGTACTGTCGGCGCTGGTGTTGTTCTCCAGCCTGGTGGTGATTGCCAGCAACTGGATCTCGGAGGCGGTGCAAACGCGGCTGAATCCGGTGTTGCGCGACGCCCGATGGCGGGAATCCGCGAAGCGGCGGGCGGCGGTGGAGGCATGACGCGGCGGCGGTGGATGGTGGGGGGCTTCGCGGTCTGGCTGAGCCTGGTGGTGCTGGGACCCTGGCTGGCACCCACCTCCTACCGGATCCAGGACCGGGACGCGACCCTGGAAGCGCCCACCCCAGGCCACCGGCTGGGCACGGATGAGTTCGGGCGCGACGAAGCGTCGCGGCTGCTGTGGGCGAGCACGCTGTCGTCGCTTTTGGGGCTGGCCATGGCGACCCCGGCGCTGGGCATCGCGGTCGGCGTGGGTTTGGGCATGGCGGTCTGGCCGGCCACGATGGACTGGGGGCGGGCGGCGGGTGAGGTGTGCCGCGGCCTGCCCTGGATCTTCGTGCTGGTGGCGGTGCGGGCGGCACTGCCGCTCAACGCCGGCGCCGGCAGCGTGGCCGCGGCGCTGGTCATCTTGTTCGCGGCGGCGGCGTGGCCGGTGGCGGCCTGGACGCTCTACGGCGCGGCGCGCCAGGTGATGCAGCAGGATTATGTGCAAGCGGCGCGCGGCTTGGGCGCGAGCCGCTGGCATCTGCTGCGCCGGCATGTGTGGCCCAATTTGCGCGGATTGGCCGCCACGTACTTCGCTTTGCTGGTGGCGGCCGCGATCGGGGCCGAGGTCAGCCTGGAACTGGTGGGCCTGGGGCTGCCGCAGCCCTGGCCGACCTTCGGCAACATGCTGGACAGCTTGCGCGATTACAGCCTCGCCACGCACTGCTGGTGGCTGTACAGCCCCCTCCTCATCCTGGTCCCGCTGCTGTTGGGGCTGAGCCTGGCGGGAATGGAGCGGAACTAGGTAGAAACGATTACAATGCGGTGCATGACGCGATGGTGGACAACCGCAGCACTCACGGTGGGACTGTGCGCGTTCGGAACGGCCCAGCGCGGGCAGCCGAACGCGTCCTATTTGCAGGCGTTGGCCGGGCCGGCGGGCTTGCCCACCATTCACTACACACTGGACCTCACCCATCCCGCGGATCACCTCGCCGCAATCACCATCGAGGCTCCCGCCACCGGCGCGCAGACGATTTTTGACATGCCGGCTTGGTATCCCGGGCGGTACTCGATCTACAACTTCGCGGTCAACGTGCAGCAGGCGCGCGCGTCGTGCGCCGGCCCTTCCGGGGACCCCCTGCCGGTGCGGCGGCTGGACCCCAACCGCTGGGCGGTGACCAACGGAAATTGCCGGCAGGTGCGCTGGCAGTACCGCGTCTATGGGGCGCAGCCGCTCAACGGATCGTTTTTTCAACTCGACGACGCGCACGCCAACCTCAACGGCGGTCCGGTGTACATGTATCCCGAGACCGCCAAACCGGATCCGGTGGCGCTCGACATCCTGGCGCCGGCGGGATGGAAGGTATTGAATGAGCTGGGCCAGCTCGACCAGACCCACCTTTGGTTCCCGAACTACGACATTTTTATCGATGCGCCCACCGAAGCGGCGCCGAGCTTCACGCTCGACCAGTTCCAGGCGGATGGAAAAACCTACCGAGTGCTGATCCACGATTTCACCACGCCGGATAGCAACGGCGATAACCGGAAGGCGCTGCTGGCGGGACTGGAAAAGATCGTCCACGCCGAAAACGGCGTGATCGCGCCCGATGAACTCGACACCTATACGTTCTTCTTCCACTTCGAACCACAAAGCGGCGACGGCATGGAGCACCTCTTCGGGACGCAGATCATGGTGCGGGCCGGGTTGGGCGCGGCCCAAGGACTGAGCGGAGCGGAGAGCACCGCGGCGCACGAGTTCTTTCACCAGTGGAACATCAAGCGGATCCGGCCGGCGGCGCTGGGGCCCTGGAACTATGAGGCGCAAAATCCAACGCCCTCGCTCTGGGTGGGCGAGGGTTTCACCCAGTACTACGGCGACATCACGCTGGAGCGCACCGGGATCGTGAACCAGGACGCCTACCTGCGCGGGTTGGGACGGAGCCTGGGGAACTCGCTGTACGCCTCGGGCTACAAGCTGATGAGCGCCGAGGACGCCTCGTTGACAGCGTGGTTCCACGACGCCACCCCGCTCGAGCAGGAGACCAACGAGGTCGAAACCACGATCTCCTACTACACGCGCGGCGAGCAGATCGCGGCGACGCTGGATCTGGACATCCGGCGGCGCACCGCGGGGCGCAAGTCGCTGAACGACGTGATGCGCTGGCTCTGGGAGAATATCTACCACGCGCCGCGCGCCACCTACTACCTGCCCGGACGGGGCTACACCGATATGGATGTGCAGCACGCGGTGGAGGCGGTGACCGGGGCCTCGTATGCCGGGTTCTTCCGGGATTACGTCGCGGGAACCAAGCCGATACCGTACGACCGCTACCTGGCGGCGGCCGGATTGCGGCTCGCGTGCCGCGTGCCCGAGGGCGTGCGGAGCTATAGCGGCGCGCGAGTGGCGGCCAACGCGGTGCGGGGAGTGGATCCGGACAGCCCGGCGGAAACCGCGGGGCTGGGGAATGACCAGGAGATCGTCTCCATCAACGGCCAAGCGGGAGCCGACATCAATTCCCTGCCCCCGAACCGGATGGCGACCCTGGTGGTGCGGCAGCACGGGGTGGAGTCCACCTTGCAACTGACGCCGGCGGAGCCGCCCACCAGCGCCTGTGAGCTGGCACCGATTCCGGGCGCCACGGAGACGCAACTCCAGTTGCGCGGCGCCTGGCTGCGGCCGTAATCACAGCGCCAGGCGGGCGAGCGCGGCCAGGACGGCGGTTTCGCAGCGCAGGATGCGGGGGCCGAGAGATACGGCGATAAAGCCGGCCTGAGAAGCGGCGGCAAACTCCTCGGGAGCAAAGCCACCCTCGGGACCGGCCAGTAGAACGGTCGCTTCCTGCGCGGGCGCGAGCGCCGGCTCGCCGGGAAGCTCCGAGAGCAACAGGCGGCGGGCGGCGAGGGGCGCGGCCAGGAACGCGACCAGGGGTTGGGGCGCAAGGATTTCGGGCAGCGAAGCGCGGCGCGATTGTTCCGCGGCATCGTGCAGGATGGCGCGCCAGCGCGCGAGACGCCGGGGTGCGGCCTCGGCCAAACGGGTCTCGGTGCGGCGGGTGGTCAGCGGCTGCAGGCGGCTCAGTCCCAGCTCGGTGGCTTTTTCGAGCATCCACTCGAAACGGTCGAACTTAAAGAGAGCGACCGCGAGATCCAGGCTTGGGCCGGGCGGGGGGACCGCCAGCGACTCCAAGATGCGAAACCGCACCCCGTCCGCTTGAACCGCGGTAACCTCGGCGAGGTACACCGCTCCTTGGTGGGCCAGCTCGTAGACCTGCCCGGGCTGGGCGCGCAGCACGCGGGCGAGATGGGCGCCTGGCACGAAGCCGGCGCCGTTCTCCACCGCCGCGGCGAAAAAGCGGCGCCTAGCCACCGAACAGATCGCGCACCTTTTCGAATAGACCGGCGTCGTGCGGGGCGTTTTGATTGGGCATCAGGCGATCGAGTTCCTGGAGCACCGACTTCTGCTCCCGCGTCAATTTTTTCGGCACCTCGATCTGCACGAAGACGTGCATGTCGCCGCGGCCGCGGCCGTTCACGCGGGGCGCACCCTTGCCCTTGAGCGGGGGCAGTTCGGCGCCGCTGGGCGTACCCGGGGGGACGGCGGTGATGTCATCGCCCCAAGGGGTGGGCACGCGGATGTCGCAGCCCAACGCGGCTTGGGGAAACGAGATGGGAATGGCGCAGTACAGCTCGGTGCCCTTGCGCTGGAAAAAAGCGTGGGCGCGCACGTGGATGAGCACGTAGAGATCGCCGGCCTGGCCGCCGCCGGCGCCGGCTTCGCCCTCGCCGGAGAGACGCAACTGCATGCCCTCTTCCACCCCGGCGGGCACGGCGATGGTGCGTTTGATGTCGCGATTGATCCGGCCCTGGCCGCGGCAGAGGCTGCAAGGATCGCGGATCACCACCCCCGCGCCGCCGCAGGAGCTGCAGGCGCGGGCGACGCTGAAGAAGCCTTGCTGAAAGCGGATCTGGCCGCGGCCCCCGCAGGTACCGCAGGGGGCGGGCGGCTGGCCGGTGCGGGTGCGCTGGCCATGGCAGGCCTCGCACTCCGACAGGCGCTGGAACTTGATTTCGGGCTCGGCGCCGTGCAGCGCCTGCTCAAAGGAGATCTCGAGGTCGTAGCGCAGGTCGCTGCCGCGTTGGGCGCCTTTGCGGCCGCGGTTACGGGTTCCGTTAAAAAGATCCCCAAAGCCGAAGAAGTCGCCAAAGATGTCGCTGAAGTCGGTGAAGGCGCTGGGATCAAAGCCGCCATTGCCGCCATTCACCCCCGCGTGTCCGAAGCGATCGTATTGGGCGCGCTTCTGGGCGTCGCAGAGCACGCTGTAGGCCTCGGATGCCTCCTTAAAGGCCTCCTCGGCCTCGGGGTTGTCCTGGTTGCGGTCGGGGTGGTACTTCATCGCCAGACGGCGATAGGCACTCTTGATTTCGGCCTCGCCGGCTTCGCGGGCGATGCCGAGCACCTCGTAGTAATCGCGCTTTTCGGTTGTGCGTGGCATGGAAATTAACTCTTGCCGCGGGCCACCTTGACCATCGCCGGCCGGAGCAGCCGGTCGCGCAGCTTGTAGCCGCGCTGCAACTCTTCGACCACGGTACCGTCCGGGGCGGCGTCGGTATCCACCATCTCAAGCGCCTCGTGCAGGTGCGGGTCGAAGGGATGGTCCAGGGATTCGACCGGTTCGAGCCCGGCCTTGCGGGCGGCGTCCAGGAGCTGGCGGTGCAGCAGTTCCATCCCCTTGCGCAGGTCGTTGGCGTGAGCGGCGGGGTGGGCGGCAGCGCGCTCGAAGCCGTCGAGCACCGTCAGGAAGGGACGGATGGCCTCCAGGGTGGCGTGCAGGCGCGCTTCCTGCAATTCGCGATGGGCGCGCTTGCGGGCGTTGTCGGCGTCGGCAAGCGACCGCAGGAGGCGATCGTTGAGCGCATCGCGTTCGGCCTGAAGGCGGCGCAGTTCCTCGGCCACGGCCGCGATCGCGGCCTCGGAGGCGGGCTCCGGCGGCAACTCGTGATCGGGAGTGATCGGGGGCGCAAGAGGTTCGTCGTTCTGGTTCATGGGCCTATCTGGCATGGCACGGTCGCGGCGGGCGCCGCCTGACGGCCCGCGCGGGGTTCGAACTAGACCGGGCTCCCATCCAGGAGCCGGTGAAAAAGGTCGCTCACCAGGGTGATGGCGGCCAAAGCGCGCGGGTACTCCATGCGATGGGAACCCAGAATGGCGATGGCGGCATCCGTCCCTTGACGGCGGTAATTGGTTGAGATCAGCGAAAATTCCGGCAGTTGCTCCCGCTCCAGCCCCACCTCCACCTGGACGCGCCGGCGCGGACCGGGACCGGCCTGGCCCGCCTCCCAGGCGATGGTCGCCTCGTCGGGACTCACTTGGTTGAGCAGGCGCAGCCAGCGCTCTTTCTGCTGCAAGCGCGCCAGCAACTCGCTCAACGGCTGCGCCTCCAGCACCCCGGCCAGGTGGCTGGCTCCATGCATGTACACCGCGCCGGTATCCTGCATTTCCAGCACGCCGCAGTGCGACAGCACCAGCACCCGCTTGAGCAGCGTATCGTAGGCCGCGCGCTCCTCTTCCAGGCGGTGCATCAGCTCGCGGCGGATGCGGGCGAGGGTGGCGCCGGGAAAACTGCGGTTCATGTAACGGGCCGCCTCGTCCAACTCGGGTTGGGTGTAGGGTTCCGGCACGCGCCCCACCCGCTCCCGCACCTGCCCGTCGGCGGCCACCAGGATGGCCAGCACGCGATGGTCGGTCAGCCGGAAAAAACGCAGGTGCTTGAGCCCGGCATCGTTCCAGGGCTGCACCGCCACCACCCCGAGCTGGTGGGTGACCTCGGCCAGAAACTCCGACGCCCGCACCCAGAAGGCGGCCTCGTCGTGGGCTTCGCGCAGCAGGTGCTCCAGGCGCCGGCCGTCGTCGCTGGCCAGCGGCGTCGGCGCCTCCAACTGCTGCAGCCACCAGCGGATCGCCTTGCTGGTGGGGATGCGCCCCGCCGAGGTATGCGGCTGCTGCAGAAAACCTTCCTGCTCCAGTTCCGCCAGCACGTGGCGGATGGTGGCGGAGCTGGGACTGTCGGAACGCATTTCGGACAGCGCGCGCGAACCGACCGGGAGACCGGAGGCGAGGTAGGTTTCCAGGACGCCGTTCAGTACAGCCGCCGCGCGTTCGTTGAGCGCAAACGACGGAGATTTGGATGCATCCCGCACACTCTAATTATAACAAGTCCGCCATCGGGCGATAGGGACGGTTTTGCGCCTTGGCGACGGCCTCGTAAACTAACGATCCCTGATAGGTATTGACCCCGGCGCCCAAGCCGGGGTCGCGCTGAATCGCCTCGACCAGCCCGTGGTCGGCAAGCTGGCGGACATAGGCGAAGGTGGCGTTGGTAAGCGCCAGGGTCGAGGTGCGCGGCACCGCGGCCGGCATGTTGGTGACGCAGTAGTGGACGACGTCATGAACGACGTAAGAGGGGTGGGTATGGGTGGTGGGGTGCGCGGTTTCGATGCAGCCGCCCTGGTCAATCGCCACATCCACGATCACCGCGCCGCGCTTCATGCCCCTCACCATGTCGTTGGAAACGATTTTCGGAGCGGAAGCGCCCGGGATGAGCACCGCGCCCACGAGGAGGTCGGCTTCCGCCACCGCATCGGCGATGGTGGTGGGATTGGCGGCGAGGGTGAGGACGCGGCCGCCAAACAGATCGTCGAGCTGGCGAAGACGCAGCGAGCTGCGATCGGCGACCGTCACCACCGCGCCCATGCCCACCGCCATCTTGGCGGAATTGCTGCCCACGATGCCGCCGCCGATGATCAGCACCCGGGCCGGCGGGACGCCGGGAACGCCCCCCAGCAGCAGGCCGCGGCCCCCGTAGCGGCGCTCGAGATACTGGGCGCCCACCTGAACGGCGAGCCGGCCAGCCACCTCGCTCATGGGCTCGAGCAGCGGCAGACCGCCGCTATGGCCCTCGACGGTTTCGTAACCGATGGCGGTGACCTGGCGCTGGAGCAGTTCCTCGGTCAGATCGGGGAGCGGCGCCAGATGCAGGTAGGTGAAGAGCAGCAGGCCCGGGCGGAAAAAGCGGTACTCGGGTTCGATCGGCTCCTTGACCTTGACCACCATCTCGGCGCGTCCCCACAGCTCTTTCGCGGTGGAGACAATCTCGGCGCCGGCGCGGCGGTACTCGTCGTCGTCAAAGAACGAGGCCTGGCCGGCGCCGGTTTCGACCAGGAGGGTGTGGCCCAGGCCGACCAGTTCTCCAACGCCGGCGGGGACGAGGCCGACGCGGGTTTCGTGATCCTTCAGTTCGCGGGGGACGGCAATGATCATGGTGTTTTCGAGGTTCGGGAGTTAATCAATTTGGGCGCGCTGCAAGCGGCCGCTGTAATCCACATAGAGTGTTTTCCACTCGCTGTAGACGTCCAAAGTCGCCAAGCCGCTCTCGCGGTGGCCGTTGCCGGTGTTGCGCACGCCGCCAAAGGGCAGATGCACTTCCGCACCGATGGTGGGAGCGTTGACGTAAACGATGCCGGTATCGAGATCGCGCAAGGCGCGGAAGGCGGCGTTGACGTTGGCGGTGTAGAGCGAGGAGGAGAGGCCGTAGGCCACGCCGTTGGCGATGGCGAAGGCCTCCTCCAGGCCGCCGCAGGGGATGACGGTGACCACCGGGCCGAAGATCTCCTCCTGGGCGATGCGCATGCCGGGACGGGCGTCGGCAAAGATGGTGGGGGCGAAGAACAGGCCATGGGCGAGGGCGCCCTCGGTGAGGCGTTGGCCGCCCAGCACCAGCCGGGCGCCCTCGTCGCGGCCAATGGCGACGTACTGCTCGATGCGGGCGAGCTGCTTTTCGTTGACGATGGGGCCGACCTGGTTGGCTTCGTCGAGGCCGTTGCCCACGCGCAGCGTGGAGGCGCGGGCGCTGAGCGCGTCGAGAAAGCGCTGGTAGACGGCGCGGTGCAGGATGATGCGGCTGGCGGCGGTGCAGCGCTGGCCGCTGGTGCCAAAGGCGCCCCAGAGGCAGCCATCCACCGCCAGCTCGAGGTCGGCGTCGTCCATCACGATGACGGCGTTCTTGCCGCCCATCTCGAGGTTGCAGTGCTTGAAGCCGGCGGCGGCCTGCTGCCCGACTTGGCGGCCGACCTGGGTGGACCCGGTGAAGCTCACGATGCGGGGACGCTCGTCGGCCACCAGCGCGGCGCCGGCCTCGGCGCCGCGGCCCATTACCACGTTCACCACGCCCGCGGGCAGCCCGGCGTCCATCAAGACGCGCACGAAGTTGAGCGCCGACAGGGGCGTATCCTCGGCGGGCTTGAGCACCGCGGTATTGCCGCAGAGCAGGCAGGGCGCCAGCTTCCAGCTGGGGATCGCCATGGGGAAGTTCCAGGGCGTCACCAGCGCGGCCACCCCGAGGGGCACGCGGGTGGTCATGCAGACTTTGTTCGCCAGTTCCGAGGGCGTGGTCTGGCCGTAGAGGCGCCGGCCCTCGCCCGCCATGAAGTACAGCATGTCGATCGCTTCCTGCACATCGCCGCGCGCTTCGACCAGCACCTTGCCCATCTCGCGCGTCATGTCACGCGCATAGGCTTCCTTGCGCTCCACCAGAATCTGGGCGGCGCGGAACAGGATCTCGGCGCGGCGGGGCGCGGGGGTGGCGCGCCAGCCCGGATAAGCGGCCTGGGCGGCGCTCACCGCGGCGTCGACATCGGCGGCGGCGGAGGCCGGAAGTGTGGCAATGGGTTCGCGCTGATCGGCGGGGTTGCGGCGTTCGAGCGTGGCGCCGGAACTCGGCGCCACCCACTCGCCGCCAATCAGATTGCGCAGCGGGGCCAAGGCGGGGGCAGGCATGCGGCTATAAGATTAGCTCAATTTCATGCGCGCGGGCACCCGGCTTCGCCGCCCGCGCTCGCGGACATCGAGAGCGCTCGCGGGCTTTCGCCCACTCCGCTTGCCGCTTTGCCTAGGTATGGGCGACGGCTTCGGCGATGAGGGAGTCGACGGCCGCGTAGGGGTCGGTGCCGTGGGTGGTGATGGCGTCGGCCAGGCGGGCAATGCGCGCTTCGGTGAGCAGCGGATTCAAGAGCCGTTCGGCCAAGCGGTCCCGGGCAAACTGGCGGAGGCGCTGGCGCCACTGCGCGGCGCGGTGGGCGGCGAGTCCCCCGTGGCCTTCGATCCACTCCACTCGCTGCGCCACCGCGGCCTGCAAGTCCTCGACGCCCTCGCCCGTGGTGGCCACCGTTTTCACGATGGGCGGGCGCCAGCCCTCGGCCGAGGGCGCCAGCGCCAGCATGGATCGGATCTCCTGGACCAGGCGGTCGGGGCCGCGCTCGGCCTTATTGATGACAAACACGTCGGCGATCTCCATCAGCCCGGCCTTGATGGCCTGCACTTCGTCGCCCATGCCGGGCACGAGCACGACCACGGTGACGTCGGCGAGCTGGACGATATCCACTTCGTCCTGGCCTACACCCACGGTTTCGACCAGGATGCGGTCCTTGCCCGCGGCGTCGAGCAGGGCAACCACATCGCTGGCCGCCTGGGCGAGCCCGCCGAGGGCGCCACGCGTGGCCAGACTGCGGATGAAGATGCCCGGGTCGGCGTGGTGGGCCTGCATGCGGATGCGGTCCCCCAGGATGGCGCCGCCGGTGAAGGGACTGGTAGGATCCACGGCCACGATGCCGAGTTGTTCACCGGCGGCGCGGTAGCGGCGCGCCAGGGCATCCACCAGCGTGCTCTTGCCCGAGCCGGGAGGGCCGGTGAAGCCGAGCACGCGGGCGTGGCCGGTGTGCTGGAAGGCCGTGCGCAGCAGGCTCTCGGATTCGGGTGCGCGCTCGACCGCGCACGTGATCGCGCGCGCCAGCCAGCGAGTGTCGCCCGAACGCAGCCGCTCGGCTACTGCATCCCGTTCCGCCATGCGTCTATGATCCTAGCAGGCTACTTCAGCAGTTCGCGGGCGATCACCAAGCGCTGAATTTCGCTGGTGCCCTCGCCGATGGTGCAGAGCTTGACGTCGCGGTAAAACTTCTCCGCCGGGTAGTCCTTGATGAAACCATAGCCGCCGTGGATCTGCACGCACTCATTCGCGGCGCGGACCGCGACCTCGCCGGCATACAGTTTGGCCATGGCCGAGGCCTGGGTGACGGTCTGGCCTTGATCCTTCTGCCACGCCGCGCTCAGCGTCAGCAACCGCGCCGCCTCGATTTCGGTGGCCATGTCGGCCAGCTTCCACTGAATCGCCTGGAAGTCGGCGATGGGGCGGCCGAACTGGTGGCGTTCGAGGGCGTATTTGCGAGCGGCGTCATAAGCGCCCTGGGCCATGCCCCAGCCGAGGGCGGCGATGCTGATGCGGCCGCCATCGAGGACCTGGAGCGCATCCACGAAGCCTTCGCCGGGCGCGCCCAAGAGGTTCGACGCCGGAACGCGGCAATCCTCGAAGATGATCTCGCTGGTGTCGCTGGCGCGCATGCCGAGCTTGTTCTCCTTCTTGCCGGGGCGGAAGCCGGGGGTTCCCTGCTCGACGATGAAGGCGGAGATGCCGTGCTTGCCCTTGGGCCTGTCGCTCACCGCCATGGCCACGCACACCTGGGCGTGGTTGCCGTTGGTGGTGAAGGTCTTGGCGCCGTTCAGAACCCAGTCACCGTCCTGGCGCACGGCGGTGGTGCGGGTGCCCCCGGCATCGGAGCCGGCCTGCGGCTCGGTCAGGCTCCAGCAGCCGATCCACTCGCCGCGCGCCAGCTTGGGCAGGAACTTCTGTTTCTGCGCCTCGCTGCCGAACAGCAGAATGTGGTTGGTGCAGAGCGAGTTGTGCGCCGCCACGATCAGGCCGATGCTGCCATCCACGCGGGAGAGCTCCGCGATGGCGAGGGCGTACTCGACATAGCCCATGCCGCTGCCCCCGTACTCGGCCGGCACCAGCACGCCCAACAGGCCCATCTCGCCAAGCTGGCGCAGCACCGCGCCCGGCCACGTCTGGCCTTCGTCCCACTCCATCACGTGCGGCGCCATCTCGCGCGCCGCAAAGTCGCGCACCGTGCGCTGCAGATCCCGCTGTTCGGGGCTCAGTTCCAGGTCCATGCCCCGATTCTAGTGGGGCCGCCGCCTACCTACCGGCAGGCAGGGCGTGGCACGCTTGGGCCACCTTGACAAACGGTTTGTCCGCCCCCATCCTAAGGGGTCTTGCTGGAGAACTGCTTGCGCAACGTTCGCGTTTTCTTCCATAACCATTGCTTCGACGGCTCCGCCTCGGCGGCGGTGTTTACCGCGCTGTACCGCCACACCCGGGGCGAGGCGGCCTTCGAGTACTGCGGCCTGACCCACAAGGCCGGGGACCTTTTCGGCGAGGTGCGCTTTAGCGGGGACGACAACGCCATCGTGGATTACAAGTACTCCGCCAACCCCCGGGTGACCTGGTGGTTCGACCATCACCAAAGCGCCTTTTTGACGCCAGCGGACGCGGAGCATTTCCGGCTCGAGGCCAGCCCCCAGAAGTTTTATGATCCCGACTACGGTTCCTGCACCCAGTTCATCGCCGACATCGGACAGGCGAAGTTCGGATTTGACCCCAAGCCGCTGGCGGAGTTGATCCATTGGGCCGGGATCATTGACGGCGCCCACTTCCCCAGCGCGCAGTCGGCGGTGGAATTGAAAGAACCGGCGCTCAAGCTCACGCTGGCGATCGAAGGCTCGACCAATCCGGAGCTGTTGCGGCGGCTGATCCCCGATTACCTCCATGCTTCCCTCGGCGAGCTGCTGGAGCGCGACTACGTCAAGCGCGAGTTGGAGCCGCTATTGCAGCGGCACTTTGCGTCGATTGACGTGATTGGCTCGCGGCTGGAGTGCCGCGACGGGGTGATCTCCTTCGATCTGACCGATCTCGACATGGAGGGGTACAACAAGTTCATTCCGTACTACCTCCATCCCGAGGGAATTTACTGTATCGGGGTGAGCCGCAGCCAGTATCGGATGAAGGTATCGGTGGGTTCGAACCCATGGCACACCGTCCCCAACATGGTGAACCTGGCACAGTTATGCGAGCGCTATGGCGGCGGGGGACATGCCCGCGTCGGCGCGATCTCGTTTCCGCCGGGCGAGGTGGAGCAGGCGCGCGGAGCGGCGGCCGAGATCGTGGAGGAGCTGCGGGCGTCGGTGCGGGGCGCGGCGGCGGCGCCATAGCCGACAGCTATTGAGTCTCGCGTCATTTTGATTGGCGCGGGCCCCAGCGCGGCTGCGCCGCGCGCCCCGCTTGTGCTCGCACCGGCATGGGGACCCCGGAGCCCCATGCCGGTGCTGCGCTCGCGGGGACCGCACCTGCATTGCTTGCCGGGGGCG
>Ga0134125_10006262_pt1 | contig 13485 bp, 9 predicted proteins | sample KB31751_FD_96464 | JGI IMG/M metagenome (GOLD analysis project Ga0134125, IMG submission 96464) | Terrestrial soil microbial communities with excess Nitrogen fertilizer from Kellogg Biological Station, Michigan, USA - KB3-175-1 | ecosystem: Environmental > Terrestrial > Soil > Unclassified ... | reverse complement strand
TCCATGTAGTCGAGCGTGGGCGCCATGATGATGCCGCCGGTGTGGTGGTCGCCCACGGTGGCGCCGGGCAGGCAGGTGAAGTTGGGCAGCTCGGCCAGCGCAACGTTGACGTGGAAGGTGCCGGAGCCGTTGCGGTACTGGCGCATGTGTCCCAGGAAGTCGGCCGGGAGCGCGCCCGCGGGCACCATTTCGGTGAAGAGCAGCTTGGGATTGACGCCCGCGGCGACCACGCGCGCGCGCAGCGTTTCACCGGCGGTGGTGACCACGCCCACGGCGCGTCCGTTTTCCACCAGCACCTCGCGCACGCCCGCGTTGAGGCGGATCTCAACGCCGCGCGCGGCGGCGGCGCGGGCCATGGCCTGGGTGATGGCGCCCATGCCGCCCACCGCCTGTCCCCAGACGCCCTTCTTGCCGTTGACCTCGCCGAAGACGTGGTGCAGCAGGACGTAGGCCGAGCCCGGCGAGTAGGGGCTGGCGTAGTTGCCGACGATGCTGTCGAAGCCATACACCGCCTTGATGGGATCGCTCTCGAACCACTGATCCAGGTACTCGCCGGCGGAGATGGCGAACAGGCGCAGCAGCTCGCGCTGGGTGGGAAGGTCCAGGCGCCGCAGCCGGCTGCCGAGCTTGGCGGCGCGCAGCAGCTCGGGCAGGGCGTGGCGCCAATCTCCGGCGGTGAGGTTGGGCGGCGTCTCGAGCACCAGCTCGCGCAGCAGGTCGGCGACGCGGTCGAGTTGGGCGCCGTAGTCGGCCAGGCGCGCGGCATCGCGCGGGGAGAATTTGGCGACCTCGGCCTCGGTGCGGCCCTCGCCGGTGAGCAGGTACCGGCCGTCGGCGGTGGGCAGGAAGTTGGACACGCGCCGCTCGTTGATGCGGAGGCCGTGACCGTGGAGGTCGAGGTCGCGGATGATCTTGGGATTCAGCAGCGAGACGGTGTAGGCGGCGCTGGAGTTGCGGAAGCCGGGATGGAACTCCTCGGTGACCACCGCGCCGCCCACCACCTCGCGGCGCTCCAGCACGGTGACCGCGAGGCCGGCGGCGGCGAGGTAGGCGGCGCAGACCAGGCCGTTGTGGCCGCCGCCAATGATGAGGACGTGGCTGGAGGGCGAGGGCATGGGCGTAGAATAACCGCAATTCTTATGGCCCAGGACGGCAAGATCGGGCTCTTTCTCGCCACGATGCTGGTGGCCAGCAACATGGTGGGCTCCGGCATCTTCCTGCTGCCGGCGACGCTGGCCGGCTTCGGGAGCATGACCACACTGGGTTGGATCGCGGCCGCGGCGGGCGCGCTCATCATTGGCCGCGTGCTGGGGCGGCTGGGGCGGTATGCGCCCGAGCCGGGCGGGGCGTGCGCGTATGCCGCGATCGCATTGGGGCCGTTCGTGGGTTTCCAGGCGACCTCGCTGTACTGGGTAGCGTGCTGGAGCGGCAACCTGGCCATCGCGGTGGCGGCGATCGGGTACCTGGGCGAGTTCGTGCCCGCGCTCAAAGCGCCGATGCCGCTGGCGCTCGGGGCGGTCGCGCTGATCTGGCTGTTGACCGCGCTCAATCTTTTGGGGCCGCGGCGGGTGTGCCAGTTGGAGTCGGCGACGATGTTTGCCGGGCTGATCCCGATCGCGGTGGTGGCGCTCGGGGGCTGGTGGTATTTTCAACCACACATATTTGCCGCGGCGTGGAACGTGAGCGGCCAGCCCGCGTACGTGGCGCTGCCGCGGTCGTTGGTGCTGATGTTCTGGGGTTTCGCCGGGGTGGAGAGCGCCTCGATCGCCACCGCGGTGGTCGAGGATCCGGCGCGCAACGTGGCCCGCGCCACCACCTATGGGGTAGCGCTGGCGGCGGTGATCTACATCGCCGCGTGCGGGGTGATCATGGGGCTCATCCCGGCGGCGGCGCTGGCGCGCTCGACCGCGCCCTTCGCCGACGCGGTGCGGTTGATGCTGGGTCCGGCGGCGGCGGCGCTGGTGGCGCTGATGGCGCTGGTCAAGGCGGTGGGGACGCTGGCGGGCTGGATTCTGCTGACCGCCGAGACCGGACAGGCGGGGGCGCGGCGCGGATTGTTTCCGGCGTTCTTTGCGCGCCTGGACGCCCGCGGGCGGCCGCGGGCGAACCTGCTGCTGATGGCCGTGATCATGAGCGCCGGGGTGCTGGCCACGGTCTCGCCCACGCTGGGGCAGCAGTTCGGCGAGCTGATCGCGGTCTCGGTGCTGTTGGCCATGCTGCTGTACATCTACGCGCTCCTGGCGGTGTGGCACTATGCGCGGCTCGCGCCCGGGGCGTTCCGGCACGACCGCGGATTTGCCGCCGCCGGCATTGTCTTTTGCGCGGGGGTGATTTTGCTTTCGGGTGTCACCATGATCGCGGTGACGGCGGGGATCGTGCTGCTGAGCTGCGTGTGCTATCCCTTCCGCCGGGGAGCGCGGGCGGCATATATACCCGGAGGGAGCGATGTGGTGTAAGCTGGGCGCGAAGTTCCGGAGGCGGCGATGCATTCTCTCTGGTTGGCAACCCTGATTTCCGCGGTGTTGGTGTTTGTGACCAGCTCCCTGGTCCACATGGTGCTTCCCTGGCACAAGAATGACTTTCCACGGCTGGCCAATGAAGACGCGGTGATGGACGCGCTGCGGCCGCTGCGCCTGGCGAAGGGCGACTATCTGGTGCCGCGCCCCGCAACGCGCCAGGAGTTGAACTCGCCCGCCTTCATCGAGAAGCGCCAGCGCGGGCCGGTGGTGGTGTTCACGGTGATGGGCGAGATCTCGATGGGCCGCAACCTGGGGCTGTGGTTCGTCTACCTGCTGGTGGTGATCGGGCTGAGCGCGCTGGCGGCGGGGGTGGCGCTGCCGCCGGGGGCGGACAGCCACCGCGTGTTCCATCTGATCGCGCTGACTTCGTTCCTGGGTTTCGCGTTGGCGCTGTGGCAGAACTCGATCTGGTGGAGCCGCTCCTGGGTCACGACGCTGAAGAGCACGGTGGACGGGCTTATCTACGCGCTCATCACCGCCGGCGTCTTCGTCTGGCTCTGGCCGCGTTAAAAACAAGACCGGCGCGAGCGTGAGCCCGCGCCGGGTGCTTGCTGCCCTGAATGCGGTGGTTAGTGCGCCCGGCGCAGGTAGATGTTGCCGTTGAAGTTCTCGAAGCGGAGCTCGGGGCCGCCGCCGTTGAGGGTGCCGTAGATGGTGCGGTCCACCTTGACCCGGTACATGCCGTTGGAGTCGCGCTGGCCGTTGTTGCCGCCGGAGTCGGCGGGGGCGGTGCGGCTGGTCTGGAAGTTGAAACCGTCGTCCATATAAATGTCGCCCTGGTCGGTCTTCATGCGCACGTTGGCTTTGACGTCGGCGGGCAGGGTGACGTCGATGTTGCCGTTGAGCGAGCTGAAGGAACTGGGCTTGCTGGGGTCGAGGCGGGTGACGGTGGCGGTCACTTTGCCGTTGAGGCCGTGGGCCACGATGCTGCCGCCGACCTGATTGAGGGTGATGGTGCCGTTGATGTCCTCGACGTTGATGTCGCCGGTAACGCCGGTCACGTTGATGAAGCCGCCGTTGACGGTGTGCAGGTTGAGCGAGGTGTTTTCCGGCACCTGGATCACCAGGTCGCTGCCGCCGTTGAAGATCGAGGTGTGCACCGTCACCGTGTTGTCGTCCTCCTCGGCGGTGAGGCCGTTGCCGGAGGTCAGCTTGTGCATGCCCGCCGCCTCGGGCGGGGCGGGACGCTCGCGGCGGGGGTGCCGGCTGTCGCTTTCCGATGCGCTGGTGTCGATCACCACGTCTTTGCCGCTATAGGCCTTCACCGTGATCGAGCCGTTCAGGATCGAAACTTTCAGGGTGGCCGGCTGCGATGGATGGCTGAGCGGCACGACCACGTGATCCGTGTTCTGCGCCACGGCGGGGGTGGCCGCCAGCGCGATGCCCATGGTGATACCCAGGGCGATGGTGAGAATGTTCTTGTTCATAGGTCCCTCTACTGCTTAATACCGAGTGGCCGCGGCAACGTTACGGGGAGCGCGCTCACTTCTGCTGATGCACGTAGATGCTGCCGTTGACGGTGTGCAGGTTGAGCTGCGCGCCGCCCGAGCCGATGCGCCCGGCGCTCTCGCGGCCGCGGCGGAACACGATCATGTTGCCGTCGCGTGAGGAGGAAGTCGGCATGGCGCGCGGGCTCACCGCGAAGTCGCTGTAGACCGAGCCGTTGAGCGTCTTATAGGTCAGGTCGGCGTTGAGGCCGGGCTGGAAGTAGAGGCTGACACTGCCGTTGACCGAGCCGAAGTCGCAATTGCCACCTGGGTTGGAGCGGAAGGCGGCGCTCAGCGAGCCATTGACCGTGGTGGCGGAGCCGGCGGCGCCCAGTCCATCCAGCTTGATGGCGCCGTTGACATTGCGAATCGTAAAGGCGCCGCCCACGTTGCGCACGGTCACGTCGCCGTGGTTGACGGTGCGCAGGTCGAGCCGCGAACCCGCCGGCACGTGCAGCTCGAAGGCAAACCGCACGCGGCTGCTGGCGTCGTCCCAATTATCGCCCCAGTGATCGCAGCGCCCGGTGCTGTGGTCGCTGCCGCAGCGGAAGGGGCCGTCCACGTAGAGCTTCACGCTGTCGCTGGACTGGGTGATGTCGAGGTGGACGTTGGTGGCGTTGTCGGGGTTGGTCTCGGTGGCGGTGAGCCGCACCGCGCTGCCGCCGTCGCCGACCACATCAATCGGGCCGCTGACGTTGTCGACGGTGATGAGTGGGGTGGCGCCCAGGGTAAAGCTGCGCTCGGTGACCTGGGCGCTGGAGGCGGCGCTAAAGGTCAGGGCAAAGGCGATGGCCAGGGCGGCGCCTACGAGCAGTTTGGTGGCGACAGAATCGTGATCCATGACGGGCTCCCTTGAAAAGTCGTTGGCCTAATTCCAGGTGGGTTGGGCCAGGCCCCAGGCGGCGCGCTGCCGCACTTCGGGGCTGTAGGCGGTATCGGTGCTCACGCGCTGCAACAGGGCGCGGGCGCTCTGGTCGTGCAGCTCGACGAAGCTATCCACCAGGGCGATCTGCACCAGGGGCGACTGCTGATAGCGGAAGGCCTCGACCAGGTTCTTTTGCAGATCGGAATCCCGCGGCGCGTGCAGGGCGCCGCGCTGAAGGGCATCGAGCGCGGACAGGCGGACATCGGCGCTGGCGTCGTACTTGAGGGTGTGCAGCAGGGCGTCGGAGATTTTGGGATCGCTCTCCGACAACCGGGCGCCGTAGCTCACGCCTTGCAGGCGGTCGCTGGCGGATTGCTGCTGCAGCAGCGAGAGCACGGCGAGTTGGCGGGTGGCCGTCACCTGGTCGCGCAGCTCGGCAATCTGCTGGTCTTGCGAGGATGGAGCCGGGGCGGAGCGTCCGCGCAAGAACCAGCCGCCGGCAAGCCCGGCGACCAACAGCAGCGCGGCCGCCATCGCGGGCATGGGATGGAACGCCCAGGCGGGGAAGAACGAAACACGGCGCGGCGCCGGGGCGGCCGCGCGCTGGGCGGCTTGGCCGGCGTTGTAGGCCTCGAGCATCTGGTCGAAGCGCTCGCGCTGGTGCGGGCTGGGCAGGGCTTCGGGCAGCTCTCCCAGGCGTTGCCACAGGCCGGCCATGGCGGCGCACTCGGCGCACTCATGCAAATGTTGGCGCAAGAACAGCCGGTCGCCGGCGCGCTCGGGCGCCTCCAGCTGATGCTGCCAGTCGTCGGCCAGGAGAACGGCCGCGGTTTCACAGGGGTTCATGACACACCTCGTTGGGCAAGCTGTTGATACTGGTCGCGCAGCTCGCGCATGGCGCGGTGCACGCGGACTTTCACCGTCCCGGTCTCGCAGCCGAGGATGGCGCCGATCTGCTCGTACTTGAGCTCCTGGAAGCGGCTGAGAATGAGGATCTCGCGCTTCTCCGGCGAGAGCCGCTGCAGCGCGCGCGCCAGCAGCACTTGGTCCTGGGCCGCTTCGGCGCGGTCGGCGGGCTCGACCTGGGGGGTGTAGACGTCGTCCCACTCCACCTCGCCGCGGCGTTTGTGCAGATGGTCGAGGCGGGCGTTGCGCGCGATGAAGTACATCCAGGTGACGAAGCGGCTGCCGGGGCGGTAGGTGGCGCGGTACTTCAGGATGCGGACGAACACGTCCTGCACCAGATCTTCGGCGGACGCGCGGGGGGCGCCGTTGCGCAGAAAGAAGTTGAGCAGCGGGCCGCTATGGCGTTCAAACAGGCTGGAGAGGGCTTGGGTCTCGCCGTTCTGCACGGCGCACATCAGGCCATCGTCGGGATCGCCGGCGTGGGCCAGGGCATCGGGTGGAACCGAGCGTGGTGCCGGCATAACCATGGGACGTAGCCTTTCCGCGACCATCATATCCTCTCCACCGTAGATAACCGGCGGCGGGGGAAAAGGTTACTGGAGGCCCCCGGGGCCCCAGCCGGACCTCCGCTGTGAGCCGCGACCCACTAAGGCCTTGCGCTTCAGAGGGATACAATATACAGTCTCTGCGGAGGCCATCCGCCGTGCGCATTCGCTTCGTCACCGCTGCTGCTCTTGCCCTCGCCTGCTCGGCGAGCGCGTTCGCCCAAGGGACCGCTGCCGACTACGCCCGCGCCAACCAACTGCGTCAGAAGGTGCGCGGGCTGGCGCTGAACGTTCCCGGGCCCGCCAACTGGATCGAGGGAACCGACCACTTCTGGTACCACAAGAGCGTGGCCGGAGGCTCGGAGTTCCTCTGGGTGGACGCGAGCACGCAAACCAAGCGTCCGGCGTTCGATCACGCGCGGCTGGCGGCGGCGCTCTCTTCGGCGGTAGGCATGACCTACACCGCCACTACGCTGCCGTTCATTGATCTGGCGCCGGCGAGCGGACGCGGAGGATCAGGCGTGGGCGGCCTGAAGTTCATCAACCAGGAGCACGACATCACATTTGGTCTGGAGGGGTTCAACTGGACCTGCGATCTGACCGCCTACACCTGCACCAAGGGCGCGGCGCTCCGCACCGGGCGCGGCGGCTTTGGGCGGGGTGGCCGGGGTCCGCAGGTGGATGAGCCGCCGTTCGACCCCGAGCTCGACGGTCCGCCGATGGTGGACAACATAGTCGAGGACGGCCTCGAGACCCTCATCCCCGAAGACCCGGAGGCCGCCATGCCCCCGCAGGCGCGGCCGCCGGAACCGCCGGCGCGCCCGGGGCCGAACTCGAAGACCTCTCCCGATGGCCAATGGGAAGCCTACATCCAGAACTTCAACGTCTTCCTACGCCACCCTGGCGACAAGAAGGGGATGCCGCTGAGCTACGACGGCTCGGAGGGCAACTATTATTCGCTGCGCTCGTTGGCATGGTCGCCCAACTCGAAGTTCCTGGCGGCGTACGCCACGACGCCCGGATACGACCGGCACATCCATTATGTAGAGTCGTCGCCGGATACCCAGGTACAGCCGATCAGTTTCGAGGGGCCGCTGTACCAGAAGCCGGGCGATGTGGTCTCGATCGCGCACCCAGCGCTGTTCGACGTGACCTCGCGGCACGAGACAGCCATCAACGATGCGCTCTTTCCCAATCCCTACGACCTGACCGCGCCGGTATGGTGGCAGGACAGCCGCGGCTTCACCTTCGAATACAACCAGCGCGGGCACCAAGTGTACCGGGTGATTCAAGTTGACGCCCCGAGCGGCGAAGCGCGCACGCTGATTGACGAGACCAGCCCAACCTTTATCGATTACCGGCCGCTGACACCCAACGCCAGCGATACCGGCAAAATCTTCCGGGCGGACATCGACGACGGACACGAGATCGTTTGGGCGTCGGAGCGCGACGGCTGGGAGCACCTCTACCTGTACGACGGCCTGACCGGCAAGGTGAAGAACCAGATCACCAAGGGCGACTGGCCGGTGCGGGCGGTGGACTATGTGGACCCGGTGAAGCGCCAGATCTGGTTCGAGGCGAGCGGCACGATCGCGGGGCAGGACCCATACTACCTGCACTACTACCGCATCAACTTCGACGGCACCGGCCTGACCAGCTTCACCAGCGCCAACGGCACGCACAGTGTGCAGTTTTCCCCCGACCGGCGGTACTACGTGGACACGTGGTCGCGGGTGGACATGGCGCCGGTGTCGGAGCTGCGCCGCGCCTCCGACCAGAAGGTCGTGATGCCGCTGGAGACCGGCGACCTGGGCCCGCTCGAGGCGGCGGGCTGGAAGGCGCCGCTGCCGTTCCATGCCAAGGGGCGGGACGGCAAGACCGACATCTGGGGGGTGATCTTCCGGCCCTCGAACTTCGACGCCGCGAAGAAGTATCCGGTGGTGGAGAGTATCTACGCCGGCCCGCAGGGCAACTTCGTGCCCGAGGCGTTCGGGCCCAGCGTGCAGCCGCTGGCGGAGCTGGGCTTCATCGTCGTCCAAATCGACGGCATGGGGACGAACAACCGCTCGCGCGCCTTCCACGACGTGGCCTGGAAGAACCTGAAGGACGCGGGCTTCCCCGACCGCATTCTCTGGCACGAGGCGGCGGCGGCGCAGTACCCCTGGTACGACATCAGCCAGGGGGTCGGCATTTACGGTACTTCGGCGGGGGGACAGAACGCACTGGGCGGGTTATTGTTTCACCCCGAGTTCTATAAGGTTGGGGTCTCGAACAGTGGCTGCCACGACAACCGCATGGACAAGATCTGGTGGAACGAGCAGTGGATGGGCTGGCCCATCGGGCCGCAGTACGCCGAGGATTCCAACGTGGACAACGCCTACCGCCTGCAGGGCAAACTGCTGCTGGTGCTGGGCGAGCTGGACAACAACGTGGACCCGGCTTCGACCTTGCAGGTGGTGAACCAGCTGATCAAGCACAACAAGCGCTTCGACCTGCTCGAAGTCCCGGGCGGCGGGCATGGGGCCGGAGGCGCGTATTATCAACATTTGCTGGAGGACTTCTTCGTGCACAATCTGATGCACGTGGAGCCGCCGGTGTGGAACACGTCCGAAACGGAGGCTCAATAATGCAGCGCGGCACAATGATGATGGTGGCGGCGGTGGCCGCCCTGGGAGTGGGCGCGATGGCCCAGCGCGGCGGGCGCGGACCCGCGGGGCCGCAGCGGACCACAACTCCGGCGGCGCTGCACTTCGAGTACCTGGGCCCGCAGCCCTCGGGCCGCATCGCCGCGGCGGCGGGGGTGGAGGGCGATCCCAACACCTATTACCTGGGCGCGTCCTCGGGCGGGGTGTGGAAGTCCACCGACGGCGGCCACAACTTCAAGCCGGTCTTCGATGGCCAGGACGCCATGGCGATCGGGGCGCTGGCCGTGGCTCCGAGCGACCCGCGGACGGTGTGGGCGGGCACGGGCGAAGCCTGGGCGATCCGCGACATCGACGTGATGGGCGACGGGGTCTACAAGTCCAGTGACGGCGGCGCTACCTGGGAGCACATGGGGCTGGACCAAACCGGGCGCATCGGGCGGATCCTCGTGCATCCCACCGACCCGAACACGGTGTACGTGTGCGCGCTGGGGCGCACCACCGACCCGCAGCAGGAGCGCGGGGTCTACAAAACGACCGACGGCGGCAAGAACTGGCAGCGGGTGCTCTTCGTCAACCCCGACACCGGCTGCTCGGGCTTGGCCATGGACGCACACGATCCCAACACCCTGCTGGCCGGCACCTGGCAGGTGATGATGAAGACTTGGGGCGAGTTCAGCGGCACCTGGCCGGGCTACACCGGCACGCCGGGCAGTGGCGTGTACATCACCCATGACGGCGGCGCCACCTGGAAGCACATCACCGACGGCATGCCCAAGCCCCCGGTGGGCAAGATTGACGTGGCCATCGCCCCGAGCGACTCCAAGCGCATGTACGCGCTGATCCAGACGGCGGACCAAGGTTCGTTGTGGCGCAGCGAGGACGGCGGCGCGACCTGGAGCGACGTCAACTGGGACCGCACGCTGATCGGGCGTGCCGGATACTACATCCGGATCGCCGTGAACCCGCGGAACGAAGACGACGTGTTGGTCACCAACAGCGGCTTCCACCGCTCCTATAACGGCGGCAAGACGTTTGACGAGCCGCGTCCGCGGCCGGCGCCGGGGGCGCCGCGGCTGGACGCCTCCTGCGGCGACTGCCACGACATCTGGATGGATCCCAAGATCCCCGGCCGCTACGTGCTCACCGACGACGGCGGGGCCAGTATCGCCACCGGCAAGGAGGTGCTGGCGGTACGCCTGCCCAACGGCCAGATGTATCACGTGGCGACCGACAACCAAATGCCCTACTGGGTCTACTCCAACCGCCAGGACAACGGCACCATGCGCGGGCCGAGCAACGGCCCCGAGGGCACCGGCAACGGCGAGGTGGCGGGCGTGCCGCAGGATCCGCGCGCTCCCGCGCGCGGTGGGCGCGGCGGGTTCGCCGGAGGCCGCGGACGGGGCGCGGCGGCGCCCTGGCAGTACGCGCTGGGCGGCTGCGAGTCGGGCTTCACCATTCCCGATCCCAAGGATCCCAACATCATCTGGGCGAGCTGCTACGGCGACGAGATCACCCGCTACGACGCCCGCAGCGGGGAAGCGCGGTCGGTCTCGCCCTGGATGCACACCCTCGACTCGCAGCCCAACCTCTTGCAGTACCGCTGCCACTGGACGCCGCCGATGGCGGTGGATCCGTTCGACGGCAGCGTGTACTACGGCTGCCAGGTGATCTTCCACACCACCGACGCGGGCCAGACCTGGTCGGTGATCAGCCCCGACCTCTCGACCCACAACCCGGCGCAAATCGTATCCTCGGGTGGGATCGTGGGCGACAACCTGGGGCAGTTCTACGGCGACGTGGTGTTCGCCATTGCGCCGTCGCCCATCCAGCGGCACCTGATCTGGGCGGGCACCAACGACGGCAAGCTCTGGTACACCAAGGACGGGGCGCACTGGGTGGACGTGACCGCCAACATCCCCGGCCTGCCGCCCAACGGCACGGTGATTCAGATCTCGCCCTCGAACTTCGATCCCGGCACCGCCTACGTGGCCTATGACCTGCACCTGATCGGGAACCGGAATCCGTTCCTGTTCAAGACCTCCGACTTCGGCAAGACCTGGACGGCGATCGCCGGCGGCCTGCCCAAGGGCAACCCGCTCGACTACACCCGCTCCATCGCCGAGAACCCCAACCGCAAGGGCATGCTGTTCGCCGGCACCGGGCACGGCTTCTTCTACTCCATGAACGACGGCCAGACCTGGACCAACTTCCAGAAGGACCTGCCGCGTTCGCCGGTGACCTGGATCACGGTCGAGCCGCGCTACCACGACGTGGTGGTCGCGACCTACGGCCGCGGACTCTACGTGCTGCGCAACATCAGCACGCTGGAGCAGACCGGCGAGGTCACCGCGCCCACCGATGCCAACAAGCTGTTCGCCCCGACTCCCGGCTTCCGCATGCCGCGCAGCGGCAGCGCGAACTTCGAGTTCTCGCTGGCCGCGGCGCCGAGCGCGCCGGTGCGGGTCCAGATCAAGGACGCGGCCGGGGCGCTGATCCGCGGCTATGAGGTGGCGGCCCACGCCGGACTCAACCAGGCCACATGGGATCTGCGTTACGACTCCCCGCAAGCGGTGGCGCTGCGCACCACGCCGGAGGACAATCCGCATATTTGGGAGGAGCCGCGCTTCCGCGGGCAGTCCACGCGCCCGGTCACACACTGGGGCATCGAGGGCGCGCAGCATGCCGGACCGCTGGCCGCGCCCGGCGACTATACCGTCTCATTGGCGGTGGACGGGCAGAACCTGACGGCGCCCTTCAAGGTGCTCAAGGACCCGGCCATTGCCGCCTCGGATGCGGACCTGGTGGCTTCCACCAAGATGCAGATCCGTGTGCGTGACGACATGAATGAGGCGGTGTCCATGATTGACAAGCTGGAGACGGTCCGCCGCCAGATCCAGGACCAACTGGCGGCCAACCAGGGCAAGCCGGAGACGGTCGCCGCGCTCCACGGCTTCCAGAAGAAGCTGATGGACGTGGAGCTGCAGTTGCTCTCACGGTCCTCCATGCAGAGCGACGACAAGTACTACCCGGAGCAGTACAAGGTGTACATGAACCTGATCTGGTTCAACGGCGAGATCGGCACCGGCGCCGGGGACGTGGCGGGCGGGGCGGATTACCGTCCGACCGCGGTGTCCTACACGATCCTGGACGGGATCGAGAAGGATATGGCCACGGCCAAGACCGGGTTCGACCAGGTCATGACCACCGGCCTCGCTGCCTTCAACAAGCAGATGGCGGGCAAGCTGCCGGCTCTCGGGGCGACCCAGCCGTAAGAGGCGATGATAGTCGGAAGGTTCTAGTTTTAGAGCTCCAGGCGCAGCGACCATTATTGCCGGTCTGCTGCTACAGTGTCCGTCGCGGTTTGGTCCGCGCGGGGCCGGTTTGCGACGCTCCAGCCGCTGCATTGCGGCGGCTGGCTCGCCCTCGCCGGGAATTATTTTTGCAAGCTGGCCCGGCGAAAACCCGCCAGTTCGTGGATTCGCGCCAGTTTCTCCGGCGCGAGACCCTGGGGGTCAGCCTCGGCGACGACTCGGTCGCACAGCAAGACCGCGAACACCTCGGCCAAGCCAAAATACCGAAGGGCGACTTTGCGGTTCACGGCTCGACGGCGCTTCCCCAGCCGCTGCTTTAGATCCACAAATTTCAACCGGATCGGTAATATTCATCTACGATGCCCGCCTAATTCGCCGCGAACTGGGGTCGCGAACGGGTGCCCAAACTGGAAACCACGGCGGTGATGATTCGCATCCACTGACATGTATGGCTAAGGACCGCGACGCATAGGCCGAGGTTGCACACCATGTGACTGCGTTGTACAATGCCCGCCATGGCCCCCCCAGCTGCCATTACTTTCGAAAATCTGCGTCTTGAACGACGCACGCTACTTGGTATTGTCGATGAACAGCAAGTCTTGGACGCGACCTTTGCTCGGAGCGTGCGAGGGATTACCACGACCGCAATTGCAGAGCTGGCGGAAGTGGTCGGTCCACGACTTTTCGCGGCGCAGCTAGGGGCACCCATTTACGCGGAACCTACGGACGACCAACTCTTTGGGCATGCGGAGCTTGCCAATTGGAGGTCGCTGCGCGCGAGTTACGCGCTCGCGCAACAACACGCACGGGCAGCCGGCGAGGCCGTCAAGGAGGCCCGCACGCGCTACGGCGCTCACTCGCCCTTCGGGCTGTTTTCGCGGATGGTCAAGGATGAAACTTTTGCAAGGAAGTCACAGCAGTTGAAACGCCAAGCTGTGGCGAAGGAGCTCGAATTCGACGAGGCCACCGAGAAAGTTCGTGGGATCAAGGAGCCCAATGATGAGAGCGCAATCTGTTACCGTCGGTTTCATGCCACCACGTCCGTAACAGGCTGGAGCGGGCTCGGCGCCTGCGCTTTCGGGACCAACGTGAAGGAGCCCTGCTGCATCGACACGGACGATGAACCCGCCACCTGCGCCGATACTTTTTACGTCGACCGATGGAAAGCCGGTTGAATGGCCGGTGAAGCGAGCTCCTATCCAGGTCT
>Ga0134125_10006261_pt1 | contig 13485 bp, 15 predicted proteins | sample KB31751_FD_96464 | JGI IMG/M metagenome (GOLD analysis project Ga0134125, IMG submission 96464) | Terrestrial soil microbial communities with excess Nitrogen fertilizer from Kellogg Biological Station, Michigan, USA - KB3-175-1 | ecosystem: Environmental > Terrestrial > Soil > Unclassified ... | reverse complement strand
TGCTCGCGGTCCTACTTTGCGTCTCTTCGACAGGAAGTGCGGCGGAGGCTCCGGTCGACGCGTTCCTGCGCATGTACAACTCGCTCTACAAGGGGCTGTCGACCGTCGCGCAGGAGGCGGCGTGGGTGGCCTCGACCGATGTGTCCGAGCCGCACGAAGCGGGGCGCACCGCCGCCAATACGGCGCTGGCGGTATTCGAAGGCGATCGCGGCATCATCGAAGCAGCGCGCGGCTTCTTGTCGAATCGACGCAACCTGCCGCCGATCGTGGCGCGTGAGCTCGACAAGATCTTGCTGGCGGCAGCCGAAGGTCCGGGAACCATTCCCGAGGTGACGCGTGAGCGGGTGGCGGCCGAGTCGCACCAGTCGTCGGTGATGGACGGATTCGTCTTCCACATCGATGGCAAGCCGGTCAGCGCCAACGACATCGACGACACGCTGCAACACTCGCGCGATCTGCCGACGCGCCTCAAGGCGTGGGACGCGTCGAAGGAGATCGGCAAGCCGCTCAAGCCGGGCATCGAGAAGCTGCAGAAGCTGCGCAACCAGGTCGCGCGCGAGATGAAGCACTCGGGCTACTTCGCGCTCGAGGTCGCCGACTACGACATGACCGACGCCGAGATGATGAAGATGCTCGACGGCTTCATCGCCGATACGAAGCCGCTCTATCAGAAGCTGCACGCCTACGTGCGCATGAAGCTGGCCGAGCGCTATCACCAGCCGGTGCCGAAGCTGATCCCGGCGCATTGGATCGACAACCGCTGGGCGCAGGAGTGGGACGGCGTGGCCGAGGGCGCGGTGAACCTCGATCCGCTGTTCAAGGACAAGAAGCCGGAGTGGATCGTCAAGACGGCGGAGAAGTTCTATACGTCGATGGGCTTTCCGCCGCTGCCGAAGACCTTCTGGGAGCGCTCGGACGTGTACGCGCTGCCGGCCGACTCCAAGCGGCACAAGAACGCGCACGCGAGCTGCTGGCACATCGACTACGACACCGACGTGCGCTCGCTCATGAGCGTCAAGCCGGACGCGCAGTGGTTCTTCACCGCGCACCACGAGCTCGGGCACGCCTACTACTTCCTGTCGTATTCACGCCCGGAGGTTCCGTACATTTTACGGCAAGGGGCGAACCGCGCGATGCACGAGGCGGTGGGCGAGCTGGCGTCGATCGCGGCGAAGCAGCCGTCGTACCTCGAGGCGGTGGGCGTGTTGCCCAAGGGCTTCAAGATCGATCAGCAGCAGCAGCTCGTCGACGAGGCGCTGACGTCGGCGATCCCGTTCGTGGCGTGGAGCGCGGGGACGATGGCGCACTTCGAGCACGATCTCTACGAGAAGAACCTGCCGCCGTCGGAGTGGCAGAAGCGCTGGTGGAAGTACGTCGCCGAGTTCCAGGGCGTGGCGCCGCCGTCGGCGCGACCGGCGGACGGATGCGACGCGTGCACCAAGACGCACATCAACGACAACCCGGCGGCGTACTACCAGTACGCGATCGCGGCCGCCATCAAGTACCAGCTGCACGATCACATCTGCAAAAAGATCCTGCACACCGATCCGCACTCGTGCAGCTACTACGGGCACAAAGAGGTCGGTGATTTTCTGCGCTCGATCTTGAAGCAGGGCGCGACGCGGCCGTTCAACGACATCATTCGCGAGGCGACGGGCGAGCCGTTGTCGACGAAGGCGATGCTGGAGTACTTCAAGCCGCTCGATGCGTGGCTCGATCACGCCCTCGAGGGCAAGCCGGTCGGCTGGTAGCGGCGCACGCGCGGCGGGCGGCGCTCTTCGCGCATCCAAGCGGCAAGCACGAAGGCGAGCGCGCCGGCGATGGCGAGCGCCATCGGCCAGGCGTCGAGGCGCGTGATCGACGGCAGCTCGGCGGCGGCGGCGGCGCGGACGGCGCGCGCGATCTCGATGCGATCGACGACGCCGAGCGCGAGCGGCCAGAGCGCGGCGAGGTGGAGCAGCAGCGGCGCGGTGCCGTCGGTGCGGGCGCGCGAGCCGCGATCGGCGGTGAGCCAATCGACGAGCTCGGGGACGATGGTGAGCGCGGCGACGCAGACGCCGAGGACCGCGAACCAGAAGGCGAGGCGTGCCCAGACGGCGTCGTGCGTAAGGATGCGCACGATGTCGAGGAGCGGAGTAAGGGTCAGGAGCAGCGACGGAAGGAGTGTTCCCTTACGGTGGAAGACGGATGCCTTGCGGACTGCGGATCGCGGCATGCGAGGAGAGGCAGCAAGCGCAAGGCCATCGGCGCGTGTTCGCGGACTGGTCGGCTTGCTGGGAGGGTGGCCGACGTGGTATCGAGGCGCATGTTTCAGCGCGTGACCGACAAGCTCCGCACGACCGTGCACGATGTGCTCGCGTCGGAGCGGGCCGATCGTTACCGCCCGGTCAAGCTCTTGCGCGAAGTGCTCGGCACCGCGAACGATCTGGTTGGGCGTCCCTTCTGCACGCAGGCCGAGCTCGACGAGCGGCGCGCGGGCGGCCAGTCGAACGGCGCTGCGGTGCGGCGCGAGCCGGCGCCGGTGATGCTGTATTTCGACGGCAAGGATCACCGCAGCAAGAAGAAGATCGAGGAGCTCTTGACCGGCAAGGAGATCCCGTTCAAGGTCCTCGACGTCACCGACGACGAGGCGACGCGCTCGTGGGCGACGACGGCGGCCAAGCAGATCGAGTTCCCGCTGGTGTTCATCGCCGGCGAGCCGGTGGGCGGGCTGCACGAGCTCACGCAGCTCGACGTCAACGGGCAGCTCTCGCGCCGCGTGTTCGGCGCCGACTGAGTCGCGCGTGCCGAACCTGGAGCTGGTCCGCAAGGACGACGTCTCGAGCTTCCGCAAGATCGCGATCGGCACGTGGCGCACGGCGTACGACCCGTCGGTGTACGGCACGATGGAGCTGCGCATGGACGAGGCCGCGCGCTACATCGCCGAGTTTCGCGAGAAGACGGGCAAGAAGCTGACGCTGTCGCACATGATGGCGAAGGCGGCGGCGATGGTGTTGAAGGAGTGCCCCGACGCCAACGCGATCCTGCGCTGGAACCGCGTGTATCTGCGCAAGCGCATCGGCGTGTTCTTCCAGGTCGTGATGACCGACGAGGGCGTGGGCAAGGTCGACCTGTCGGGCGCGACGCTGTACGACGTGCAGGACAAGTCGCTGGCGCAGATCTACGACGAGTTCAACGAGAAGGTCGAGAAGGTGCGGGCGCGCAAGGACCCGGCGCTGGAGAAGACGCGCTCGACGTTCCTCGGTGTGCCGTACTTTGCGCTCGGCACAGTATTGCGGCTGATATCGTTTCTTTCGTACACGTTGAATCTGGATTTGCGGAGGTTTGGAATTCCGCAGGATCCGTTCGGCAGCATCATGATCACGAACATCGGCTCGCTCGGGTTGGACACGGCGTATGTGCCGCTGGTCCCGTACTCGCGCGTGCCGATCTTGATCGCGACCGGCGCGGTGAAGGATGTTCCCGTCGTGGAAGAGGGGAAGATCGTGCCGGGGAAGGTGATGCGGGTGAACGCCACGTTCGACCATCGGTTCATCGATGGGTTCCACGCTTCGGTGATGTCGCGGGTGTTGCGGGAGTGGATCGAGCATCCCTACGAGCATTTCGACAAAATATGAAACTCATTTCTGCCAAGACAAAACGAATTGTATTTCTAGGAGGGGTGGCGGCGGCGGTGATGGGGGCCTCGTTGGTGGCGGCGGCGGCGCGCGGGGGCGAGGCGAAGGGATCGGCGGCGGCGGCCGAGGCAATGGCCGCGCGGCTGATGGGGATGGCGATGAGCGACGGGCGCGCGTATGCGCTGGCCGAGTCGCTCAGCGACGGCGTCGGGCCGCGGCAGGCGGGATCGGCGGGCGCGGCGCAGGCGGTGACGTGGGCCGTCGAGAAGATGCGGGCGCTCGGGTTCAAGAACGTGCACACCGAGCCGGTGCGGGTGCCGCGCTGGATTCGCGGCGTGGCCGAGGCGGAGCTGGTGGCGCCGACGCGGCAGGAGATCCACCTGACCGCGCTCGGGCCGAGCGTGGGGACGGGGCCCAACGGGATCACCGCCGACGTCGTGGAGGTCGCGGGCTTCGAGGAGCTCAAGGCGCTCGGCGACGGGGCGCGCGGGAAGATCGTGCTGTTCAATCCGCGGCCGATGGTTCGCGGGCGGACGTTCGAGGAGTACGGGCGCGCGGTCGCGGTGCGCAGCGGCGGCGCGGTCGCGGCGGCGAAGGCGGGGGCGCTGGCGGCGTTGGTGCGCTCGGCGGGCACCGGCGAGTATCGGCTGCCGCACACCGGGGGAATGCATTACGACGAGGCGACGCCGAAGATTCCGGCAGCCGCGGTGAGCGCGGAGGACGCGGAATTAATTAAGCGCTTGATTAATTCCGGTGGCGGCGGCGGGGCGGGGCATGCGCGCGTTCGGATGAAGCTGGTGATGACGCCGAGGTTCGACGGCGAGGTCGAGTCGGCGAATGTGATCGGGGAAGTGCCGGGGCGCGACCGCGCGGGCGAGATCGTGCTGCTCGGCGCGCATCTCGATTCGTGGGATCTGGCGACCGGCGCCATCGACGACGCGGCCGGCTGCGGCATCGTGATGGACGCGGCGCGCATCATCGCGTCGGTCGGGCGGGCGCCGCGACGGACGGTGCGCGTCGTGCTGTTCATGAACGAGGAGATGGGGCTGTCGGGGGCGCGCGCCTACGCGGCCGCGCATGCGGGCGAGCTCGGACGGCACGTGGCCGCCGTCGAGGTCGACTCGGGCGAGGGGCGGCCGTCGGGGTTCGGCGTGGTCGGCGCGGGGGGCGTGCCGCTGCTGCGACGGATCGCGGCGCCGCTCGCCACCATCGGCGCGTCGTCGGTGATGGAGGCGTCGGATCCGGGCGCGGATCTGATGCCGATGGGCGGCAAGGTGCCGCTGTTCAACATCGATCAGGATCTGACGACCTACTTCGACTGGCACCACACGGCGGCCGACACGTTCGACAAGGTCGATGCGATGGACATGGCGTTCAACACCGCCGCCATCGCGGTCGTGGCGTACGGGCTCGCCGATGCCGGCGAGACGCTGCCGGTGGTGGCGCCGGCGCGGCGCGGGGGCGGAATGGCGCCGCCGGCGTCGGCACCCGCCGCCGGGTCGGGCGCGGCGATCTCGCCGGGCGCGCCGGCGAAGTAGTATAGTCGGCGCATGCCTCGGCTGCGCTTCGACCTCGACGGTATTCCGCTCGACGACGAAGAAGGGCGCACCACTGCGATCCTTCGCTACCGCACCAAAGTGGGCCTGGTGTTGGCGCTGCCCGAGAGCGTCGACGTGACCGTGCCGTGGGGCGACCTCGCCGAAGCGGCGGTCGATCTGCAGCGCGGGCGCATCACGGTGCGCTTCGCCGACGCGGCGCGAGCGCGCTATCGCTGGCTCGGCGCCGCGCGCGTCCTGTCGGGCGCGTGGACCGATCGCACCGAGATCGAGGCGCCGCCGCGTTGACGCGCGGCCTGGCGGCGGCGCGGCTCGCTACCGTCGCGCTCGTTGTCACCGTCGCTGGGCGCGCGCAGGCCGGGCCTTGGACGCGCGATTCGGGCTCGGGCTACGTCGCGACGGGATGGGCGGGCATCGCCGCCGATCGCGTGTTCGCCGGCGACGGCACGACGCAGCCGATCCCACGCTACGAGCAAAACCTGTGGACCTTCTACGGTGAGCTCGGGGTCGTGTCGCGCTGGCTGACGGCGACGGTGGAGTCGACGCTGGTGCGCGACAACCTGCAGGCGGGCACGCACACGACGGGGCTCGGCGATTGGCGCTTCGGCGCGTGGTCGGGGCTGGTGACGCGGCCGGTGCGGCTCGCCGTGGGCGCGACCGTGACCGTGCCGATCGGCGATCCGACGCCGCGTGACGTCGAGCCTGGGCGCACGCCGCTCGGCTCGGGCGAGTTCGCGCTCGACGTGCGCGCGTCGTTCGGCTGGTCGTGGCCGGGCGGTTGGCGCTGGCCGCTGCGCCACTACGTCATCGTCGAGGCCGGCTATTGGCGGCGGCAGATCTTCGCCGACTCGTTCGTCTATCGCGCGGAGCTGGGCGTGCAGCTGCCGTGGCGTGTCGTCGATCGCGTGTGGCTCGTCGGGCGCGTGCTCGGCGTCGAGTCGTTCGCGTCGGACGCGCGGGCGACGGCGGATCCAACGGGCTTGAACGATGGCTTCACCGTGGTGGCGCCGGGGTTCGAGGCGTCGGTGCGGCTGTGGCGCGGCCTGGCGGTGAGCGCGGGCTTCGAGACGGCGGTGCGCGCGCGCGCGGTGGCGGCGGGCAAGCAGGTGCACGCGGCGGTGAGCTGGCAATGGTAGGGATCCCGCGCGAGTCCTGGATGGTGCTGGCGGCGGCGGGCGGCGGGATCGCGCTCGTGCAAACGCTGCGGCTGTGGTGGGGCGGGGCGTCGCGGCGCTGGCGGTTGGCGGCGCAGTCGGCACGGGCGACGGCGGGAGAGGCGCGGGCGGAGAAGCTGCTGATGAAGGCCGGCTATCGGCTGGTGGCGCGGCAGGCGACGGAGCGGTGGGTCGTACGCGTCGACGGCGAGGCGCACGAGGTGACGCTGCGCGCCGACTTCGTGGTGGCGCGTGGTGGGCGGCGGTATGTCGCGGAGGTGAAGACGGGCGAGGAGGCGCCCGACGTGGCGGCGCCGGCGACGCGGCGGCAGCTGCTCGAGTATCGCTGCGCGTTCGGCGTCGACGGCGTGCTGCTCGTGGACGCGGAGGCGCGCGAGGTTCACGCGATCGACTTCACGCTGCCCATGCAGCCGTCGTCGCTGCGCGCGGTGCTGGTGGCGGTGATCGCGGGTCTCATCGTCGGCGCGGCGACGGTTGCGGCGATCGCGTTGCGCTGACGATCAAAGCGGAGTCGCGCTGGCGAAGTCGTCGTGGTCGCGAAAGCGAACCAGCTCGAGCGCGTCGAACTCATCAGATCCCATCGCGCGCACACCGAGCGTTCTCAGTGCTTCGTTGATCGGATGACCTTCGCACCACTCCCCCGAACCGACGATCGCCTGGCCGTCGCGCCAGACGAGGGCGCGCTGCCCGCCCCTACCGCCGAAGTAATCGGTCTGGATCTCGGCGAAGGGTCGCTCCTTCGACAAGACGCCGAGGACCTCGTCGGCCGCGACCGCCAGTCGCTCGGCGAGCGCGTCGATCCGCTCCGCCTCGACGGGAACGATGGCCCAGCCCTGCGGCAACGCGAACGCGCGCATCTCGGCGTGCTCACCGACGAGCGTCCGTGCGTCGGCCGAGGTCATCACCAGCGCGTGAATGGCGTGGCCCACGCGACTACGCGACGGCTTGGGGAGCGAGCAGCGGCGGGGTGAACTCCATCTGCACCTCCTGGCCGACGGCGCGCATCTCGACCTTCTGGATCTCCGGCCACGAATCCTGGCACGCGGCCTCGGACATCGGCTGCGACACCAGCCGCTCGAGGTTGCGCGACAGGTGCCGCGCGCCGAGCCGCGCGTTGTACCCGGTGTCGACGAGCAGCTCCAACACCGGATCCCCATAGGCGATCCGCTTGCCGCGCCGATCCCACCGCTCCTCCTCCTCCTTCATCATCTTCCGCGCAATCCGCAGCAGATCATCGCGCAGGAAGTTGCGGAACGGCACGAGGTCGTCGATGCGGTTCACGAACTCCGACGGCAGCGTCTTCAACAAATAGTCGAGCACCCGCTTCGCGCTCGGCTCCCCCGGCGACAGCGCCCGCGCGAACCCCAGCTGCTGATTCTCATCCGCCCACAGCTCGCGCCCGAGGTTCGACGTCATCACGATCACGCACTGCGAGAAGTCGACGCGCTTGCCCTTGCCGTCGGTGAGCACGCCCTCGTCGAACAGCTGCAGGAACAAGCGCAGGCAGTTCGGATGCGCCTTCTCCACCTCGTCGAACAGGATCACGCAGTGCCCGAGCTTGGCCACCGCCCCCGTCAGGTGCCCTTCCTCGCCGTACCCGAGGTAGCCCGGCGGCGATCCGATCATCTTCGAGTACTCGTGCTGCTCCATGTACTCCGACATGTCGAGCCGCACCAGCCGGTTCAGATCGCCGTACAGCGTCTGCGCCAGCGCCTTCGCCAACTCTGTCTTGCCCACGCCCGACGGCCCGAGGAACAGGAAGACGCCGTCCGGCCGCTGCGGCTTGCGATCGAGCTGCAGCTTGGTCACGCGCATGCGCCGCGCCACCGCGCTCACCGCCTCGGGCTGCCCGAGCACGCGCTCCGACAGCGCCGACTCGAGCCCGCGCAGCCGCGGCCGATCCCACACCAGCGCCGCCTCCACGTGCGTGCGCGCCGCCTCCTTGACCTGCGTCGGATCCACCGCCTTGTCGCCGCGCGCCACCGCGTGCGCGCACGCATCGTCGAGGAGGCGCACCGAGCTGCCCGGCGGCCGATAGGGAATCGTGTGATGCCCGGCCGCCGTCACCGCCTCGTCGACCGCCTCGTCGCCGACGCTGACGCCGTGATGCTCCTCGAGCCCACGCGCCTCCGCCTTCACGATCTGCCGCAGCAGATCGCCAGAAAGCTCCTCGAGGTACAAGAGCGACGTCCGCCGCGAGTACAGCGGATCCGACGCCAGCTTCGTCTCGTACTCTTTGGGGATCGTCGTGAAGATCGCGCGCAGCGTCCCCGCCGCGAGCAGCGGCCGGAAGCAGGCGGTCATGTCGTTCACCAGCGGCGTCGCGCCCGGCTGCCCCGACAGCAGGTGCAGATCGTCGACGACGAGCACCGTCTTGGGCAGCCGCGACACCTGCACCAGCGTGTCGGTCACCGCCGCCGTCCCGATCTTGCCGAGCACCACCGCCGTCAGGATCTGCGGAATGTCGAGCTGGGCGAACGTGTGATCCTTGAGCGCGACAATGCGCCCGTCGATCGCCGCGCGCGCCAGCCCGCGCACCAACCCGCTCTTGCCCGAGCCCGCGTCGCCGAGCACCACCACCGCGGGATCGGTCCGTCGCAAGAGCGCGCGCGTGATCCGCTCGAGCGGAATCTCGCGCCCCAGCACCGGCGTCGGCGCCGACGCCAGCAGCGCTGCGTCCCACGGGATCAGATACGGAATCGCCGACACGCCGCTCATGGCCGCACGATTGTACTATAGTGCACTCGTGGGTCGGATGCTGGTGGCGTTGGCGCTCCTCGTCGCCTCGACGGCGCCCGCGCACGCCGGCGTGGTCCTCCTCGGCAGCGAGCACGCCCCCGAGCACAAAGAGGCGCTCGACGCCGCCCGCGCCACCGCGCCGTCGTTCTCCTTCGCCGACGAAGACTCGCCCGACGCCGCCGAGCAGCTGCGCCACGCCGACGTCATCCTCGCCGTCGGCACGCGCGCCTTCACCATGGCGCGCACCCTCGCGCCCGACACGCCGCTCGTCTACGCCATGGTGCCCGCCGCCGAGGCGCAGGCGGGCAAGGGCATCACCGGCGTCGCGCTCGAGGTGCCCGCCTACGCCGAGCTCGCGCAGTGGAAGCAGCTGCGCTACGACGGCACGCGCGTCGCGCTCGTGCAGGAAAAGGCGTCGCCCGTCACCGACGCCGCCAAGGCGGCCGCCGCGCTCGGCCTGACCTTGATCGTGCGCGCCGTCGAGCCCGCGCGCGTCGAAGCCGCCATCGACGAGCTCGCCGCCAAGGTCGACGCCGTCTGGGTCCCGGGCACGCTGCCGTCGGCCGCCGCGGCGCGCTGGAGCGCCAGGGTCGCCATCCTCGGCGGCAACGACAAGGCCACCGCCGCCGGCGCGCTCTTCTCGCTCGCGCCCGACGCGGGCGACATCGGCCGCCGCGCCGCGCGCCTCGCCCTCGGCCTCGCCGGACGCGCACCTGCCGATCGCCTGGCCGTCCCTCCGGCGGCGACGAGCCCGGGCGCGCTCACGCTCAACGCCCGCTCGGCGGCGGCGCTCGGCCTCGAGCTGCCCGATCCGATCGTGCACAAGGCGCGCAAGATCTATCGCTGAGCGCGTCGCCGGCGAAGGCACGTCGCTTGCTGCCTTGGGCAGCATGCGTCGCGGACGTCTCCTCGTCGGCACCAGCGGTTGGCTCTACCCGCACTGGCGCGACCGCTTCTATCCACCGCGCCTGCCGCTCAAGCAGCAGCTGCCCTATCTGGCGTCGCAGCTGCCGAGCGTCGAGATCAACGGCACCTTCTACAGCCTCAAGCGCCCGCCGTCGTTCGCCGCGTGGCGCGACGGGACGCCCGACGACTTCGTGTTCGCCGTCAAAGGCAGCCGCTACCTCACGCACATGCTCAAGCTGCGCGAGCCGCGCGCGCCGCTCGCCAACTTCTTCGCGCAAGGCGTGCTCCTGCTCGGCAAGAAGCTCGGGCCCATCCTCTGGCAGCTGCCGCCGATGCTCGGCTTCGACGCCGATCGCGCGCGCGCCTTCTTCGACCTCTTGCCGCGCGATCTGGCCGCCGCCGAGCGGCTCGCGCGCCGCCACGATCATCGCCTCGACGGGCGCTCGGCGCTCACCGCGCCCGACGGCCACGATCGTCCGCTGCGCCACGCCCTCGAGATCCGCCATTCCTCGTGGCTCGACGAGCCGGCGCTCACGCTCCTCGCCGAGCACGGCATCGCCCTCGTCACCGCCGACAGCGCCGATCATCATCCGCTGTCGCTCGAGCGCACCGCCGCCGCGTTCGCCTACGTGCGCCTGCACGGCTCGGCCGCGCTCTACGCCTCGCGCTACCGCGACGACGAGCTCGACGAGTGGGCCGCGCTCGCCGACCTCTGGCGCCGCCGCGGCAGCGACGTCTACGTCTACTTCGACAACGACGCGCAGGCGTACGCGCCCGAAGACGCTCGCCGCCTGCTCGAGCGAGCGGAGCCGTGCCTCGGGCGTTCACCGGTTGACGCGCGCACGTAGGGCTCCATCACTAGCCGACAACCGAGGAGGCGATCATGGGGCTCAACACGGACAAGCAAATCGAGGAGCTCAACGAGCTCATCCGCTTCGACTACGACGCCATCGGCGCCTACGACAGCGCCATCAACGACATCAAGGAGCCTCAGGTTCGCGATCCGCTCATCCGCTTCAAGGGCGATCACGAGCACCACGTGAAGAACCTTTCGGAGATCGTGATCCGCCTCGGCGGCAAGCCGGCGGCGGGCCCCGACATCAAGGGCTTCGTGCGCAAGACCATGACCAAGGTCGCCGGCCTCGGCGGCGTCGAGACGACGCTCAAGGCGATGAAGTCGAACGAAGAGGTGCTCAACAAGACCTACGCGCACCACCTGTCGCTCGACTTCCCCGAGGACATCAAGGACGTCATCCGCAACAACTACGCCGACGAGCAGCGTCACCTCTCGTGGGTGGTGGGCGCGCTGCAGACGCGGCTGTGGGAGGGCGTCGGCGCGCATCCGTAGCGCGCGCGTCCTCAGTGCGAGCGCGGCGTCCGAAAGCCGCGCTCGCCGACCAGCGGCACGAACACCACGCCGCCGCGGTCGACGAACGACAGCTGCCCATACTCGTCGCGCCGGATCACGCGCAGCGACTGGATCGCCCCGCCACCGACGGGAACCACGAGCCGCCCGCCGCGCGCCAGCTGCGCCAGCCACTCGTCGGCCACCGAGGGCGCCGCCGCCGTGACCAGGATGCAGTCGTAGGGCGCGTGGCCCGGCAGGCCGAGCGAGCCGTCGCCGACGAACACGTGCACGTTGTCGAGCCCGAGCGCGCGCAGGATCCAACGCGCGCGCCGCGCCAGCACCGGCACGCGCTCGATGGTGTACACCTCGCGCGCCAGCCGCCCGAGCAAGGCAGCCTGGTAGCCCGAGCCGGTGCCGACCTCGAGCACGCGCTCGCGTCCGCGCAGCCCGAGCGCTTCGGTCATCCAGCCGACGACGAACGGCTGCGACATGGTGACGTCGAAGCCGATCGGCACCGCGTGATCTTCGTAAGCCTGCCCGCGCACCGGCGTCGGCAAAAACGCATGCCGCGGCAGCGACGCCATCGCCGCGAGCACGCGATCGTCACCGATCCCGCGTGCGCGCAGCTGAGTCGCGACCATACGCTCGGCGTCCGGGCGGGCCCGATGCGGACGCTCAGTCATGCTTTAAGGGATCTGCAGTACGCGTGCCCGGCTAGCGGGCGCAGCGAAACCCGAGATCATCGTCACGATAGTCGGGCGGAAAGGCGTTGCGGTTCGACGCCCGCGGCAGGCCGAACATCGAGCAGCAGGCGCCTCCACGCACGACGCGGCGCTCGCCCGTTTTCGGCCCGCGCGGATTTTGCGAGGGCGCGTGCGCGTAGTAGCGGGGGTCGTACCAATCGGCGACCCACTCCCAGACATTGCCCGCGAAGTCGTGCAGCTCGCCGCCGCCGTACGATCCCACGTCGACGGGGTGCCCCGGATTCTTCGGGCAGCGCCCTTCGCCCTGGTAGTTGCCGAAGTTCGCGCGCGCGCAGTCGGGCGTGTTGCCCCAGGGATAGACGCGCCCGTCGGTGCCGCGGGCCGCTCGCTCCCATTCGGCCTCGGTGGGCAGCCGCGCGTGTGCCCAGCGGCAGTAGGCGTCGGCGTCGTTCCACGAGACGCCGGTCACCGGAAGCTTCGACGTCGCGTCGTCGGCGCGGGTCGATCCTTGAACGGGGGCCGCCGGATGGCAGGCACCCGCCGCGACGCATACGACGTATTCGGCGCGCGTGACCTCGTCGGCGTCGATGGAGAACGGGGCGAGCGTGATGGTGCGGCGTGGCTGCTCGTCAGCCTCAGGGCCGCCGCCCATGACGAAAGATCCGCCGAGAATACGCACCATTCCCGACAGGAGGAAGACAATCAGCCGATCCACGGTACAATTCATAGTCGAAAGGACCACTCCCATGAAGCCGTCCATTCGTTCCACGGGCATCGCGTTTCTGTTGCTCGGTCTCGGCCTCGGCGCCTGGGGCTTCGTCGGCCTGGTGCCGAGCCCGATCCAGATCGGCGTCGGCGCCGCGATGGCGCTCGTCGGCCTCGGCCTGTTCTTCCGCGCGCGTCTGGCGCACAACGTCGGCCTTTTGATCGCGACCGGCGCCAGCGGCATCGGCGGCTGGAACCTCTATCACGCGCTCGAGGGCGCGCAGCGGCTCGCCGCCATCAAGGCCGGCGTCATGCTCGCCGTCGGGTTGTATCTGCTCCTCTCGCTCGCGCTGACGCGGGCGCACTTCGCCGCTAAGAAATAAGAAACTCCAGATCGATCGTGTGGTGCGCGGAGTCGATGCGCGTCAGCGGCGTGACCGCGGCGCCGCCGGCGAGCGCGCTCAGCTTCTTCAGATCGGCGGCGACGTCGGCGCGGCAGAACACCGCGCCGGCGCGCGTGCGCAGCGTCGCGCGCAAGGCCGCCTCGGCGCGCGGCCAGGCGCCGCTGAAGGAGATCGCGCGCACCGAGTAGCGATCGCCTTCGCTCACGTGCACGACGAGCGCGCCGTCGCCGGCGCGGATCGGATCGTCGACGCGCACGGCGAGGTAGCCGCGATCGAAGTAGAGCGCGGTCACGCGCAACGCCAGACGCTCGAGCCCGTCGGCGTCGCTGAT
>Ga0134125_10006259_pt1 | contig 13486 bp, 13 predicted proteins | sample KB31751_FD_96464 | JGI IMG/M metagenome (GOLD analysis project Ga0134125, IMG submission 96464) | Terrestrial soil microbial communities with excess Nitrogen fertilizer from Kellogg Biological Station, Michigan, USA - KB3-175-1 | ecosystem: Environmental > Terrestrial > Soil > Unclassified ... | reverse complement strand
GCCACGGTCGACACCGACCGCGACGTGGTGTTCACCTGGAACGGCACGACCTCGGGCGTGTGCGTGCCCGATGGCAGCTGGATTAAGCCTGATCGCCAAGGCCTCACCATCTGCGACGCGACCTCGGCGGCCTTCGCCATGGCGTTGCCGTGGGACAAGCTCGATGTCGCGACCTGGTCGTGGCAGAAGGCGCTGGGCGGCGAGGCGGCGCATGGCATGCTGGCGCTGAGCCCGCGCGCCGTCGAGCGGCTCGAGAGCCACACGCCTGCTTGGCCGCTGCCCAAGATTTTCCGGCTCACCTCCAAGGGCAAGTTCAACGAGGGCATCTTCAAGGGCGAGACCATCAACACGCCGTCGCTGCTCGCCGTCGAGGACGCGATCGACGGCCTCAAATGGGCCGAGCAGGTCGGCGGTCAGGCGGCGCTGATGGCGCGCGCCAAGGCCAATCTCGCGGCGCTGACGCCGTGGGTCGAGCGCACCCCCTGGATCGACTTCCTGGTGCAGGACCCGGCGATCCGCTCCTGGACCTCGGTCTGCCTGAAGATCGTCGATGACTGGTTCGTGCGCTTGCCGCAGGACGCGCAGCGCGCCGCGGTGAAGCGGCTGGAGGCGCTGCTCGATGCCGAAGGCGTCGCCTATGACATCGCCGGCCATCGCGACGCGCCGCCGGGCTTGCGCATCTGGTGCGGCTCGACCGTCGAGCGCAGCGATGTCGAGGCGCTGCTGCCGTGGCTCGACTGGGCCTATGGCGAGACGCGCCGCGCCGCCGCGGCCTGACACCCATATCGCAACATGGCGGGCCCCACCTCACCCTCCCGCTGACGCGGGTCCCTCCCTCTCCGCCCCTGAGGGGCGGAGAGGGCCGGGGCGAGGTGGGGCGGCGCCGACGAAATCCGCAGGAAGCAACAAATGCCGAGAGTCTTGATTTCCGATGCTTTGAGCCCGCGCGCCGTCGACATCTTCCGCGAGCGCGGCGTCGATACCGATGTGATGACCGGGCTCACGCCCGACGACCTCAAGAAGATCGTCGGCAAGTATGACGGCCTCGCCATTCGCTCGGCGACCAAGGTCACGAAGGCGCTGCTCGAGCATGCCGAGAACCTGAAAGTGATCGGCCGCGCCGGCATCGGCGTCGACAATGTCGACGTGCCGGCGGCAACGCAGCGCGGCATCGTCGTGATGAACACGCCGTTCGGCAACAGCATCACCACGGCCGAGCACGCCATCGCGCTGATGTTCGCACTGGCGCGTCAGCTTCCTGCCGCCGATCGCTCGACTCAGGCGGGCAAATGGGAGAAGGCGCGCTTCATGGGCGTCGAGCTCACCGGCAAGACCTTGGGCGTCGTCGGCTGCGGCAATATCGGCTCGATCGTCGCCGACCGCGCCGTCGGCCTCAAGATGAAGGTCGTGGCCTACGATCCCTTCCTCTCGCCCGAGCGCGCCGTAGCGCTCGGCGTCGAGAAGGTCGAGCTCGACGAGCTGCTGGCCCGCGCCGATTTCATCACCCTCCATACGCCGCTGACCGATGCGACGCGGAATCTCATCGACGCCAAGGCGCTCGCCAAGACCAGGAAGGGCGTGCGCATCATCAATTGCGCCAGGGGTGGCCTCATCGTCGAGGAGGATCTGAAGGCGGCGCTCGATTCAGGCCATGTCGCCGGCGCCGCGCTCGACGTCTTTCCGGTCGAGCCGGCCAAGGAGAACGCGCTCTTCGGCCGCGATGATCTGGTGGCCACGCCGCATCTGGGCGCCGCCACCACCGAGGCGCAGGAGAATGTGGCGCTGCAGATCGCCGAGCAGATGTCGGACTATCTCATGACCGGCGCCGTCACCAACGCGCTCAACATGCCCTCGCTCTCGGCCGAGGAAGCGGCGCGGCTCAAGCCCTATATGAAGCTTGCCGAGCAGCTCGGCGGCTTCGCCGGCCAGCTCACCACGACAGGCCTCAAAGGCGTCGAAGTCGCCTACGAGGGGCACGCCGCCGCGCTCAACGTGAAGCCGCTCACCGCGATCGTGCTGACCGCGCTCCTGGAGCCGCAGCTCGCCACGGTCAACATGGTGAACGCGCCGGTGCTGTGCCGTGAGCGCGACATCCGCGTCAGCGAGACGCGCGTCGCCGAGCCCGGCAACTATCACACGCTGATCCGCGTCACCGTGACGACGGAGCGGCGCACGCGCACCATCGCCGGGACGCTGTTCGGCGGCGACCGGCCGCGCATCGTCGAGATCGAGGGCGTGCCGATGGAAGCCGAGCTCGGTGCGCATATGCTGTTCGTGCGCAACAAGGACAAGCCGGGCTTCATCGGCAATTTGGGCCGCACCATGGGCGAGGCCGAGATCAACATTGCGACCTTCCATCTGGGCCGCGCCGCGCCCGGCGGCGACGCCATCTGCCTGGTGCAGGTCGACCAGGCGCTCTCCGACGACGTGCTCGAATGCGTCCGCGCCATTCCCAACGTCCTCCAGGCGCGCTCGCTCAGGTTCTGACGCGGCGCACCCCCTCCCCAACCCTCCCCCTTAAGGGGGTTCTTGTTTCCCCTTTGCGGGGGAGGGAAGGGTGGGGGTGACGCAGCCACATTGCTGGAACTCAAGTTGCCGCCGCCCGCCAAAACGGGTATTCCCGCGCCCATGAACGAGAGCTTGCACCCGGCGCTCTTGCCGCTTGGATTGCGCGACATCCTGCCGCCCGACGCGGCGGCGGAGGCAGGGGTCGTGGCGCGGCTCATGGCCGTGCTGGCGAGCCATGGCTACGAGCGGGTCAAGCCGCCTATGGCCGAGTTCGAGGACAATCTGCTGAGCGGTGCCGGCGCCGCCATGGCGAAGGAGACCTTCCGCCTCATGGACCCGATCTCGCAGCGCATGATCGGCCTTCGCGCCGACATGACGCCGCAGATCGCCCGCATTGCCACCACCCGTCTCAGGAAGGCGCCGCGGCCGCTCCGCCTCTGCTATGCCGGACAGGTGTTGCGCGTCAAAGGCGGCCAGCTGCGGCCGGAGCGCCAAGTCGGCCAGGTCGGCGCCGAGCTTATCGGCTCGGACGAGGTCGCCGCCGATGTCGAGGCGGTGGCGCTCGCCGCCGAGGCGCTCGCCGCTGCCGGCGTCGCTGGTCTCTCGGCCGATCTCAGCCTCCCCACCCTGGTGCCGGCGCTGTGCCGCGCCCTCGGCCTCGACGCGGCGGCGACCGAGGCGTTGCGCGGCGCGCTCGACCACAAGGACGCCGCCGCCGTGAGCGCGGTCGGCGGCCGCGCGGCCGAGCTGTTGAGCCGGCTCCTCGCCGGCGCCGGCGCGGCGAAGAAAGCGCTCGCCATGCTGGCGTCGCTCGATCTGCCGGAAGAGGCGGCGGCCGAGCGCCAGCGCTTGGCCAGCGTGGTCGAGCGCTTGGCCCGCGTCGCGCCCGGCCTCGTCCTCACCATCGACCCGGTCGAGAATCGCGGATTCGAGTACCACACAGGCGTCAGCTTCACCTTCTTCGCCCGCGGCGTGCGCGGCGAGCTGGGCCGCGGCGGGCGCTATCGCACCGGCAATGGCGGCGGCGAGCCGGCGACCGGCTTCACCCTCTACACCGACACGGTGCTGCGCGCCGTGCCCAAGCCCGAGCCGCCGTCCCGCCTCTACATGCCGGCGGGCACCGACCCGGCGCTGGCAGCGCGGCTGCGCGGCGACGGCTGGGTCACCGTAGCCGGGCTCGTCCCCGTCGACGATGCCGCGGCCGAGGCGCGCCGCCTCGGTTGCGGCCATCACCTCGAAGGTGAGAAGATCGTGGCACTCGTCTGATCGCGGGTGGTGCCGGCAGGAGTTGGTTCGTAACCATGGCGAATGTCGCGGTGATCGGCGCCCAGTGGGGCGACGAGGGCAAAGGCAAGATCGTCGACTGGCTGTCGCAGCGCGCCGATGTGGTGGTGCGCTTCCAGGGCGGCCACAATGCCGGGCATACGCTGGTCATCGGCAATGTCGAGTACCGCTTGAGCCTCCTGCCGTCGGGCGTGGTGCGACCGGACAAGCTGTCGATCATCGGCAACGGCGTCGTCGTCGATCCCTGGGCACTCATCAAGGAGATCGAAGCGATCCGCGGCAAGGGCGTCATCGTCACGCCCGAGAGCCTCAAGATCGCCGAGAACTGCGCCTTGATCCTGCCGTCGCACGGCCAGATCGACCGGGCGCGCGAGGAGGCGAGCGGCGACAAGAAGATCGGCACCACCGGCCGCGGCATCGGCCCCGCCTATGAGGACAAGGTCGGCCGCCGCGCCATCCGCCTCTGCGACTTGGCCGATCCCGCGACCTTGGGCGACAAGCTCGACCGGCTGCTCCTCCACCACAACGCCCTCTTGCGCGGGCTCAACGCGCCCGAGGTCGAGGGCCCGCCGCTGCTGCAGTCGCTGCTCGACATCGCGCCCAAGGTGCTGCCCTTCGCCGACATCGTCTGGCGCCGCCTCGACGAGGCGCGCCGCGCCGGCAAGCGCATCCTGTTCGAGGGCGCGCAGGGCGTCATGCTCGATGTCGATCACGGCACATACCCTTACGTCACCTCGTCCAACACGCATCCGGGCCAGGCCGCGGCCGGCGCCGGCATCGGCCCGGTGACGGTGGGCTATGTCCTCGGCATCACCAAGGCCTATACGACCCGCGTCGGCAGCGGCCCGTTCCCGACCGAGCTCACCGACAAGATCGGCGCCAAGCTGGGCGAGCGCGGGCGCGAGTTCGGCGTCGTCACCGGCAGGAAGCGGCGCTGCGGTTGGTTCGACGCGGTCATGGTGCGCCAGGCGGTCAAGGTCGCCGGGATCACCGGCATCGCTTTGACCAAGCTCGACGTGCTCGACGGCTTTCCCGAGATCAAGGTGTGCACCGCCTATCGCTGGCGCGGCGAGACGCTGCATCACCTGCCGGCCAGCACGGCGGTCCAGGCCGAGCTCGAGCCGGTCTACGAGACCATCGAAGGCTGGAGCGAGAGCACGCGCGGCGCGCGCTCCTGGGCGCAGTTGAACGCTCTCGCCATCAAGTACATCCGGCGCATCGAGGAGCTGATCGAGGCGCCGGTGGCGCTGTTCTCGACCAGTCCCGAGCGCGACGACACGGTGCTGGTGCGCGATCCGTTCGAGGATCGCCTCTGAGCCATATCGGCGCCGGAGGCGCGGCCGGCGGGAGGAGGGGCCATGGAAAAAGTGCTCTTCATCAACGATGTTCTGTCGGTCAGAGAGCAGATCGTCGAAGACAAGGCGCCCGCTGGGCGGGCTGCCATCCTTGCGCAGGGTAAGCCGCCACTGGTCGTCCTTCACATCGAAGTCGAGACCAAGACCGGCCGGCAGGTCCTGTCCCTGTCAATGGATCTCGCGCGGCAATTGCTGGCCGGGCTGGAGCACGCCCTGAACGGCACCGGCGACTAGCATCGTGCATCGCTAGCTATTGCAGGACGACCGGGTCGCCATCTCTCGCATTGTCCTGGCGACCGCGACAAGGTTGAGCCGCGAAGGTCTCGCGCATCAAACAGCTCCCCCTCGTGTTATCTGGTCGCCGCCGCATACACAGGAGGCCTCGATGAAGCCGCAGGTGATCTGCCACATGGCCGCGAGCGTGGACGGAAGGACGCTGCCGAGCCGCTGGCGGCCCGAAGGAGTGGGCGAGGGGCTGTTCGAGCGGCTGCACCAGGAGCTTGGCGGCGACGCCTGGCTCGTCGGGCGCGCCACCGGCCAGGAGTTCGCCAAGGGGAGGGCTTATCCCGGCCATGCCGGCGAGACCTTCCCGAGGGAAGCCTGGTTCGCGCAGGGCGACGCCGCGGCCTGGGGCGTGGTGCTCGACGCGCGCGGCAAGATTGCCTGGGGACGTTCGGATATCGGTGGCGACCCCCTGGTGGTCGTTCTCACCGAGCAGGTCTCCGACGCGCATCTGGCCGGACTGCGCGCAGAGCGGGTGTCCTACATCTTCGCCGGCAAAGCGGAGCTCGACCTGGCCTTGACGCTGGACATCCTGAACCGCCAACTCGGCGTGAAGCGCCTGCTGCTCGAGGGCGGCGGCACGGCGAATGGCGCCTTCCTGCGCGCCGGGCTCGTCGACGAGATCAGCCTGATCCTTTGTGCGGCGGTCGACGGCGCCAAGGGCGCGCCCAATGTCTTCGACTCGGGCGAGGCGGAGAGGGCGGCGCCGCCTCCGATCCAGGCGATGTCGCTGGAGAGCAGCCGAGTGCTGGAGGGGGGCGCGGTGTGGCTCCGCTACCGCCTCCGGAACCGCTGAGAGCCACGCAGGCAGCGAGCATGGCTTCTCGCGATCGAAGCGGTTTCGTCATCGTCGGCGCAGGAGCCGCCGGCCTCATGGCCGCGCGCCAGCTTGCGCGTGCCGGCAACAGCGTCGTCGTAGTCGAGGCGCGGGAGCGATGCGGCGGACGGATCGATCCGCTGCCGGCGGAGGAGTTCGGCTATCCCGCCGAGGGCGGCGCCGAGTTCGTTCATGGCGCCGCCGCCCTGACGCATGGGTTGATGGCCGAGGCCCGACTTTCCTTCTTGCCGGCCAGTGGGACGCGCTGGCGTGCCGCCAATGGCGTGCTCACGCCGGGCGACCGGGCGACGCCCTATGCGGCGGAGCTCCGCCACGCCCTCGGCGCACTGAGCACCGACCTGCCGGTCGCCGACTTCCTCGCGCGGAATTTCGCTGGCCCGCACTATGCCGAGCTGCGCTCGTCCATCTTGCGAATGGTCGAAGGCTTCGACGCGGCGGACCCGTGCCGCGCCAGCACCTTCGCGCTCCGCGACGAATGGATGAGCAGCGGGCCGGGGCGGCAGGGGCGGATCGCGGAGGGTTATGGCGCCCTCATCGCCTTCCTCGTCGCCGAGTGCCGCGGGCACGGAGCCGCGATCCATTTCGGCAAGGTCGTGACCGCGATCGACACGGATAGCCGGGGGATCATCGCGCGCTGTCGTGACGGCAGCATGTTCGAGGCATCTGCCGCGATCCTCACGGCGCCGCCGCCGCTGCTGCCGGGGATCGCGCTGCCGCCCGCCGCATCTCGGAAGGTGGCGGCCTGCGGCGACATCGGCTTCGGCAATGTCGTGAAGATTCTCCTGCGGTTCGCGACGCGCTGGTGGGCGGATCACGGCGAACGAGACCTCGCGGACCTGTCCTTCCTGATCGCCGGCGCGGCGGTGCCGACTTGGTGGACCCAGCATCCGGCGCCCTATCCCGTGCTGACCGGCTGGCTGGCCGGACCCAGGGCCGACGCCGTGGCGCGGCTCGCCGCGGAGGAACTCGTCGAGCTCGGGCTCGACTCGCTTGCCGAGATCTTCGCGATGCCGCGGGACCGCCTGAGGGGAATGGTGGTCGCGGCGCGGGCGATCAACTGGGGTCATGATCCCTTCGCGGGCGGCGCCTATTCCTATGCCACGCCCCAGACGCGGGACGCGCAGTCGATGTTGCTGGAGCCCGAAGCCGGCATCTTCTTTTCGGGCGAGGCGCTCTATGGCGGTGCGGAAATGGGCACGGTCGAGGCGGCGCTGGCCAGCGGCTCAGCGACCGCGCGGACGATTCTGTCCCGCCGCGGATAGCGTCCGCGATGCGCGGCTCACGGCGCTGTCGGCCGCACGAACACCGCGCCGAAGCCGAATCCGACGGCTGTCGCCTGGGGGCAGCATCCGCTCCGAGCGGCGGGAGACAAGGCCGACATATGCAGCGCATACGTGGCGGTCCGGCGCGAACGCGCTGGACGAACGCGCGCCGCGCATAGTGGCGGCGCGACTACCGATTATGGCTGCCTTTGGAATGACGCCAATGGTTGCTCGTTGATGTCCGTTCGATCGCGAGGCGGGCTCGGCGAGCCTGCCATCGCGCGCGCCCCGGGTGAGCGGGGCGTCAGCCGCAACCTTAGATATGGAGAGGGCACATGGCTTGGATGCTCAGGTCGGTTTCGCTTGCTGCTGCCGTCGTCGTTGCGCCGATACTCGCGGCGCATGCCGCCGGACAATATGACGGCAATTGGTTCGTCGATGCTCCGTCGGCGCAGAATGCCGGCACCACGGAGCGCTCTAGCGGTTGCGAGCCGGTGCGGATTCCGTTCACTGTCTCGGACAACAAGATCAGCGGCAGCCTGCAACGCTCGTCCTATGGCACGGGCCGCGTCGAATCGGGCTCCGGCAAAGGGTCCACGCCGATCACCGGAACGGTGGCGCCGGATGGGACCATCAACGCGCAGTGGCAAAGCTACAAGGCGACCGGTAAGCTCAGCGGCAATACAGCGCAGCTTAAATGGCGCGGCGAATGCGGCGAGCGCGTCGCCACCGGCGGTCGGGCAACCTCCACCACCGGTTCCGGCTCGACCACGAAATAGCAAAGGTTGACCCGCGAGAGTTGCCGCGGCGGGTTACTGCCCCGCCGCGGCGGCGCGCGGGCGGCTGCCGGCGACATATTCCTCGACCAGCGCGCCGAGTTCTTCGAGCTGGCCGCCGAAGAAATGGTCGGCGCCGCGGATGATGCGGTGGTCGATCTGGATGTCGCGCTGATGCATCAGCTTGTTGATGAGCTTCTGCACGGCTTCCATCGGGACCAGCTGGTCGCGGTCGCCCTGGACGATTAAACCGGAGGCGGGGCAGGGCGCCAGGAAGCTGAAATCGAAGCGGTCGGCCGGCGGCGCTACTGCGATGAAACCGTCGATCTCCGGTCGGCGCATCAGAAGCTGCATGCCGATCCAGGCGCCGAACGAGAAGCCGCCGATCCAGCACGCTTGGGCGTTGGCGTTATAGGTCTGCAGCCAATCGAGCGCCGCCGCCGCATCGGACAGCTCGCCCTCGCCGCGGTCGAAGGTGCCCTGGCTGCGCCCGACGCCGCGAAAATTGAAGCGCAAGGTTGAGAATCCGCGCCGCACGAAGGCGTGGTAGAGCGTATAGACCACCTTGTTGTTCATCGTGCCGCCATGCTGGGGATGCGGATGCAGCAGGAGCGCGATGGGCGCGCTGCTGTCGCGCGCATGACTGTAGCGACCCTCGAGGCGGCCTTCCGGGCCGTTGATGATGATATCCGTCATCGCCGTCCAACCGTCGGGCCAAGCACGCTAAAAACTGAGTAAAATGGTAGGACTTTCATTCCACTTGCAGCCGTGATTGGGTCGCTAAACTTGACGTCGGTACTGGGCGATCGTATATGGCTGATCACCATAGACGGCGAACCGCCGCGCTTCTGCCTCCCGGGCGAAGCGACACGTCGGTGACGGAAGATCATAGCACAGTGGCACCCATGGTCTTGAAAAACCTGCGCGACGAAATCGATACCATCATGAAGCTCGACCCGGCGGCGCGCTCGCGGCTGGAGGTGGCGCTCTGCTATCCGGGCTTCCATGCGCTGGTGATGTACCGCATCGCCCATTGGTTGTGGGAGCGGCGCTGGCTCGTCCTCGGCCGGTTCATCTCCAACGTGGCGCGCACACTCACCGGCATCGAGATCCATCCGGGCGCCAAGATCGGGCGGCGTCTCTTCATCGACCACGGCGTCGGCGTCGTCATCGGCGAAACGGCGGAAGTCGGCGACGACGTGACGCTCTACCAGGGCGTGACCTTGGGCGGCACCAAGCTCCATCGCGGCAAGCGGCACCCGACCATCGAGGATGGCGTCATCGTCAGCGCCGGCGCCAAGGTGCTGGGCGGCTTCACCGTCGGCAAGGGGGCGCGCATCGGCCCCAACGCGGTGGTGCGCGCCGAGGTGCCGCCGGGCGGCCGCGTCGTCGCGCCGCGCTCGACCACGATCTCGCGCGACAGCCGCGACAACCGCCAGCCGCCGCAGCCGCAGGAATTCGCCCCCTATGCCACGCCGGCCGAGGACATTCCCGATCCGGTGGCGCGGGCGCTCAACAGCCTCATCGACGAGGTGCATGCCTTGCGCACGCGGGTGGCCGAGCTCGAGGCGGAGCAGGGCGAGCCGGTGCTGAAGAAGGCATCGGGCGCGGGCTCGTGAGCGCCGGCGGAAAGGAGTGGTGGCCATGAGGCTTAGCACCAAGGGACGCTATGCCGTGATGGCGATGGTCGATCTCGCCAAGCACTGCCAGGGCAGCCCGATCGCGCTCGCCGAGATCGCCGAGCGGCAGGAGATCTCGCTCTCCTATCTGGAACAGCTCTTTGCCAAGCTGCGGGCCGCCAACCTGGTCAAGAGCGTGCGCGGCCCGGGCGGCGGCTATCTCTTGGGCCACGGCGCCGATGAGACGCGCATCTCCGACATCATCCTCGCGGTGGACGAGCCGATCCGCGCCACGCGCTGTACGCCGGGCGCGCCGATCGGCTGCCGTGGCAGCAAGACGCGCTGCCTCACCCACGACCTGTGGGAAGAGCTCGGCAACCAGATCCATCTCTATCTGAGCTCGGTGACCTTGGCCGATGTGGTGGCGCAGCGCGTGCTCGGCCGCGCCGGCGCCTTGCATTGCGAGCGCCGCAACGCCGCGCTCGCCGCGCAATAGCCGATCCGCATCGCATGTCGCCGCGCGCCGCCTATCTCGATTGGAACGCGACCGCGTCGCTGCGGCCGGAAGCGGCCGCGGCGATGACCGAGGCGCTTGCCCGCTGCGGCAATCCTTCCTCGGTGCATCGCTTCGGCCGCGAGGCGCGCCGCGCGCTCGAGGCGGCGCGCGCCCAGCTCGCGGCGCTTGTCGGCGCGGCGCCCGCCGAGATCGTCTTCACCAGCGGCGGCACCGAGGCCAATCACCTGGCGCTGCGCGGGCTCGCCGGGCGGCGCGTCATGGTCTCGGCGATCGAGCATGACTCGGTGCGCCACGCCGTGCCCGACGCGGCGGTCGTGCCGGTGACGCCGCGCGGCATCGTCGATCTCGCGGCGCTCGACCGCATGCTGGCCGCAGAGGCGCGGCCAGCGCTGGTCTCGCTCATGCTCGCCAACAACGAGACAGGCATCATCCAGCCCGTGGCGGAGGCGGCGCGGATCGCGCATGCGCGCGGCGCGCTGTTGCATTGCGACGCCGTGCAGGCCGCTGGCAAGCTGCCGCTCGATCGCGCCGCGCTCGGTGCCGATCTCATGACGCTCTCGGCGCACAAGCTCGGCGGGCCGCCCGGCATCGGCGCGCTGGTGGTGGGCGAGGGGCTGCCGCTCACGGCGCTGCTTACCGGCGGCGGCCAGGAGCGCGGCCGCCGCGCCGGCACGGAGAATCTGCCGGGCATCGCCGGTTTCGGCGCCGCCTGCGCCGTGGCATCAGATCGCCTCGACGATTATCGCGCGGTCGCCGCGTTGCGCGATGCCACGGAGCGCCGGCTCGTCGCGATCGCGCCCGATGCCGTCATCTATGGTGACGAGGTCGCGCGCTTGCCGAACACGCTGTGCATCGCCATGCCCGGCGTGGCATCGGCGACGCAGGTGTTGGCGCTCGATCTCGCCGGCGTCATGGTGAGCGCTGGCGCCGCCTGCTCCTCGGGCAAGGTCAAGCGCAGCCATGTGCTCGACGCCATGGGCGTGTCGCCCGCCGAGGCGGACTGCGCCATCCGCATCAGCCTCGGCTGGAACACGACGGCCGCCGATGTCGATCAGGTCATGGAGGCCTGGGGCGCGCTCTACGCGCGCACCCGGGCGAGCGCCGCATGAACGCGTCGGCCGCCCGCTTCCAGCACCGGCCCAACAGCGCGCCGGTCTATCTCGACTACCAGGCGACGACGCCGGTCGACCGCCGCGTGCTCGACGAGATGCTGCCGTGGTTCAGCGAGAAATTCGGCAATCCCGGCTCGGTCACCCATGCCTATGGCCGCGAGGCCGAGGCGGCGGTCGAGCGGGCGCGCAGTGAAGTGGCGGCGCTGATCGGCGCCGATTCGCGCGAGATCGTGTTCACCTCGGGCGCCACCGAATCGAACAACCTCGCCATCAAGGGCGCCGCGCATTTCCATCGCGAACTCGGTAAAGATCGGGTGGTCACCGCCGCCACCGAGCACAAATGCGTGCTCGAGAGCGCGCGCGCCGTGGAGCGCGAGGGCTTCCAGCTGACCGTGCTGCGGGTCGACGCGCAGGGCCTCGTCGACATGGACGCGCTGCGCAGCGCAGTCGACGAGCGCACCGCAATCGTCTCGGTCATGGCCGCCAACAACGAGATCGGCGTGCTGCAGCCGGTGGCCGAGATCGGCGCGCTGTGCCGCGACAAGGGCGTGCTCTTCCACAGCGACGCGGCGCAGGCGGTCGGCAAGGTGCCGGTCGATGTCGACGCCATGAAGATCGACCTGTTGTCGATCTCCGGCCACAAGATCTACGGCCCCAAGGGCATCGGCGCGCTCTACGTCCGGCGCCGGCCGCGCGCGCGCCTCACGCCGCTGTTCGACGGCGGCGGCCAGGAGCGCGGCGTGCGCTCCGGCACGTTGCCGACGCCGCTCTGCGTCGGCTTCGGCGCCGCGGCGCGCATCGCCGCCGCCGAGATGGCGGCCGAGGCGGAGCGGCTCCGGCGCTTGCGCCGGCGCTTCCTGGCCGGGATCCAGGCGCGGCTCCCCGATGTGCGGCTCAATGGCGATGCGGAGCGGCGGCTCCCGGGCAACCTCAATCTGAGCTTTCCCGGCGTGTCGGCGTTGGCGCTGATGCAGGCCTGCCCCGGGCTCGCGCTGTCGACGGGCTCGGCCTGCACCGCGGCCGAGGTCGAGCCCTCCTATGTGCTGCGCGCCTTGGGCGTGCCGGACGACCTGGCAGCCGCCTCGCTGCGTATCGGCCTCGGGCGCTACACGACTGATTCCGAAGTCGATTTTGCGGTCGAGGCGCTCGTCGCCGCGGCCCAGCGGCTGGCCGCCGGCGAGAGGGTGACAGCGGCGGCGGGCGGCCCCACATAAAGCGCAGCTTTAGTTGCCCGTTAAGGCCGGGCGATGGTATCTAGCGGACCAGTTTCGGGAGCAAGGCGACTATGGCGTTGAGGCAGGCGATGATGGTGACGGAAGCCGCGGCGGGGCGCATCCAGGCGCTCCTGGCCAAGCGCGGCAAGCCGTCGGTCGGCATCCGCATCGGCGTGCGCAGCCGCGGCTGCTCGGGCCTCACATACACGCTCGAATACGCTGACGAAAAGGGCAAATTCGACGAGGTGGTGCAGGACAAGGGCGTCACCCTGCTGATCGACCCCAAGGCCTCGATGTTCATCATCGGCACCGAGATGGACTATGTCGAGGACAAGCTCCAATCGGGCTTCACCTTCCGCAATCCGAACGAGAAGGGCCGCTGCGGCTGCGGCGAATCCTTCCACGTATGATCGGTGTCCGATCGGTCGATGACCGGGTTCCGACCGGTTTGTTGTCGGGTCGCGATCGGCCATGAAGCTGTTTCAGATCGAGGAGCCCGACGGCTCGCCGCTCGAGGCAGAGGGCCCGGGCGTGGCGGTCGGCATCGAGCTGTCGCCGGCCAAGGGGGCCGCCGTGGCGGTCGCCGTCGGCGGCAATGCCGAGCTGCTCCCGGGCACGAATGGGACGGCGCGCCTCGCTCTGCCCAAGCCAAGCGACGCAGCGGCGCTCGGCGCGCTGTTGCTGGCGCTGCGCGAGCGCGCGGAGAAGGCGTTGGCGCG
>Ga0134125_10006258_pt1 | contig 13488 bp, 11 predicted proteins | sample KB31751_FD_96464 | JGI IMG/M metagenome (GOLD analysis project Ga0134125, IMG submission 96464) | Terrestrial soil microbial communities with excess Nitrogen fertilizer from Kellogg Biological Station, Michigan, USA - KB3-175-1 | ecosystem: Environmental > Terrestrial > Soil > Unclassified ... | reverse complement strand
GCCGGCCTCACCCTCGCCATCGAGCTGGCACGGCGCGGTATCTCCTTCCGGCTCATCGAGAAAATGACCGTGCCGTTCCACGGATCCCGCGGCAAGGGCATTCAGCCGCGGACTCTCGAGATTTTCGAGGATCTCGGCATCGTGGATCGATTGCTGGCGGCCGGCGCTCCCTATCCGCTGGCGCGTGAATACCGCCAGGACGGCGGCCGCTGCGAGTCCGCATTCATGGAGCATGCGGACCCAACCCCGGGCGAGCCCTATCCCATGACCTGGCTGGTGCCACAGTTCGCGACCGAGAGTGCGTTGCGCGAGAGGCTGCTCGAGCTCGGGCACCGGCCGACTTTCGGATGCGCGCTGGTTGGATTTGCGCAGGACGGCAATGCCGTGTCGGCACGGCTTGCGAGTGATCGCGAAGAGGAGGTCGTACGTGCGCGCTATCTGGTTGGCGCCGACGGCGGAAGCAGCTTCGTGCGCCGAACGCTCGAGATCGGCTTTCCCGGCAAAACGCTGGGAGTGCGCGGACTCGTCGCCGACGTCGCCCTGACCGGCCTCGACCGCGACGTGTGGCACCAGTTCTGCAGTGATGCGGTGAGCCGGCAGATCGCATTTTGTCCGCTTCCCGACACCGAACTCTTTCAGCTGCAGACGGCGGTTGCGCTGCAAGGCGATATCGATCTGTCGGCTGAAGGGCTGAGCGCCCTGGTGACGGAGCGTACGGGATGCAGCGAGATTCGTGTTCGATCGGTCCCCTGGGCGTCGGCCTTCCATATGAACGCGCGCCTCGCGGATTCCTACCGTGCCGGACGCGTATTCCTCGTCGGTGATGCCGCCCACACGCACCCACCCAGCGGCGGCCAGGGACTGAATACGAGCATCCAGGATGCCTACAATCTCGGCTGGAAGCTGTCAGCCGTCATCGCCGGCGCTCCCGAGTCTCTGCTCGATACGTATGAAGACGAGCGGCGGCCGATCGCTGCGAGCATGCTGGGGCTGACCACCAGACTCCTCGATGCCGCCCTCGAGCGGGACGAGAAACGGCGCGGCCGCGAGATTCGCCAGCTCGACCTGGGCTATCCCGACTCTGCGCTCAGCTTCGGCCCACCGCAACGCACGAGTGGCCCGCTTGCCGGTGACCGCGCGCCCGATGCCCCGATCCGTGGCGCGGGGGGCGCCGCAATCCGACTGTTCCAGCTCTTCAACGGCACGCACTGGACGCTCCTTGGCTACGAGGCTGAGCGCCGCGCCGTCGTTCCACGTCCGGGACTGCGAATTCATGCCCTGGGTGCTGCAGGCGAGCTGATCGACGAGCACGGGCATTTTCGCGAAGCTTATGCCGTCACACCGGGCAGCTGGATACTGGTGCGCCCTGACGGATACATCGGCGCCATCATCCCGTCCGGCGCTCTTGGAGCGCTCGAGTCCTACCTGAAAAAGGCCGGGCTCGGCATGCACCTCTGAGCTCGCGGTCCTTCAGACATGGCCATACTTCTTAAGAGCGTCCCCCAGCGTGAGACCCGCGGACAGCTCGGCGCGGATCGCCACCTCCTTCCGCGTCAGCTTTTCGGCCTCTTCCAACACCTGACCGACGAGCGCAGCCGGAACAGCGACCGCTCCATCCTCATCTGCCAGGATGAAATCCCCGGGGCAAACGGTCACCTCCCTGACCGTGGCTCCCCGGATGACCACCGGAACCTGTGACGCGTTCACCTTCCAGCGGCCAATCGACTGAATGGGAGTTCGATAGCGCGCGTACACGGGAAAGCCCAGTTGGCCGATCCACCGCACATCACGCACTCCGCCGTCCACCAGCGCACCCACGCACCCACGCTCCTTCATTCCGGTCGCGATGAGCTCGCCAAAGTAGCAAATGCCTTCTCCATCGCCGGCCCACACCGACACCTCCCCCGGAGAGATCCCCTGGCAGGCGCGCATCTTCTGCGGATCACCCGTCTCCGCAGAGGCCATCATCTGCCCGCGAATGGTGTATGCCCAGCCGCCGAGTCGCCCCGCCGTGCTCGGAAAGGGCAGGAAGTCAGCCGAAAGCCCCTGATCCGGATATCCCAACTTATCGAGCACGTCGGCGACATTCGAGGTGTCGACCTCGAGAAAGCGCATCCGGAGGGCTTCTTTTTCCGATGTCTGCATGGCGGTCAGTTTACACGATCCGGCGAATTTGCCGGCCGCCCACGCCTCACGCGCCCTGTTCCTCGAGCTTCTTGAGCACGGCCTCGGCCGCTTCGGTACAGTCCTCCTGCACCAGCAGCTGAATTCCACCGATGCCGCCTCTCATCCCTACGTCCACTCCCACGACGATCGCCGGTATGTTATTGCCCTCCAAAGCGATCCTCGCGAGATCCGCTTCGAACTGCATCGAGTACGTTCGGATGACTTTCATTCAGAGTTTCCTCCAACCAGACCGAGGTCGCGGAGATTGCGCTCGAGGCCCTCGATCGAGCTCCAGCCGAGGATGCGGCAGTTCCCGCGCTCGTCCGGAGGGTTCTTCTCGAGCTGATCGGACCATCCGCCGCAACCGGTGAGCGGCAGAAGCGGCCGGCGGTGTAACCACGCCAGGCATACCTCGGAAATTGTTCCCGCGCGGCCGCCGATCACCAGGCACGCATCGCCCGCAAGGGCCATCAAGAGGTTGCGTGCGTCGCCCATGCCGCACGGGATGAGCACCGTGCAGGGCCAGTCCCGAAGGTTGATGTCATCGGACGGCACGATGCTGACGACCAATCCATTCGCATCCAAGGCTCGTTGGGCGGCAACGCGCGTGGCGGGACTGCCGCATCCGCTCACGACGGTGATGCCGAGCCGCGCGAGCAACTCACCCGCCGCCCCGGCCAGTTCGTAGGCGGCTGACCCAGGCTCGGCGCTTCCGAGGACACACACTTGTCGCGCACGGCCGGCGAAGGCGGTCGGGATCGGGTAGTTCATGGCTGGCGAGTCTCGCACACCGTGCTACCCCGCTGCCGAGGAAATACTCGCGCCGGAACGGCGACGGCGCTCGCAACAGCCTCGGCCAACACGTCAGCGCCCGCTCCCGGACGGCGTGAGCCCTCGCTCAAGATACGCCTGAACTCGCTGGCGCCAGGCTCGCCCGCGTACAAACCCTGCATGTGCCGAACGATGGCCGACAGCCTTTCACCGCGCGCCATCTGCCGCTCGGCGTAGCGTTGCATCCGCTCTATGGCGTTCGCGCGCGTAACCGCGTCGAGCGACTCCCCAATCGAGTGGTTCGCCAGGGTCGGATCTGCGCCGAACACGAGCGCATCGAGCCGGGCGAGGAGCACGGGCCGATGATAGGCCTCACGCCCGAGCATGATGCCGTCCAGGTCGTCGAGCTCCCGTAGAATCGCCTCCGGCTCGCGCAGCCCGCCATTGACGATCACCTGCAGATCGGGAAAATCCTTCTTGACCTGTCTCACGACGTCGTATTGCAGCGGGGGAATCTCCCGATTGTCCTGCGCCGACAGGCCGCCCAACACCGCTTTGCGCGCATGGACGATCACCGCGTCGCAGCCTGCAGCGCGCACGAAGCCCACGAAACGGTGCAGCGCAGTCTGCGCCGCTTCGTCGAAGCGGCGGCTGGCCTCGATGGCCGCCCTGCCCCGGCCCTCGATGACTCCGATCCGCATCTTGACGGTGACCGGCACGGTAACGGCTGCGCGCATGGCAGCCACGCAATTCGCAACGGTTTCCGGCCGCTGCATCAGATAGGCGCCGTAGACGCCGCCCGTCGCCTTGTCGCTCGGACAACCGCAGTTGAGGTTGATCTCGTCATAGCCCGCCTGCTCGCCCTTGCTGGCCGCGGCCGCCAACTCCTGCGGGTCACATCCGCCGAGTTGCAGCGCGACGGGATGTTCCTCCGGATCGAAGTCCAGGAGCGAAGCGCAGTCGCCGCGCAGCAGATCGCCGGCGGCAATCATCTCCGTATAGAGGAGCGTCCGTGCCGAGAAGCCGCGGAGGAAATAGCGACAGTGACGGTCCGTCCGGCCCATCATCGGCGCAACGCTTATTTTTCGTTGCATTGCCACTCAGCCCGCCCGCCGCGCGAACAGCAGCCCGCAGCCGAGCCCGATCAGCAGCGTCCCGGTGATCCGGCCCTGCAACCGACGGCGCCCGGGAGACGTGAACCAGCCGCGGGCACGCCCGGCAAGCAGGGCGTAAGCGCCATCGGACAGCAGGGCCATGACGATCATCGTCGCGATCATGGCCAGAAGCTGGGGTCCGGCCGGCAGATGAGAATCGACGAACTGCGGCAGGAAGGCGATGTAGAAGATGATCGCCTTGGGGTTGGTGATGGCGATCAGGAAGCCCTGTACGAAGACGGCGCGCGAAGTCTTCTTCGCTGCCGTGGCCACGGCCAGTCCCTGCCCGCCGTTGGCCTGCCAGGCCCGGATCCCGAGCCAGATCAGGTAGAGCGCGCCGGCCCAACGCACGACCTCGAAGATCTCGCTCATCAACGCGAAGAAGGCGACCAGCCCGATTGCAGTGGCGCCGAGCAGGATCGCATTGCCGATGCTCGCCCCCGCGACGGTGGCCAGTCCCGACCGGCTACCCTGGCTCAACGAGTTGGCGACGACGAGCGTGACGACCGGTCCCGGAATCAGGACGAGGATCGCGACGGCAAGACAGTAGGCGAGGAAGAGATGAAGATTCATCAGCGAAGCTCGCTATCGAAGAATATCAGCGCGGCGGCGGCATTGCCGACGCGCTGACTGAACGATGCTCCGATATTCCCATGCCCGGCCGCGCGCCGTGTGAACAACAGCACGGGCAAGCCGGAGTCGGTTGCCCCCTGCAACGCGGCCGCGAATTTGCGCGACTGCCAGGGCGCAACCCGGGGATCGTTCTGCCCGGTCTCCAGCAGCACCGCCGGATAGCGCGTTCGCGGACGGACATTGTAGTAGGGCGAATACGCGTACAGCGCGCGGAACTGCGCCGCGTCGGCGACGGATCCGTACTCTCTTTCGTTGTATCTGCCATTCGGGTACAGCTGGTGGCGCAGCATGTCGTAGATTCCCACGTAGCTCACCACCGCCCGGCACAGCTCCGGGTGCTGTATCAGCGCCGCTCCCATCAGCAGCCCGCCGTTGCTGCCACCGGTGATTCCAAGGTGTCGCGGCGAGGTCCAGCCGGCGAAGATCAGGGCCTGCGCGGCCGCGGTGAAGTCATCGAAGACATTCTGCTTGGCGGTGAGCCGACCCTGGCGGTGCCATGTTTCACCAAACTCATCGCCACCGCGGAGGTTCGCGACCGCGTACACGCCGCCCCGCTCGAGCCATGCGAGCTCGGTGCCGATGAAGTGCGGCGCGACGGGTATTTCGTAACCGCCGTACGCGGTCAGTATGGCCGGATCGTCGGCCCGCCTGGGGGTCGATCCGAGAGCCAGCACCGTCACGGGAACATGCGTGCCGTCCTTCGATATGGCGGTGAGCCGATACGTTCGAATGTTCGAGTAGTTCGGATCGGGCGGCCGCACCGCGAAGACGGTGTGCAGGGAGCCGGAGCTGCCGTCATAGAGCGCCCATCGGCTCGGGATCGCCCAGCCGGAATAGGCGACAATCGCCTTTGGCGAGCTGGCGTCGGACGCTATCGCCTCGATACCGATTCCCGTATCCGGCAGCGGAACGCGGCGCACGAATCTTCCGTCGCTCGCATACTGTTCGACCCGCCAGTCCGGCCCCCACAACTTCGTCAGCAGAAAGCCGCCCTGGATCGGCGAGACATCGTGCATGACCCAGTTCTTCTGCTCGTCGACCAGCGTCGTGACGGTGCCATCGGGACTCACCGCGATCACACGACCGTGGTCGCTCTTGCCGAATGCGACGAGCAGCAATCGATCCCCGTCGAACGCACCGGCGGTGACGCCTCGTTCGGTTCCGAAGATCGGCCGCCAGGTCTTCTGATTGCGCAGATACACCCGAAAGGGCGTCGCATCGCCGAACTGCACCAGCGCCGCGGTCTCCCTGGCGTCGGGTGAGGTGAGCAACTCATACTCCGCGATGGGAGACAGCCCTTGACCAAACTCGCGCCGGTCGGCGGACTGCGCCATGCCAAGGGCATGGTGATAGAGCGAGATGCCGAACTGCGACCCGTGCGGCAGCTTTCCGTAGGTGAACCCCCGCTCATCCGCATCCCAAGCAACGACCGGACCGGTGGTACCGCCGCCGGCATCCGCGAGCGCATCCGGCAGGGTCTTCCCCGTGGCGGCGTTCACCACGTGAATCGTCGTCGCTTCGCTGCCGTTGGCCGACGTGCCGTAAGCGACGTAGCGCCCCGACGGCGAGGGCCAGACTTCCTGAATGGCCACACTCCCACCCGAAGGGTTGGTGTCGACGAGGACTCGCTCCGGTCCGCCGGGCCACGCTTGTGCGACGAGTACCGGCTGCGCCTGCGGGGGCGTGTCCCGCATGAAGAAGAGCGTCCCGTGGGCGAGCTGCGGCGCATATTGCGCCGTGCTCGTGATGGCAAGCTGGCGCACGCGCTTCGTGATCGGCGCGGCGTCCTCGAACCGACTCATCACGCTGTCCGCGTACGCGTTCTGCGCGTCGATCCACGACTGGACCTTGGGGCTCGAGGCGTTCTCGAGCCAGCGGTAGGGGTCATGGACGGCGATCCCGTGCATCACGGTTACCACAGTGCCGCGCGGCGTCGGTGGGAGTGATGCGGTAGCGACGGCGCAGAAAACCAATGTCGGAACCAAAGGCCACCAGCGCCGGCACGCGCGGCAAACCCCGACTGCGGCGCCCGACGCCATGATCGTTGTTCCGTCTGGACCTCGTACCACGGGAGACCTCCACCTGGTGAGCGCCGATCGTCGCGCGAATTCTGGCATCCCGCCATTTGGCGAGCAATACTTCCCTAGCTATTACAATGACTTATATTATCTTTCCCGATGATACATGAAGATACGGGAAGAGCCCTCCGCCATCCGGCGAAACTTTTTACGCCGGTATGTCGATTCCGGCGAACCGGGTTCGGTTACAGCTGAGAGAAGCCGCGCGGGCTGCTCAGGGGACCATCATGAGATATCTCACTTTCATCCGCCACGCCGAAGCTTACCGCGAGGCCGGGCCGCCGCCCGCGCTCCTGGAGGCGATGGGCCAGTTCGTGCAGAGATGCCTGAAGGACGGGGCCCTGGTCGACACCGGAGGCCTGCTGCCGAGCAAGGAGGGCTTCCGGGTGCGGCTGACCCAAGGTGTCATTTCGACGACGGACGGACCCTTCGCCGAAACCAAGGAAGTGATCGGCGGTTGGGCCATTCTCGAGGCGCACTCGAGGTCCGAGGCGCTGCGCATTGCGCAGGAATTCATGGAGCTGCACCGCACTCACTGGCCCGTATTCCAGGGCGAAGCGGAAGTGCGGCCGATGTTCGACCCGGGAATGGGACCCTAGGAGACGCCGGTGAAGCATACGAACGGATATCGCACTGCGGTGACGGGCCGCAATGACTTCCTCTGCCTCGTGGAGCGATCCTGGGGCGCGAGCACGGATGATCCCCAGTTCTGGAATCCCAAGGTTCGCTCTCCGATTTGCTTCAATCCGCTGGTCCGACGGCACACCGGCTCCGGCGGCCATCCATCAGTGAGCGACCTTCAGGTGCGCGGATCACGCTCCGTCATTCGTCATCATCAGTAAGGCGAGCTTGGCTGCGGCGACGGCGCGTACCGCGCAGGGCTCGAGATCGTTCGCCCGACAGGCGGTGATACTCGTGGAAAGATAGCGTCCCGCTGGTGAGGTCACGATCACGACCGTGCTGACCATCACGCCACCCGCGGTCTGAAAGCGAAGCAGATTGCCCGGAATGTGCAGCTGCAGCTTGCAGGCCTCGGGGTCCGATCCAACGCTCAAGGCACCCGATGCGGCGATCGTCTGCCTCACACGGTCCGCAAACGCTTCAATGAGCTTGTCGCCCGTCTGCACATCGAGGCAGACCGTCGGCAGCCCCTGCGAAGGAGCGGCCGCAATCGCCGGCCCCGCGGCGAAGCACGCGCCCGCAAGCGCAGCGAGCACTGCCAACGCCGGAATTCTTCGCAATTGTCTCATCCTGGAAGAACCTCTTCCGAAGTCACCAACGTGAAGCGCAGTCTAGCAGCGCGCGAAGCCTCAACGGTGCTGCAGACGCAGGTTCTGCCAGGAGCCGTCGGTTGTCCAACCGCCGTCCACTGCGAGGGCCTGGCCGTTGATGAACCCGCTCGCGGCCGGGTCAGCCAGAAAGCTCACGGCATTCGCGATGTCTTCGGGCGAGGCGAAACGGCCCATCGGCACCCGGTCAGTAATATCCGCGTCCCTATAGCTGCCGCCTGCCTGGTCCGCCGCGTCCATCTCCGTTTTCACCCACCCGGGACATACGGCATTACAGCGCACGCCGTGCCCTCCCCATTCGGCCGCCAGCGTGCGCGTCATGCCGATCAGTCCGTGCTTGGAGGCGTTGTAGGCGACCCGGTCGGCGATACCGACCAGGCCCGCGATGGAGGCGATGTTGATGATGCTTCCGCAGCGCTGAGCGAGCATGACCTTGCCCGCTGTGCGCGCAGCAATGAAGGCGCCGAGCAGGTTGATTTCCAGGACGCGGCGGAACTGATCGGCGGAGGTGTCCTCTGCCCGGCGGATGCAGCTCACTCCCGCATTGTTCACGAGGACGTCCAGACGTCCCCAGCGTGACAAGATGCGTTCGACACCTGCCTCGATCGTCCGTTCGTCTGCGACATCTCCCACGAGCTCGACTGCTTCGCATCCCATCGTGTGCAGGGAAGTCAGCGTATCCGTCGGAGCGCGCACGTCATTCAGGGCAACTGCGTATCCGCGCGTTCCCAGAGTCTGAGCAATACAGCGTCCAATGCCCTGCGCTGCGCCGGTGATGAGAGCCACACGTCTGGATTCCACCAGCGCGAGTATACACCCCAGGTCCTGCGGAATTTGCCGGCCGCCGCCGTGGCGTGGCGACGGCCGGCTGCGCTCACTGCACCGTAATGCGCGTTGCGGACACTGTGCCCACGATGACGAATGCCACAGGCGCGGCACTCACGTCGTTGATCGGCGTCTTGGTGCCGTCGTTGACGTACTGCGTCAGCGTGAACCTTCCGGTGTACCCATTGTTGACACCGGTGAGAGTGATGGTTTCCTGAATATTGGTCGGCCCAAGCGCATGGAACGCTTCATCGATGCCGCCGGGGAGCGCCGACCAGGAATCGGTGACACCGGGCTGATAGTCCGGCACCCAGGACAATGCCCAGTGGTTGAGCTCGTAAGTCCGGCGACCGACCTGCTTCCATACGCCCATGCAGAAGCTCCCGGTCGATGGTGCCCGTCCTGAGTTCATGAGCTCCGTGCCATCATCGTGCCACGTGACGTAGCCGGCATCGACAGGCGTACCGTCCGGCAAGGGAAGTGCGTTGGCGGGCGCTCCCGGGCCGACATCGCCTGCGGCCGTGAACACGAACTTCCACAAGCCCGTAATCGGCGAGCTGAAGAACGGCTCCAGGAAGCCGGTCTTCACCAGGCCGCCCCCGCCGTCGCCACGATAGATCATGGGCTTGGCGCCTTCCGTGCCGATTGCTCCCATTCCACATCCCGCCATCGCCTGTCCACCGGCCAGGATCAGCCCGGTGAACGTAACGATCGCGCTCGCTTTCTGCATTGCTCTTTTCATGTTCGCTGCCTTCGGTTGAGAGAGACTGTCGATGGCGATAGGTGCATCGACGCGAACCGAGGCTGCGGGATGCCGCATGAAAGGGCATTGGAATACTATGAATCGTCGTGATACGGCCTGTAGCGAGGCCCGACTGAGCCGATACCCCCCCTCGCGAGCGACTGCGAACCGGTTCCTTGGTAAATTAAATCAATGACTTATACTCACGGACACATCTCGCGTATGCATCCGGCGGGGGCCCGGCGTGGATCAGGTCAGCACTAAGACCGATTACGAATTCGGCGGCTTCCGCCTCGATACCGTCCTGCAGGTGCTCGTTTCTCCGGCCGGCGACATCATTGCGCTGCCGGGGCGAGCCTATGAAGTGCTCCGTTATCTCGTCGAGCGCGCCGGCGAGCTCGTCGACAAACCCTCCCTCATGCGTGCCGTCTGGCCGAGCACGGTGGTGGAGGACAACAATCTGAACCAGTGCATCCTGACTCTGAGGCGAGCTCTCGGGGAGAGCGCCGGCGAGCGGCGCTTCATCCTGACGGTGCCCGGGCGAGGATTCAAGTTCGTGGCTCCGGTCAGGGCCGTCCCTGCGACTGACGAGGAGCCGTCACTTTCGCTACCGATGCTGGAGCCACCTGCGTCGCCGCCACCGGCATCACCGGCGCCTTCCCCGGAAGTTTCACGCAGGCGACCCGCCATCCCTGGAATCGGGATCGCCGGGGCGGCGTTGCTCGGGGTCGCCATCCTCGCTGCCGTGATCGCCCGCATCGCCCAGCCGGGGCCCGTCACGCGCCCCACGGAGTATGTAGCGCTGACCGACCTCAGCGAGTCGGCCAAAGCTCCGGTGCTCTCCTCAGACGGCAAAATGCTCGCGTTCATCGTGGGTGGGTCCGATTTCCTCGGCGCGGGGCAGATCTATGTGAAGCTGCTGCCCGACGGTGAGCCCGAGCCTCTCACCAAGATGCTCGGGCCCATCTATGGCCCGGCATTCAGCTTCGATGGCACGCGGATCGCATTCACCTATTTCACGAACGGGCGGACCGAGCCCGCATGGAACACGTTGACGGTCCCGGCGACCGGCGGACTGCCTTCGCTGCTGCTCAGCAACTCCGCCGGACTAACCTGGATCGCACCGCATCAGCTTCTCTACTCGGAGATCGAGAGCGGCATCCACATGGGCATCGTCACATCCACCGACGACCGCGTCGACCGGCGGGAAGTCTATGTTCCCGGCCACGAACGTGGCATGGCCCACCTTTCATATCTCTCGCCGGACCGACACTCAGTGCTCGTGGTCGAGATGGACCGCAGCGGCAAGTGGAGGCGCTGCCGGCTGGTGCCGTTCGACGGCAGTTCCCCGGGTGAGCAGGTCGGTCCGGTCGGCAGCTGCACCGCGGCCGCGTGGTCGCCGGACAACCAATGGATGTACTTCTCGGCGACCGTCGCCGGCCATTCACACCTGTGGCGGCAACGGTATCCCCGCGGCCGACCCGAGCAGATCACTTCCGGTCCGACCGAGGAGGTCGGTGTCGCGGCAGCGCCCGATGGCCGCTCGCTGGTGACATCGCTCGGCCTGCAGCGGCAATCAATATGGATCCACGATTCGAGCGGCGAGCGGCCGGTTACGAGCGACGCGGTCGCCTCGGCACCCTGGTTGTCCGCCGATGCGAAGCGTCTGTACTTCCTGGTCGCGGGTGCCTCGGATGCGCCGGCGAGTCTCTGGCGGCTGGATCTGCAGCACGGCCAGAAGGAGCAGGTGCTGCCGGGTCTCGACGTTCTGAGCTACGACATCTCGCCCGATGAGCGCGAGGTCGTATTCGCAGTGGATCACGGCGGCGAGATGCAGATCTGGCTCGCGCCCCTCGACCACCATCTGCCGCCCCACCTTCTGGCGCGCGGCGGCGATCAGCCCGGATTCGGCGGCAGCGGACTGATATTCTTTCGACTGCTCGGCGACAAGACGAACTTCCTCTATCGCATGCGGGACGACGGCACCTCGAAGCAGCGCATGCTGGACTTTCCGATACTGCAATTGCAGAGCGTTTCGCCTACGGGCAAATGGGCGGCGGTGCTCGCTGTTTTCAACGGCAGGGTTTCAACGGCCATCCTCGGGCTCGGCACGGACACCTTCCGCTGGGTGCGTGGCGGCTATTGGTCGACTTGCTGGTCGCTCGACGGCAAAAGCCTGTATCTCGAAGTCCCGGGAGCGTCCTCGACCGACGCCGGCGGAACTCTCGTGATCCCCCTCAGCGGGAGCTCACCGCCGCAGATCCCGCCGACGCCGACCGCCCCGGGCAGCGCCATCCTGCCGCACCATGCGGATGGACTCGCTCCCGGTCCGGATCCTGACACCTATGCATTCACCCGGACGGAGTGGCTGCGGAACATCTACCGCATCCCGCTGCATCGATGATACCAACCCGTGAATACGAGGATTGACGGTCAGTCAAGTGATGGTGATGTCGGAGTCGGGGCTCTGATTACCGGCCCGGATGGTATTGCCGCTCGATGTGGCCTTGAAGCTGCGACTTGTAGTAGTAAACGGTGCGCAGCTCGCCCATGGCGTACGAGGCGGCCTCGTCATCGAAATGGGGCGAGGCGGGACTGCCGCTCTCGCCTCCGGCCGTGATGGCCCAGGCGCGCACCTTGGGGCCGAATTCCACGACCGCGACGAAGCTGTTGCCATCGCTACCGTACCACTTCTTCGTGTTGGGATAGGGCTTTGCGCCGAAGGAGGCCAGCGAGCCCCAGGCGGAGGATGCGAACGGTACCGGAATGCTCGGCTTGGAGTCGTCGAAGCTCGGACTGATGTCGTCATTGATCCGCTGGAAGCGATTGATGTGGCCCCATGGCGTTTGCCAGCTGCCGAAATCCGTGGTCAGCCGGTCCGATGCCGCCGCCAGTGACGCCAGGAGCTGCTGGCGCGTCGCACGCCGCACGACGAAGTCCTCCTGAGAGATGCCCAATGCCTTGGCAGGGCCTGCCACCTGCGCGAAGATATCCGTAGCCCAGAACACCGCGAGTGAAGTCGCCACGGAGCTGACGCCCCAGCGGTCATTCCACTGCCGCAGCACGGTGGCCTGCGCCGACAGTCGCGCCTTGAGCGGATCGGACTGCGGCGTGGCGTCGTATGCCTTCAGCAGGACCGGGATCATGGTCGCGAAGGCCGGAAGGTAGCTGTCGAAGGCCGCGGTGTTGAGCGATGCCATGGTCCAGTCCCTGCCGGCGCCGAGGACCCGCAGCGCATGGTAACCGCGCGGACTCTCCTCCATGCCGTGTTCCACGTACCGCGGGAAGTCCCGGCGCCTGGGGCTGTCAGGCCCGGCCGCCGACCAGGGCCAGTTGTTGGAGTTGTAGAGCCAGCCGTTGGCCGGATTGAGCAGGTGCGGCGTCTGCGCGAGCGTCAGGAGGCCGTGGAACGCGGTGGCCGGATCGCTGCCGTCGACCGGCTTGCTCCAGTCGAGCTTGTCGCTTCGCCGTGGAATCCAGTCCGAGTGCCAGTAGGCGATGTTTCCCTCGGCATCAGCGAAGATGGTGTTGTTCGATGAGTTGGTATGCAGATGCATGGCCTTGCGGAACTGCGCATAGTCCTTCGCCTTGGTGCGCGTGAAGGCCTGGGTGAGTGCCCGTACGGGCGCCTGCATCAGGTTGACGGTTTCCCATTTGTCGCCGATCCGCGCGATCACCGGCCCGTGTTGTGTGTAATAGGCGATGAACGCCTTCTCCGCCATGCCGGCCGCTGTCTTGTAGCGCACGACGATGCGCCGCGTCTTCACCGGCAGCTCGCGGTTGCCGTAGCGATAGTAATAGCGGTCGCCCTTGCGGCTGACCGTCTCCAG
>Ga0134125_10006257_pt1 | contig 13488 bp, 8 predicted proteins | sample KB31751_FD_96464 | JGI IMG/M metagenome (GOLD analysis project Ga0134125, IMG submission 96464) | Terrestrial soil microbial communities with excess Nitrogen fertilizer from Kellogg Biological Station, Michigan, USA - KB3-175-1 | ecosystem: Environmental > Terrestrial > Soil > Unclassified ... | reverse complement strand
GTTGCCGCGATCGGTCGGCTTGTCGTGATCGCCGTTGCGGCCGCGCACCCAGTCGGGCGGCGGCGTGTCGGTCGTTTCGCCGCCGGCCGCCGTCTCGATGTCTTCCAACGCGGCATATTCGGTCGGCATCCGCGGAACCGGGTAACCCACATCGCCGCGGGCTTGGCCGCGCGCGCCTTCGCAGCTCGAAGACACCGTGAAGGATTGGCCGGCATCGACGGCAACCACGTCAGGCCTGTCGCAGACACGCAGATCGACACCGCCGCTCTCGACGTCGACCTCCGTGGTGCCGTCGGCCAGCACGAACAGGACCAGCACGGTCCCGCGAATCGCCATGGAGGCGGTCGGCGTGCGCAGCGTCACGTTCTGCTTGTTCTTGATCTCGCCGGTGACGAACCGGAAGGCGCCCTTGGCGAAGGAGATCGCGACATCGCCCTGGTGACTGTCGGGATCGTAGACGAAGCGGTCAAGCACGACCGATGACTTCGCGCCGACATAGAGATTGGTCTGATCGAGGAATACCAGGTTGGTGGCACCGGTGGCGTTGGTATCGACCCGCTCGTCCGCATAGACGGTCTCGTTGTAAACGAGGTCACGGGCCTCGCCGCCCGCGCGCGTGCCGAGGGCGCCCAGATATTCGCGCTGGCCGACCGCCCCGACCTGCGGCTCGGCCGCCGCCGGCTGGACCGAGAGCAGGCCCGCCGCCACCGTCAGTGCCGACGTTGCCCGCAATACCCAGCTCATGGCCACCCGTCCTCCAGCCTGTCCATCAGGTCGATAATTCTAGCAAACTTGCAGCCGACAACGCCATCGTACTGATAGAGCACGATCATTATCTTATCTGCGTTTAGCGTGACCGGCAGCCGACCGGGCCTCACGCGAGGAAAAGAAAACCCCGCCCGAAGGCGGGGTTATAAGTTTGCGTGTGGGTGGAAAAGTCCTCGTCGCGTCGGGAAACCCTAGCTTCGAGGACAGACAGGACAGCAGCCATCCGCCGGAACGGCGGATCTCGACCGTGTCGAAGACAGGTTTACCCAATATGCGCGGGATTCGGTGTGTCTTTTCTGTGGCGATGGCAAAGGCTCGCGCCGTCGGATGTTGCCGATCTGATCCACGCGCCTGCGAATGCGGATCCCCTCATTCGCCGGCATGACACGCCGGGAGCTTTTCCAGGTCTTGATCGGCTAGGTATTCAATCCGCGCAGGACGAAAAAAAGGCCGCGACGAGCGCGGCCTTCAAGTCGATGATTGGAGGAAGTCAGTGAGGGGATTATGGGGGATAGGTCTTAACAGCCGGTTAATCCGGCCGTCGTTCGGCATCCGGCAATCCTTAACCCGGGATTAACTCCCTCCCCCGTATTATGGCGCAACCCATCGGCGAAGGAGGCGGCCATCAATAGACTCGTCATCGGCGTCGCCACGATCGCCGCCATCGGCCTCACCGTCCTCTTCGGCTGGATTCTGGGGTCGTCCGACAGCCAGGTCAGCGTCGCCGTCGCCGTCGAGACCGACGGCCCGAAGACATTGACCCTGAAGACGACCCGCAACGGGCCGCATCATGTCATTCGTGCCGCCGTGATGGGTCCCAACGGACACCCGCAGCTCGTCTCGTTCATCGTCGATACCGGCGCCACCGACGTGGTCCTGCCGGCATCGATGATCGCCAAGCTGGGGTACCGCGAGAGCGAACTGGAACCCATCAATGTCCAGACCGAGAACGGCGTGACCGAGGGCAGGCGCGGCTTCCTGCGCTCGCTCCAGCTCGGCGGCCCCGAGCGCAACGACGTGCTCCAGCGCGTGGCCGTGATGTTCATGAGCGACGCCGACACCGGCGGCTATGCGCTCATGGGCATGAGCGTCTTCGGCCGCTACAACATGACCATACAGGACGCCGAAGATCAGATCATCCTGGTCAAACGGCGGTAAGGCCGGCCGGCGCGCTGCAGCGCCCGCGCGAGACTACGCCGCGCTTCTCGGTTTCTGGCTCACCGTCATTCCCCTCGATGTCACCCCTGCGAAAGCGCTAGGGGATTCACACATCTCTGCAGAACCGCCCTGCGTCCTTCGACAAGCTCAGGATGAGGGTAAATCTTGGTGGCACGAAGAAAGATCCTCATCCTGAGCTTGTCGAAGGACGCACATCACCGATCCCACTCTCAAGCAAGCCGTTGATGCGACTCGCATACTTGTGTGAATGCCGTAGTGCGGAGGCGGGAACGACCCGCAGTGGGTGACGGGCCGGGGAGCCGCGAAGAGCTTCGCGCTATTCGCGCTTGGCCGCGGCGCTCCGCAGGCTGGTGACGTTGCTGGGCTCGGAGCGGCGGGGCGCATCGTCGGTCGCGCCGGCCGCCCGCAGCATCGTGCGCTCGATGGGAAACATGACGGTGGCGGTGGTGCCGGAACCGACCTGGCTCTTGAGGTCGAAGGTGGCGCCGTGCAGCTCCACGAACGACCGTACCAGCGGCAGGCCCAGCCCGGTGCCTTCATAGCGCCGGCGCAGCGAACCGTCGGCCTGGCCGAACGGCTCCATCACGCGGGCGAGGTCGCTGTCGGCAATGCCGATGCCGGTATCGGCGACGGACAGGCCGAGCTTGCCATCCGCATCCTTGAAGGCGCGCACGGCTACGCTGCCGCCGCGCGGCGTGAATTTGACGGCGTTGGCCAGCAGGTTGATGAGGATCTGCTTCACCAGGCGCTCGTCGCCCCACAGCGTCGGCAGCTCCTTCTCGACCTCGGTGGTGACGCGCACGCCGGAATCCGCCGCCCGTTCGGTGACCAGCCGCGCCGTACCCTGGGCCGCGCCGCCGAGCTCGACCGCGGTCTCGAACAGCTTCAGCTTGCCGGCTTCGATCCGGCTGAGGTCGAGGATATCGTTGATGATGTTGAGCAGGTGATTGGCGCTGTCGTGGATGTCGCGGACATAGCCGGCATAGGCGGGAATCGCGATGGTGCCGAGCACCTCGTTCTTCATCAGCTCGGAGAATCCGATGATGGCGTTGAGCGGCGTGCGCAGCTCATGACTCATGTTGGCGAGGAACTCGCTCTTGCTGCGGTTGGCGAGCTCGGCGCCGTCGCGGGCCCGCCGCAGCTCGCGCTCGCGGCGCTTCTCCTCGGTGATCTCGGTCATGGTGCCGACGACGCCGCCGTCGCGCGTCCGCCGCTCGGCGATCCGGAGCCAGCGGCCGTCGGCCAGCTCCATGTCGAACGACGCAGTGGGATTGGCATGCTGCAGCACGCGTTCGCGCACCCACTCCTGGATGCGGCCGGCGGCCTCCGGGATCAGGCCCTGGGCGGCGACCGCGCGCGCCACGTCGTCGAAGCGGGCGCCGATGGTGATCAGGTTGGCGCACGGGCCGTGCAGCTCGCGGAACTTCTGGTTGAAGAGGAGGATGCGGTCCTGGGCGTCGTACAGCACGAACGCCTCGGAGATGCTCTCGAGCGCGTCTACAAGCTGCTGCTGGGCCTGGGCCGCCATCATCTCCGCGGCGGCACGGGCGCTGATGTCGCGGACGAGGGCGATATAGACGGCGGCGCCGCCTTCCTGCATTTCCGTGACCGCCAGGTCCATCGGGAAGGCCGTGCCGTCGCGCCGCCGGCCCATGATGCCGCGCGTGGAGCCGCTGCGCCCGACCGCGGACAGCAACGCGGTGGCGGCGCCGGCGCCATCGCCGAACCCGGCGGTGCCCGTCAACAGGGCCGAGAAGTTCTGTCCGATGATGTCCTCGGGCGAGTGACCGAAGATGCGCTGCGCCGCCGGATTGAACGAACGGATCGTGCCCACCCCGTCGATGGTCAGCAGGCCGTCGAAGGTATTGTTGACGACGCGCCGCATGAACGCGTCCTGGTGGCGCAGAGCCAGGCCCTGGGCCAGCAGCCTGACGCTCTGGTCCTCGATGCGGCCGGTGAGGCCGACGCAATAGGTCAGCAGCGTGGCGATGATCCAGGGCGCGGTATCGACGATCACCGGCCACTGCGTCTGCGCCAGGACGGCCACCGCCTCCAGGCCGAGGATGATCGCCAGCGTACAGGCGAGCCCGATGCCCCACGACCAGACGCGAAAGCGCGATCCCGCCACGAAGACGATCAGCAGCGTGACCAGCGCGGCCAGCAGCTTGGACGAGCGCTGGAGGTCGCGCCCCTGCAACAGCGAATCGGTCGCCAGGGCCTCGACGAAGACGCCCGGCAGCGCCCGCAGGATCGGCACCGACTTGCTGTCGCCCAATTCCGTCGCGCTGGCGCCGACGAGGACGTGATTGCCGCGCACGACGGCCGGATCGAAATTGCCGTTCAGGACGTTCTTGAACGAGAGCTGCGGGATCGAGTCCTTGCGGATCCCGTAGTCGATATGGAAGGGGTCGAGCCGCTCGCGCTCGGCGCCCGCCAGCATGACCGGCAGCCGGACGATGTAGCCGACGTTCTCCTGCCACTGATCGACGATCGGCATCTGCCGCACGACGCCATCGGCGTCCACCGTGATGTTCAACGACGCCAGGCGCGCGCCCGCGCGGAACTGCGGCAGCGGCTCGGTATAGATGAAATTCACGTCACCCGCCTGATGGAGCAGGTTGACGTCGCTGGTCTGGCGACGCTGCTTGAACACCGGCAGTATCACGCGCGGGCCATAGCGGCCCAAGGCCTCGGCCAGGCGCGCGTCCTCCGCCGCCACCGATTCGGAGCTGAAGTCGATATCGAGCGCGACGTCCTCGGCGCCGGCGGCGAACAGCCGGTCGAGCAGGTCCGCATACAGCGACCGCGGCCACGGCCACACGCCGACCTGGTCGAGGCTTGCGGCGTCGATCTTGACCACGACCAGGCGGTCGGTCGCCTCGCTCTGCGCCAGGCGGAACCGCATGTCGGAGAGCTTGTTGTCGATGAAATCGAGTGCGCCGACGACGTGCAGCAGCGTCACCACCGCGAAGACCGCGACGCTCTTGATGATGAATGCGACGTACGGCTTCATGCGCGCCATCGGACCATCGGCCGCTGCCGTACAGGCGCGGCTCGCCCGGCGGCCCTTCGTGCCGCCGTCTTACACCGTGCAGGATTTGCCGATAGCTGCGTCATGGTTGATGTCAAATTCGCGATGCGTTTGGTCGCACGGCCGGTTGCATTCGCGCGGGCCGGAGCGACGAATATAAACCCGGTTCCCTAATCTCCGCTTTCTCCGGCGTGGCCGTGGTGGTGCTCGTGTCCGCAGTCGTGGCCACCCCCTTGGCCTGGATCGGGGTCGCCGGGATCGGGGTCGCCGGGATCGGGGTCGCCGCCGTTGCCGGCACCTGAACCGCTACCAGCGCCGCCTTGTTCGCCGCCGCCTTCGCCCTCACCGCCGCCGCTCCCCTCGCCGCCGTCCTCGCCACCCCCGCCATCGGGCGGCGGTGACCTGCGGATTTGCGGCGTGTTCGATTGCGGTTCGCCCCGGCCGGTACCCCGGCCAGAAGCATCGCCGCTCGACGGTCCGCCCGACCCGACACTGACCGAGCTGCCGCCCGCGCCAACGCTGGCGGTCTGTCCGGCCCCTATCAGAGTGCCCGCGGCATTGCCGCCCCCGGCGGCCCGCACTTCCACCGTGCCCTCGGTCACGGCGACGCTGTCGCCCAGGTAGTTCGAGCTCACCGCGAAGTGCGTGCCCTTCACCAGCACGACGAGATAGGGCGCATCGACCTCGAAGCGGCGGTCCGGCCGTGGGCCGATGTCGAAGAAAATCTTTCCCAGAGTCTGCCGGATGATGGTCATCAGCCCGGCATCCTCGTCCCCGGGCAGAACGAGGCGAGAATTCGGCGTCAGCCTGATGTGATCCACGCCATTGTCCAGAACGGCGACCCCATCCGAACCGGTGGCGATCTCGCTCTGTCCGGCAATCGGGGTCGCGGCCTGCAGCGGCTGCCAACTGGTGGCGGCTTCCCCGGCCGTCCGGATCAGGACCGTTCCGCGCACCTCCTCGGCCAGCCAGGCGCCCACTGTCGGATCGGCCGCGCCAACCGGCCGTCCGCCGGTCGCCAGCATCGACAAGGCGACGATGATCGCCGCTGGAATCAAGACCATGCGGCGCGGCGTGACGCCGCTGGGCCTGAAGCCCTGGGCCGGCTTCGCTGACATGCGCTGCCTCGCGGATCCGAGATGATGCCACGCTCAGGTTCCCCACGAAGCGGGAATGACAGCGTCCGCTCGATAGGCGCGGGAACCCAGGCAGTCCCAGCCTAGGCCGCAATGGTAAATCATTCGTTAACCAATTCCGTTCACCACGACCGCCTGCCGCCGCGCTGTTGCGCTCTGATGCGCGCCGATGTCGATGCAGGTTCTGCTTCATCGGGTCCTTTGCCGCGGCCACGCGCTCTGCTCCGGTCAATAGGTCAACAACGATCCTCAATGGTGGTGACCGCCATGGTCGTGGCCGTCGTGATGGTCGCCATGGTGATGCCGGCCGCCGTTGCCGTGGTGACAGCCGCCGCCGATGCCGCCATCGTCGCCACCATCGCCATCATCACCGTCATCAACGCCGCCCTGGCCGCCGGCATTCCCGATCAACGCGCTATCGCCTTCGCTGTCGCGGCCGTGCCCGTTGCCATTGCCGCCGTTCCCGCCCCTGGCCGTCGCACTGCCGCCTGCGCCCGCGACAGAACTATCGTCGGCGCCACCGCTGAGCGTGCCGCCGGCGCCGGTGACGGCGCCGGCCTCGACATCCGCATCGGCCGGCGGGCCGTCGCCGGCGCGGGCGAGCGCGGATCCTTTGCCGCGGCCGCCGGCGGGCGTGGCGTCGCCGGACGGGCCGCCGGGTGTGACGGTGTCGCTGTGGGCGGCGGAGACGCTGGCGCTGCCGCCCGCGGTCACATCGATCGAGGCTCCGCCCGCGGTGGCGGAGACGCCGACGATGCCTTCGCTGACCTTGATGCCGGCGCCGGCGTCGGACACGGTCGTCGTGAATTTCGTTCCCTTTACGATCGCCACGATATAGGGCGTATCGACCTCGAATTGCGGCCCCGGCCGCTTGCCGACGTGGAAGAACGCCGTTCCGATCCAGTGGATGACGCGGGTGACGGGATCGCCGCTCCGCCCCGCCGGCAACTCGATCTCGCTGCTCGGCGACAACCGGATGGTATCGATGCCGTTCGTCAGCTCGGTCCTGCCGGAGTCGTCGGTGCGCACGATGCTGCCGGGTTCGATGCGCGCGCCGGTTCGCAGTGCCTGCCATTGGTTTTCACCGGCATGGCGGGGGCGGCTGAAGGCGGCGCCCTTCAGGTCCTGCACGACCCAGGGGCGCATCGCCGGCGATACATCGCCGGCCGAGGCTCGTTTATCGCTCACTAACAAGGAGGCGATGGCGATCAGCACGACCGCCGCCGCGATCGCTACCGTCCGCCGAACCGCGGGCGCGAGCGAACTCCGGATCGACTGCGTTGCTGAAGCGATCATCGCCGCCATGGCACCTGTCCTGGGCCGTGTCACTGCTCCGGGCGTTACAATCGAGCCTAGGTCCGGTCGGTAAACGCGCCGTAAAGGAAGACCGTTAACGCCCCGGTAATTCGTGCGGCAGGCCCGGTGGCTTGGCCCGGAGCCGACCAGGGTGTAGAGACGCGTGGATGTGCCGGCAGATCGGAAGGGGAGCGGGAAGTTGACGGAAGTGCGATGCGTCCTCGATGCCAAGGCCATGCTGGGCGAAAGCCCGGTGTGGTCGGCTGAAGAACAAGCCCTCTACTGGGCAGATATAATAGGTGCGGCCCTGCACCGGCTCGACCCGGCGACCGGGCAGACGCGGACCTGGAAGATGCCGGAGTCGATCGGCTCGTTCGGCCTGCGTTCCGGCGGCGGCGCGGTGGTCGCCCTTCGCAACGGGTTTCACCTGTTCGATTTCGCCACCGAGCGTCTCACCTTTATAATTGACCCCGAGGCGGACGTGCCGAGCAACCGCTTCAATGACGGCAAGGTCGCGCCCGACGGCCGCTTTTGGGCCGGCACCATGGATGACGAGCCGCAGCGGCGGCCGCAGGGCGCACTCTATCGGCTCGATCCCGACCATTCCTGCCATCGGATGCTCGAGGGCCTCATCGTCTCCAACGGCCTGGCCTGGAGCGCCGACGGCAGGACCATGTTCCACTCGGATTCCCGCGGTCAGGTCATCAACGCCTACGACTACGACCTCGGCGCCGGCACCATCGCCAACAAGCGCGTGATCGCCCGGCCGACCGAGGAGATCGGCCGGCCCGACGGCGGCGCCACCGACATGGCCGGGTTCTATTGGAGTGCGGGAATCTCGGCCGGCGTGCTCAACCGCTGGGCCTCTGACGGCAGGCTCGACCGCCAGATCCCCCTGCCCTGCGCGGCGCCGACCATGCCCTGCTTCGGCGGGCCGGAGATGAAGACGATCTTCATCACCTCGCTGAGGCAGAACGTGAGCGCCGAGAAGCTGGCGGCAAAGCCGCTCACGGGCGGCATCTTCGCCCTCGAGGTCGAAGTGCCCGGCGTGCCCGTCGCGAAGTACAAGGGTTAAGCGACGATGAACGTCTGCATGGTCGGCTACGGGATGATGGGCCAGTGGCATTCGGAGGCACTGAAGCGGACGGATGCGGTCCTGCACACCGTCGTCGGCCGGCGGGAAGACGCCGCCAAGGAGTTCGCCGGGCGCCACGGCTACAAGAAGTGGACGGTCTCCCTCGAGGACGCGCTCGCCGACCCTGCCATCGACATCGTGATCATCGGCAGCCCCAGCGAGCAGCACGAGGCGCAGGCGATCCGGTGCCTCGAGGCCGGCAAGCACACGCTGATCGAGATTCCCATCGCCATGAGCCTGGCGGGCGCCGAGCGGGTGGTCGCCGCCGGCGAGCGCAGTGGGAAGACCTATGGCCTCTGCCACCCCATGCGGTTCCGGCGCGAGCGCGAGGCGCTGCGGGCGCGGGTGCGGGCGGGCGAGGAGAAGATCCGGCACATCGCCGGGCGGTTCTTCATCAAGCGCCTCGTGAACATCGGGGCCACCGGCTATCGGCGCAGCTGGAGCGACAACATCCTGTGGCACCACTTCTGCCACTTCGTCGATCTCGCGATGTTCCTGTTCGACGGCACGCCCGTGCGGCGGGTGCAGAGCTATCTCGGCCCGTGCCACGAAACGACGGGCATTCCCATGGAGTGCGTCGTGCTGGTGGAGACCGAGGCGGATCAGTCCTTCATGGTGCACGGCTCCTACCACGCCACCTATCGTTTCTACGACAAGCTGATCGTCACCAACCGCGAGACTTATTTCTACGACATCCTCGCGGGGACGCTGCGCACCGAGGCGGGCGTGGCCGCCATCGAGGGCGAACAGGAGAATTGCGCGCGGGTGATCTTCGACTTCATCGATGCGGTGCGGACGGGGCGGCCGCCATTGGCTTCAGGTCCGTCGGTGCTGCCGGCGATGCGCGTCCTGCAGACGGTGCAGGACGACTGGGATGCGCGCCACGGCGCGCGCTCCATACCCGGCCGACCGTTGACCTGAGCGCATGACCGCTCCGCCGGCCAGGCATATTGGCAGGGGGCGGCGGGTCCACTAACCTCGCTGCAGCAGAGACAGGGCGGGCAAGGCTCAAGGGAGGAACAATCCGATGGAAGCCGCACGAGCGATTATCGAAACCGATCAGCGTCATCTGATCCATCCGCTGCACCACCCCAAGGACCACGAGCAGCCGATCCTGTTCGTCGAGGGCCGCAACGAGATGCTGATCGACGCCGATGGCAAGCAGTATATCGACGGCCTGTCGAGCCTGTGGAACGTGAACGCCGGCCACGGCCGCAAGGAGCTGGCGGACGCCGCCGCCGCGCAGATGGCGAAGCTGGCCTTCACCTCCGCCTATGCCGGTGCCTCCAACATTCCGTCGACGCGGCTGGCCGAGAAGATCGTGAAGCTCGCCTACCCCACCAGCTCCGCGATCTATTTCACCACCGCCGGCGCGGAATCGAACGAGTCGGCCTTCAAGATCGCCCGCTACGTGTGGAAGCTGAAGGGCAAGCCGGGCAAGGTGAAGGTGATCTCGCGCATCCACGGCTATCACGGCGTCACCATGGCGGCCATGAGCGCCACCGGAATGGCGTCCTATCACAAGATGTTCGGCCCGCTCATGCCGAACTTCCTGCAGGTGCCGGCGCCCTACGCCTATCGCTGGGCTGGCAACGAAGACCCGGGCATCGGCGCGGCCGATGCGGTCGAGCAGGCCATCCTGAAGGAAGGCCCGGATACCGTCTGCGCCGTCATCGCCGAGCCGGTCATGGGTGCCGGCGGCGTGATCGTGCCGCCGCCCACCTACTTCCCGCGCCTCCGCGAGATCTGCGATCGCCATGACGTGCTGCTGATCGCCGACGAGGTGATCACCGGCTTCGGCCGCACCGGCCGCTGGTTCGCCCTCGGCCATTGGGGCGTGGAGCCCGACATCGTGTCGTTCGCGAAGGGCGTCACCAGCGCCTATCTGCCGCTCGGCGGCGTCATCATCTCGCGCAAGGTGCATGACACCATGCGGGGCGCGCCGGCGGACCAGAAATTCATGCATGCGGCGACCTATTCCGGCCATCCCGCCTGCTGCGCCGTCGGGCTGCGCAACGTCGAGCTGATCGAGAGCGAGAAGCTGGTCGAGCGCTCGGCCCTCATGGGGCGGCGGCTGCTCACCGGCCTGGAGGGCTTGCGCGATCTGCCCAACGTCGGCGACGTCCGCGGGCTCGGCATGATGTGCGGCATCGAGCTGGTCGAGAAGAAGGAGACGCGCGCGCCCGCGATCGGCCTCGGCCCGCGCGTCGCCAAGGAGGCGCTGTCGCGCGGCCTGATCTTCCGCCTGCGCGGCGGCGCGGCCGACCCGGCGATCGGCGACACCATCTGCATTGCCCCGCCGCTGTCGACGCCAACGGAGACACTCGATCGAATTCCCGACATCATCCGCGCCTCGATCGTCGCGGCGACGAAATAGATGTCAGAGCACGCACCCTCACCCCCACCCTCTCCCGCTTCGCGGTAGAGGGGGCTAGCGAGCGCGACCGCTCCGGCGGTGTCCCCTCTACCGCGAAGCGGGAGAGGGTGGGGGTGAGGGTGCGTGGCTCGGTCTGTCTGATCATTCTGACCGAGGCCTGTTTCAGCATTCCTCGGCCCATGCGCGGGGCGCGCAACTGGCCATCGGGACTGTCGGTTGATTTTCCCGCGGCGCAGCGGGATTAGAATGGTATGGCCGACGGCCGAGAAAATGCGGTATCGCTGACGCCGTCCGAAATCCGGGTCATCGTCATCGGCGCCATGCTGGCGCTGTTCCTGGCCGCCCTCGACCAGACCATCGTCGCCACGGCGCTGCCGCCGATCGCCAACGACCTCGGCGATTTCGCCCTCATTTCCTGGGTCGTGACCGCCTATCTGCTGACCTCGACCTGCGCCACGCCGATCGTCGGCAAGCTCAGCGATCTCTACGGCCGGCGCCAGGTGCTGCGAGTCTGCCTGGCGCTCTTCATGCTCGGCTCGGCCCTCTGTGCCCTGGCGCCCGCCATGGTCCCGCTCATCCTGGCGCGGGCGCTCCAGGGGCTGGGCGGCGGCGGCCTGATGACCCTGGCGCAGGCGACCATCGCCGACGTGGTGTCGCCGCGCGAGCGCGGCCGTTATGCCGGCTACTTCTCGATCGTGTGGGGCGGTTCATCGGTGCTCGGGCCGATGATCGGCGGCGTCGTCACGCAACGCTATGGTTGGCCGTGGATCTTCTGGATCAACCTGCCGCTCGGCCTGACGGCGCTGCTCGTCGCCGATCGCGCCTTGCGCAAGCTGCCGGTGGCTCACAGACGATCGACAATCGACTATGCCGGCATCCTGCTGTTGTCGGGCGCTACCGTCGCGCTGCTTCTCATCCTCTCGCTCGGCGGCAAGCGGCTGCCTTGGACCGGGCCGCAATCGCTGGCGCTCTTTGGCGCCGCCGTCATTCTCGGCGGTCTCTTCCTCCGCAACCAGAAGCGCTCGCCCGAGCCGATCGTCCCGCCGCACTTCCTCAGGGATCGCGTCATACGGCCGGTATTGACGACGATCTTCCTCATCTTCGGGAGCTATCTCGCGCTGGCGGTCCTGGCGCCGATCTACTTTCAGGTGGCGCTGGGCATGTCCGTCAGCGACGCCGGACTCCTGATGATCCCGCTCGGGCTGGCCAGCGTCCTGACGGCGAACATCGCCGGCCAGAACACGCGGAAGACCGGCCGCTACAAGCGCCCGCCGCTTTTCGGCATGCCCATCGCCATCGCCGTGCTGGCGATCGTGGCGTTCTACGCCGATAGCCTGTCGGCGCCGATGGCCGCCGTCGCTCTCATGGTCGTGGGGCTCGGCATCGGCCCGATCTTTCCCTGTGCCACGGTCGCCGCTCAGAATGCCGCGCCGCGCGGTCAGCTCGGCGCCGTGAGCGGCGGCGTCGCATTTTCGCGGGCGCTCGGCGGCGCCATCGGCGTCGCCGCCGCCTCGGCTCTGGTGCTGGGACTCGCCGCCGGCGCACTCACCGCCGCTGGACAAATTAGCAGCCTCGAAGATCTGGCGCGCGTGGACCTCTCGCCGGAAGCGCGCGACGGGGTCGCCCGCGCGTTCGGCGTCATGTTCGGCGCCGTGGCAGTGGCACTGGCGATCGGGCTCGCCGTCTTCATGCGTGTCGAGGACAGGCCGCTCGGCGAGCGATCGCCCCTGGCGACGAATCCTGGGGCAGAGTGAAAATAAGGGACGGACTACGCGCCCTCACCCCCACCCTCTCCCGCTTCGCGGTAGAGGGGGCTACCGAGTCTGAAAATCTCCATAGTGTTCCCTCTACCGCGAAGCGGGAGAGGGTGGGGGTGAGGATCTACGGCTCGGTCTATCTCAGCTCCTGCCGTGAAACGCCGCTGCGTCGAAGCGGCCGAGCTCCTGCCAGTAGCGGGCCCAGGCGCGGGTGCCGTCCTTGAGGCGCTGCAGCCGGAAGAACTCGTTGGGAGCGTGATAATCCTCGTCGGCCGTGGAGAACGAGAAGAACACGGTCTCCGCGCCGATCTGGCGGAAGATGAGGCCGATGGGGATGGTGGCACCCATGCGCACGCGCAGGGCCTTCTGGCCGTAGACTTCCTCGAGAATCTGCTCGGCGATGGCGAGGCCGCGATGATGGCCGGGAATCTCGTAGGCCTCCGAGCCATGGTCGCCGGGCCGCACCTCGAGGGTGACGCCGCGCGGGCAGTTGGCTTGCAGATGCGCGGCGATCTGCGCGACGATCTCGTCGGGACGTTGGCCGGGAACCAGGCGGCAGGTGACCTTGGCGTGCGCTTCGCAGGGAATCACCGTCTTCGTGCCCGGGCCCTGATAGCCGCCCCACAGGCCGTTGACCTCCAGCGTGGGACGCAGCCACATGCGCTCGAGCAGGGTCCAGCCGGTCTCGCCGGCTTCGCCGGGCGCGCCGATGCTCTGGAGATAGCGGGCGCTGTCGAACGGCATGGCGTGGACGGTCTTGCGGACCGCGATCGGCGGCTCGCCGACGCGATCATAGAAGCCGGCGACAG
>Ga0134125_10006255_pt1 | contig 13493 bp, 14 predicted proteins | sample KB31751_FD_96464 | JGI IMG/M metagenome (GOLD analysis project Ga0134125, IMG submission 96464) | Terrestrial soil microbial communities with excess Nitrogen fertilizer from Kellogg Biological Station, Michigan, USA - KB3-175-1 | ecosystem: Environmental > Terrestrial > Soil > Unclassified ... | reverse complement strand
TCACTTCAAGCAGCATGTCGATCTCGCGCTTGTGGGCGCGGCCCTCGGCCATCCGGGTCAACACCCGCCACATCCATCCCGTTCCTTCGCGGCAGGGCGTGCACTGGCCGCAGCTCTCATGCTTGTAGAAGTACGAGATGCGGGCGATCGCGCCGACGATGTCGGTCGACCGGTCGAGCACGATCACCGCCGCGGTGCCCAGCCCCGAGCCGAGGTTGCGCAGGGTGTCGAAGTCCATTTTGGCGTCGATGATCTGCTCGGCCGGCACCATGCGCACCGACGAACCGCCGGGGATCACGGCTTTGAGATTGTCCCAGCCGCCGCGGATGCCGCCGCAATGCTTGTCGATCAGCTCGCGGAACGGAATGCCCATCGTCTCTTCGACATTGCAAGGGCGCTCGACATGGCCGGAGATGCAGAACAACTTGGTGCCAGTGTTGTTCGGGCGGCCGATGCCGGCGAACCAAGCTGCGCCGCGGCGCAGGATGTCGGGCGCGACCGCGATCGACTCGACGTTATTGACCGTGGTCGGGCAGCCATAGAGGCCGACATTGGCCGGAAACGGCGGCTTCAGTCGCGGCTGTCCCTTCTTGCCTTCGAGGCTTTCGAGCAGCGCGGTCTCTTCGCCGCAGATATAGGCGCCCGCGCCATGGGCGACATAGAGATCGAACGGCCAGCCATGGAGGTTGTCCTTACCGATCAGCTTCGCCTGATAGGCCTGATCGATCGCGGCCTGCAGGTGCTCGCGCTCCCTGATGAACTCACCGCGCACATAAATATAGCAGGCGTGCGCGTTCATCGCGAAGCTCGCGATCAGGCAGCCCTCGATGAGGAGATGCGGATCGTGCCGCATGATCTCCCGGTCCTTACAGGTGCCGGGCTCGGATTCGTCGGCGTTGACGACCAGATAGCTCGGCCGGCCGTCCTTGCTCTCTTTCGGCATGAAGGACCATTTGAGACCGGTCGGGAAACCCGCGCCGCCGCGTCCGCGCAGGCCGGAGGCCTTCATCTCGTTGATGATCCAGTCGCGGCCCTTGTCGAGGATCGCCTTGGTGCCGTCCCATCCGCCGCGGCGGCGCGCGCCTTCCAGGCCCCAGTCCTGCAGGCCGTAAAGGTTCTTGAAGATGCGGTCCTTGTCATCGAGCATGACTAAACTGCTTTCCGATCCGAGAGTGGGGCTTTCGTCGCACGCCTCATGTGGTTTCCTTCAGCGTGGTCGGCCCGGTAATGGGCGCCGAAAACTGCCGGCCGTTCTGCGGGCCCGGTTTCGGCGGATTGCCTGACGCAAAACCGTCAAGGACTCTGCCAAAGCTCTCCTTGGTGAGGTCCTCGTAAGTGTCCTTCCAGATCATGACCATCGGCGCGTTCACGCAAGCGCCCAGGCACTCGACCTCTTCCCAGCTGAAGTTGCCATCTTTGGAAAGGTGGAATGGCTCGTGATGGATACGGCTCTGGCACACTTCGATGATGTCGGCAGCCCCCCGAAGCCGGCACGGTGTGGTGCCGCAAACCTGGACGTGAGCCTTCTTGCCCACCGGCTCCAGCTGAAACATCGTGTAGAAGGTCGCGATCTCCAGCATGCGGATATAGGGCATGTCGAGCATGTCGGCGACATAGCGAATTGCCGCTTCCGACACCCAGCCCGCGTTCTGCTCCTGCGCCCGCCACAGGATGGCGATCGCCGCGGACGGCTGGCGACCTGGCGGGTATTTGGTGATCTCGCGCTTGGCCCAGGCGAGATTCTCCCCCGTGAAAGCGAAGCTATCCGGCTGCAGTTCTTTGGGCGCAAGGCGGCGAACGGACATCGTGTTCTAAACTCTCATTGCATGCGACGCGCGGCATCCGCGTTCAGCAGGTCGATCCGGTCTTGCCAGAACGCGCTTGCGGTACCGAATACGTTGTAGCCGATGTGGGTGGAAACCTTGATGCGGTCGAGGATCGACAACTCGGTGACGGTTTCCAGGCGGTTCGAGCGGGGATCATAAACCATCAACTGCAGCGGCGTCTGCTCCAGGATATAGCGCGACACCGTATGTTCGGGATCATTGCCGTGCTCTTCGCACAGGATCACGCTGTCAGCCTCGAGCAGCCGCGAGCCGCCCTTGATGGCCTCGATCTCGACGCCTTCGACGTCGAGCTTGATCAGATATTTGCCTCCGGCGGACAGCCCGCCCTCATCGATCAGATCGTCGAGCGCGATGACGGGAACTTCCTCACCGCCCGCGCTGGCCCCGCCGGCGATGCTGAAGGCCTCGTGCTTGGTGCCGGTGAGATAGGCGGTGCTGCGGCCAGCGCCGATGGCGCATTTCATGACCTCGATGCGGCCGCCGTTGACGCGCGCGTTGTTGGTGAGTTTTTCGAAATTCTGCGACGATGGCTCGATCGCGATCACTCTGTGCGAGCCGAACGGCGCGCTCGACGCCAACACCGACCAGTAGCCGTAGTTGGCGCCGCAGTCGATCAGTGTATAGTCGACGTCGGTGGAATGGCGGAGCAGCAGTTCGAATTCGTCCTCATAGTGGTAGGAGCGGTCGAGCAGCTTGCTCCAATAGCCATCGCCATAGGGAAATTCGAAAACCGCATCCTCGTTGAGCTTGATCGCGATATTGCGCGCCGGGAGCGTCTTGCGCAGCAGATTGGCGCAGCCGATGTAACCGCGATGCGAGAAAAGCGAAGAGATTTTCGCGCCTGTCACCAGCGCCAGCGCAGCCGTGCGCTCCCACAGGTTCGCTCCTTCGAGCGCCCCCGAAGCACGGTCAAACTGGATCGGCGCCTGCGCCATCAACGATCGACCTCTCCGAACACGATGTCGAGCGAGCCGAGGATGGCGGAAACGTCGGCGAGCAGATGGCCCCTGCAGATGAAGTCCATCGCCTGCAGGTGGGCAAAACCCGGCGCGCGAATCTTGCACTTGTAGGGCTTGTTGGTGCCGTCGGCGACAAGATAGACGCCGAACTCACCCTTCGGCGCTTCGACCGCGGCATAGACCTCGCCGGCCGGCACGTGAAAGCCCTCAGTGTAGAGCTTGAAGTGGTGGATCAGGGCTTCCATCGAGCGCTTCATCTCGCCACGGCGTGGCGGAAAGATCTTGTTGTCCTGCACCGCGACCGGCCCCTGCCCGTCGGGGCTACGAAGCTTCGTAATGCACTGCTTCATGATGCGCACGGATTGGCGCATCTCTTCCATGCGGATCAGGTAGCGGTCATAACAGTCGCCGCTCTTACCGACCGGAATGTCGAAATCCATCTCGGCGTAGCATTCGTACGGCTGCGCCTTGCGCAGGTCCCAGGCCGCCCCCGAGCCGCGCACCATCACGCCCGAGAAGCCCCACTCCCAAGCCTGCTTCAGCGTCACCCTGCCGATGTCGACATTGCGCTGCTTGAAGATGCGGTTTTCCGTGAGCAGCCGGTCGAGGTCGTCGACAACTTTAAGGAACGGATCGCACCAGGCATTGATGTCGTCGATCAGCTTGGGCGGCAAGTCCTGATGCACGCCGCCGATGCGGAAATAAGCTGCATGCATGCGCGAGCCGGAGGCGCGCTCATAGAACACCATGAGTTTCTCGCGCTCCTCGAACCCCCACAGCGGCGGGGTGAGCGCGCCGACGTCCATCGCCTGCGTCGTAACGTTGAGCAGATGCGACAGGATGCGGCCGATCTCGCAATAGAGTACGCGGATCAACTGGCCGCGCCGCGGCACTTCGATGCCGAGCAGCTTTTCGGCCGCGAGGCAGAAGGCATGCTCCTGGTTCATCGGCGCGACATAGTCGAGCCGATCGAAATAAGGGATCGCCTGCAGATAGGTCTTGGCTTCGATCAGCTTTTCCGTGCCGCGATGCAGAAGCCCGATATGGGGGTCCACCCGCTCGACAACTTCACCATCCAACTCCAGCACGAGACGCAAAACCCCGTGAGCCGCGGGGTGTTGGGGCCCGAAGTTGATCGTAAAGTTGCGAAGGCTTTGGCTTTGTTCGTTCATGATCAGACCTTTGGCCCCGCCTTCTCATCCCCGGGCAGCACCGGATAGTCCGCCCCTTCCCAGGGCGAGAGAAAATCGAACTTGCGGAATTCCTGGTTGAGGCGGACCGGCTCGTACAGCACCCGCTTCTCCTGGTCGTCATAACGCACCTCGACAAAGCCGGTCAGCGGGAAATCCTTGCGCAGCGGATGTCCCTCGAAACCGTAGTCGGTCAGCAGACGCCGCATGTCGGGATGGCCGGTGAAGATCACGCCGTAGAGGTCGTAAGCCTCGCGCTCGAACCAGTCGGCGCCGGGAAACACCTCGATGATCGAGGGCACCTGCGTATTCTCATCGGCTTGCGCCTTCAGGCGGATGCGGGTGTTCAGCGTCGGCGACAGGAAATGATAGACGACGTCGAAGCGCTTCTCGCGTTCCGGATAATCCACGGCCGTGATGTCGGTGATGTTGACGAAGCGGCAATTGGGATTGTCGCGCAGAAACCTCACGACCTCCACGATTCTGCCAGCTTCAACGCTTACCGTAAGCTGGTTGAAGGCCACCTCATGATTGAGCGCGGCGCCCGGCAGCGCGCCAACGATCGTTTGCCCAAGGGCCTCGAGCCTGTCGTCGTCCATCACCTAAAACCTTCAGCGTTCGATCGTGCCGGTGCGCCGGATCTTCTTCTGCAGCAGCAGCACGCCATAGAGCAGCGCTTCCGCCGTCGGCGGACAGCCGGGCACGTAAATGTCGATCGGAACGACGCGGTCGCAGCCGCGCACCACCGAATACGAATAGTGGTAGTACCCGCCGCCGTTCGCGCAGGAGCCCATCGAGATGACGTAACGCGGCTCCGGCATCTGGTCGTAGACCTTGCGCAGCGCCGGCGCCATCTTGTTGGTCAGCGTGCCCGCCACGATCATGACGTCGGATTGGCGCGGCGATGCGCGCGGCGCAAAGCCGAATCGCTCGACATCGTAACGCGGCATCGAGACTTGCATCATCTCCACCGCGCAACAGGCGAGCCCGAATGTCATCCACATCAGCGAGCCGGTGCGCGCCCAGGTGATCAGGTCATCGGCGGCGGCAACAAAGAAGCCCTTGTCCGACAGCTCGTGATTGATCTCGAGAAAATAGGAATCGTTGGCGCCGACCGGCTTGCCGGTTGCGGGGTCCAGGACGCCGGTAGCAGCCGGCGCGATCGCCGGGCCTTTGGTGACGTTTGCGGCGGGAGAGCTCAATCCCATTCGAGCGCGCCTTTCTTCCATACATATGCAAAGCCGACCGTCAGTACGGCCAGGAACACCAACATCGACCAGAAGCCGGCCGCCCCTAGCTTTCCGAACGAGACCGCCCAGGGGAACAGGAACGCCACCTCGAGATCGAAGATGATGAAGAGGAGCGAAACCAGGTAGAAGCGGACGTCGAACTTCATGCGGGCGTCGTCGAAGGCATTGAAGCCGCACTCATAGGCGGAGAGCTTCTCCGGATCAGGCTGCTGGAAGGCAACCACGAACGGCGCGATCAGGAGCGCGAGCCCGATCACGGCCGCGACCCCAATAAAGACAACAAGTGGCAGATAATTGTGCAGGATGCCGGTCATCGGCGCTTACCTTCTGCTGCGGTTTCGGAGAAGCCGCAGACTCGTCGATTTGGATTTATGCGGAGGCTTTAGCGCAGCGCAGTAAGTGGCGCAAGACAAGCTATTTTGACGCTGCCCTCCCCTCCGGGCTGCAAAAACCCACCCTTTCACGGAGATGCCGCCGATCCTGTCAAGCACGCACCCTACCCGTCGAGCGGCTTCCACCAAAGTCGATTGTCGAGAAAAGAGTGGCACGGCATCTGCCGGCCTCGCGACGCCGCCGACATCCCCAGAAAAAATTCACCCTTCAAACAAAACCCGCGGCCAGCCCCGCCCGGTGATCCGAGCCTCACAGCTCCCGCTCAGCCGCGAGCATCTCGGCGGCGCGCTTTGTGAGGCGCTCGATTTGGCCAACGAGGGTTGCGACCTCCTCCTCGCTCAGCCCCTCCAGCAGGCGCTCGCTGCGCTCGCGTCCGCCGGCGACAATGGCATCATGGGCGGCGAGCCCGGACCGGGTCAGGCGGACCAGCACCTCCCGACTGTCTCTTGGGTTCGGTGCACGTGAGACGAGCTTGCGCGAAACCAGGCCGGCGAGCGCCCGGCTGATCTGGCCCTTGTCCATGCCGACGGCCTCGGCGAGGCGCGCCACGCTCATGGGCGGACGGCGCCCGAGCGAGGCCACCAACCCGAATTCAACCGAGGAGAGTCCGGTCAGGCGTTTGTAACGCAGGATAGCCCCCCGCCTGAGCAGGTTAGCCAGCACCATCAGCCGCGACGACATCATCGCGGTTATCGGCGCCAGCTCCTCGCCCGCCGCCGTGGGCGGCTGGTCAGCTTTGGTGGTGATCGGCGTCATCGATCCAAGCTCTGCCAAGAAAGCCGGCCCCTGCCAAGTCTGATCGCCAAGTGTGATCGCCGAGTCTGATCGATCCCGCGTTAAGATCGTTGACACTGTCATCGATCTGTCTTTCACTTCGAGAAAAGTTCACAACAATTGCCGGGAGGAAAGCAATGAGCATCACCCAAGGGGATCGCGATCTCGGCACGGCTTACGCGCTGCGACCGCCGAAGACCCGCACCGAGTTGACCGCCGTTGGCCGCGGGACACTCATGGGCGAATTGCTGCGCCGCTACTGGCACCCCGTCGGCCTGACGTCAGACGCCACCGCGGTCCCCAGAAAAGTTCGTGTGTTGGGCGAAGATCTGATCCTGTTCCGTGACAAAGGCGGGCGCACCGGACTTTTGCACGCCCGCTGCTGCCATCGCGGCACCACGCTCTATTACGGCAAGGTCGAGGATGACGGGATCCGCTGCTGTTATCATGGCTGGAAATTCGATACCGAAGGCCGCTGCCTGGAACAGCCTTGCGAGCCCGAAGGCGGCCCGTTCAAGGACAAGGTCCGGCAGCCCTGGTACCCCGTTCAGGAACGCAACGGGCTGATCTTCGCCTATATGGGACCGGCCGAGAAAAAGCCGGTGCTGCCGCGCTACGAATGCCTGGAAACGTTGGATGAGGGCGAATTCGTCGAGGCCGACGATTCCTCGCTCGGCGGCGGGGGACCTGCGATCATCCCCTGCAACTGGCTGCAGCATTTCGAGAACGTCGTTCGACCCCTATCACGTGCCGGTGCTGCACGGCTCGTTCAGCGGCCCGCAATTCACCAACATGATGGCTTCCATGCCGGAGGTGACGTTTGAAACCTCGCCGCGTGGCGTGACCGTGCGCTCGATGCGTCGGCAGGACGACGGCAGCGTATTTTATCGGGTAACCGAGGCTGCCCTCCCCACCTTGCGCGTGGTGCCCAATCCACGGGTGGCGCAATCCGCCCGGGTCGAGTCGGTCGGCTGGACCCTGCCCATCGACGATACGTCCTTCCGCATCTACGTGGCGGGTCGCGTCAAGAACGCCGGCGACATCGGTCGCATGCGTTCGAAATTCAACGGCAAATTCTGGTGGGACATGACCGAAGCCGAGCACCAGCAATTCCCCGGGGACTATGAGGCACAGGTCGGCCAGGGCCCGGTGACTGTGCATTCGGAGGAGCATTTCGGCCAGAGCGACCGCGGCATCCTGATGATCCGGCGCATGCTGAGCGATCAGCTCGACGCGCTTGCCGCCGGGCGCGATCCCATCGGCGTTTGCTTCGACGAGGCAGCCGCGACGGTGAGGTTCGAGGCGGGAAACTATATCCGAGAGGCGTAGACGCTCCAGAAGAAGAACAAAAACAACGTTCAGGGAAAGGAAACCAATGGTCGATCTCGCTCCGCGGGCGGGTGCGCAATTGCGCGCCTCTGCCGCCTCTCCGCGCCGTTATTACGTGCTGGCCATAGTGGCAAGCGAGATAGCTGCCTCGCAGGAAGAACGAAGCCATACCGGCCCCGAACGAAACCATTTTGGGAACCTGTGAAACCACTCTGAAACACATTCGGATTAAGCCTCCACCTGACAGAACGGCGCGCGTTCAGACGCCGGGGAGACCTCAGGTGAACCACTCGTTCCATTCAGCTGACCGTGCGACCCACCTGAAGATCGTGGTGGTGGCGCTGATGGCCGGTATCGCGGTGGCGGCCTTCGGCATCGCGAGCCGCGGCAACGTGGACTACACCCAGACCGCGCGGATCATCAGGGCTGATAAGCCGATGGCGGTGACCAATTCCGGCACTATGATGGTACGCTGAGCGGGCCAACACCGGTTGCGGGAATACGGCTAGCCCGGGAGCCCATTACAATACTTCCGCCACATTGTCCGGTAGGCCGCCTCTACATATCGCGTATACGCGGCAGGACCGCAGCGCCGGGCGATGAGGTCGGGGAGCTCTTGACGAATGGCGCTGAGCCGGTCCGGGCTCGACCGCAACGCGATCTCCACATATTGATCATCGTCGGCGGCGATCCAGTCAGGCATTCCGATCCCCGACAGAATGCCGCCCCCCAATCTGGTCGCCATCCCATTGCCCAGCCTTGTCACGACTGGCACCCCCATGTGGAGAGCCTCCCAAGTGGAGACGCCCCCGCCGTGGGGAATTGGATCGAGGCAGACATCGATGCGAGCGTAAGCGGCGAGATGTTCCTCGCGGGACGTTGATCCCATGAAGGATATTCGATCTGGCGCTATTCCCCGAGCTGCGAAGTTATTCAACAGCCTACTTTGGATGGATGCATCGCCGAGCAGATGATCCTTCATAAGCAATCGCGCGGTCGCGTCGGATCGCAGGATCCGCGCCCATATATCGATCGCGGCGTCGGAGAACCGGCTCACTCTGCTAAAGACACCATAAGTCACATATCCGTTCGATAGCACGGGTGCCTCTTTGGCTCGCAACTCCGCGCGCGGCGGCTCGACGATGATGGCGCATGGCAAATCGCAGGCCTGCTCGGTGACGAGATGGCGAACCTCGGCGGGCAACAATATCGGATCGGAGAACAGGTAATCGATCGTCGGCAGGCCAGTACCGGTAACGTGGCCCCACGCGGTCACCTGTATGGGAGCCGGCTTGCGTGCAAACACGCGAAGGCGATTGCCTTCCGTGTGTCCGGAGAGATCGATCAAAATGTCGACCTTGTCGGCCCGGATGCAATCCGCCAGCCGGTCGTCGGACCATTGCGAAGCGTTTCTCCACCGATCGGCGATTTGTCGGAACGAGTCCGTGACGGCATCCTCTCTTGGGTTGCAGGAATAACAGACGACCTCGAATTGCGACTTATCGTGGTTTGCCAGCACCGGCCGGACTGCGAACACCGAAGAGCGATCCTTGAGCTCGGCGGACACGTAGCCCAACACGATGCGTCTGCTCGGATCGCGATCGTTTTGGTATTGCGCCGGGCGCTCGGCAGCAATCTTCGCCCCGATCCGACGCCACCAGTCCGTTCGCGCCGCTTGATGGGCGGTGAAATCACCATTTCCGCTGAAATCCAAAGCGAATATTTTGTTGGATAGAGCGCTCTCGTCGTCAGGACTGATGGCGAGCGAGCGTTCGAAGCAGGCGACGGCGGCATCAGCATCGGCCCGATGCAAATGAAATTGGCCAAGCAGGACCAATGCATTTGAGTAGTCGGGCTTGATAGCAAGCGCACGGAGGCAGTGTGCCTCCGCGTCGGCCACTTTTCCTTGCATCATCAGCGTGCTGGCGCGCAAGAGCCATGCTTGGGGCAGGTTTGGATCGATCGACAATGCCCGGTCAAAGCTCGCGAGTGCCTCGTCGAACCGTTCCAGACAGCGAAACATTTCACCCCGGCTCGTCCAGGCGACGGCATCGCCGGGAGCGATTGCGAGCGCTTGGTCGTAGCTGGCGACGGCATCGGCGAACCTGGCGAGCCCATGCAGCGCATTACCTCTGCTTTTCCACGCTTGCGGATGTTGCGGATCGATCGCAATCGCCCTGTCAAACTCCGCGATCGCCTCGTCGCAGCGCTTAAGCTCGATCAGCAGGTTGCCGCGATTGCAGTGCGCGTTGGCGAAATTCGGGCGCAGTGCGATCGCCTTATCGAAGCAGGGCAATGCATCTGCATACTTTTGTTGCGCCTTGAGCGTGATGCCCAAATCCGAATGCACCGCGGCAGATCGCGAATCCAGCAACAGGGCACGCTTCAGCGCACGCACTGCGGCCTCATAATCGGCGCTCAAGAGTTCGCAAACGCCCAACATATGCCAAGCACCGAAATGGTCCGACCGCTTTTTCAGGACCTTCTTGTACCCGGCCTGGGCCTCGGCAAGATTCCCGCTCGCATGGGCCGCCTGTGCCTGAGCGAACAGGATATCGATCCGGGGCGTCTTTGTTTCGGGCGCGCCGAAGATTGCTTGCTTTGCCGGTCTCATCTGCTGATCTCCTGCGGGCCGAGTATCATTGGCAAGCAACCGGTTTGGCTTGCGGCGACATGGTGCGATGGCAGACGAAACCCTCGACGAGATTCGCTAAGAGATTGCTAACTAGGATTCCGCTGGGCGCACCCGATCGTCCGCGCAGGTGTCGGCCGGCCTATCGGCCCCGCCCCTGCACTAAAAGTTCCTCAACCGGAGTTTCCGGAATGTTGAAGGCTGGCTTCGGGAAAGAGGAAAAACGCCAGGAGGCGAAGCAAATGAGCCGTAGCGACCGGCTGGCGGCAAAACCATCAATCCGGCGAGTGTTGAGAGTGCCTGAAGACCCGATCAGGAAGCCCTGAGAAGCACTTTGGGACAAACCAACTTACTAGGGCCATTGAGTTCAATGGCGGCAGAGACGTTGTCGATCCCGCGACCTCCGCCGCGACAGGGCGGCGAAAATCGATCGGCGGTGACGTCTGCTGGTCCCCCTAGATCGCTCTCACCTTCGACGATCTTGCGGTTTTCGGGTGTTTCGCTCCTCTGTGATCCCGTCCAGCCAATCGATTGCGCTTCTTCATATCCAATCCCGCGTGTCGAGTTTTCGTCGCGCGGTGATGAGCGGCATATTCTTTGCCGTCGATCGGGGCCACATGCGCGGGATCCCTATCAAGATAAGGACGCCCGATTCCAAACGCCTCGTGAGCATCGATCCATTTCCAGAGTTTTTCACTGGAAGCCCATCGCGCGTCCCGTGTCGCGCCTTCGACGCTCACGACATCGGCCGCAAGTCCGTGGCCATAGCCGCCGCGAGAGCTGCCCCCATGGTACGACCTGTCGGTCGCCGCTTTCAGGCCGGTTGCGAGCGATTGACGGTAATCATCGCGAAATGCACTGGTTATGCCGGGCGACAGCCCGGCCTCATCCGCCGCGCGAAGCGCACGAAAGAGTTTCAGCTTGAAGCTCCGATCCATGCCTCCGATCACGTAGTCCATGATCGGCATGCCGGCTCTTTGCGCCGCCTTCGGATCCTTCCACGTGAAATCCTCATCGACAAGCTTGGTAAAGCTCTTGGTGACAGTCACCGTTTTGCGCTTCTTCTTGACCTTCACTTTCCTCCGCTCTTGCACCTTGATGGTGTCCTCCTTGGGTGTCCGCTGGTAGAGCGCCCACAGGTATCGGTCGATGCAGCTGTCCGCTGCCGCGCACTCGTCGGGAGTTTCGATCGGGCTGACAGCCCCCTTGGCGCCGTCAGGCACCGGATCAGGCGTGCTGGCTGTCGCCACCTGCACGAGTTGTGTTTCGGGTCGCGCCGACTGTTGTGAATCGGACAACGCAGGCGCGGCGATCCGTTCCGGCTCATCCGAGGCCGTTTTCGCCTCGGGAGCCCTCACTGCTTTTGCAGGCGCTGCCGTATCGGCGCTATCGACAGCGGCGTGGTCGATCGCGGTAGGCTGCGGTGCGTTCGCGAACTCGGCGTCCGCGATAACAGACGGAGGGCGGCGATCTACGATCCGCCCTGCACCGGTGTTCTCGATGCCGGCCGGACCGAAGTCAGCAAGCCAGGCGACACCACAGCCGGCGAGACCGAGCGTCAATGCCGCTACTGTCGCAACTCGCCGTCGGTCCATGATCGCAGCCTCCGAAGGCTGGCTCCATTAGGGCCAGATTGAACAGCCAAACATGCGACGCTGTTGAATCTTCGGATCATCATGTGACCGGGCAAGGGCGGAAACCGCAGGTTTTCGATTTTTCCAAAAAGTGTTGCTCGAACGCAACTCGCGTCCGCGACCCAACTGCGGAATGGCGCGGAGTAACCGCCAGCGCTGCACCGGTGCGATATCGCCATATCCGAGCGCCGCATAGTTAAACGAAGGCGAAACGGGATCGGCCCGCTTGGCGCAGATCCAATACGCCAAGGAGCAGACTATGACTTCAAGGGTGTGCGTCACCATCAGGATGGTGACCGTCGGGATCATAACTGCCAAAAAAATAGCGACGGGTGCGACTTCTGCATCCTTGCTGCGCGTTGCGCCGCCTCCACGCGCTTGGGCAAGGACACGGCCTGCGGTGGCTCAATCGTCCCACTCATCGACCGGCTATGCCATCATGATGGTGGGACACCACTGCTGGGATGGCATCCTGGCATGTGTTGTCAGCCCGCAGCGAAGCTCAATGCTGATCACGAAGCACAAGCGCGCGGCTTTGCGGATTGGACCGCGGCCGGAGGACATTGCCCGCATCGTCGTACGCAATCGCCGGCAATCCCGTCTCCCGCCGAAGCGGCATGGCGCTGCGAACGGCCCGGCTCGCGCTTAGAACGGAGACGAACCCCAGCGTCATCAGCAGCGCGCCGAGCCAGTTTGCGCTCGCCCCCCGCGCGTTCTCGCCGGCCTCAACGGTAGGAACAGCTACGGATGTCGCCGGAGGTGCGTAGGAGGCAACCGCGTCGGTGGCCGGCGGCGCAGTCGCCAGAAGCTTCTCAACATCCACCTGAGGAGGCGTGGGATGCTCGGGCGTGAACTGATCCGCGGCGGGATGAGTGCCGACAGGGACCGCCGGCACGAGCGTCGGCGCGTCCGTAGCGGCGTCGACCACCTTGATCTCAGGCGCGCGCGGCGCCGGATCGGGCGCTTGCGCCGGACTGGGGCTCGGCAGTTCGGCCCGCGCATTCGCGGCCGCCCTCGGCTTAGCCGGTGCGGCCTCATTTTCCTTGGCAGCGGCGGTATGCTTGGTGGCGCGATCGCGAGCCGACTTTTTCGACTGCGCGGTCCCGGCCTGGAACCAGCATTTGCGATGGCCGTCAAGATGGTAGAACCAGTGCTGGCCGGGAGCCGTCGTCTTACCCGGCCGCGATAAGCACTGCTCCTCAGCGGGAGCCTGCGCGGTGGGTTGGGCAGGAGTGGGTTGCGCAGGGGCGGTTTGGCCAAAAGTGGCTTGGCGAAAGAGGTCGGTTAGGGGGTTCGAGGAGGCAGGTGCCGTCGCTAAGCCAACTGAAAGGACACAAGCGGCGAAGCAAAATCGCAGATGACGGGACATGAGACCCCCCGGTGTTGCGCCCCGCCCACACGCGACCTTCGGCGGCGATCTGGGTGGCAATGCGACCCAAATTGGTCAACGTGGGGGATTCATTTGGCCCTCAGGTTACCCCTGTC
>Ga0134125_10006254_pt1 | contig 13495 bp, 11 predicted proteins | sample KB31751_FD_96464 | JGI IMG/M metagenome (GOLD analysis project Ga0134125, IMG submission 96464) | Terrestrial soil microbial communities with excess Nitrogen fertilizer from Kellogg Biological Station, Michigan, USA - KB3-175-1 | ecosystem: Environmental > Terrestrial > Soil > Unclassified ... | reverse complement strand
CGCCGACCGCTACGGCGTGCCCTGGGAGATCACTGCGGGTTCTTGATGATGTGCGTCCCCGCCGGCGGCGAGAACTTGAACTTGCCGTCGTCGACGCCCTTGTTCTGCAGCACGTCGGCGAAGCTCAGGCGGTTGGTCGATCCGTCCTGCCCGTAGATGATCGTCTGCTTGACCTGCCCGCTCTTGGCGTCGACGACGAACACGATGTAGCGATACGCCGTCGTGCCGACCTTCGGCACCATCTTCAGCGCCAGCTGGTCGGGCCCGACGCCGTCGACCTTGGTGAGGCTCGCGTCGAACTCCTTGTCGAGCTTGCCCTCGCCGAGCAGGAACGACACCTGCGCCGGCAGCGTGCTGCTCTTCAGATCCTGCCGGTACGCCTGCTCGTCGTCGATGTCGTAGAACCACAGCGTCGAGCCGTCGGACACGAACAGCTTCTTGTCCGGCTTGGCGTAGTCCCACCGCATCTTGCCCGGCTTCTTCAGCCACACCTCGCCCGACGCCTTCGACGGCGCCCGCGACGGCGAATCGAGCTGCTGATCGAACCTGGCGCGCAGGTCCTTGGTCGAGTCGTAGTACTTCTGTACGCGTGCGACGACTGTCGCCGCCGACTCCGCCTTCGGTTCCTGCGCCTTCAGCTCCGGCGCCCCCACCACGGCGGCCAGCGCCGCCACCATCGCGATCGTTCGCATGACGAGAGTATAGACGCTCGGGACGGCCCGAATATTGCGACTTACCTTGATGTGATGGATCGACTGACCTCCCTGCTCTTACGGCTGACGCCCGACGAGCGACGCGAGCTCGCCCTCGAGGTCGCCGCGCGTGTCAGCTCCGCCGACGACGCCGCGGTCGAGGTCGAGTGGATGCGGGCGCTCGAGCGCCGTTTCGGCCCCGAGGAGCCGGAGCAGCTCGGCCTGTGGTCGAGCGATCGCGACGCCCGCTGATCGCATTTTTCGCGCGCGCTGATCCCGTATCATGCGCGCATGAAGGTCGTTGCTCCGCTCGCCGCTCTCGCGTTCGCCGCCTGCACCGCCGCGCCGCCGGCCTCGTCGCTCTCGCAGTCGATCATCAACGGTGTCGCCGACGACGGCGATCCCTCCGTCGTCGCCGTCTTCGCGTACATCCCCGGGCAGCCGGGCGCCGCGCTCTGCACCGGCGAGGTCGTCTCGCCGCACGTGGTCCTCACCGCCGCCCACTGCGTCTCGCCAAAATCGGTGGGCAACGCGACGTTCCTGATCTACACCGGCAACTCCCTCGTCTTCGACGGCACCGTGCCGACGACGAATACGCTGGCGACCATGGAGGGCGAGGGCAACCCGTCGTGGCCGTCGAGCGACACCAGCACCGACTCGGACCCGGGCGACATCGGCGTCGTCATCCTCGCCGAGCCGACCGGCATCCCGCCGCTCCCCTATAACCGCTTCGCGCTGCCCGATCGCCTCATCGAGCAGCAGGTCCGCATCGTCGGCTACGGCCTCACCGACGGCAACGACACGGCCGGCACCACCGCCGGCACCAAGCACAGCGCGCAGACCTATCTCAACTACATCCGCCCCGACGGCATCGAGCTCTGGGACAACGAGCACGGCACCTGCGAAGGCGACTCCGGCGGTCCCGCGTTCATGATGCTGAACGGCAAAGAGCGCATCGCCGGCGTCACCGCGATTGGCTACAAGGGATGCCCGGTCAAGCTCGCGGCCACCGACACGCGCGTCGACTCGTTCGTCTCCTTCGTCGACGGCTACGTCAACCGTTTCGACCCGGCCGCCGTCCCGCCCGGCGGCGCCTGCACCGCCGACACCGACTGCGGCGCGCTCCCCTGCCTCGACGGCACCTGCACCCCCGCCTGCGACCCGACCGCGGCGAGCGACAGCTGCCCCGCCGGCCTCGCCTGCACCTCCGTCGACGACGAGCCCATGTGCAAGAAACCGCACCACGGCTGCGCCTTCACCCCCGGCGCCCCCGCGACCAGCCCCGCCGAGCTGCTCTTCGCGCTCGCGCTCCTCGCCGTCTTCGCGCTCCGCCGCCGCGCCTAGCACAGCCTCCGCATCAAGAACGTCTCCGGCTCCACCAGTGCGGATCGCCGGCCCCCGCGCGCGCTACCAGATCTTACACGGCGTAGCCCTCACCATCGGCTGCCCCGCCCTGCACGCGAACGCCTTCGCAAACTCCGGCATGTTCGCCACCACGCCATTGATCCGATATTTCCCCGGCGAATGCGGATTCGTCACCGCGTTCACCCTCAGATCCTCCGGCCGCTCGTTCTCGCACGCCCACTGCGCCATCCCCACGAAGAACCGCTGCTCCGGCGAGAACCCACCGATCGCCTGCAGCTTCTGCCCGTGCGTCGCCGCCTTCCACGCCAGATACGCCAGCCACGTGCCCCCGAGATCCGCCACGTCCTCGCCGAGCGTCAGCTTCGAATTGATCTTGATGTCGTCGACGATCACGTACTGCGCGTACTGATCCGACACGCACGCCGCGCGCTTCTCGAACTGCGCGCCGTCCTCCTTGGTCCACCAGTCGCGCAGATTCCCCTTGGCGTCGAACTGCCGCCCTTCGTCGTCGAAGCCATGCGTGAGCTCGTGCCCGATCGTCGCCCCCGTGTTGCCGAAGTTGGGCGCGTCGTCGAGCTTGGCGTCGAAGAGCGGCGGCTGCAGCACGCCGGCCGGGAAGTTGATGTCGTTCATCTGCGGGTTGTAGTAGGCGTTCACCGTCGGCGGCGTCATGCCCCACTCGCCGCGGTCGAGCGGCTTGCCCACCTTGTCGAGCTCGCGCCGCGACTCGAAGATCCCCGCGCGCGCCACATCGCCTGCAAAATCGTCGCGCGCGATCTTCACCGACGAGTAGTCGCGCCACTTGTCGGGATAGCCGACCTTGTTGACGATCGTATGCAGCTTGCCGAGCGCCTGCTCCTTGGTCTTCGCGCCCATCCACGGCAGCGCGCGGATCTCGCTCTCCATCGCGCGCTCGACGCCGGCGGTCATCGCCACCGTGCGCTGCTTGACGTCGGCGCCGAACGTCTTCTTCACGAAGACCTGGCCGAGCGCCTCGCCGAGATCGCGGTCGACCATGTGCACGCAGCGCTTCCAGCGCGGCCGCTGCGCCACCAGGCCGCGCAGATACTTCGAGTAGAACGCGAAGTCGGCGTCGACGAACGCCTTCGACAGATAGGGCGCGCGGTCCGACACCAGATGCCAGCGCAGGTACGCCTTCCAGGTGTCGAGGTCGACGGCCGTGAGCTGCTTCTCGACGGCGGCGAGGAACGCCTGCTGATCGACGTTGAACGTGCTCAGCGACGGCGAGCCTGTCGCCGTCAGGTACGCGTCCCACTTGAACGACGGCGTCATCGCCTGCAGCTTCGCGCGATCGACCTTGTGGTACAGGTTGTACGGATTGCGGCGCTCGACGCGCGTGAGCGACGCCTTGGCCAGCGTCGTCTCGAACGCGAGGATCTTCTGCGCGTGCTTCTTCGCCGTCGCCGCCGGCTCGCCGGAGAGCGCGAGCATCTCGGCGACGTGCGCCAGATACTTGTCGCGAACCTCGACCGACTTCTTGTCCGTCTTGACGTAGTAGTCGCGATCCGGCAGCCCGAGCCCGCCGGCGCCCGCCTCGGCGATCACGCTGTTCGAGTCGGCGGCGTCCTGCGTCGAGCCGAAGCCGAACAGCATGCCCGAGCCGTGCATCGCCAGGTGCTCCTTACCGAGGAACGCGGGCAGCTCCGTCAGCGAGCGCATCTTGGCGATGGTGTCGAGCTCGGCGCGCAGCGGCGCGGCGCCCGCCTTCTCGACGGCGGCTTCGTCCATGCACGCCGCGAAGTAGTCGCCGATCTGCTGCTCGACGGGGAGCCGCCCCGGCTTTGGCTGCGCCGCTTCCTCGAGCGCGCCCCACAAGAAGCGCACGTTCTCGTCGGCGAGCTTGCCGTAGACGCTCCAGTGCGCCTGGTCGGGCGGGATCGGGTTCTCCTTGATCCAGCCGCCGCACGAGTAGGCGTAGAAGTCGACGCAGGGGTCGACGCTCTTGTCCATCGCCGCCGGGTCCAGGCTCGGCGTGTACGGCATCGACGCGAGCGGCCGCTCGGGCTTGTCGCTCGGCGCCGGAGTCGTCGCTCGTCCGAGCGCCACGCCCGTCGTCATCGCCGTCGCGAACAAGACCGTCAGCTTCCAGGAAATGCGCATGGCGCGGACTGTGCCAGATCTTGGTGCGCGATCAAGCCGGGATCGCGCGTATTAATGGAACGTTGCGTCAGCCGTCGTCTTCGGCGCGAGGTACTGGTAGAGGAGCGCCGGCGCGCTGCCGTAGACGCTGTCGGCCATGAGCACGCCGCCGATGACGCCGCCGAGCGTGCTCGTGCCGGTGAGCACCGTCTCCTGATAGGTCGCGGCGCACGCGCAGTCGGTGCTGTAGGCGAAGCTCCGGTAGAAGTCGTTGCCGACGAGCAGCTCGTCGCTCGGCGCCGTGCCGCCGACGGCGCTCGCCGGCTGCGTCGTGCCGTTACACGCGGCGCCGACGGTGTCCGACGAGGTCGACGGCACCATGCCCCAGCCGAACATCACCGGACAGACGGCGCCGTTCGTCGGCGTGTAGCGCAGCTCCGACGGCGAGAAGTCGAACATCTTGAGCGTCGTGGTGCCGAGATCGACGCGCACGCGCTGGAACCACAAGCGCGCCGTCTTGGCGTTGCGTGACAAGTCGGCGAGCGTGGCCGTCGCGGGCGCCGGCATCGTGGCCGGCGCGGCGACGGTGATGCTGTCGAGGTAGAAGCTCTCGTCGCCGTACATGTCCTTCAGGTAGAGGCCCTTGACGCTCACGCGCGTGCCGTCGGCGACGGTGGCGACCGTCGCCGCGAACGTGCAGGGATGCGAGACGCTCGTCGAGGAGCAGCGCGTCTCGATGGCCGAGAAGTCGCCGCCCGCGGCGTCCTGCACGAAGAGCCGCGGCGAGGCCGCGCTCGGGATCAGCGCAATCGACACGACGTCGTCGAGCTCGTAGTCGCCGGGCGCGCCCGCGCGCATCTGCGCGACCGTCGACACCTGGTACGTCGTCGGGCCGCCACCGCCGCCACCACCGCCGCCGCCGCCCGCACCGCCGCTGCCGCCCGCACCGCCGCCGCCACTCCTGCCACCGCCACCCGCACCCCCGCCGCCTCCCCCCCCGCCAGCGCCACCGCTTCCACCCCCACCACCACCGCCTCCGCCTGCGCCGCCGCTCGCTTCACACGCGCGCGCCAGCCCCATGCACGCAACGTCGCAAGCGCTCGCCGTCATCGCCGACGTCCAGCAGCTCCCGCTCGGCCCATACGTCATCAACGCCGCCGCCAGCTCCGACGGCATCGCCGTCGCCACGCAGCTCACGTACTCCATGCACGCCTGCGTCTGCGTCGCGCCATCGCCACCGACGCCGCCCGGCGCGCCGCACCACGTGTTCGCCTTGCCGACCGCCGCGATGCAATCGGTGCAGCTCGAGCACGCGAACGACTGCCCGTCGCTGGTCACATACCGGCACGCGCTCCCGTCGGTGCACGCCTGATAGCTGCCCTGGGCGCAGCTCACCTGCGCGCTGCACTGCTCGCTCGCGCGACATCCCGCGAGCGCCGCGACCACGCACGCGACGCCCATTCCGACGACAAAGGCTTTCACGATGGATCCCCCCTTACTGGGCGGGATCGATACAAATTGGTCGGACCGGTGTCAAGGAAAACAAGAGAACTGCGTGATCTAGATCGCCTGCGCGAGCACTTCGCGCGGCTTCGCGCCGTTGGGCGCACCGACGATGCCGTCGCGCTCCATGCGCTCCACGAGCCGGGAGGCGCGATTGAACCCGATCTGCAGCCGCCGCTGAATCATCGACACCGACGCCAGCCGCGTCTCGCACACCAGCCGCACCGCCTGGTCGTACAACGGATCGGCGCCCTCGTCGCTGCCGCCGATTCCGCCTTCGCCGCCTTCGCCCTCTTCCTCCGCGCGCGGCTTGAGGATGTCCATGTCGTAGACCGGCTTGCCCTGCAGCTTCAAGAAGTCGACCATGCGCTTGATCTCGACGTCGGTCACGAGCGCGCCGTGCACGCGCCGCAGCGCCTGGCCGCGATCGGTGAACAGCATGTCGCCCATGCCGAGCAGGTTCTCCGCGCCCTGCTGATCGAGAATCGTGCGCGAGTCTATCTTCGACGCCACCTGGAAGGCGATGCGCGACGGGAAGTTCGCCTTGATGAGACCGGTGATCACGTCCACCGACGGACGCTGCGTCGCGAGCAGCAGGTGGATGCCGACCGCGCGCGCCTTCTGCGCGATGCGCGCCACCGACGTCTCGACATCCTTCGGCGCCACCATCATGAGGTCCGCGAACTCGTCGATGATGACCACGATGTACGGCAGCTTGCGCGGCGGCGGCGGCGCCTCGGCGCGCGCCTTCTGCGTCGCCGCGACCGCCTGCGAGATCTCGTCGCGCACCTCCTGGTCGACGACGCCGCCCGCCTCCTTGACCGCCTCCTCGTTGGCCGCGACCTCGACCTCGTTCTTCTGGCCGTCGTCGCCCTCGACGTAGATCTTGATCTTCTTCGACTCGAGCTGCGCCGGCCCGTCGGCGAGGATCTTCTCGACCTTCTTGTTGTAGGCGAGGATGTCGCGCACGCCCGCCTTCGACACCAGCTCGTAGCGCCGCTCCATCTCGTCGACGGCCCAGCGCAGCGCCAGGTTCGCCTTCTTCGGATCGGTCACCACCGGCAAGAGCAGGTGCGGAATGCCCTCGTAGATCGAGAGCTCGACCATCTTCGGGTCGATCATGATCATGCGAACTTCTTCCGGCGTCGAGTTGAACAGGATCGAGCAGATCATCCCGTTCACCGCCACCGACTTGCCCGAGCCGGTCGTACCGGCGACGAGCAGGTGCGGCATCTTCGCCAGATCGACCGCCACCGGCGCGCCGGCGATGTCCTTGCCGAGCCCCATCGACAGCTTCGAGCGCACCTTCTGCACCGCCTCGTCGACGAGCACCTCCTTCAGGTACACCGTCGCGCGCGTCTTGTTCGGCACCTCGATGCCCACCGAGCCCTTGCCCGGGATCGGCGCGACGATGCGCACGCGCAGCGCCTGCAGCGACATCGCGAGGTCGTTCGACAGCGCCGAGATCTTCGACAGCTTGGTCCCCGGCGACGGTACGAACTCGTACATCGTGACCACGGGTCCGGGGTGGATCTCGGCGACGTTGCCCTTCACGCCGTAGTCGCCGAGCGTGCGCTGCAGCTTGTCGGCGAGCGCGAGCATGGCGCTCTTGTCGATCTTGTCCTCGTGCGACTCCTCGTAGTCGAGGAGCGACAGGTCCGGCAGGTGATAGCCGCCCGCGGCGGGGATGAAGTCGGGCTTCGGCGCCTCGGGCGCCTTGGCGACGAGCTCCTTCTTCTTCGCGGCCAGCGGCTCGACGATCTTCGGGCCCAGCTCCTCGGGGATCGGCGCGCCCGCGTCGTTGAGCTCGGTCTTCTCGTTGTCGATGATCTCGGCCGGCGCGCCCTGCTCCGCCGACGCCGCCAGTTGCGGCAGCTTGATGATCTGCGGCTCGTCGTCGCGCTTGCGCTGCTTGCGCTTCATCTGCGCCATCGCGTCGAGCGCCTTCTCCGCGGCCAGGATGTCCGCCTCGTCGACCTCGGCATCGCCGTCGGCGACGGTGGCGTCCGTCTCGTCCTTCTTCGCGCGCGGCTTCTTCTGCGGCTTCTCTTCTTCTTCTTCGCCTTCGTCGGCCGCCTCTTCGTCGTCGTGCGCCGGGAAGATGAGCTTGATCGTGCTCGTCAGGATGCCGAGCGACGCCTGCGCACCGGCGAGCAGCGCCTGGCCCGCGCGCGCGAGCAGCGACGGGATGGCGCGGAACGACAGCGACGTCGACAGCGTCAGCGACACCGCTAGCAGCACCACGCCGGCGAGCACCGCGCCCACGCGCCCGACGAACGCGACGAGCAGCTCCGCGGTGTATTCGCCGAGCGCGCCGCCGGGCGAGTGGCCGCGCAGCCGGTGTGCGCCGAGCGCGAGATGGATGAGGATCGCGAACGACACCCCGACACCGAGCGCGGCCCAGAAGCCGATCGATCGGATCCGCACCGGCTCACCCTGCAGACAGCGCAGCGCCGCGAACCCGAGGCCGATGGCCATGAGGTACGCGCCGACGCCGACCAGCGCGTAGACGCCGAGCCCGACGGTGGCGCCGCACGGACCCATCAGCGTGCCGTTGCCGAGCTGCAGCGACGCGACGCTGAGGCCGACGAAGATCGCCAGGCCGAGCAAGACGATTCCGGTGACCTCCCGCCCACGCGAACCCGAAGACGTCGTGCCGAGCGCACGTTCAGAACGAGAACCCATGATGTAGGATATTCAACTACGTATACCCACCTGTCAATTTTTCGCGCGGTCGGCTACGCTAAGCTGCCGTGCCGCTTCGACTTTGCGCCCTACTCCTCGCCTGCGCCGCCGCTGGATGCGGTGTTTCGCAGGCCGAGTACAACACACGCGTCACCGAGGTCGAGAAGTGCCAGGCAGAGCTCGGTCAGACGCAAAATCAGCTCGGCGCGTCGCACGCGCGCGAAGATCAGCTGCGCAAGGAGCGCGAAGAGCGCGAGGACGAGATCGCGCGATTGCGCCATGACGCGCAGAAGCTCGCCGGAAACTTGCAGGCGACGCAGACCGAAATGGAGGCGCTGCGCCGCGTGCACGCGCAGGCCGAGCAGCGCAACGAGCTCTATCGAACGTTGGTCGCGCGACTGCGCGATGCGATCGGCGCGGGCACGCTCGCCGTCGAGGTGCGCAAGGGCAAGATGCTGGTCAAGCTCGGCGACGCGATCTTGTTCGACCCGGGACAGGCGACGCTGAAGGCGGATGGTCAGCGCGCGCTCCGGCAGGTGGCGCAAGCGCTGAAGGAGATTCCCGAGCGCGACTTCCTCGTCGCCGGGCACACCGACAATCGGCCGATCAAGAACTCGCCGTACGCGTCGAACTGGGATCTGTCGACGGCGCGCGCGGTCACGGTCGTGCGCTTCCTGCAGTCGGAGGGCGTCGATCCGCGGCGGCTGGCGGCGGCGGGTTACTCGGAGTTCGACGAGCTCGCCGACAACGACACCGACGCCGGGCGCGCGGCCAACCGGCGCATCGAGGTGGTGGTGATGCCGCGCATCGACGAGCTGCCGCAGATCGACGTCAACGAAGCGCAGGCGCCGCCGACGCTGCCGACGCCGGCGCCGAATCCGGCGGCGAGCCCGATCGCCTCGCCGCCACCGACGAGTGCGCCGTCGACTACGACTGCGCCGTCGACGACGACTGCGCCGCCGCCGGGAGCGCCGGTGGCCGCACCAGCAGCGCCAGCCACAAGCTCGCCGCCGCCGCCAGCGAAGCCGACGCCGTGAACGCCACGCGCGCGCCGAAGCGATCGGCGAGCGCGCCGAACGCCAGCGACGCGGGCAGCGCCGCGATGCCGATGACGCCGTTGAACCAACCGAAGGCGCGGCCGCGCGCGCCGGCGGGAACCAGATCGGCGACGAGCGCCTTCTCGCTGCCCTCGACGAGCGAGTAGTAGACGCCGTAGACGACGAACAGCGCCCAGATCTCCCACTGCCGCGAGGCGAACCCGAACAATAGATAGGTGGCGGCGTAGAGCGACCAGCCGGCGATGATGAGGCGCCGGCGGCCGACGCGATCGGAGAGCGCGCCGCCCCACGTCGAGAGCGCAGCCTTGGTGCCGTTGTGCGCCATCCACAAGAGCGGGATGTAGCGCACGGCGATGCCGCACTGCTGTCCGCGCAGGAGCAGGAACGCATCGGAGGAGTTGCCGAGGCCGAAGAGCGCGACGCAGACGAGGTAGCGCTTCAGCGTCGGATTGAACGGCGTCTTGCCGCGATCATTGCGCCCGTCCGCGTCGACGGCGCCGTCGCGCGCCTGCTCGCGCACGCCGAAGACGAGCGCGCACATGGCGAGCACGCCCGGCACCGCGGCCCAGAAGAAGACGTTGCGCATCTTGATGCCGATGGCGAGCAGCGCGGTGGCGACGAGCGGGCCGACGAGCGCGCCGGCGTTGTCCATCGCCTGATGGAAGCCGTAGGCGCGCCCGCGCACCGATGGGTCGGTGGCGTCGGCGAGGAGCGCGTCGCGCGGGCTCGAGCGCACGCCCTTGCCGATGCGATCGGCGACGCGCGTGGCGAGCACGTGCCACGGCTGCGTCGCGAAGCCGACGACGGGGCGGATCAGCGACGACAAGCCGTAGCCGAAGACGACGAGCGGCTTGCGGCGCGCGAGGCCGTCGGAGATGCGCCCCGAGACCAGCTTGAGCAGCGAGGCGGTCGCTTCGGCCGCGCCTTCGACGGCGCCGATGAAGGTGCGCGGCGCGTGCAGCACGTCGCTCAGGAACAGCGGCAGGAGCGGATAGATCATCTCGGTGCCGACGTCGGTCAGGAGCGACACGACGCCGAACCAGACGACCAGCGCCGGCAGCCTACTCTTCTTCGTCTTCGGCAGATTCACTCGTCGCGTCTTCTTCGCTGGCGATCTCCTCGAGCTCGTCGGAGGCGGCGTCCTCGGCCACGTCGTCGCGCTGCAGCTCCTCGGGCGGCGCCGCCGCCGGCGTCGGGTCGGGCTCGCCCTGGAAGTAGCGCACCACCGCCTCCGCCGCCGCGCGCGACATGCCCGGCGCCTGCAAGAGCTCCTCGACGCTGGCGGCGCGCACCTTCTTGAGCGAGCCGAAGTGCTTGAGCAGCTCGCGCTTGCGCTTCTGCCCCACGCCGGGCACGTCCTCGAGCGCCGAGCGCAGCGTGCGGCGCCGGCGCAGTTTCTTGTGAAACGTGACGGCGAAGCGGTGCGCCTCGTCGCGGATGCGCGCCAGCATCAGCATCTCGGCGGAGTTCGGGCGCAGCTTCATCGGATCCTTCGCGTTCATGCGAAACACGCGATCCGGCTGCTTCTCGCCCTTTTCGTCACTGTAGTCGCCTTCGGCTCCTGCCCCGGCCTTCGGGCGGGGGCCCATGCGCTCTTTCGCCAGCGCGCAGACGTCCATGCCGTTCATGCCGAGATCGATCTGCGCGTCGCGCAGCGCGGCGACCGCGGTGCCGAGCTGCCCCTTGCCGCCGTCGATGACGAGGAGGTCGGGCGTGACCCAACCCTTTTTCGGCTCGCCCGCTTTGGGCTCGGCCGTCTTGCTGCGACGGAAGCGGCGCGACAGCACCTCGTACATCGAGGCGAAGTCGTCGTTGGTGGCGCTCTTGACCTTGAAGGTGCGGTACTCGCTCTTGGCCGGCTCGCCGTCGAGGAACACCACCATCGAAGCCACCGTCGCGGTGCCCTGGATGTGCGAGATGTCGAAGCACTCGATGCGCCGCGGCAGGCGCTTGAGGCTCATGCGCTGTTGCAGCTTCTCCATCGCCGCCTCGGCGTCGCGCGACTTGTCGCGCCGCGTGACGAACGACGAGGCCGCGTTCTTCTGCGCCAGCGTGATGAGATCGTGGCGCTGGCCGCGCTGCGGCGTCATGACCTCGACCCCGCGCTTTTGTCCGCGCTTCTCGGTGAGCCATTCGGCCTTTGTGGCCGCGTCGTCGACGGGCTCGGGCAGGAGCACCTCGTCGGGGATGTAGGCGCTGAGATCGTAGTAGAGCGACACGAACGACGACAGGATCTCCTGCGTCGGGAACTCCTGACCCTTGAGCGAGAAGTTGCGCCGTCCGAGCAGCTTGCCGTTGCGGATCGAGAGCACCACCATCTCGACGAACTCGCCCTCGCGATAGAAGCCGAACACGTCCTGATCGCGGAAGTCGGCCGAGACGACGCGCTGCTCCTCGAGCGTGCGCTCGAGCGCCTTGACCTGATCGCGCACCGCGCCGGCGATCTCGTAGTGCTCGTCGCGCGCGGCTTCCTTCATCCGCGCGTCCAGGCGCTTCAAGAGCTCGTCGTCCTTGCCGTCGAGGAACAGCGCCACGTCCTGCACCTGCTTGCCGTACTCCTCGTCGGTGATGGGGTAGACGCAGGGCGCATCGCAGCGCTTGATCTGATATTGCAGGCACGGCCGCTTGCGCGAGTGCAGCACGTGATCGGTGCAGGTGCGCAGCTTGAAGTGGCGATTGACCACCGCGAGCGTGGCGCGGCACGACGTCGCCGAGTGATAGGGCCCGAAGTATTTGGCGCCGTCGGTGCCGATGCGGCGCGTGACCTCGAGCCGCGGATAGCGCGCCTTCGGATCGAGGCGCAGCACCAGGAAGTTCTTGTCGTCGGCGAGCTTGACGTTGAAGCGCGGCTGGTGCTGCTTGATAAGGTTGTTCTCGAGGAGGAGCGCCTCCTTCTCGTTGTTGACGATCACCGTCTCGATGTCGCCGAGGATGCGCCCGAGCAGGGGCACGAAGTCGCGCGTGTCGGTCTGGTTGAAGTACGAGCGCACGCGCGCTTTGAGGTTGGTCGCCTTGCCGACGTAGATGATGCGGCCCTTGCGGTCCTTCATCAGGTACACGCCGGGCTCGGTCGGCACGCGGCCGAGGATCTCCTTCAAGCGATCGGAGATCTCGGCGTCGGTGGCGTCGAGGAGCTCGAGCTGCTCGCCGGTATGTTTCTGCGCGCGTCCCAAGGAGGTCCCGCTAGTTTAGCGTAAGACGGAGAGGTCGATGGCGCCCTGCCAGCCGTCCATGGCGACGATCGTCTTCTCGCCCCTGGCGGGATCGATGCGCCACAGCTTGCCGGCGACGGTGACGGCGTAGAGCGCGTGGCCGCCCCAGGCGAGCGCGAGCGTGCCCCACCAGTCGCCGACCGGCAGCACGCGCTGCGTTCCAGTCCGGCGATCGATCTCGACGAGCGGGCCGGCCTTGGTGGCGACGTAGAGCTTGCCGTCGCCCGCGGTCATGGCGATCGGGCGGCCGGCGACGTGCCACATCCGCGGCGTGCCGATCTCGAGGATGGTGCCCTGATCTTCGGCGAAGCCGGCGGCGCCGTCGGCGGCGAGGAGGTGCGCGTGCGCGTTTACGAGCAGCGGCGTGCGCGCGCCGGTCTTCGGATCGAGCTCGCCGACACCGGCGCCGTCGAGCAGCCACAAGCGCTCGCCGCCGGCCAGGGCGCGCGCGCCGGCGAAGCGGCCGCGGATCGCCTTGCCGTCGACAAGGACGCGATCGCCGGCGAGCAGCGCCACGCGTCCGTCGGCGAGCACGGCGACCGCGGCGGCGCGCGCAACCTTCTCGGTCGTGTCATGATGCCCGTCGTACCGATGGAGGACGCCGTCGCGCGTGAGCACGAGCAGCAGAAGCGGAATCAGCCGCGCCAGCATCAGAGTAAACGCTTAGCATGAACCGGCATCCGCTCGCGTCGGCGACGGCGCTCATGACGACGGCGGCGCTGCTGTTCGGCGTCATGGCCATCCTGGCCAAGGGCGCCGCGGCGCGCCTGCCCGGGCCGGAGATCGCCTTCGTGCGCTTCCTCGTCGGATTGACGGCGTGCGCGATCGCCGCGACGCGCTTGCGCCTGCGCGCGCGCAACTGGCGCGGCCTGTTCCTGCG
>Ga0134125_10006253_pt1 | contig 13498 bp, 12 predicted proteins | sample KB31751_FD_96464 | JGI IMG/M metagenome (GOLD analysis project Ga0134125, IMG submission 96464) | Terrestrial soil microbial communities with excess Nitrogen fertilizer from Kellogg Biological Station, Michigan, USA - KB3-175-1 | ecosystem: Environmental > Terrestrial > Soil > Unclassified ... | reverse complement strand
CTCGGCGCTGTCGCAAAAGTTTTGGGCGATGAGGGAATCGTTCTGGAAAATTCGACTGCGCTTTTAGAGCCACTGCTCGCAAAGGCTGGCGTGCTCACCAAGCGCGCCCCGACCGAACAGGAAAAAAAGAACATCGAATATGGGCGCGCTGTCGCCCACAATCTCGCGCAGTATGACATCGGCCAAACGGTCGTGATCGCAGAAACCGCCTGTGTCGCAGTCGAAGCTATGGAAGGCACCGACGCAACCATCGAACGCGCCGGACAGATTATGACCTCCCTCGACGCGGAAGCTTCTACACTGAGCCGCGCATTGACCGTGGTGAAAATCGCCAAGCCGAACCAGGACATGCGCTTCGATGTCCCCGTCGTTGGAGTCAAGACGATTGAAACCATGCAAAAAGCCGGAGCCACTTGTCTTGCGCTCAATGCAGGCAAATGTCTTTTTCTCGACGGCAATGACGTGATCGCCGCAGCCGACAAAGCGCAAATTTGCATCATTGCCGGCTGAGATTTAGTCCCAGCCGTGTTTCGGACGCTGCGCGCATTGCTGCAAGGTCAACACGGCGCTCAATGCCACAGCAACTTATGCGGCAAAACGTAGGTAAAGCCGGTGAATGCTTCCCATTGCGTGGAGGTGCTGGTTAGTCCGCGGTTGAAGCCGGCGTCCAGCACCAGGTTCTTCTTCCAGTTGTAATTTATCGCCCAGAGATTGCCGACGGCATTGCTCCGCAGAAAAGGCTGGCTGAAGCGCCATATTTCGCCCGACAAGCCAAACTTCCCCACGAGCGGGTGCGAGATTGAAAGTGTTTGTCCGAACTGGGCGCGGCGCACGGTGGGAAAATTGACTTGGGCGAGCAGCACTTCGTTGAAAAGAAAATTCGCATCGTAGTGAAAGCCCTTCACGTCGGCGCTCAGCAGAACCAGAGCAGAGTTTTTAGCGCTGCCAATATCGAGGTCAGGAGTGTTGCCGTCATAAACCTCATGGAAATAACTCAGCGCGACCGTCGGTCGAGCACCTTGGCCGCTATAAACAACGCCTTGCGCGCCAAGGGAAATGCCGCCTGTGCCATTGCCGGGTTGGCCTTGCACAAGGGAATGGGCAAAGGGCCCGTCAGAAACCAGCAGTTGAAGCCTGCGCGATACAGAAAACTTCGCGACTTCGTTCAGACTTGATTGTGAGGAGAACTCCGGAGAGTCCGTGGCGTACAGATATCCGGTTTCAAATTGAATGTAGCCGACCGGAGTGAGAGTGGCCGGCGTGGAAACAGTGGGCCGTCCGGGGTTGGCGGTTGGATCGTCAGAAGACGGATCGCCGGAAGTTCGCTGTGCCACCGCAATCTGTGCCGCGAAGATGATTGATGTGGCGAGGAAAAGCAGCAGACGGGAATATGGTCGAAGCATCATTAGTATTTGCAATTTCTACGGCCAGCTCACTTCGCCCGCAGCAGCAGTACCGGAACGCCGATGCGGTGCTGCACTCGGTTTGCAGTGGTGCCCAGAAACATGTCGGCCAGAAAGCGATGGCCGTGGGTGCTCATGGCCACCAGGTCGCAGCCCTTCTGCTTGACCCATTTGATGATCTCGTCGGCGGGCTCGCCATAGGCCAACTCCGTGTCCGCATGGACCCCTTCCGCTTGAAATTCGTCGCGTACTTTTTGCAGGTAGGCGGTGTCTTCGACAATTTCGCGGCTGACCGCGTCGCGTCCATAGGTCCGGGCGGCCCAGCCGTCAGCGACGTGCAGCAGCACCAGGCGGCTGTGCGCAAGTTTCGCGAGGTGCTTGATGTGATCGATGATGGCCCGGTCGGTGGGCGTGCCGTCTAGGGTGAGAAGAATGGTTTCGTACATAGTGGTCTCGATCCGTTCCTCAGTGGCCAAATCGGTGGCCAAAGCCGTGACGATTGCGCAACTCTTATCGCAGCGCTGCTTCGACTTCTCTTAAGACAAGTCCGACGCCTCGATACCTAAAAGCATAGTCCCATCCACAGCATTCTGCGCTATACTGCGCTCAAGTTTTCTATTCTCCCGGGAAAGAAGTGCAATCATGTCCTTACGACTGGCTGAAGAGGTATCTGCTCAGGTTCCCGCCGACGATTTTGTGGCGCTGGAAGAGAAGGTTTATCGCACTATTGAGATGTACAAGGCTGCCCGCGAAGGAAGAACGGCGGCCGAGCGTGATGCGCAACGCCTCCGCACGCAACTGGAAGAGCGCGAGGAAGAGTTCGAGAACATGCGCCGTGAGATGATCCGCCTGCGCAAGGAGCGCGAAGAGGTCCGCGGGCGGGTGGAAAAGATGCTGAAGCAGATTGACGCAATCGCAGCAGAGCAGGCAGCGAGCTAGGCGGCCTCGACATCGAAGAAGGTGCGGGTAGCTCGCTAAAGAAGGTATCCGAATGGCAACTGCAACCAAACAACCGCCCACCAAAGACGCCAATAACAATAGCGTCCGCGTGGAAATATTCGACCAGCCCTATAACCTGCGCGGCTCCGATACGGAGTACATTCTGAAGCTGGCCGATTACGTGGATTCCAAAATGCGCGCCGTGGCCGAGCAAACCCACACCGTGGACACCTCGCGCGTGGCGGTGCTGGCGGCGTTAAACATTGCCGACGAACTGCAGAGCCTTAAGCGCACGCAGGACAACGGAAGCTCCGAATACTCCAAGCGCGCCCAGCATCTCTCCGATGCACTGGACGAGGTGTTGAAGGATAAGGACAAAGGCCAGCGCCGGGCAGGTTGATCTGCGCAGCCGCAGTCTCAAGTTTCTCCTGACAGTTTCCGCAATCCTTCTGGTAAGCCTCGCCTCTGCCCAGGAAGAACCCACCTTTCACTCTCAATCGAACGTTGTAATCGTTCCTGCATTGGTGCGCGACAAAAGCGGCGAAATTGTTTATGGACTGCAAGCCAAAGACTTCGTGATTGAAGACAACGGTATGGAGCAGCCTGTCCGTTTAGAGGAAGCTGCGGAGGCGGAGCCGCTGTCCTTGATGATCGCCATCCAGACGGGACGCAAAGCGGAGCACGAATTTCCTAAAATTCTCGGCCTGAAGGACATGCTTGATCCAATCCTTGCCCAGCAGGGCAGCCAGGTTGCCATTGTCACCTTCGACAGCCAAATTCAACTGGCGCAGGATTTCACCAGCGACGCGGGCCTGCTGGATGCCGCTTTGGAACATTTGCAGCCGGGGGATGACGGTGCGGCGATTCTCGATACGGTCAACTACTGCGTGGGCCTGTTGAATAAGCAACCGGAGGAGCGGCAGCGTGTTCTGCTTTTGATCAGCGAGAAGCGCGATTACGGTAGCAGGGCGGCGATCCTTGACCATGTGATTACGTTAATCGGCGACAGCAATACGACAATTTACTCGCTGATTTTTTCTCCTTCTTTTGAAAGCGCAAAACGAAGATTGCGCGGCGAGGATGAGGGCCCAACCGTGGACGTGATGTCGCTCCTGCTGTTGGCCCGCGCAGCCATGAAAAAGGACACTTCGAAGGCAGTGGCCGATCAGACGGGCGGCGAATTTGAGCTGTTTGATTCGCGCGAGAGCTTTGAAAACCGCATGATTGATTTCACCAACCATTTGCACAGCCGCTATCTGCTGAGTTTTCAACCGAACGATCCGCAACCCGGGTTGCACCGGATTCGCGTCCAGCTCAAGCAACCCGGCGATGGCAGCGTTCTGGCGCGCGGCAGTTATTGGGCTCAAGCATCGACGCCTTGATTTTGCTGGCAAGCCAATTGCCATCTTTTTACCCTCGGGTACTTGCTAATCGCGGTGGTTTTGCCTAGCATCGGAAACTGAAGGCTGGCCTGTTAGGTTGGTGATGGTAGCAACCGATTTTTGAACCAATGCCGAATGAACGGGGACTCGACTCGAAATAACGATCCGGTGTGCAATGTTCCGCCATGCGGAAATGCCTAATGGGTCGCGGCGGGTTCCCACCGTGTAATGCGGGTTCATTCTCGGCCTACCACACGGCAAAGCGGGCCGGCTTTTACTCTTTTCTCCGTCCTTATCCCAAAGGGTTGTCATCCTGAGCGAAGTCAGATGGGGCAGCCGAGGCCGGCTGTCCACCCGCAACCTCTTCCTGCTAAACTGCACTGTGCGAATTTCCAGCTGCCTGCATCCAATTTAATAAGTGTTTCCCACACTCTTTCATATCGGAAGTTTCCGCGCGCCCACCTATGGGTTTCTGGTGGCGCTCGGCGTGTTCGTCGGGCTATGGATCAGCGTGAAATTTTCCGAGCGCCAGGGCATTAACGGAGACCACGCCTGGAATTTCGGAATTACCACGGTGCTGGCGGGAATCATCGGATCCAAAGCGCTTTACATTCTGGTGGACCTGCACTACTACGCCGCGAACCCGCGGGAGATTTTCAGTTGGGACACCATGCAGGCGGGCGGCGTTTTTTCCGGAGGCCTGCTCGCGGCATTTGTCGCGGCTGCGTGGTACATCCGGCGTTATCGCCTCCCTGCGTTGCGGATGTTTGACGCGTTTGCCCCCGGGCTGGCGCTTGGCCACGCCATTGGCCGCGTAGGTTGCTTTGCCGCGGGATGCTGCTTCGGCAAGCCCACCTCGCACTTTTGGGGCGTCACGTTCACCAATCCGTTGGCGAATTCGATCTCAGACACGCCTCTTGGTATTCCTCTGCAACCAACACAGCTTTTCGAGTCTGCGGTGGAGCTGGCGAATTTTTTCATCCTTGCGTGGATGCTGAAGCGCAAAAAGTTCGATGGCCAGGTGTTCGCTGCTTATTTGATTTTGTACGGCATCGCCCGCTTCTTCCTCGAGTTCATCCGCAATGATCCCGGACGGGGCGAGTTCTTAGGAAACATCATGAGCGGCACTCAGTTCATCGCTCTGTGCCTGGTGCTGGCCGGAGGATTTATCTGGTGGCTGCGTTCGGCGCCCAAGCAAATGCCCGTTCCCGCGACGCGGTAGTCATTTTCAATTGTTAGTATTTTTTCGAATTTCTCACACGCCCGCCAACATCAGTTTCAAGCAGGCATACAGATCGGGCAGCGTTTCGTGGGTCCCCATCCAGCCCACGTAACCATCAGGACGGATAAGAAGATACTCTCCTTCTCCGCCGCCATAGGCTTCCGCTACGTGACCGAAGGCGTCAACGAACACCTGCCGCTGCTCGGATTGATTTATGTCTGCCCGCGAAGCGACCACATCCATGCTCTTGATCCTGCCGGGAAGATTCATGCTGGCCGCGGCATCCTCCGAGGCGAACAGTCGCAACAGAGTGAAATGCGGTCCGCGAAAAACATCGAATAAACGCACCGGAATTCCAGCTGCGCTCAGCCCGGGAGCGTCAGGAGCGCGGTCGCCTGAGGATATCTTGAGGCGCACATCTCCGGAGCGCCGGCTCAAAGACATTTCTTTATAAGAAATGCCCAATTGAAGGGTGACCGCGTCGCGCCGAAGCTTCTCTTCTCCTTCTCCAGAAATCTGCTTGTACAATTTCGAGCTGATACCAAGCACGTTCGCGGCCACCGGCAGGCGCTCTTCTTCATACGTGTCAAGCAGCGACTCGGGCGCGCCCTGCAAAACATTTTCCAGCTTCCAGCCAAGGTTATAAGCATCCTGAATGCCCGTATTCATGCCCTGCCCACCAGCCGGAGAATGGACATGCGCCGCATCACCGGCAAGAAATACGCGTCCTATTCGATACCGGGACACCATGCGAACATTCACCCGATAGAGCGATAACCATGGCGCCTCGGTCAGTTCGATATCCGTGCGGCCCGTGCGTTTGTTTACTATATTTTGAAAAAGTTCGAGAGAGGCTTCGGCCTCTTCGCTGGGCGGGACTTGCGCCTGCAACTGGTATAAATCCGTGGAAGGCAGCGGACAAAGCGCGAGCCAACCGTCGGGATGCTTCGGCCAGCCGTGCCAGGCCTCGCGATCAAGCCCGCGCAACCGTACATCGCCGACGTACATTCGCTCATCTTTCCAGGTCTCACCTTCAAAAGGGACTTCCAGAAACTTGCGCACAAAACTGCGTCCCCCATCCGCCGCAACAAGATATTTGCATTGGATAATCTCATTACCGTTCTCGTTAGCACCAACGCGCTTGAGGGTGGCTGTCACGCCATTATCATCTTGTTCCAGGGAAACCATCTCGGTTGAGAGTTCGACCTCTCCATCCAGCTTTCGCAGCAGACCGCGAAGCGTCTCCTCCACACGCCACTGCGGAATAATCATGGGACTTGCATAGGGAGTGCTGGGAGTAGGATTGCGACCCTCGTGCATGTCTTGCTCCCCAATCACCTGGGATCCGTCGTACCCGCGCATTGGGATGTGAAATTTGCCCAGGCGGAGTATCTCTTCAACAATGCCGAGGTCATCAAAGACCTCCAGGCTTCGCGGTTGCAGGCCCTTGCCTTTTGAACCGATGAAGAATTTCGGAGCTTTGTCAATAATCCTGAATGGAACTTTGCGGCGGGCAAGATCACATGCCAGCGTCAACCCTGTGGGGCCGGCTCCAACGATTAATACTTGAATGTCCTGGTTCTTCATGAAAAATCCATGTCGAGAGATTGGGCTCTATCAGTCTACAAATTCTGGACTGTGTGCTCAAGCGGGATGGAAAGAGCGGTTCAAGGTATTCTTAATCGTCAAAGTTTAAAGCTGAATGCTGTGGATGCTCTGCAATATGCCTGATTCCTTCCCCATCTCGCTGCGGGCCACTCCTGAAGATTCCGGCAAGCGCCTTGACCAATTTCTGGCCGCGCAACTGCCGGAGACCAGCCGCGCGCGAGTGCAGCAACTGATCGCGGAACAAAAAGTTCTGGTGAATGACGCGGCGGCCAAGGCTTCGCTGCGTTTGCGCGGCGACGAACAGATAGCAGTCTTAGGCGCGGTCGAACTTCCGCCGCTGCGCGCCATGGCGGAGGACATTCCGCTCGAAATCATTTACGAAGACAACGATCTGATTGTTGTCAACAAGCCGGCGGGGATGATGGTGCACGCGGGCGCCGGAGCCACCGAAGACGACCGCAACCGGGGAACGCTGGTCAACGCGCTGTTGCATCGCTTCGGAAAATTGTCGGCGGTGGGCGGAGAGTTGCGGCCCGGCATTGTGCATCGCCTCGACAAAGCCACCAGCGGCCTGATCATCGTTGCAAAAAATGACGAGGCGCACCGGCGATTGGGATCTCAATTTTCCAGCCGCGAAATCAAAAAGACGTACGTTGCGCTGGTGCACGGATGGTTGAAACAGGAAAAGGGCACCGTGAACAGCAGCATAAGCCGCGACCGCGTGCGGCGCGTGCGCATGACCACACGGTTGAAGGGCGGGCGCGACGCGATCACTCATTACAAAGTCGTGCGCCGGATTGACTCGTCCTTTGGCAAGTTCACTTTTCTGGAAGTGAAAATTGACACCGGGCGCACGCACCAGATCCGCGTGCATATGTCATCGCTTGGGCATGCGGTTGTGGGCGACACGTTATACGGAGCGGCGCGGGAGTTGCGGCCCCACAAAGCAGCGTCACGGCAGACGATTTCTCTGGCACGGAATTTTCTGCATGCGGCGGCGCTGGAGTTTTCTCATCCCCGCAGCGGACAAGCACTTTCGTTTTCCGCCCCCCTGCCAAACGAGTTGACTGAGTTTTTGGCCAGGGTGGAGAGTGCGTATAATGGAGGCAAGAATGAGGGCTCGTAGTATCAGTTTGGTTGTCGCTGGGCTGGCATGGTTCCTGTTGCCGGTCTGCGCGCAGACTTCTCCAGACAGCCTACCCGCCGCGCCCTCGGCCACGGTTGAGCAGGAACAGCAGCAGGCCCGCGCGAAGGCGCAAGCCGCCGCTGAAGCTGCCGCCGCACAGCATGCAAAAGACGAAGCGGAGCAGCGCGCGAAGGATGCCGCTGCAAAAGAATCTGCCGAAAAAGAGAAGGGGGCGAAAGACGCGAACAGCGCGGCTTCTCCGGCTTCCAGCAGCGACGCGCAAGCTCCCGGGAAACCCGGCGACGGCGTGGATGGTTCCCTGCTCGACGCCGGCGATGACGTGTCCGCCACGACCATCAGACGCAGGGTCAACGAAGTCAATTGGGTCTTTACCGTGATGGACAGGCATGGCCGTTATGTGAAGGACCTGAAAAGGGATGACTTCAACGTTCTCGATAACGACCAGCCCGTAAACCGGATTCGCAGTTTTCAACGAGAAACCGATCTTCCACTGCAAGTCGGCCTGCTGATTGACGCCAGCAACTCCATCCGCGAGCGTTTTAAGTTCGAGCAGGAATCGGCGATTGAATTTTTGAACGACACGATCCGGCGAAAATACGACAAGGCCTTTGTAATCGGCTTCGACGTCACGCCCGAGGTCACGCAGGATTTTACCGATAGCGCAGAGGCGCTTTCGCAGGGGATTCGCGTACTGCGCCCCGGCGGTGGAACTGCCCTTTTTGACGCTCTGTACTACGCCTGCCGCGACAAGCTGATGAAGGAGCCGCACTCCGGGCCGGTGCGCAAGGCGATCATCCTTTTGACCGACGGCGATGACAACCAGAGCCACGTTACCCGCGAAGAAGCGATTGAGATGGCGCAACGCGCGGAAGTGGTCGTGTACACCATCAGCACCAACCTCACGGACAAGGGCGGGGAGGGTGACAAAGTTTTGCAGCGCATTGCCGATGCCACCGGGGGGCGCTCCTACACGCCCTTCCAGTTGACCGATGTGGCGGACGCGTTCGGCAAAATCCAGGACGAGTTGCGCAGCCAATACTCGCTTTCTTTCCGACCGCCTGCATTGGTTCCCGACGGCAGTTTCCACGTGGTGCAAATTCTGGCCAAGAACCACAAAGGCCTGCGTATTCGCGGTCGTCACGGCTACTACGCTCCCAACGAGTAGCCCCGCGGACCAAGGCGGCAAGCCTTCTTCTGGACCGCCTGCGCCGAATTTCGCGTGCAGCTACAATTGTCTATCCAGCGTCTAAACTAGTAAGAATGAACCAGCTTCTGGCCATCCTGTTGCTTGCGTTGTGCATTCCTGTGATGGGCCAGACAGCGCCGTCAGCGACAGCCCCGGCGCCCACCCCAACGCCCCCGGCATCCTCATCTCCGGTTGCGCAGGAGAATGCGCTCAAGGCCAGGACCCTTCTCAATGAAGCGATTGCGGCGCTCGGCGGGCAGGCGTATCTGAATATTCAGGACATCAGCCAGCAGGGGCGCACCTACAGTTTTCACATGGGACAGCCCAACAGCGCGGGGCTTGAGTTCTGGCGGTTCTATAAATATCCCGATAAGGACCGTTACGAACTCACCAAGCAACGCGATGTAGTAGAGCTTTACAACGGCGATAGGGCCATCGAAATCACCTACAAAGGCGCGCAGAACCAGGATGCCAAGGACGCGGCCAGCTACCGGAAGCGAAGGCCGTACGCGCTGGATTGGGTGCTGCGGCACTGGCTCACCCAGCCGGGCATTGCGTTGTTCTATGAAGGGCAAACGGTCGCGGAGAGCAAGACCGTGGACCAGATCACGATCATGAACGCGCAGGATGATGCCATCACGCTTTACCTGGATGTGGACACCCATTTGCCCGTAAAGAAGAGTTTTACCTGGCGCGACCCGACCGACAAGCAGCGCAATGTTGAAGAAGAGGCGTACGACAATTACCGTCCGACGCAAGGGATCATGACGCCGTATACGGTCACGCGGTATTACAACGGCGATATGTCAAACCAGCGATTCCTCAGCGTGGTGCAATACAACCAGAATTTGAGCGACGCGCTGTTTGATCCATCGCAGACGAGCCTGCCGAAGAAAAAGTGAAGGGGAAGTCTTCTTTGCGCTACCGGCCTTTTGCCCACCAGAGCAGCGCGATAAACACAATTTGCATAGGCGCACGCAGCCACAATTGAGTTGCAGGCTTTCCGCCTAAGGTGAGTTTCTCGCGCGCGGCTTTGATATTGGCCGGAAACAGAATCAGCATGAGCAGAATTAAGCAAAGACTTGCTGGATAGCGAAATCGCGGGATGATCAGCCCCACCCCTCCCGCCAATTCCAGGACGCCGGTAAAGTACACCATGGGCATGGCGCGCGGAAAAATTGTTGGAACCATCCGTGCCAGCTCGTGCTTCGTCTTGTTGATGAAATGCGCGACGCCGGCAAATAGGAACATGGTTGCGAGGGCGTAAGCGGTAGCATGTTGCCAGGTGGCGAAGGCGTTCACGCCTAGGAACCCAATCCCCCGAAACAGCAGCAAAGAGCCGAACAAGACGATTAAAACAATCATAGTTAGCCGTTCGAGAACCGGTCAGTTTGAAACTAACCTACCCACAATCATGTCATCCCGACGTTGAGCTCGGCGAGAGGGACCTTGCCACGTCGTCCCCTTCCTGGGGGTGGGCGGGAATACGATTCCCGATGGCAGCATACACGGTTCTATCGGGCCTATGGCCCCTCGCAACAGCGGCTCCGGATGACCCGAGCTTCAGAATTGCAAAAGTGGACAATAGTGACTTTGCAACAGACCCACTACAAACGATTTCACATTGGCCCCTGATGCCCCTTTTCAGTCAATCCGGGGGCCCAAATTCCAGGCTTTTGCATGTTATAATTGAACCAGTTCTGATTACCATAATCCCAGCATATGCAAAGAGTTACAGGATTTCCGCGCGGCGATAAACGCGCCTGAAAATTCCCGCAAAATCGGTTGCAAATCGAGCTCAGATTTAGAGAATTTCTCTTATGGCAGATGACCAGAATCCCGAACTACCGCTGACTCCTCCGCCGGGTGGCGGAGACGGCTCCGGCATTCCCGGAGCGGCCAACATTCAACCCGTCAACATTGAAGAGGAGATGAAGCGGTCGTATCTCGACTATTCGATGTCGGTGATTATTGGCCGCGCGTTGCCCGACGTGCGCGACGGATTGAAGCCGGTGCACCGGCGCATTCTCTACACCATGCAGCAGATGGGGTTGCAGCCGAATCGCGCCACCCGCAAATGCGCCAGGATCGTGGGAGACGTGATGGGCAAGTACCATCCGCATGGAAATCTGGCGGTGTATGACGCGCTGGTGCGACTGGCGCAACCGTGGAGCATGCGCTATCCGCTGATTTTTGGGCAGGGAAATTTTGGGTCGGTGGATGGAGATCCTCCGGCGGCGGACCGCTACACCGAAGCCAAGCTTGCGCAAGTTTCCATGGGATTGCTGGAAGACCTGGAAAAAGAGACGGTTGATTTCCGCCCAAATTACGACGACAGCGAAGTGGAGCCCGACGTTCTGCCGGCGCGTATTCCCAACCTTCTGGTGAATGGCTCGGATGGAATCGCCGTGGGCATGGCGACGAAAATTCCACCGCACAATCTTACCGAAATCGTGGATGCGACCATCACGCTGGTAAATAATCCCGCTGCACAATTGCCGGAGATTTTGAAAGTTGTAAAAGGCCCCGATTTCCCGACGTACGGAATTATTCACGGTAAGGCGGGAATTCTGGACGCCTACAAGACGGGCCGCGGGCGCTTCATGATGCGCGCCAAGGCTGCCATTGAGACCTTCAACAAAGATCGCCAGGCGATCATCGTCACCGAAATTCCCTATCAGGTGAATAAGGCGCGGCTGATTGAGCGCATTGCGCAACTGGTCAACGACAAAATTATTGACGACATCTCCGACATTCGCGATGAGAGCGACCGCGACGGAATGCGCATTGTGATTGAACTCAAGCGCGGAGGCGAACCGCAACTGGTGCTGAACCAGTTGTACAAGCACACCTCCATGCAGGAGAGCTTCAGCATGATTCTTTTGGCTGTGGTCAACAACCAGCCGAAAGAAATGGGCCTGATTCAGGCGATCAAGCATTTTATTGATCACCGCGTGGACGTGGTGCGCCGCCGCACGGCTTTCCTGTTGCGAAAAGCAAAAGAGCGCGAGCACATTCTCGAAGGCTACAAGATCGCGCTCGACCACATTGACAACGTCATTGCCATTATTCGCGGCAGCGCCAATCGTGGCGAAGCCCGCGAAAATTTGGCCGCTTACTTTGCCGGAAAAAAGATTGATATCAATACCACCGGCCGCGCGCCCAAGCTTGATCCGGAAAAGCCGTTCAGCTCCATTCAGGCTGAGGCGATCCTGGAATTGCAACTGCATCGCCTTACCCGGCTTTCCATTGATGAAATCACGAAAGAATTGGGCGTGGTACGCGAAAACATCGCGGAATACGAATCCATTCTTGCGTCGGAAAAGAAGCTGCGCAACGTCATCATCAAGGAACTGGAAGAGGTCAAAAAGCAATACGGTGATGAACGCCGTACGCTGATTGAAGACGAAGCGGCGGAAATCAGCCTGGAAGATTTGATCGCCGATGAGCAGGTAGCCGTTACCGTAAGCCACTCTGGCTACATGAAGCGCACACCGATCTCCACTTACCGGCAGCAACGGCGCGGAGGCACAGGGCGCACGGGCATGAAGACGCGCGACGAAGATTTCGTCGAGCATCTGTTCATTGCCTCGACGCATGCCTACATTCTGGTCTTTACCAACCTGGGACGCGTGTACTGGCTCAAGGTGTATGAGGTGCCGGACGTAAGCGCCGCGGGCAAAGGCAAGCATGTAGGAAATTTGATCGGCTTACAGACGGGCGAGACGGTGCGCACCATGCTGGCCGTGCGCAACTTGGAAGAAGAAGGCAAATACATTTTCTTCGCCACTCGCAATGGCACGGTGAAGAAAACTGACTTGAAAGACTTCTGCAATGTGATGTCGCGCGGAATTATTGCGATTGGCATTGACCAGGGAGACGAGCTGGTGGGCGTCACGCTGACCGACAGCAACCAGATTGTGTTTCTGGCCTCGCATGATGGGCAGGCGATCCGCTTTGATGAATCAGACGTTCGCTCCATGGGGCGGCCTGCGTATGGTGTGCGCGGCATGAACCTCGACAAAGGCGATTACATTGTGGGTATGGCCACTACGCCGAAAGACGCGAAGAAGGCCGAGGCCGCGCTGGAAAAAGTAAAAGCCAAAGCTGGAGTGACCGAAGCCGGCGCTACTGAGATCGCGACCGACGAAACGATTCCCATCAAAGGGTCGCTGATTCTTTCCGTGACCGAAAATGGATATGGAAAACGAACGCCCGCCGATGAGTACCGCCTGCAAGGGCGGGGCGGTTCTGGCGTGATCAACGTAAAGACGACCGAGCGCAACGGCAAGGTCACGGGAATTGCGCAGGTGACCGAACAATCGGAGGTCATGCTGATCAGCCACTATGGCAAGATCATCCGCATGGATTCGAGCACCATTCGCGAGTCCGGGCGTGCGGCGCAGGGAGTGCGGCTGCTGAACCTGGAGCCGGGCGACCGCGTGGCGGCGGCTGTGGTGATTCCAAAAGACGAAGAGCCGGCGGGTGGATTGCTGCCGAATTAGCATTTTCGGGCGGCGGCGCGGAGTTTTCGGGCTGGGTAAAAAATTTTGTCAAGCCCTCCGGACGCCCGAAGTTTCGCTAACAGAATGAGAGTAAAGCGAATATATT
>Ga0134125_10006249_pt1 | contig 13502 bp, 20 predicted proteins | sample KB31751_FD_96464 | JGI IMG/M metagenome (GOLD analysis project Ga0134125, IMG submission 96464) | Terrestrial soil microbial communities with excess Nitrogen fertilizer from Kellogg Biological Station, Michigan, USA - KB3-175-1 | ecosystem: Environmental > Terrestrial > Soil > Unclassified ... | reverse complement strand
GCTGATTAAGGAAGCGGAAACCGTACTCATGGTTACAGTCGAATATCCCCAGCGCAATTCCCAAAATCCGGCTTGCCGCGGAACCCAATTCAGGCAGCGCAGCGCCCGATTGCGCGGCATATTGATAGGATTCGAGCGGCTGTCTACTCCGCCTGCATCTATTTGTTCGAACGGCCTAAGCGGTGCCATCAGGTCGAGCGGACTGCATCCTCGGCAAGAGAAAGCTGCGAGCGGTAATTCGGATCGAACCAGCGCTTCGATTCGAGGTCTTGAATGCCCTGCTCGTATTCCGCAGCGGCATCCATCGCCTTTTCATTCTTTGAGCCGTAAGCGAAGCGGAAAATCTTCGCCATTAGCCCTGAGACAACGGTGTTATGGCCCCAAGTGGGGATCAGCGGCACGGAGTCGTCCGTCGTATCCGAGGGAGGATTCGGCATGGCCCAGCCGATGATGTACGAATCATAGGCAGCGTCCGGCGGATCAACGAGCAATATGCTTGAGCTTCCAGGTTGTATTGTGTATCGCCCCGGCTGCTGCGTCTGTGTATCGTTCTGCATCTCAATCACGGTTTCGGGGTCGAATACCGCGACGAGTTCGGCGGTCTGTAAAGGATTGGGCGACGTGATGATCGTAAATTTCGTGATTTCTTCAATCGCTAGTTGCGCGAGAGATGGAAACAAAGCGGCGCTAGTCAGGTCGTAAGTCGGCGTGTTGATTGTCATGTTGAAATTGACCTGAACGCGCCGCCACCAAAACCTTTGCCGCTTACAGATGTCCTGCAGCACAAACCGATAGAGCGTCTGAAGGTCTAAAACCTTCTCGCCCTTACGCTCGGTGAGCTGATTGGCTAAGTTGATGATTTCTGTACGCGTCACTTGCAGCCTCTATGGTTCGTCTCAATCCTTCGTCCAGCGAAACCTTTGGCTCCCAATTCGGGAGAACGCTAACCAGTTTCGTATCGTCCTGCAGCTTGCGTTTCGGGCCTTCCGGGCGCGATGTATCGAAATAAATCTCACCCTGAAAGCCCATGATGTTTGCCAGCTTCGTTACCAGTTCGTGGACGGTGATTTCTTCGCCAGGCATGTTGAAGATCCCGGTATGCCTGGAAAGTGCAATTATCAGGCGCGCGCAGTCCTCTTCGTAGAGAAAAGAGCGCGTCTGTTCGCCGCTGCCCCACACCGTCAAATCCCGGCCCGTAAGCATTTTCTCAATCAGCGAAGGAATGACGTGCTTCACGGGATTCGACCAATCGTACGAAGGGCCATAGACATTCGATGGGCGCACAATCGTGCAAGCCACGCCCGAATAGCGGCACGCCAGTTCCCCGACACGCTTGCCCCAGCCGTAGCCGCGATTAGCCGCCTCGGGCTCAGCGTCAAAGCCTTCAAATTCAGGCGTGGGAATGGTTGCATTATCGGGATAGACGCAAGAGCTTGAGGCGTAGACGAAATGTTTGGGCCGCTGCGCGAGAAGGTTTAACGGGATGCGTGCTACGTCCGAGAAGTCGTGACTGCCAATCCCGCGAGTTGGCGCCGCGCAGTCGTAAATCACGTCCATGTTGCGTGCAACCGTTTCGCAGGTGAACGTATCGCGCAGGTCGTGGCGCGTGGCGCGAAGGTCTGCTGTAAAGGCTTGCCCGTCTAGCAGGCGGACGATGTTCGAGCCGATCATCCCGCCGCCACCGGCCACTAGGATACGCATACGCCCACCTTCTGGAAGATTTGGTCGAAGCGATTTTCCATCTCGTGCCCGTGCGGATACGAAACCACAGGACGTTCCAGCGCTTTGCGTATCATCTGCGCGCACTGATACGCACCTTCGTATTTGAAATATTGGAGATCGACGGGTTGCGGCGGAGCAACGAGAGCGCAGCCGCACGCCATGCTTTCCAGAACCTTTGCCACAAGCACATTGGAAACGCTCGGGAACGTGACGAACACCTTGATTCGGCGGTACGTCTCAGCCAGCAGGTGCATGGACTTGCGCACGTTCAGGCCGTCGAAGTCGAACACGGAAATCGAAGGAATAATTCCCTTCTCCGACTGAATCGCGCAGCGGAGTTGCAAGTCGGTACCGCCCAGATGCGGCTTTAGTTCTTCCACAAACCGCGCTCGCTTGGGATACATCAGGCCGATAAAGGCAACGGGAATATCGCGCTCGACAACCGGCGCCGGCTTGAAAATCTCCGTATCGACGCCCAGCGGCAGGAAATCTCCCTTGTATTTCTCCGCATCGTCGCGGTCGGGGAAGAAATGGAAATCGAACATGCCTTCATAATCCGAGTAGTTGAGCTTGTAGTCTTCGCGCACGAAGCTCTCGTGATACCAGGCCACTTTGGGCATGGTGAGTTCTTTCCAGTTCGGATAAAAAGCCTCTATCCATTTGCGCAGATGTTCCGGCCCGGACACGATCGCCAAATCGCAACTGGCGATTGGCTTGTTGATCTTGGCGGCGTCTCCCTTGCTGATCTTGCTTACCGGCGGCACGCCGATGCTCACCACGTCATGTCCCATGCGCTTCAGCACGTCGCAGAAGCCTTCCGCCTGCACCCATCCGGCAAAAGGCGAATCCGAATAAAACGCGGCAATTCTCATACGATTTCCGCCATCCCATAGCTGCCGGGGTGATATGTCACGCGGCGCTGGAATTTCTTGGCGAACTCTTCTACAGCCTTGCGTACCCCCGGAAAGTCCGGCGCATCGGTGTCATGCACGAAGATGGTATTGGCCCGCGGCCCGAAGTTCACCAAATCGGACAGCGCACCTCCGTACGTATGATCGCCATCGACAAACAGCACATTGACGAAGACGGGGATGTATTCGAGCGCGAACTTGGCGTCTTTCACGGTATCCATGCGCGTGAACGTCCATTGCGGATGCCCCTTGAATACCGGGCAATCGTTTACGTCAAAGCTCCACAGGTGACCGCCGCGCTGTTCGACTCCAGCCAGAAGCGCCGATGTGGACATTCCGGTGCGCACGCCGATCTCTACGCAATGCTGCGAGGCCGCTGCGAATAGCCGCGGGAGATGCTCTTGGATGTCCGACCACCGCTGCGCGTTATATTCGTAGGCCGGTTTAGCCGACAACCTGAAGCTCCGAGGAAAGCAACGGCTGTGCTTTGTAACGCCCTTCGCGCTTGGCTGTTTCGATGCAGTGCTCGCGGTATGGCAGGAAATCGCGGATAGAGAACGGATACTGTCCGATGTGGCCCGGCTGTACCGACGTGTCGGCGTAAATCTTCAGGCCGCAATAGCGCTGCGCCATGAAGCAGAAGGAAATATCCTCTCCCATTTCGATGTTGTGCCGCGGCGTGGGCAGGAATCGGAACCAGTAACAAATCTTGTCCTCATCGAAGGCTCGCACTCGCTCCGCTTTGATGTTTTCGAGTTTCTCGCCCGCCAACCCGTAAAACTCTTTCTCGTAGAGGCAGTCGAAGTAAGCCTGTGCGACCTGTTCCAATGCGTGCCGCGAAAGCAGAAGCAATCCCGTGCCGACTGCATCGACTTCCACGAGGCTGTCTTCCGGCCATTCCCATATCTGGCGCGTCTCGCCGCTGTCTTTGTCGTAGAAGCGAATATTGGGGATTGGCGGATCGGTGCGTTTAGTGCAAAGTCCGCCCACGATGTCCTTGCCGTGGCTGAGCAGTTTTTCAAGCGAATCGGGAGTAACCACCATGTCGTCATCGATGAAAAGCACATGCGTCCAGGGCTTGCCGGATTTTAGCTGTTCGCTCAGCAGCCAATTCCGCGACCAATGAACCACCGAAGCGCACACAGGCGCGCCGGCATAGACAATCGCTTCGCCCTTTTCGCGTGTATAGCGCACCATCGCAGAGAGAGAATCGGTCATCTGCGGTTCGGGAGCCCGATAGGTCGGGCACAGAATCGCCACGGTCGGTTTTTCGGCTTGCTCGGCATCCTTGGCAATCTCAACGTCAATTCCGCCGATGCGCTTCAGTGCTGCGCGCCCATCTGCGCTTAGCAGGAGATTGCGCACGCTCTTGTCCCACTGTGCCTGATTCAATTCAACGTCCCTCCCGATTCCTCAAGCGCCTGGGCATAGTCGGCAGCTTTCCTGACCGCCATAAGCAACTCGTCCGGGTCCATTGGGCGCGTGCGGCGTTCGGAGCGCTTCTTTGCTTCCGCACGCAGTCGGGCGTCCTTCTCGTCCTCGGTTTCTGAGCTGAGCCGCTGTTCTTGCTCGGCGCGATACTCCGGCTTGCGAAGATAGAACACGCCGTCTGAGTCGTACCGCTTTTCGTACTGATTCGGATTTGCCTCAAAGCCCATCCAAATCTTCTTGTCCGATGGGGCGGTGAACTTCTCAAACGAACCGGGAGCGCAGGAAGGGCACTCGTCGGGTAGCTGTGCTCCTTTTTCATTCCAGCGCGAGCGTACGCGAGTGCCTTCCGCTCCACAATTCGAGCAAATCGCCATTAGGCCGCCGCCCCTACTTTCTGCTTGGTCTGCGCAAGCAGTTCGTTGCGGTCATTCTCCAGCCGCTGGCGCTCCGCCTTGAGTTGCATCTTTTCCATTTCGAGCTTCTGGCCGTCCGAAAGCCATGCCGCGGCCCATTGTTCTTCGGTGACGTTGTAGCCGGGCTTTTTGTCGAGCCAGTACTGCTGCTCGGGATCGGAGGTGGCAAAGCGCCCGCGAATGAACGTAACCGAACCTTCGCCAACCCAGCGCACATCCGCGCCTTCGCCCATCTTGCGCGCAGGCGGGATATTGCAGACTACCGTCTGTCCGTCGCGCCGTGAGTCCATGCCGCCATTGGCAGGATGGCCCGGATCGCTCGGTGCGTCAGCGGACCTGTAAGTCTTTTCTTCGACAACGTGATTAGAAATTTCGTCGGCGCACTTCCATTCGCCTATGCCGAATTTCTTGCCGCATGCGGTGCATTTCCACTGTTGAGCCATAAAGTCCTTTCAAAAAGAGGGGGCCGGAGCCCCCTCCCTGTTACTGGGTACAAAAATGGTCTTATTTATTGTTACCTGTCAGCCATCGGCGCGCCTGTAGTAATTCTTATCAGGCATACGCAGACAGATCGAACATCCACGCATGCTTCTTTTCGTGACGAATCTCCCAGCCGACTTGGGAGCGGTATTCGTCGGTTCGGGTTGTCGAGCCATCCGGCAAGACGTTCTCATAGAGCTTGGTGTCTCCGATGAGATTGTCGCCGCCGCCCTGCAAATAGCGCATGGCGACCGAGGGAAGGTCGATGGAATAGGCGTGTGTGGCAAACGAATTGCCGCCGGGGAAGCCGATATCGGACGTGCCCAAGCGGTAGTCGTTCGCCAGCATGAACTCGCCCAGCGCCATTTCGAAGCGGGCGATTTTGACGCCAAACACCGTGTCTCCCACTCGCGTCAGCAGCTTGTTCTGCGAGTAGAAGTTGAGGGCAGAAATCACTTTGGGTGCGCAGAGAAGCAGCTTCTGCTTTTCGCCGTACCGGAAGCATGTCTCTGAGAACGTGTTCCATGTGGTGATCGTGGCTGTGGTGGAGGCGTCGGTTTTGTTGGTGGCGATGCGAGAGAGCCAGCCCATTGTCGTCCACCGCGAGGATGGAGAATTGAGCGACTCGGACGCGCGCGACCACAGGCCCGCTGCTTCGATTTCCGAGCGATGCCGGATAAGCGACTTCACAAGCTGATACTTGCGCTCACCCTGCGGCGCCCCGTACTGCTTTGTCGAAGCGGCTGTGTGCGTGACCTTTACCGGCGTCTTGAAGATTTGGGCATAGCTGATCTGCACGGTTTTCGCCGTGTAGCGCTGTTGCCCGATGTTGTCGTCTTCCTTGAACGCCGAAGCGAGAATGCGCAGAGACCCGGTTGCGGAGATCGTGTCCGCGCCCGAGGAGCCCACGCCTCGCGTAATGGTTAGGGTGTTGGTCGAGATCGCTGTGACGAGGAAGACTTCGGGAGCGGCCGAAGATGATTGCGCCTTCGGAACCGCCACGATGTCGCCCACTCCGAACAGCGTGCCGTCCGCAACCAGGATGTTCGTTGCCGCCGATGAATAATCGACCGTCTGCGAGGACTGCCCCCACAGACTGACTTCGTTATCCTCGACCCACTCAAAACGCGGGCCGATGGTCGGCTGCTTTCTCTTGGCCTTGTTCGTCAGCACAAACAGAGGCGCCGCATCGGGTTCAAGCAAAACCATCTGCTCGGACACGTCGCGGACGTTGGTTGTGTCAGTGACGAACTGGTTGAAGCTGCGTGCTACTTGCAGTGCCACTGTCTAGCTCCTTTTCCTCAGAGCCGGCCATGTTCCTTGTTCCAGAGCGCCATCGTTTCATCGTCAAAGATGTCGGTATTGCTCTGGAACTTACTGGAACCGGTTTGGCCCGAGGATGCTTTGGATTGCCCGGAGCCGAGATTGCCGTTACTGCGGCGCACCGCCGCCCGGCGAGCGTTGTTAGCGCCCGCTGCGGCCGCACGCTGCAAAGCCTGCGGATCGACATTGGGATTCGAGGCGATTTGCGCCAGCATGGAGTATTTCCGCGCCGCGTTCTCTTGCGGGGAAAGCGGCTTGCCCTTGGCGTCTGTGAACTGCATTTCATCGAAGCCCGGAATCTTTGCGGCTGCGGCTCTCAGAGTCGAACTGAACTCTTTTGTTCCGTATGCCGGAAGACTCGCATAGGCCGGATTGGAATTACGCACGTTGTCCCATGCCATCGCATGAGACGACCGCTCGTACATATCTCCGAATCCGGGGAAGACTTGCCCGATTTGCTGAGACAGACGCGCTCCCAGCAAATCGTCCATGAAGGTATTCATCAGGTTCAGCATGTACTTCGAGGCTGTCTGCGTGAACTGGATGGCCTGCTGCGGCGGAATCTTGGCGATTTCCGCATCGGGCACGCCGAACGATTTCAGGAAGTCGGCATGAAACTGCTTCGCCACTTCCGGGTCCGTTCGTTCCTGAACCGCGCGTTCAAGCTGTTGGAAGTACTGCGCACGATCGAGTTGTTGAGGTTGCGGCTGAAGGGTTGGTTCCTCCGCCTGTTCCTCGGGCTCGACCGCCTGCTGTTCCTGCTCGCGTTGCTGCTGAATCAGAATGTCGGAATTGATCTTGTCATGGACGAGTTGGCGGATCAGTGGGTCTGAAAGCCTGTTCGCGTCCAGTCCATAACGCTGCGCGTAGCGCTGGAGAACTTCGTCGGGAAACACCTTCTCCTGCTCGCTCGGGAGCCAGTCGTCGGTCTGTTCCTCGGCTTGTTCTTGTGGCGCTTGCTCAGCTTCGGGCTCTTGAGTTTCCTGCTGCTCGGCTGCGGGCTCTCGCTCAGCAGGCTGCTCTTGAACCTCTTCGCCCAGCAAAGACTCGGCAATTTCGTCTTGAATGGGCGCTTCGGTTATATCTGCCATCTACTTCTCCTTTGCCGGTGGGTCCGGCTGCGCACGGGTTGGTCCCGCGAGAAATTTTTTAGTGGATCTCAAATGCCGCAGAATCGGCGGAAGCGGGTTCTCCTTGAGGCTGCAAAGCATGGACGGCCTCCGGTGCAACCGGTGCTGGTGCGGGCGTAATCGTCGCAAGTAATGCGCGAACCTTCGCCAATTCCGCATCCGTAAGCTGGCGCTGCGGCTGCACAGGAGCCACGTTAATCGGCAGCGGAGCAAGCGCTTCATGCGGAGCGTCGATGCCAATCACTTCCACATTGCGCGCGATTTCAGTCGCCTGCGCTGAACCGTCGCGCACGCCGATAAAATCCGAAGCGTCATTCCCGTCTTCGGCGCAGACAAATGCCGACTTCGGAACTCCGCCCGCCACAAAATAGTTCACTCTGTAAACGCTTCGCATTGACTCCTCCTATTGAGTCGATTCCCTTACGTTCTTTTCCGCAAATCTGAGTAGATCGCCCATGATTTCGTCATAGACTTCGGCCTTGCCTGCCAGCCTCGCCTCGGCCATCGTGTCGCGATTGCTCCTGCGCACGGCTGTCAGCAGATGCTCAAGCACGCCCCGTTTCTGCTCGCCGAAAAATCCTTCAAGCGCCGGACGGAATAGCGGATCTTCCAGCGCGTCAAAGAGCGTACTAGCTTCTGCCAGGCGCAGCATTGCCCACTCCCTTTGTCATGTTCGTATCCGGTTCGTCGCCGGTGGACATCAAATTATTGGCATGGTCCGACGCTTCCGACATCTTGGCAATGCCCTTAAGCGTGTCGTTTATTTGAAGCTCCTGCATTGTCTGCGGGCCGATTTGCGCGCCGCCAGCCTGCAGGATTTGCGCCTGCGCTTCGGCGGGCAGTTCGGGCCACTTGACTGCCACGGTTACGCTTACCTTCGGCGGCGCCGGAGTCGGAGGCGTGGGCGGAGGAACGGCCTTATCGGGATCAATCCCGCGAATGGTCGAAGCGTAGAATTTGGCCGAATAATACGGGTCAACCACATGCGGCATCTGCGCGGCCATCTGCACAAGCTGCAGGGCCGCCGTACGCCGAATATCATCATCCACGGATAGCATCGACATCGCTGCGGGTTCAACCTGTATCTCCTGCTGCAATTCCATGAAGTCAAGATTCACCCGGGCGGCTTTGCCCCAGCGCTGGCTTAAGCCCTCCGTCTTGGAGACCGCCGCGGCCATATTCGCGTACTTCGGATCGATAGCGATGGGATTGTAGTTTCCATCATCGTCCGTCTCAGGCTCGGTCTGCTGCAGCATGGCGAGCTTCTTTTCGCCCGATTCCTTTAGATACCAGGCGAGAGAATCAATCTTGAACTGAGTCAGTGCGTCCGCCGACTTCGCCGCGAGTACGGCTGTCGTTGCTGTCTTGCCCGCCTGCGGATTCACATCGCTGCCCGCCTCGACGTTATTCAGGCTTGGTTCAGCCAGTCCCATCATGCGCAGGTTTTGCGCTTCCTCTTCGCTCGCCGCGGCAATGGCTGGAGCCGTGTCCATCGCGTCCATCATCGGCTGAAGGTCATCCGGATTGCGCATTTGAATGATTCGGAACAGCGCGCGGTCGATTTGCTCATCCGGAACATCCATGCCTACTTTTCCCTTCATGAGCGGGCGCAGGATATTAGCTACAAGGTCGCGGCGCGAACCCACAATGCTGTTGTGCAAAAGCCACAGATGGCGAAGTAGCAGCGGCGTCGAATCTCCATAGGCCGAAAGCAGGTCAAACAGTGGCACAAATTCGGTGTAGCAATACTTGCCATAGAGGGTCCACGGATACGGCATCTTGCCCAGGTAAACCTTTTCGTTGCCGATCCACTCAATCCAGAACTGGCCGTCTTTGTCTTTGGTGTGGCACTCAAGGATGTCGTAACGCTTACCGCGAAGTAGCTTGGTCGGCCAGAGCGGCAGTGTCTGGCCTAGCGCGTTCACGCGTAGTCGCGAGCGCAAGTCAAACGGTTGCTGCTGGTAAATCGGCTGCCACGAAGGCATGTCGGCCAATTCCTGAATGGCCTTTTTGTCGAAGATGGGCAGTTCCTTATTGCTGTCTGGGTCGATGTAGGTCTTTTCGCCCATCTTCTTCAGCCAGACATCCGATTCCCAGTAGTTTTCGATTGCCCAGCCGGAGTTATTGAGCGACGCGGCGCCGGGCTCCATGAAGAAATCGCCGATAAATACGTTCTTGGAAACCGGGCCTTCAAACTGGGTGACACGATTGGGGACCTGCGCCGTATTGCCGAATTGTTGAATGCCCTGCGCTACTTCGTCATCGGAAAGCTCTTGCCCTCCCAGCTTGGTAGCAGCCGATATTTCATCGTCCGGCTTGCGTTGCAGACGCATCATGCCCGCGCGGTCGATGGAATAGCCTTTTTCCTGCTTGCCGAATCCGCGGTAGAACATGCGGTCTACTTCCACCGTGTCCCAGTAGAGCTTGCTTACACCCCAGCCGAAGGTTTCCGCCGATTGCACGAGCTTGCGGTGCTCCATCGCTTCGCCCGAACGGTCAAATTGCTGGTAACTCCATGCCGTCAGCCGGTCGGCTAGAGCGTAATCGCCATCCTCTTCGCAGGTGTAATTAATCTGCGGCGGATTGGCTGTCAGACGGGCTGTGTTGCGGCGCACAATCAGGCTTAATTCCGGCATGGCAACATTCGTGCGCGTTTTGTCTTCGACCTGAAGGCCGGTCTTGTCCGTCACCATGATTGGCTTGGTGCGGCACTTTGACGCTCTATAAACGTCCTCCCAGGCGTCCCAGTAGTTGATCTGCATGTATCGGCGAGACTCGTTGCGCCTATCAATCACGTCCGCAACAAGGCTGTCGGTATCGGCAGAGGACTTTACGGCTGGCGCCGCTTGAGAAGTGCCTGGAATGCCGCCGGCAGAACTAATAGTTCACTCCTGCGTGGATTGGTTTCCATGTGCTCTGCATCTTGACGGGCGCGACGTATTCCAATCCCGCCATGCACAGATACTTCAAATCGTCGGTAAGGTGATTGCGTTTAGCTTGCGGCTTGCCGATGGGATCTGAGCGTTCCGCCATCGTGGGCGTCAACTGCTGGAAGCGATTGGTTTTCAGTTCGTGCACGAGCTCAGGGCAGGTATCCTGAAAGATGTGCAGGCGTGACTTTGGCTTGAATGATCCGTCCGGCTGCTCGACATCGCGCGGTTTGAGCCATTCGTTAACGGCCTCAGGCCCAGCCGTATTGTCCTTGATGCAGTCTTCAAACCGCCATCCCGTCAAATCCTCATAGCGCTTCTGGAAGTTATATTCCGGATTCTCGTCAAAGAAGCCCTGCCCCATCGCGCGCGCCGCATAATCAATTACGCGCTTATAAATCAATTCGTCTTTGCCGGAATTCTGCGGGTTTTCTTTCGATTCCAGCCAGTTCACGGTCTCCACGTAATGCTTGATCCCGAACCGGTTGTCATCTTCGGGCGCGCTGCCTCTCAGGCCATAGATTTTGCTCGGCCAGAGTTCGCGGTACGCCCAGGCATCGCCCCACGGATCGACCGCAATCCACAGATGCGCATGCGGCACGACGGGATGAGGGTCGAGCGCGTAGTACCGTGTCCAGTTGGCAGGGATTGGGAAGCTATTCTCAAGCGTGGCCTCTTCGTGCAACTGGTAAACGAGCGTGCCCAGCTTCGCCGAGAAGTTTATTTCGAACTCCTGCTCATAATCGGCGGGATTGGTCATGGCAGACCGCTGCTTAGCTGCCCATTCCGGAGTCTTTTCCTCGTCGGCAGAGTAGTGCAAACGGAAGATGGTAATGCCGTGCGGATTCGTCCAAGTCTGGATGCCGCGATGCGGAAAAACCACTTCAGGCAATCGCGCCGTCTCCGTGGCCCACTTCGTTCACGCTGTCGATTACCAGAGTTCCCGCCTTGAGTTTGCTGTTATTGCTCAGCACGGTGCGGATCGAGTTGTAATCGCTGGCGGTTGCCTGCACGTAATCGGAATACTCAACGCCAGACTTCTTGCCGCCGACTTCGAAGTGATAGATGACCTTGTACGTATTCAGCACTGTCGCCATGTCACTCTCCGTAGAAGCTGGCGTGGCGCCCGCGCTTGCGCGCAGACCTTACGCCAATATTGGAATGCTGCAGGCCCGAGGCAATCTTCGGCTCTTTGGTCGAGACTCCGCCGGGCGCAGCGGTTCCGGGCATGGACTGCGCCAGCGAACTTGAGTCCTTAAACGGCATGGGGGCCTGAGCGATAAACGTCTCCTCGTTGGCTGAGGTGTCTTTGGCGTTCGGCACGAATGGGCGCTTATTGCTCTGCTTCATGGGCGAGCCGGTTATTGGACGCCCTTTGGCTTTAATCATAGGTTGATCTCCTTCACTTCGCCTGCTTTACCGCCAAACATGGGAACCTTTGAGGCGTCTCCGCCCTTTTGAACGTGCTGCAAGGCTAGGGAGTGCTGCGAATGGCCGACAACGACATCGCCATGCTTGATTTTCTTGTGGAATCGCTGATAACGCTTCAAGACTTCGGCCTTTGCTTCTCCGCCTGGAATTGCGCGACTCGGACGTCTGCTAAAGAAATCGAGAACAGGCCGCACCGAATTAGTTTTCGCTCCCGATAGCGACCCCAAGCGCCACGGCTCAAGGTCTCCATCAACCTGAACCTTAGCGCCCGTGACCTTGCCGATTTTGTTAGCCAGAGCCACAGCGCGTTTACGCGGTGAAGTATGGATGCGAGAAACAGACTTCCCTTTGAAAGATTTGGCGATGCGGTCTGCATGCCTTTCCCCTCCATCGGACAGCGGCGGGTCAAGATGCCCATGCACGCGGCCTTCTTTGTCGAACTGTGTCTCGGTATGAGTTACAAGCCACGCTTTACCGGCCAAAGAACGCGTCTCTCTTGTCTAGGTGATATTCGCAGTCTTCGCAGCGGAACCGGTCAACCGCCGGCGATTTCGGCTCAAACAGGTTGCAGCAGCCAAGCAGCAGGCTAATCCCGCCAGCCACAGCCAGCTTGCGGCAATCGCCATCCTTTCGCGCTCCGCGGAGTTCCATATAGCCGCCTTGTTTGGCGCTGAGGCGATCATCGCTCGCCATAGAACGCTTTGGATTTCTTGAGCGCTGCGCTTCCTTTGCGCTTGTGGCCCATCGCCGGATTTGCGTGCAATTCACCCTTCATTTTCGTCTGCTGGGCGCCCGAAAGTGGCGATCCGCTGGAAAGCAGATATTTGACCTGCTGCCGAGTCCAGGGCATCACTCACCGTAAAATGCTGACTTCTTTTGGTTCTTGGGCAGCGGTTTGAAGCGCCGCTTCGCCATCCGCGCGAAATTGGCTTCCTCGCCTAGCTTGCCGCCCGCGTGCGCTTTCTCATTGGCATATTCCTGAACGCCTTCGCCCTTGGCGTGCGCCTTAGCTGTGAACTTGCCCTTATTCGCCGGATTTATGTGCATAATGCGGCCTCACTGGTTGTGGTTTTGGCTTGCTGCGAAGCATCTGGAAACGGACATAGGCGGCTACTCTAATCGGAACCAATTCCCCGCCTTGTCCTTTGCGAAGAAGCGTGAGCTTCTGCCCGAACCCGTCTCCAATGGGAACAACTCCACGACCTCCATCGGCGAGCTGTAATCCCCATTCGCGGGGAATTTCGGCGACTCCGCAGGTGGCGACGAATGCAGCGAACGGCGCGGCGGAACTAATTCCCTCGCTCCCATCGCCGTAATAGCCGAACACGCACTCGCCAACATCGACCGTCGGGTCAATCCACGGTTCAAGCTCAATGGTGTGTACCTCTGCGCCAGTCTCCGCGAATCGCTTGGTCTGATAGCCTGAGCCTGTGCCTATCTCCAGCAGCTTTTCGCCTGGTTTCAGATCGAGCAATTCCAGCATTAAGTCGGTTACTTCCTTGGAAGGGATGGCACGCTTGCCCTCGAATGCGGCAGGATAGCCTAAAGGCTGCACTGTTCTCCGAACCAGCCAGGCCCTGCAGAGCTAATCGCAATGATCTGCTTGGCTACAGGCTGTGCCGCGTTATAGCACTGCTCCGCCTCGGGCAAGAAAGCCGCTTCGTCCATGATGTAAATCGTTGGGTGATACAGCCTGATCTTATTCACGCCCTTCGGAATCCCATGCACGCG
>Ga0134125_10006248_pt1 | contig 13502 bp, 16 predicted proteins | sample KB31751_FD_96464 | JGI IMG/M metagenome (GOLD analysis project Ga0134125, IMG submission 96464) | Terrestrial soil microbial communities with excess Nitrogen fertilizer from Kellogg Biological Station, Michigan, USA - KB3-175-1 | ecosystem: Environmental > Terrestrial > Soil > Unclassified ... | reverse complement strand
TATTGAAGTATTAAAATTTGCTGATGATAACTTGGAATAGTTAAAAAGAGAAAATAAGAATTGGCCTTATTTCTTGTTCTACTGTTTTTCTACCTGCTACCTTCTATTTACTACTTTCTACTTGGACAAAATAACAAACTCCAAATATTCCATCTTTCTAAAATAATATTCTTCTTCAAAACCGGCGCTCAGAAATATTTCCTTATGCAAAGGATTGATATATATAATGTAAATTTTTTTTTCATTTTTTCTCCATGAAGCCAGAATATTTTTTACAACCTGCAGCATGACTACTTCATCAAAAGGATTGAAGAAAAAGAAAACATTGTCCTCATTTTTTATGGAATAATTTACCGCATCATCACAAATAATTTGGAAATCTGTTGAAGGAAAAAGCGACTTTATTCTTTCAATATTTATTTCTGCTTCATTGCATAATGATTGCGAAAAATCAATGCCGGTTATTTTTTTAAAACTATAATAGGCAGCCACAACCATAATTCTCCCTTTACCCGAACCGTAGTCAACCAGATGCAAATTCGCCTCTTGATTTTTAAGGAAATCAAACGCATGTTCGATCAGAAAATAATTTGTTGCCTGGTAAATGGAAGCGTGTTTCAGATTCGCGCTTTTTATTTTTTCATGTTGGAGCCTATCAACTTTTACGGTATGAAGCTGGTATTTTTTTTCACCTTTTATTTCATGATATACGGTGAAAGCAGCAAGTTTAATGTTCCAGTTTCTGGCAATAAAATAAAAATATTTCAGGTAATAAAGCGATTTCATTCAAGAAATAAATTATGCAGTATTGCATTCTGAAAGCCGGATGTCTATCACCTTTAATTGGATATTCTTTTCACCGTTCCATTCATTTTCATCGAGCGTATATACCATGTCTATTGGCTGATTCATCTGCATCAAAGGAAACTTTTCAGCAAGATTAAAACCTATTCCGGTCATGGTCACATTTTCATTTTTTACAACAAACCTCACATGTTGTTCTTTCACAACCCTGGACCAGGAAGTACTTGTAACATTTCTTGTAATGAAAACGGGTCGCATATTTTCCGGGCCATAAGGTTCCATTTGCTCAACGATTTTGTAAAAGATCTCATTGATATGTTTGAAAGTAATTTCTGCGTTAATAATTAATTCCGGAACTAATAAATACGGATCAATACTTAAAGAAACCACTTCTTCAAATTTTTTACTAAATGCATCAACATTCTCAGGATGCATCGACATTCCTGCTGCTGCAAAATGCCCACCGTAACCAATGAGGTGTTCGCGACACGCATGAATGGCTTCGTATAAATTAAATCCGGGAACACTACGTGCACTTCCTGCTGCTATTTTTTCTCCCAATGTGAGAACAACGGTTGGGCGATAATAAGTTTCTATCAATCTGCTGGCCACAATTCCAACAACACCTTTGTGCCAGTGCGATTGAAACACAACCGTTGTTTTTCTCGATGCCATTTCCGGATTATTTGCAATCATAGACAATGCTTCTTCAGTGATGCTCGAATCGGCATCTTTTCTATCAGTATTATCGCTGTGCAGCATCTCTGCAAACGCCATTGCTTTTTCGCAATCATCTTCAATAAACATACGCACTGCTTTTGTAGCATCATCCATTCTGCCTGCTGCATTTACACGTGGGGCGATAATAAAAACAACATTATTTATCGAAAAATGATTTTCTATTTTACTGAGTTTGATAAGTGCTTTGATACCTGCGCATGGAGATGAATTTAATCTTTGCAATCCATAAAAAGCAAGGATTCTATTTTCACCGGTTATCGGCACAATATCAGCGCCAATCGCAGTTACCACCAAATCAAGATAACATAAATATTCATTTTCGTGTAGGCCTAACCGATGTGAAAGCGCCATCACCAATTTGAAACCTACGCCACATCCGCAAAGTTCTTTATAAGGATAATTACAATCTTTTTGTTTGGGATTTAAGATGGCAGTTGCGGGTGGCAATTCATCATCAGGAAGATGGTGATCGCATACAATAAAATCCAAACCCAGCGTACGTGCATAACCAATCAATTCCACCGATTTTATTCCGCAGTCAAGAGAAATAATTAAATCGAAATCATTTTCTTTTGCAAAATCAATTCCCCGCTTGCTTACACCGTAGCCTTCACGATAACGGTGAGGAATATAAAAATCAATATTTTCTTCTTTGTAAATCTTTTTTAAAAACCGATACATCGTAGCAACCGAAGTGGTTCCATCCACATCATAATCGCCAAACACCAGAATTTTTTGATTATTATTGATGGCAAATAAAATTCTGTGAACTGCTTTTTCCATATCCTTCATCAAAAACGGATCATGAAGTTGGGAAAGCTGCGGCCTGAAATAATCTTTTGCTTTTTGATAAGTATCAATTCCGCGTTGAACAAGAATATGGCAAAGCGGCAAACTTATGGACAAAGACTTCTGTAAGGCCTGCGCTTTTGCTTTATCCGTTTCCAGTATTTTCCATCTTTTTTCCATAATTGTTAATTAGCTGATGTGCTAATTGGCTAAGGTGCTAATTGTAAGCTGTGAACCATCTATATAAAAAGGAAATTTACAGTAAACGAACAAATAACGTGATTTTAGATTTGCACAATTTTAATTAGCTGATGTGCTTATTCTGAATTAGCTAATTAAGCATGATCAATACTTACGATCTGTCGTATATCTTACCAATTCCTCAAGTCCCTTTCTGATATCACTTTCAGGAAATTCAAATAAAATTTTCAAAGCTTCATCACGATATTCGATCATTTTCTGATTTGCATAACTGATACCGCCTGCTTCTACCACTTTTTGTATGACATATTTTATTTTCTCAGCACTTTTATTTTCATTTTTTATTATAAAAATGATTTTCCTTTTTTCAGCAGCACTGATGTTATTCAGTGTATATATTAGAGGTAAGGTCAGTTTTTTTTCTTTTAGATCATTTCCCGTCGGTTTGCCGACATCATCTGTACCATAGTCAAATAAATCGTCTTTTATTTGAAAAGCAATTCCTGTTTTTTCACCAAAAAGTTTCATCTTTTCAGTTATTTCTTCATTATTGCTGGTACTCCACGCCCCTACTGCACATGCAGATGAAAGTAACGACGCCGTTTTACTGCGGATTATTTCAAAATAAATATCTTCTTTTAAATTCAGTTTCCTCGCTTTTTCAATTTGCAGCAATTCTCCTTCACTCATTTGTTTTACCGCATCTGACAGAATATCCAGGTGTTTAAAATCTCCCGCACCGGTAGAAAGTAACAATCCCTTGGAAAGCAAATAATCGCCAACCAAAACAGCGATTTTATTTTTCCATAATGCATTAATGGACAAAAAACCGCGTCTTTCGAGCGATTCATCAACTACATCATCGTGAACGAGGGTGGCTGTATGCAACAATTCGACTAGAGCCGCAGCCCTGTATGTAGATTCATTAACCGTGCCGTGAAGTTTTGCACTTAAAAAAACAAACATCGGCCGGAGTTGTTTGCCTTTCCTTTTGATAATATACTTCATTATCCGGTCGAGCAACGGCGTCTGGCTCTTTACAGACTGAGCAAATTTTTCTTCAAACGTCGCTAATTCGCTTGCAATAAGATTCTTTGAAAATTCCATTATTTTTCAGGAAAAAGGCAATATAAGACAGAAACGGAAAAATAAATGATTATTCCGGAAAAAGGCAAAAGAGTTAACGAGCGATTTCGCTTAATCCTATCTGAATATTGGCGGGAAAAAATTGGAAATTGCTTAAAAATTAACAAAGCACATTTCAAAAAATATGAAATATATAAAGGTCTCAATATTGTACTATTCAACAAAAAAAAATTTGATTAATGACTTTCCTTTGATACTTTTGCAACCAAATAAAATGTTATTTAAGAAATCATTAATCAAAATGTTATGAGAAACAAAAAGTTTACATCATTACTAATTGGCATTTTCTCTCTTATGTCCATTGGTGCTTTTGCACAGGATACAGGTGTTTATAATATTTATGACTCAAGTGTTGTTCCTGCGAAAGGAAGAGCACAACAAAATGAGTTCATGAACAATACTTATGACTTTCCTGCAAAGCCGAGAAACCAAACGGAAATTGGAATTTCCGGAGGTTTGTTTTCAATCAGCAGCGATGTATCTTCAAAATTGCCAACATTTGGTGGCGCCATTCATATCCGCAAAGCGCTCGGATACCTTTTCTCTTTAAGATTACAGTATTTGTATGGGCAGGCTAAAGGACTTAACTGGAAACCGTCCTATGGTTATTCAAATAATCCCGTTTGGACCAATGCCGGTTATTCTGCAGCGAATCATGACCAGGTTTTTTACAATTATAAAACAACTGTAAACGATTTGTCTTTACAAGGTATTTTCACTTTAAACAATGTTCGTTTTCACAAACAGAAGAGCGGTATGGTTTTATACGGTGGTTTGGGTATCGGTGCTACTGTTTATAATGCGCAGGTTCAGGTACCGCAGGGACCGGATGGTTTTAGCTCAATTCAGGCAACGATCGATCAATATCACGACAGGAAGAAGACCCGTGACGCATTAAAATCTTTATTAAAAGATGTACCATACACACAAGCTCAAAATGAATTAAACACCAAACCTAAGTTAGGAGATCATCCTTTACGTCCTTCCGGAACCGTATTAGCAGGAATTGCTTTTAAATTAAGCAATCGCATCAATCTTGCTATTGAAGACAGGTTTACTTTTGTAAAAGATGATTTGTTAGACGGACAGGAATGGCAGGAACATCCATTTTTAGATCCTGCTCAGACACGTGATTTTGACAGCTATAATTATTTTTCTGTTGGTTTAAACTTTAATGTTGGCTCGAAAGCCGTTGAACCTCTTTGGTGGGTTAATCCGCTGGATTATGCTTACAGCGAGATCAACAATCCTAAACACATGAAATTGCCTACTCCTGTGTTGCCGGATGCTGATGGTGATGGCGTAACAGATCAATTCGATAAAGAACCGAATACTCCGGCCGGATGTCCTGTTGATTCACATGGTGTTTCAAGAGATACAGATGGTGACGGCGTTCCTGATTGTAAAGATAAAGAGTTGATCACTCCTACTTATTGCCAGCCGGTTGATGCTGATGGCGTGGGTAAATGCCCTGATCCTGAATGCTGCAAAAATATGGTAGCTCAGAATGCAAATACCTGCAACATCACAGATCTTCCAAGCATCTCTTTCAGAAACAGAAGCAACAACCTCAGCAGCGATGCAAAAGCAATGCTCGCAACTGTAGCTTCCAAATTGAAAAGCAGTCCTTCATGCTCAATCGTTATAACAGGTTATCCTGTTGCATCCAAAGCTTCACAAGCTCTTTGCAACAAGAGAGCAGAGGTCATCCAAACTTATCTCACTGAAAAAGAAGGCATCAGCGCTGATCGCATCACTATTACCTGCGAAGTTGGCGGTGGCGATGTAAACACAGTGGATATAAAATCAAAATAAATCATACTTTTTGCTCAATGATAAAACCCTTTCCATTTATTTGGAAAGGGTTTTTTATAGTCCAATTATCAAAATATTAACTCACTTGATTTTGTTCGCAACTATTTTAAATTCATTTTTGTTTAAATTCACTTAATTTTGCGGCTCTTTATGAAGTTAGCTTTTGTTTTATTGATCATACCATTTCTGATGCTTGCCGGGTGCAGCAACCAGTTTACCAAGGTTATGAAAAGTACAGATTATGAGTACAAACTGAAGAAAGCCGACGAGTATTATGTAAATAAAAAGTACCGTTACGCCGAGCAGTTATACCAGGAATTATTTCCCGTATTCAAAGGTTCAGATAAATTTGAAGAATTGTATTATAAATATGCTTACTGCTCTTACTATCAAAAAAATTACCTGGATGCAGAAAATCTTTTTAAAGGATTTTTAGGTGTATTTCCAAACAGCAGCAGGGCCGAAGAGATCGCTTATATGCATGCGCTCACTTTTTACAAAGAATCGCCAAATGTACAATTGGATCAAACGAATACCACGAAAGCGATTGGGATGATGCAGGGATTTATTAATAGTTATCCCAATTCAAAAAGAGTAGCAGATGCAAATGATATTATAGCAAAATGCCGTGCGAAGCTGCAGGAAAAGGATTACCTGGCAGCGAAATTATACTACAACTTACAAATGTACCAGGCAGCAGGAATTGCTTTTACCAATCTTTTAAATTCATATCCGGAATCGGCAAAAGGAGAAGAATATATGCTGATGGCTGTTAAATCGTTCTATGAATTCGCTAAATTGAGCGTTCCCGATAAGCAACAGGAAAGATATGCAAAAGTAAACGAGGAATATCTTGATTTTAAAGACCGTTATCCTGAAAGTAAATTACTTGCAGAAGCAGAGGATTATAAAAACTTAAGTCAAAACAATATCAAAAAAATACAAAATGAGCAAATTAAGACGCCAACAGAACGCTAATACCAGCAATGTTGTTGAAACTCAAAACCTGATCGATGTAAAAAATAAAACAGGAAATTTGTATGAATCAATCAATGTAATTGCGAAAAGGGCAAATCAAATAAACATTTCTATCAAAGAAGAACTTCATAATAAGCTGGAAGAATTTGCGAGCCATACCGATAGTCTCGAAGAAATTCATGAAAACAAAGAGCAGATTGAAATTTCAAGGGCTTATGAAAGAATTCCGAATCCCGCTTTACTTGCGACAGCTGAATTCATGGAAGATAAAGTGTATTACCGTAAGAATGAAGACAATCTTTTTGATTAAAACATTAATGGTTTGTTTTCTATAAGAAATATTAATTTTAATGGCGGTTCATTCCGCCATTTTTATTTTAAAGTATCTTGCTGATAAATAACTTTATGCCGCTTCAGGGGAAAAAAATTTTGCTTTGCGTTACCGGAAGTATTGCCGTTTATAAATCGGCTCTATTTGTTCGTTTGCTGATAAAATCCGGTGCCGAAGTAAAAGTAATTATGACCAAAGGAGCGCAGGATTTTGTAACACCCCTCACCTTCTCCACGTTATCAAAAAACAAAACTTTTACGGATTTATTTTATGAAGGAAGTTGGGAGAATCATGTGATGCTTGGGCGTTGGGCTGATGTGATGCTGATAGCGCCTGCTTCCTGCAATACTATTGCAAAAATGTCGCATGGCTTATGTGACAATCTTTTACTGGCTGTTTATTTATCATCAAAATGCCCTGTTTTAATTGCCCCGGCAATGGATGAAGATATGTGGCACAATGCTGCCACTAAAAATAATATCGAAATATTAAAGCAAAATGGAAATGAATTTTTACCGGTAAATAATGGTGAACTGGCAAGCGGCCTTTATGGCCAAGGAAGGATGGCGGAGCCGGAAGAAATGATCAGATATCTTGAAGATTTTTTTGCAAAAGAAAAAAAACTAGCAGGCAAAAAAGCCCTGGTGACTGCCGGTCCTACTTATGAAGCTTTGGATCCTGTTCGCTTTATAGGAAATCATTCCAGTGGGAAAATGGGTGTTGCCATCGCAGAAGAATTATTAAAGAATGGTGCAGAAGTACAGTTAATTTTAGGTCCCTCTTCCATTGATGTTGACAAAAAGATAAAAACCGAAAAAGTAACTTCTGCTGAAGAAATGTATGAAGCAGCGATGCATGATTTCAGGTCTTATGATATCATTGTAATGGCCGCTGCCGTTGCAGATTATGCTCCAAAAAATAAGAGTGAGCAGAAAATAAAAAAAGAAACCGAGGGCTTTTCTCTTGAATTGATAAAAACAAAAGACATCCTTTTTGAAGCGGGAAAAATAAAATCCGATACCCAAACATTAGTTGGTTTTGCGTTAGAAACAGAAAACGAAAAAGAGAATGCCATTAAAAAATTATCGAAAAAGAATGCCGATATCATTGTGCTCAATTCTTTGAACGATGAGGGAGCCGGCTTCGGAAGCGATACCAACAAAATCACTATTTTTGATAAGAACAAAAAAGAATATGATTTCCCCGCTAAAACTAAACAAGAAGTAGCGTCCGACATAATAAATACCATTATCCAATATAGAAATGAATAAGATTTCCCTGTTTTTTTTATTGACATTTTTTAGCTCGCTCACCAATGCACAGGAACTTCGTGCAAGAGTAAGTGTTTTGAGCAACCGCGTCGCAAATAATGTAGATAAAAAAGCATTCCAAACGCTAGAAACAGCTCTCAATAATTTTGTAAATAATACCAAATGGACTACCGATAATTTTGGCACAAATGAAAAAATTGATTGCAGCTTTTTATTAAACCTGGAATCCACCGGCGATCCGAATGTATATAAAGCTTCACTCACCATTCAATCGGGGAGGCCTGTATTTAATTCCTCGTATGTCTCGCCCATGATCAATTACCAGGATAATGATGTGGTTTTTAAATATGTCGAATTTCAACAGTTGGAATTTAACGATACGCGCGTTTCAGGCAGCGATCCTCTTGTATCGAATCTTACCGCCGTTTTCGCTTATTGGATTGATATGATCCTTGGTTTTGATTACGATTCATTTGCAATGAGGGGCGGAAACTTATATTTTCAAAAGGCACAGAATATCGTGAACAACGCACCGGAAGGACGCAACATTTCGGGGTGGAAAGCATTTGATGGAACACACAACAGATACTGGCTTGCAGAAAATTTGCTGAATGCCAAATACAGTCTTTTTCATGAGGCGATCTATGATTATTACCGCCTCGGAATGGACAAATTATATGACCAGGAAGCGGTTGGAAGAACGGCGATTCTAAATGTACTCAATCTGCTAAATTCGTTCAATAGCGATAACACCGCGACAATGATTCTGCCCTTTTTTTTCCAGGCAAAAACGCAGGAACTAATCCAGGTTTTTTCAAAAGCAAGTCCCCAGGATAAAGCAAAAGCGCTTGATTTTTTAAAACGCCTCGATCCCACATCATCTAATAAATATGAGGCAGCATTAAAATAATGAAAAACTTTCTTTATCTTATTTTTTTAATGATGCTTTTTTCGTGTGGTAAAAGCAATAAACCTCCTTCCTCTCTTATTCAGCCGAAAGAAATGCAAAGCATTTTGTGGGATGTGATGAGAGCCGAAACGCTTGCTTCACAAATCGGCCACAGAGATTCTTCCGTAGATGTAGCTATTGAAACAAAAGTTCTATCCCAAAAGGTGTTCAATATTCACGAAACAGATTCAGCATCTTTTAATAAAAGTTATAACTGGTATGTGAAACATCCGGACGTATTAAAGATTATCTTTGATAGTCTTTACATTCAAAAGGAAAGAGAAAACAACTTGCGTTCAAGGAAGAAAAATATGCCCGATTCATTAATAAAATAGTTTATCATGAATAAAGTTTTTAAAGATGCCGGCGAAGCCCTTCATGATATTTCCGACGGAAAAATAATCATGCTTGGCGGTTTCGGCTTGTGTGGCATTCCTGAAAATTGCATCGCTGCTTTGGTGAAAAAAGAAGTGAAGGAACTGACGTGCATTTCAAACAATGCCGGCGTTGATGATTTTGGGATCGGGTTGTTATTAAAAAAGAAACAATTAAAAAAAATGATTGCTTCTTATGTGGGTGAAAACGCAGAATTTGAACGGCAATTATTAACCGGCGAACTGGAAGTTGAATTAATTCCGCAGGGAACACTTGCTACCCGGTGCATGGCTTCCGGTTATGGAATGCCGGCGATCTTTACACCGGCCGGAGTTGGAACCGAAGTAGCGGAAGGAAAAGAATCGAGGGTATTTAACGGGAAAGAATATTTGATGGAATATGCATTTGACGCTGATTTCGCTTTGGTAAAAGCGTGGAAAGGCGATACAGCCGGCAATTTAATTTATAAAGAAACGGCGCGTAATTTTAATCCTTTGATGGCAATGGCGGGAAAAATAACCATTGCAGAAGTAGAAGAATTGGTAGAAGCAGGGCAACTAAACCCAAACGAAATTCACACGCCCGGAATTTATGTTCATCGTATATTTAAAGGAAGTGTTTATGAAAAAAGAATAGAACAGAGAACAATTCGCCAATCAGCCCATTAATTATGTTAGACAAAAATCAAATAGCGCAACGGATAGCAAAGGAATTGAAAGACGGCTATTATGTAAATCTCGGGATTGGCATTCCAACATTGGTTGCGAATTTCATTCCTAAAGGCATCACTGTTACCCTTCAATCAGAAAATGGATTGCTGGGAATGGGGCCATTTCCATTGGCAGGAGAAGAAGATCCTGACCTCATCAACGCCGGTAAACAAACCATTACTACACTACCTGGCTCTGCTTTTTTTGACAGCGCGATGAGCTTTGGAATGATTCGTGCCGGAAAAGTGGATCTTACTGTACTCGGGGCAATGGAAGTGAGTGAAAATGGTGATATTGCCAGTTGGAAAATTCCCGGAAAAATGGTCAAAGGAATGGGCGGCGCAATGGACCTAGTTGCCAGCGCAAAAAATATTATTGTCGCCATGATGCACACGAATCCAAAAGGCGAATCGAAATTATTAAAAAAATGCAACCTTCCGCTAACGGGAATTAAATGTGTAAAAAAGATTGTTAGTAACCTCGCTGTTATTGAAGTTACTGACAATGGTTTTCGTTTACTTGAAAGAGCCTCCGGCGTAACTGTAGAAGAAATTCAAAATAAAACTGAAGGCAAACTTATTGTTGAAGGAGATATTCCTGAGATGATTTTTTAAAACAATAAAATAGTTTTCTGGATTATTTATTTGTTTGCTGGTAATGCAAATTATGCCGTCTTCATCGCCTCCAAAATCTTTTCCTGCGCACTTTTCAATTCTTCCTTAGAAGGAGATAATTTCTTCCGGGTAAAATTGATATCATTCATCGTATTTAGGGGAATCAAATGCAGATGTGCATGAGGAACCTCAAGTCCAACCACACTTAATCCACAACGCTGGCAGGGAAATGATTTTTCTATCGCCGCAGCAATCGGTTTGGCAAATAATAAAACTTCTGAAAGATAATCGTCAGGCATATCCAGGAACTTGTCCACTTCTATTTTTGGAATAACCAACGTATGCCCCTCAACCAAAGGATTTATATCCAAAAAAGCATAAAACTTTTCATTTTCTGCAATCTTAAAAGAAGGAATTTCACCCTTGATTATCTTGCTAAATATCGTCATTGTCTTCCACTTGAATATTGAATATTGAAAATTGATTATTGAACATTGAACCTTCAAGAATGAGATTATTCAACCTTCAATCCTTATGCAGTTATTTTCTCCACTTTAAATTTGATCATTCCTGCAGGCACTTTTATTTCTGCAATATCACCTACTGCTTTTCCCAGTAGTCCATTTCCAATAGGTGATGCCGCTGATATCTTTTGTTCTTTCAGATTCGCTTCTTTCTCAGAAACAATCTGGTAGGTAACCTGTTTTTTTGTAGCCAGGTTGGTCAAGGTAACTTTTGTAAGAATAGAAACTTTACTGGTATCGATCGTACTTTCATCTACAATCCTTGCAGTAGCAATCACGGTTTCCAATTGTTTTATTTTAGCCTCAAGCAATCCCTGTGCCTCCTTGGCAGCATCATATTCCGCATTTTCTTTTAAATCGCCTTTTTCACGTGCTTCTGCAATTGCCCTTGAGGCCGCCGGCCTATCCACACCTTTCATGTGTTGCAGTTCGGCCTGCATTTGGTCAAATGTTTCTTTTGTAACATAATTTACCTGGCTCATAACCTCATTATTTATTTTGTTATACCTTTTACAGAATAAAGAAAAAAAATACAACGCCCCATCTAAGACGTTGTATGAATACAAATATAAGAAGATTGAAAATTATTTCAAGCCTAATTTTTCTAAAAGAATTTTTGCCATTTTATATAATGCTTCGTGTGAGTAGCCGGCTATATGCGGTGTGAGAATTACGTTTGGTTGCGCCACCAGCCAGTTCAATTGCTGGTTTTCTTCTTTGTTATAAGTCTCCAATCTTTCATTCTCCATCACATCCAATCCTGCGCCGGCAATCTTTTTAATTTTCAAAGCAGCAATCAACGCTGCCGTGTCGGTTACTTTGCCGCGGCAGGTTGAAATAAAAAATGGTGCTCGTCCCAGTGAATTAAAGAAATGCTCATTAGCCATATGTTTTGTTTCTTCAGTTAGTGGCACATGCAAAGTGATCACATCAGAATAGCGGCAAACCTGTTCAAAATTCGCTTCTTTAATATAACCACCTCCGAAATCATACTTGTATTTGTCATACGCAAGAACCGTTACACTAAAAGAAGACAACAAGCGGGCAACAGCGGAACCTGTATTTCCATAACCGATAATTCCAACCGTTTTCCCTTCCAGTTCTATTCCCCTGTTTGCATCACGGATCCATTTTCTATCTTTAATTTCTTCAAAGCTTGAACAGATTTTGTTCGTCAGGTTTAATATCAATCCAAGCGTATGTTCCGCTACTGCATTGCGGTTTCCTTCAGGACTGCTTACGCAGCGGATGCCTTTTGATTCAGCATATGGCACATCAATTAATTCCATTCCGCTGCCCAATCTGCCGATCCATTTTAATCGAATCGCTTTATCTATCAACGGCTTATCTATTGGCATCCTGGTCGTCACAATTAATCCCTCCGCCTGGCTGATAATGCCACTCAATTCTTCATAATTTATTTTTTCTGCAAAAAGAACCGAGTAGCCATTATGCTGCAACGTGTCCGTTAAATAATTATGCGCTTTTGATGTTATAATTACCTGCTTGTTCAATTTTATTTGTTTTTATTCCTGTTTCTCATTGATCTTCGAATTTATCTTATACTTCCATTCACTATTGAAAATTAGAAATGTACATTATTTGTTTGTTTATAGGGAAATTTGTGACTTAATTGATATTGAACATTGAACATTGCTTATTTCTTCCAGTTGAAAATTGAACATTGACCATTTAATATTGCTTATTTTCTTCAACCTAGAACCTTCAACCTTTAACCTCCTAAACAACCGCAATCATACTAATTTCCACATTCACATCTTTCGGCAACGTTTTCACAGCCACCGTTTCGCGTGCAGGAAAATCCTTATCAAAATACTTTCCATATTCTGTATTTACTTCTGCAAAAAAGCTCATTTCTTTTAAAAAAATAGTTGTTTTAACTACATGCCCGAAATCCATTCCCGCTTCTTCCAATAATGCTTTTAAATTTTCCATTACCTGTGCAGTTTCTTCGGTAATATTTGCGTTTTTAAGATCCGATGTTCCGGGAATCAACGCTACCTGACCTGATAAAAATAAAAATCCTCCTGCTTTTACTGCCTGGCTATAAGGGCCGATTGGTGCCGGAGCTTTTGTTGTGTTGATAATTGCTTTATCCATGTTTGAGTTATTTTAAAAGGCATTAAAGTTGCAAAACTTTCCATCAACTAACAAACCTATTTTTGCAAAAAATAAAGCATGAAGATTTTTGTATATGGAAATGAAGAACAACAAAGGGAAATTGAAAGCAATT
>Ga0134125_10006247_pt1 | contig 13502 bp, 9 predicted proteins | sample KB31751_FD_96464 | JGI IMG/M metagenome (GOLD analysis project Ga0134125, IMG submission 96464) | Terrestrial soil microbial communities with excess Nitrogen fertilizer from Kellogg Biological Station, Michigan, USA - KB3-175-1 | ecosystem: Environmental > Terrestrial > Soil > Unclassified ... | reverse complement strand
ATCGAAAAGCCCGACGTGGACCACATGGACGGCCTCGCGCCCGCCATCGCGATCAAGCAGAAGAACCAGACGCGGAATCCACGCTCCACTGTGGCTACAGCGACGGAAATCTATGACTATCTGCGTCTGCTTTTCGCTCGCTGCGGAACCGTCACGTGCCTGCACTGCGGCGGCGTTGTCCGGCATGACACGGTGGATGAGATCGTTGCGGCGCTGCTTGCGCTGCCGGCGGGAACGCGCGTTTATGCGATGTTTCCCATCGTACGGGCGGAGGTAAAGCTTGAGCCGCTGCGCGAATCGTCGGTCGTTGAAGAAGCAGTTGCGGAGGCGTCGAAGCCCGCTCCGAAGCTGCGGACGAAGAAATCCGCCAAGAAATCCGCTGGGCCGGCGCAGTCCGCGCTCACACTTGCTTCTGTTACAGACGCGCTGAAGGACCGCCTGACCGAGCTTCGCCGCCGTGGCTACAACCGGCTTTATCAGCCGGGAGCCGATCCGAATGCAGCAGTCTCCGAAGGAAAACTGGTCGAGTTCTCGACCCCTGAATCCTTGCTCGAACTCGACTTTGCGCGTCCTATTTTTGTGCTGGTTGATCGTCTCGCGCTTTCGCCTGAAATCCGCTCGCGCATCGTCGATGCCATCGAGACGGGCTATCGCGAATCCGGCGAGGTGCAGTTCCACATTGTTCCTGCGGCCGACTCGCCTGTCCACGATGAGAGCAGTACGACGTACCGGCTGAGATTTTCTGCCGCGTTCGAGTGCTCCACCTGCCATCGCGCGTATCGCGAGCCCGAGCCACGCCTCTTCTCGTTCAACAACCCCTACGGCGCGTGCCCGCGATGCCAAGGCTTCGGCAACACCATCGACTTCGATCCCAATCTCATCGTGCCGGACCGTTCGCGTACGCTCGCTCAGGGCGCGATCGCTCCGTGGACCAGCGCGAAATACCGGCCGCACCACGGCGAAATGATTCGCTTCGCCAAATCCGTTGGCATACCTACAGATGTCCCCTGGTACGACCTCGCCGCTGAGCAGCAGGAGCGCATATGGGAGGGCCAGGGGACTTACCCTGGCATTCGCGGCTTCTTCGCTGCATTGGACCGAAAGAAATACAAGCTGCACGTGCGCGTTTTCCTCTCAAAATACCGCGGCTACGCACTGTGCCCTGACTGCCGAGGGCAGCGGTTGCGTGCTGAAGCCCGTGCTGTCCTCGTCGCACCGCGCACCGGCCCCGCGAAAAACATCTGCGAGGTGACCGCGCTTACCATCTCCGCCGCGCAGGCTTTCTTTGACGATCTGCGACTCACGCCTGCGCAGGCGGAGATCGCGGGCAAGGTTCTGGAAGAGGTGCGCCAGCGGATCCACTTTCTGCATGAAGTTGGCCTCGACTATCTCACGCTCGACCGGCTCAGCTCCACGCTCTCCGGCGGCGAATCGCAGCGCATCCAGCTCGCGACGTCACTCGGGTCGCGGTTGGTAGGCGCCCTTTACGTTCTCGATGAGCCTTCCATCGGCCTGCATACGCGCGACACCGCGAAGCTCATCCGCATCCTGCATTCGCTGCGCGATCTCGGCAACACCATTCTTGTGGTCGAACACGATCCCGATGTGATTCGATCTGCCGACCATCTGCTGGATCTCGGCCCGGGCGCCGGCGAACTGGGCGGCCAGCTGCTCGCCGCAGGCACGGTGCCGGAGGTCACTGCAAATCCGCGATCGATCACAGGTAAGTATCTGTCGGGGCGGCTGACAATACCGGTGCCCAAAGTCCGCCGCGCGCCAGGCAAGGAACGCCTCACGCTCATCGGCGCGCGTATCCACAACCTGCGCGGGGTGGATGTTGAGATCCCGCTGGGCCTGCTCTGCTGCGTCACCGGAGTTTCCGGCTCCGGCAAATCCACGCTGATCCATCAGGTGCTCTATCGGGCGCTGATGCAGGCGCTCAACCGCGAACCCGGTTTGGGCGAGCCGGAGCCAACGCACCTGTTCCGCACGCTCGGCGGAACGCAGTATCTGAACGATGTGGTGCTCGTCGATCAGTCGCCCATCGGACGTACGCCAAGATCGAACCCCGTGACCTACATCAAGGCCTTTGACGACATTCGTGCACTGTTCGCAGCGCAGCCGGATGCCAAGCGCAAGGGCTTTACCGCCGGAAGCTTCTCCTTCAATGTCCCCGGCGGCCGCTGCGATGTGTGCGAGGGCGACGGCACCGTCACGGTGGAGATGCAGTTCCTCGCGGATGTGGAATTACCGTGCGAAGAATGCAACGGAACTCGTTACAAAGCGTCGATTCTCGAAATTAAGTACAAGGGCCGCAACATCCATGACGTGCTGTGCATGACGGTCAAGGAGGCGCTGACGCACTTCGCGGGAATTCCGCGCATCGTTGACAAGCTGCACGTGCTCGATGAGGTTGGCCTTGGCTATGTGCGCCTCGGCCAGTCGGCGACCACGCTCTCCGGCGGCGAGGCCCAGCGCGTCAAACTCGCGTCGCACCTGGCGCAGGCGCGGTCCATCATTGATCGCGCAGCATCTGCGTCCGGGCGCAACGCCGAATCGGCCAATGGCTCTGCGTCGCCAGAATCCAAACAAAAAACCCGCTCGCGGACGCTCTACATCCTGGACGAGCCAACCACGGGCCTCCACTTTGACGATGTGCAGAAGTTGCTCGCCGCCTTTCGCAAACTTATTGAGGGCGGGGGGTCGCTGCTGGTCATCGAGCATAATCTGGACGTGATTAAGTCCGCGGACTGGGTCATCGACATGGGGCCCGAGGGCGGCGCGGCCGGCGGCGAAGTTGTCGCTGTTGGAACGCCTGAACAGATCGCCGCGAATCCCGCTTCACACACCGGGCGGTATCTCGCACCGCTGCTGGGTAGGTAGCGCGCGCATGATTGGGCCACGCTCTACCCCTCTGAATTGCCGCGCGTGCGGCCGGATTAAAGTCCCCGCGAGCGCTCCCAGCGCGGCTTTTCCGAAAGCTCTTCGCTTCACTCGCGCGCCGATCCATGTGGCGTGGATGTTGAGGCTTGAATTGGTCGGGGCGGTCCGATTCGAACGGACGACCCTCTGCTCCCAAAGCAGATTTGGGACTTTTCTGCATTTTGGCTGGATTGAGGGCTGCGGTAAGAAATTGAAAAAGAAAGAGATGCATCAGTCTTCAAAACCGGAGCGAATCGATAATAACTCGATTCTGCGCCGTCTGCCTACGATTTCGCCGCTGGATTTATGAGCACTCGGATTTGCTTGTGTTGTCAGTTGTAAGGCAGCTTTGCAGCTATCATTCAAATCTTTCGTTGCCTCGGCGTTCCTCGGCATCCTCTTGAACCTGCACTTGTGCTACGTGCAGTATTAAACGCCCGCGTTCCTCAGCAACAAAGTTCTTTAGTTTCGCGTTCCCATTTGCGTCAAAATGGTCGAGTAATATCAGGTTCGCTCTCCACGTGGCTGCGCGTGAACCTGTCCAAGTTCGGGGTTCCAGCTGTTTAATATAGCGCTTCATTACGGCTATGCTGTCTGGCGCTCGTTCTAACAAGGAGCGCGCTGTGGACTTCCATCGCCACTCTTCGGAAGCATCGGCTTTTGTGAAGAATCGAACGTGGGATGCTGCCCAAGGGAAGCGATAATCGGGGTCCAGCTCACACCATTGAAGCAGTATTGGCTCTGGAACATGGTCCAGTGTGGACGAATCATGCCAGTCGAGAAGCTGTTCAAGGCCGGTTCGATGTTCGTTTGAACGACTAGCAACGATGGCGTCCAATGCAGCAACTGGCTGGACGGTTATTAAAGCATCCATAACTGCGCCTGCGTCGTGGAAGTTTACATCAAATCTGGGACTAGCTGCACTTTGTAAGCGGTGCAGAATCATACGTACTGCCTCAGCTCCACCGGTTCCAGCCAAGCAGTTCTTCGCCACCTCGCGATAGTGGTAGTGTTCAAAGTGTTCATTGCGGCTAAACGCATGATCGGTTAATAGTTTTCGTCCAGCTGAAATGATTGCTTCAGAAACCGGTGGTTCGTCATTGCGTTCGCACATCGCTAGTCGCATCCATGTGCAGTCTAGAGCAACTGGGAACCCACCGGGCCTGATTGCCATCAAAGGGATGAGCGACGCCAACTGGCCGTCATCGATCATCTGTCTGTTGAAACCGAGACCTCGGTAATGCTCAATTGGCACAGAATGATCTGCCAAGCACCGTGTGAGCCTTGCCATGCCATCCTCGGTGGTTCGCACGCGAGATTGTAGATATGGGTAGAAAGGTTTGAGATCAGGATCAGTGAAGCTATTCGTCAACAACTGTTCTGTATCCGCCTTCATGCTTGCAAGGCTTGAAACGATGCACGCCAAAAACTCTACATTTCGTTCTTTGGGGTCGGCTGTGGCAAATGAACGGCTGGCTCTTCGCCAAATATCCTCCGGAGGCGCGCCGCTCTCAACAATCCCTTTAGCGAAGGCACCTATTGACATGTTCCCTCCGAGCCTCACAAGCTCCGGAAGAAGCTCATCGAAGACCGCATCATCTCTACCTACTGACCGCCCGAGCTCAACAGACAGGTTATAAAGCCGTTCCAACTGGGCACTCCAGTTGTTGTATCCAAGATCATCCCACGCGGAGCCGGGTCGCCGAAGCACATAGACGCGCACTTGCTCTTGTATCGAGCGCGGCCGCAATATGCCTTCTATACGCCTGAGCCGCTCGTCCTGATCTGGCGGTAGGGGTTCTTCACGAAATCCTCGAAGGGAGCGAATGGCGATCCAACCTTCAGGCCAGTAGCGCCGGTCTGCAAAGCTCTTGCAGAGCGCCTCGATTTCATCGTAAGTGCCCGCATCTGTCCACATTCCCCACAGTCTGTCCGAAAGGATCTTCCTTATGCGCTGCGACGCGTCCTGATCTCTCACGTCGAAACGGTCGCACAATTTCAAGGCCTCAGAAAACCAATCACTGATGTCTTGCTGCGTTCTTGGCTGATACCCGTAATCGCGCGGCCGTGCACCGAATTCGAATCGTTGAAAGGACGTGAACGGAGGAGTTTGAAGCATAGCGCCAAGACAGGCATAGCCGATCTCTCGACGTGGACCCGTTCCGGAATCGAGGAGAAGTTCTATTGCGGCAATACGCTGTTTGATCGTTGCATGGTTGCCAGACAGGAAGAGATGGAACATCGACGACACATCATTGCGGAGATTGTTGGCATATCGGCTCGGTTCTTCGTTTTCAATCAAATCGACAAGCAAAAAAAATGCTTGGTCGAAGAGTTCCGCATCAAATGCAAGCGAACGCAAGAGAACGCGGAATTCTTCGCCGCGAAGGATACGCCCGTGTGCTTTTTCGCTCTTATTAGCTCTGGAAATGGCTTCCAAAACTGCAGTTGGCGCAACGGGGGCGATGTTCACTAAAACCGCAGTCATAACGTCATTCAGAGACTCTACCTGTCCCAATAGACCATCAGGCGCCAGCCATCTGGCTACGATGTTTTGTGCCTGCTCGCTCTTATGCAAGTAGCTGAGCCGCCTCGAAAAGGAGCGTAAGAGCCGCGGTGATAGCTGTTCGTAGAAGCGCTGTATGTCTACAGAAGGGACGGACGCAAGGGCAGATACTGCAAGTCGATTCGCAATTGCGTGTGGAAGAAGCGCTCGCCAGGCTCCGCGCTTTTGCAACAGATCACGTTGTTGCAACCTAACCAAATCTTCATAAAAGGTTCTAGGTTCTATACCCATCACACCTGTGAGCCGCCACAATTCCGCTCCATCTTCATGAGAGGTATCTTCTCCTTGAAAGGAATAGACAAGGGAGCATGCCTGAGCACTTCTCAACAAGGAACGGTCCTCGCCTCGTCTCTGCTGGAATAGGCGGTGGAAAAGGTCGGCATCACGTAACTCTGTCAGGGATTCTGCAGGGGTGACGGTTTGTGCAAGGGCTAAAGCAACCCGCGCATTCCCGCCCGAACACTCCGCTATCGCATCAACATTTACGTGAGACATAGATGTATAGCGGCTTTGGAGAAGACGCTTTACTAAATCGTCCGATGCAGGTTGAAGTTCGAAGACGTCAGTGCCTTCAGGCTGATCTTCATGTACATCGTATTCGACCGTGATGAGGCTCAATACCCCCTGAGGGTTCTTGCAAACTGCGGCAAGATTCCGATGAAGGTCCGGAGGGCAGTTGTCGACGATTAGGACGGCGCGCTTGGCTTGCGCGGCGAGTTCGGAAGCGAGTGCGACGGGCTGCGGACGGGGATCATCCGAAATATTCGCATATACAGCTAAGCTGGGAGGAAGTGCGTTGGTATCAATCCGGTCATCAAACAGCGCTTGGACGAAACGGGTCTTGCCGGTTCCTGAGAGGCCAACGAGGCGAATAATCCCTCCCGGCTTTGTCAGTCGCTCTCGGATTTCAGATATCCCATCCTTTGCCGAAGAGTTGGCGGAAGAGCCTTGGACGCGAAGCGTGTCATCAAGCAGGTATGCACCGTTCAGCCCTTCATGAGAATGAGACCAATCCCCATAGGGTTTCCAACCCGAAATTGAAATTCCTACAACTTCCCGTACCCATAAAACGAGTCCAGGATGATCTCGTACCCAGGTGGCAAGTCGAGTGCGATCGTAAAAATCAAAATGTAACGATCCGGCATTGGGGTCCCGTTGAATCGCCTCTCTCATCGCTTCAAGACGATTTGTGAGTGCCGTATCAGAAACAGATCCTTTGGAGCTCACCACTATGTACGCGCCTGAGGCCGCCGCTAGAGCTCTAATGGCAGGTCTCAAAGCTCCTGCCGGCATCATCTCGGCAAGGATGTCTGCCCGGGGCATGTCTTGAGCCTTGACCTGAAAGCCACAATTGGAACGTGGCAGGTTCGATCTCGATGGAAGCGGGATCGCTAGCGATACGCGAACATCGATGCCGCCATCGGCGCTGTTCTGGTCACCACCCCAGGTAACTGCCAGCGGGGACATTTGGCCCGCCCGGATCTCGGCTTCGCAGAGTCTGGCAACCAGCTCTCGCAAGAGACCGTCGCTCAACCGTTCGATGTGCTCTGGAGTGATGTCAAACATAGCTACTACATTATCGTGGCTCAATCCGGCTAGCGGTACAGCGCTACTATGACCTCGATATTGTGAACCGCGAAGAAGAAATCCTTGCAGCTCTGCGGCATACGAATTCATCAGGATGCAGCACGTCTTCGAGCATTTCGCGCTTGAAGAAGGGAGAAAAGCGCTGATCCGGTGTCACCCGTCTGGCTAAGCAGAACAGCGTTCTCGTGGTTACGGTTCCTGATCTCGCCAAATATGTCCGCCACTGTTTGGTCGGGTCATATCTCGGGTTAGAGGGACAAAAGGCCCGAGTTCTTCAGAGACAAGAGGCTTAATGACGCCGTCCTTCGCTTCGCGCGGCAAACTGCGGCTGCCTGCGCAAAGAAGGCATTCCTACTTGTTCTGATCGCTACGATCCTTAGCGCCACTGGGGATGTAGTCGTTCCCAGATCGCTCTAGAAGGCAATCCGGTAGCCTCAAGCTCGAATTTGCGATGTCCGCCTACAATCTACCGTTGGATTTAATACTGTGCGCTGTTTTTAGGACAACCGTCAAGAAACCTATAGCCCCGGTCGACGGCGCTGTGCCTAGTGCGTTCAGCACTAGTTTCTTAGTCCTTATATCCAATCTTTTCAATAGCTTGTCAGAATCCATTAAATAAACTGGGCCCGCGCGTCCCATCCAACGCCGCTTCGACTTGACATGGAGGCATTTTGTCTCCATTATTAGCCAAGGCTCAACAGAGGGCGAAGATGAACAGCCGCGATACGCCGGATAAAGGTTATTCGAAACAGTTTGATGTCGTTGTAATGACGCACACTCTAATTCACGGCGGCGTCATCGACGATTGGACCGCATCCGAACTAGGTGCGTTGGATTCGCCGGCCAATGATGAAATTCCTGCGACGTGTCCGTCCTCCGTGGAGGACTTGCGGGATCGGTTGTTGGGCTGGAATTTGGCAGTGCTCAATTCGTCGTAGTGCGAGAGCTTCAAGCGCACTACAAAAACTTTGGCAGGTGTTTTCAATCTTCTTCTCGCGACTCGCCACACGAGAAGGAAAAAGGAGGAAAAAAAATCTAGTGGCTCACCCACACTAGATTGAATTTATATATGGCAACATCCATTCAAGAACGCAAGTCAGTATCTACCCGTCAACGAGTTAAGCTTCCCAAACCCTCGCGTCCCGTTGGTGCCCACGCCCACACGAACGGGGTGTCACAGATGGGAGGCGAACGCCCGAGATTGCAAATTGATTTTACGCCAGCTGCATTCGAACATCTGAATACGATGAGGGAGAGAGCTGGCGTTAAATCTGCGGCAGAGGTGGCTAAGAACGCTTTGCGACTCTATGACTGGTACCTGGAGCGTAAAGGCGAAGGATTTCAGCTACTAATTGCGAAAGGAGATGTGGTTAAGCACGTCGAGTTGTTGCTCTAATTGCATTTGACAGGTGTTTCCCCAGTTATGGGATGCACCTGTCTTTTGTTTGTCTAAGAAAGGAGAACGCATATGCCCGGCGTTGATCCGCCACTGGAGTTTGGTGGCGGAGAAAGCATCGAAAGACAAGTTGGTAATCCGTTAATCGTCTCGATTGACGGGACTGCCTCGACATTACTTTCACCAACAGCGATCGAGACGCTCGTAAAAGCGCTGCAGCACATAACAAGAGAAGTAGTTTGGCGGGCCCACAAGATTGCGGTAGAATTCAATCTCAATAACTACCCCTACACTCCAATCGAATCCGTTCACGTGGAACGGGCCGTAAGTCAGACAATTTTGGCACTGGCGAAGGTGATTCCCGAAAAGGAGGCGGCGAAATAGGAAGGATAGGCTGACGCGGCGAGGTTTGGTTAAGGAATTACATAGAAGGGCTTGCCAGTTGTTGGCAAGCCCTTTGTGTGCATAGATACTCGATTAAGCCGGAAAGAATTCCTTCGCACGTTCCATTCCTTCCAGCGTCTTCTCCTCCTTTTCGAGCTGGTCGCGCAGTCCGCCGACCAGTTCTCGCTGGGCCTCGATTTGCTTGAGAACATGGTCACGCGGAGTCAATTTGATCCAGCGCTTCCGCGTGGCAGCCTCTGGGTGCGGTGAGACTGCATCGTGTGCCTCCGTTGTGGTTGCCTTTTTCTTGTTCGCCATATTTCCTCCTAATGTGTGCTCTCAGACGGAGCCTGAAGCTGCTGTTGTTCGGTTCTTTGTCGGTCGATCTCTTTCAACTGCTCTGCGGTCCAATCCTCCAGCCTACGAATCGCCTGCCGGAGAATTGGGAGATCAATGTGCGTATAGATGGAATTGGTAGATCGTGGTCTTCCTTGCGAATGGCCCATCAACTCCATTCGCACGTCTTCAATCACTCCGGCGCACATGAGTCTTGTGTTGAATGTGTGCCGGAGCTGCTTGAACTGAATTGGCCGGATGCCGGAGTTTCTGATGGCTGTCCACCATGAGCCTCGGAGCGTTTCCAGCTTCGCCGCGCGGAAGGTAAAAATAAGTCCCTTCCTGGGCATAGTGCTGAGCAGTGTGACCATGCGGCCAGTAAGCGGAATGATCCGAAGTTCACCACCTCGCGTCTTGCTGTGTGTGACAGCAAGAGTTTTTTGATAAAGGTCCACATCTTCGGCTAGTTGTGAAAACAGTTCGCCCCGACGCATTCCCGTATCCAGCCCAGAGATAATGAGCGGCTTGACGTGGGCAGCGGCGGCCTCGATCAGTAGAGGTTCTTCTTCAAGGCTTAATACAGGGCGTCTGACTCGCCGCAGCCCTGACATCCGCACCCGACTCAAAGGATTCGAGAGAAGGATTCCCTCGTCGAGCGCGTAGAAGAGAACCCGGCGGAAAACGCCGAGATCATGGTCGACAGTGGCGTCCGTCACTTTCTCGGTCTGGACGCGCATGCGGCGGTATTCATTGGCGAGTGGTTTGCCAATTTCGTTCAAGGGTGTATCACCGAAATGCCGTATCAGCTTCTTTACGCGATCGGTGGAGTACGGCGTCGCAAGGCCACTGCCGAGGAAGCGGGTTGCAAGCTCTGCAAACCGCATTTCAGGTTCGAGGTTTGACTTGGTTGAGCGGCGGGCATCCAGTTCGTTCCGGAACTCGATTTCCCTCCGTACTGCTTCTTGTTTGTTGCCAGTGCCGAGCGCACGGGCGTATCGGACGTTGTTGATGCAGATGTACGACGTGTATTTCCCGCCGCGCTTGTAAAGGCTCATGATGCCAACTCCTGACCTGATATCGACACGGGAACTTTCCGCGCCCAATGCAGGCCAGAAGTAGGGCACCGCCTAGGGCTCGACTGCCCTAGGGGACTGGAGAAATCCGCCAAGATTCACGAGCCTGGACACGCAGCCGGCGCCCCCGACTCCTGTCACTTTCGCTTGCTTTGTCCGAACAGAAGCCGGCGCAGAGCTGATGCCAGAGACATCCAGATGAGCCAGACGAGGCCCAGAGCGAGCCCCACGAGCATCAGAGGCAGAAGACCGTTCGGGTTCTGGATAAGGGTTCGGAGAAAGATTCCGCAGAATGCGAGGGTTCCAATCAGGAGAGCCGCAAAGGTCAATCCTAGGCCAATTGTGAATACTGCCTTGAGGAGGCTACCGCCGCGGGCCTGCGGCAGACTGAGGCTGTGCGATCCACAGACCGAGCAAACCTCGGCGAGGCGGGGATTTGTATGCCCACGATTGCAGAGCTTCACGTCATAGCTGTGCCCACAGAAGTTGCAGTAGGCAGGGCTGCCGGAGGTGATCTTCCGACAGGAAAAGCAGTAGCGCATCGATGGTTATTCTCCCGGCGGGGAACGGTTGTCTCCGTGAGGCCTGAGCCACACGGACGACCAGAAGCCCTGCCGCATAATGATTTCGAGGGTGGCAAACCAGTACAGCTTTGGTGTTTGTTTGAGGATGTGGCGGCGCAGAGCGGACATGCGTTGCTCGCTCGTGGTAATGACGAGAACAGAGAATCTCGGCTGCGACGTGATCTCCCGAAATGTGCCGGAGGTCGCGAGCTTCATATACAGATCGGCTTTCCGTGTCCAGACCGTCAGCGGCTCTGTGCCGAGATCCACTTCGAGAAAGTGGGCCTGTGTTTCGCTTTCAACGAGAGCGTCTGGAACGAGTGGAACAGTCGTCGATAGCGGATGATCAAAGACCGTCCAACGAACTCGGCCCCACGTCGCGACAAAGATGTCATTTAGTGCCAGTTGATGGGCGACGAATGCATTGCCGAGCAGCGTTGATTCCGGCCTCCACTTGAGCGGGGCATACAGAACGCCGCCAGCTGTGGCTCCGAGCTTCGTCAGAGCATATAAAGCGCGCCTACTTCCGCTTGCGGTGCCGGTGAAGTATCGAAGGATGAGTCCAGCTTTGCGGAGTTTTGCCAATCGGACGTTGACGCGGCTGATTGAGGTGAATCCGATAAGGACTTCGATCTGCCTGCGGTCAAGGATCCGCAAACGCGAAAGATAAGAGAGCAGAGAGAGGTCTCTTGGCTGGAGGCTAATCCCATTCTTCAAGTACCTCCTTTCCCGAAGCAGCTCCGCGTCTGGCAGCAATAGCGGCTTCGATTTCGACGCGCGACCTGGCCCAGCAGGCATTCGACCGAGAAATGAGATCAGCCGTTGGGGTGGTACTGCGAAGGACACCGCCTGCGGCGATCTGAAGCGTCGGATCGCTTCCGCTTCGGATCAGAAACTGGCGATTCGGCAATTCTTGAATCAGTTGTTCGGTCGAGCGCCCGCCACTTAGAGTGCGAGCTACTAAAGGCGCGTCTTCTGGAGAACTTCGGAAGAAGATGTTGGTTCCAGCGGAAAGAAGAGTCGCCCGCATCGCCGTAGAGGTCTGCCCCAGATGCTGATTGGCCGTCAGCACTGAGACAGAGAACTTCCTGGCTTCCGACATCAAATGCTCGAGTGTCGCACCGGAAGAGGCAAGATTCTGAACCTCGTCGGCGTACAGCGTGAAGAGTTCCCGTCGCCTTCGCACGTAAATCGCATTGTGGAAGCGAGCGAGCAAAAGCGCGGCTAGGGTCTCCGCGTTGTCACCGAGGGATGCCTTATTCAGTTGCAGAACTATCCAAAGGCCCCGGTCGAGAGCGTCCGCCAGATCAAGAGCGTCCTGCTGGCCTACCAGATGGCGGATTGCCGGATCGGTAGTAAATGCGCTGACCTTGTTAAGGATGGCCTCGCGGACAATTGTTTGCATCGCATCCGACAGCTGCTCGTAGCGCTCCCGAAAGTACGAGCGCACTTCGGCGTTTTGGCTGCGCTCAACGAATCTGGCCCGCAGGCCAAGGTCGGTAAGGAATGGCGCTATTTCGGTTAGTGTTGCACCATTCTCAGCGAGTACCCAAAGGGTATTCCTTAGCAATTCCTCTGTACGCGCTCCGAACCGGTCAAGCTGCCACCGTGCCCGGAAAATTGAAACGATCTCCGACACAAGGGGAGCGAGTGGGCCATTCGTCCGTAGGATGTTGATGCCCACCGAACGGGTCTCATCGGCAGGATTGAGGATCACGGTTCGCCTGCTCAAGTCGCGGCTGCTGCGGTGTTCCTGCTCCGCGATTCGGCTCAAGATGAAAGGTGTCAGGTCGCCGTGCAGGTCAATGCAGAGAAAGCCTCGGCCATCGAGTATGTCGCGGGCGAGCATGGCTTTGATGAGGCTGGTTTTTCCCGTGCCCGTCTTCCCGACGATCACGATGTGCTCCGCACGCCGCGCATGCGGTAGAAAATATGGCCGTTTGGTGATCTGCCCGTCCACGACGCGTAGCCCCAGGTTGATTCCTTGGCTGTTCGGGGGTGCACGATTGACGAACCGGTTCCAGTAGTTGATTGCTGGTTGCATGGTGTCGGGATTAGAAGTTCTTGATGAGAAGTTCCTGATGCCGCTTGCCAGGAGTGGCGTAGAGCGAATATGCGATCTTCACCGGCTCAATGCGAAATGAACTAAACAAACGCCGAACCTCCGGATGGTCGTTGATCGAAAGGATGAACTTACCTTTGATCGAGGTGAGTAATCCCGCCATCCGCACGAAATCATCGTGATCGAGGTTGTGCCGATAAAACTGCAAATCGTAGTACGGCGGATCAAGGTAAAAGAACGTAGTGGGGCGGTCATATCGCTGGATCACCGCCTCGTAGGGCAAGTGTTCAATCTGAACGCCATCCAGCCGAGTGTGGGCCGTATGAAGAATCTTGGGGATGGTCTCAGCCCGTAGTGACGGTTTGCCGGTCACGTGGATGGCATAGGCTTTGCGCGTGACGCGCGCCCCATAGGCGAGTTTCTGCAAATAGAGATAGCGAGCGGCCCTCTGGATATCGGTGAGACCTTCAGGAGCGGTTTGCTCAAGAGTCTGGAACCATTCCCGGCTGACGGGACTGTGACGCATAGTCCGGATCAACTCATCAGAATGGCTCTGGCAGACCCGGTAGAAGCTCACGAGCTGGCTGTCCAGATCGTTCAGCACCTCGATTTT
>Ga0134125_10006243_pt1 | contig 13504 bp, 13 predicted proteins | sample KB31751_FD_96464 | JGI IMG/M metagenome (GOLD analysis project Ga0134125, IMG submission 96464) | Terrestrial soil microbial communities with excess Nitrogen fertilizer from Kellogg Biological Station, Michigan, USA - KB3-175-1 | ecosystem: Environmental > Terrestrial > Soil > Unclassified ... | reverse complement strand
CGATCGCCTCCATGCCGTTGCGGGTCTGGATGATCGAATAGCCGCGGGATTCGAGCAGATCGTTGAAGAGCTTCATGTTGAGCTCGTTGTCTTCGACGATCATCACTGTCTTGGGCATGGACTCACGGCCACGGTGCAAGGGCACTCGCGTTCTGCCCCATGGCTCGGCTAACATCAATCCGCTTACCAACCCATAACGGTGCGTTTTCGTGGCTCCAAAGGCCCCCACCCTGTCGCTGGCCGACCTCGCCAGGCTCTGCCTCGACCATCTGGCAAAGAATCCTGAGCAACTGGCTGAATTCATGGTGCAATCCGGGCTCGACCCCGCAAGTTTGCGCAAGGTCGTGGGGACGACCGGGTTTGCGCATGGGCTGATCGACTACGTGGTCTCCAACGAGCCGCTGCTGTTGGCTGTCGCCGCCGAGAACGGCCTCAAACCCGAGGGCATCGTGTCGACCTGGGCCAGGCTGCACCGGCACGAGGCCTGAGTCGTGGTGGGGACCGAGGTCCTTTGCCGGAGCTGCGGCTGGAGCGAGCATCGCGACGCGCGCCCGGCTCGCTGCCCGAGCTGCGGGTCGCCACGGCTCGTCGCGCACGCCGAACTCACTCAGCTGAGCATTGCGCATGTGGATTGCGATGCCTTCTACGCCTCGATCGAAAAGCGCGACGACCCGAGCCTGCGTGACCGGCCGCTGATCGTCGGCGGAGGCCAGCGCGGGGTGGTCTCGACCTGCTGCTACATCGCGCGACAGTTCGGCGTGCGCTCGGCGATGCCGATGTTCACCGCCATGCGGCTCTGTCCGGATGCGGTGGTCATCCGGCCCAATATGCAGAAATACGTCGCGGTCAGCCGGCAGGTCCGCGCGCTGATGGACAGGCTAACGCCGCTGGTCGAGCCACTCTCGATCGATGAGGCATTCCTCGATCTTAGTGGAACGCAGGCCCTGCACCGGGCCTCGCCGGCGGAGGTGCTGGCGAAGTTTGCCCGCGATGTCGAGGATCAGCTCGGGATCACCATTTCGATCGGGCTCAGCCACAACAAGTTCCTGGCAAAAACCGCGTCCGATCTCGACAAGCCGCGCGGCTTCGCGGTGATCGGCAAGGCGGAGACGCTCGAGTTTCTTGCCGACCAACCGGTCGACCTGATCTTCGGCGTCGGCAAGGTGTTTGCCGAAACCCTGCGCAAGGACGGCTACGAAACCATTGGCCAACTGCAGGCGGCTGCGCCTGAGGACCTGATGCGGCGCTACGGCGAGACCGGAGCGCGGCTGGCGCGGCTGGCCCGTGGGGAGGACGCACGCGCCGTCAGTATCGAGGGGGAGATGAAGACGATCTCGTCGGAGACGACGTTCAACATCGACCTGTCCGACTTCGAAGCGCTGTCGACGGAGCTCCTGGTGCTCAGCGAGCGGCTCTCAGAGCGCGTCAAAGCCAAGGGCCTCGTGGGCGACACCGTGACGCTCAAGCTCAAATCGGCCGGATTTCGCTTGCGGACACGCGCGCGGCACCTGATGATTTCTACGCAACTCGCCAATGTGCTCTACGAGACCGGACAGCAGCTGCTGGCACGCGAGATCGACGGGACGGCGTTCCGGCTGATCGGCATCGGACTTTCCGGTCTGACCTCCGCCGACGGACCCGATCCGGTGGACCTGATCGAGCCTGCGGTGGCGCGCAAGGCGGCCGCGGAACGTGCTATGGATGACGTGCGGACCCGCTTCGGCAAGGATGCGGTGATCCGAGGACGGCTTTACGGGCGCGGCAAAGAGCGCTCCAACGAAAAAGAAATCGAAGAAGGCAAACGATAGATGGCAACCCCGATCGAGAAGCTCCGTGAACTTGGCTACGAGCTGCCCCAGCCAAAGGCGCCGGTGGCGAGCTACATTCCGATCACGCGGACCGGCAACGTCATCTACGTTTCCGGCCAGATTTCCGTCGCCGGCGACGGCACGGTGACCGAAGGCCGGCTGGGCGAAACGATGAACGTGGTTCAGGGCGCCAACGCCGCCGAGCTATGCGCAGTGAACGTGCTCTCGCAGATCGTGCATACCGCGGGGGTAAAGCTCGAGGACATCAAACACGTGGTGAAGCTGACGGTATTCGTGAATTCAGGACCGGATTTCACCGAGCAGCACCTTGTCGCCAATGGTGGCTCCAACCTCATCATCAGTGTGTTGGGCGACAAGGGCAAGCATGCCCGGTCAGCGATCGGCGTCGCTGGCCTCCCTCGCAACGCCGCCGTCGAAATCGAAGCCATCGTCGAAGTCTGATGCCAAAACTGTTCGACCGCCCGATCGCGCATCGGGGCCTGCATGATCGCACCGCGGGGGTGATCGAGAATTCGTCGGCGGCGTTCGAGGCCGCTATCGCGAACGGCTACGCGATCGAATGCGATGTGCAACTCGCGAGCGACGGCGTGCCGTTCATCTTCCACGACGACGACTTCGACCGGCTAACGGCGGCGACGGGCCCTTCGGATGCCAAGCCCATCGCCGAGGTCCAGAAGCTCGTTCTAACCGGCAGCGCTGCCGGTGACGTACCGCAGACGTTCGATCAGTTCCTTGCGCAGGTCGCCGGACGAACGCTGCTCCAGATCGAGCTCAAGATGCAGCGCAACGCCGAAAAGACCAGGGCCTTGGCGGAGTCAGTCGCGCGGTCACTGTCTGGCTATCGCGGTCCTTATACGCTCGAGTCATTCGATCCCAATCTTCTGGTCGCGTTGCGCAACGCGGGCGTACGTGCCCCCCTCGGCATCATCACCTATGGCTACGACGAGCCCGACTGGGACACCAAGGTGACGGCGTGGCAGCGCCTGGTGCTGCGTAATCTGCTGCACTGGCCGATGACTCGTTTCGACTTCATTTCCTGTCGCAACGTGTCGCTCGGCCTTCCGGCGGTGCGGATGTTCCGCGCACTCGGCGTGCCGGTGACGAGCTGGACGATCAAGTCGACAGCGGACGCCAGCGCAGCATTAGAGCACGCCGACCAGATCGTGTTCGAAGGCTTCTTACCCGCAAGTGCCTGACACTCTTACAGCGACGATCGCCGGCGCCGCGTCGGAGGTCGACGCGGCGGTCTGGAACGAGCTGGTCGCCGCGACCGATCCGCACGGCAATCCCTTCCTCGACCACGCCTTCTTCCGCGCAGTGGAGGACTCCGGTTCGGCCACACGGCGGACGGGCTGGACGCCGCGGCACTTGGTGTTGCGCGACGGCGACAGAGTCGTCGGCCTGCTGCCCATGTACGAGAAGGCACATTCGCAGGGTGAGTACGTGTTCGATCATGGCTGGGCCAATGCGTTCGAACAGGCAGGCGGAAACTACTACCCGAAACTACAGGTGTCGGTGCCGTTCACGCCGGTGACGGCGCCGAAGCTCCTGACCGGTACCGACGACGTGGCGCTCAAGCAAGCGCTGCTGACCGCCGCCGCGACCTATGCCGAGCAGCGCGGCATCTCTTCGGTTCACGCCACGTTCGTCCCGGAGACCGAAGCGCTCATGGCGGCCAAGGCCGACTGGCTGCTCAGAACCGATACGCAGTATCACTGGCACAATGCCGGCTTCGGCTCGTTCGACGACTACCTCGAGACAATGTCGTCACGGCACCGCAAGGTGACGCGACGGGAACGGCGCGACGCCCTCGAGGGGCTCGAGGTGAAGTGGCTCACCGGTAGCGACCTCACTGAGAGCACATGGGATGCGTTCTTCGAGTTTTACCAGGACACCGGCAGCCGCAAATGGGGACGTCCCTATCTCAACCGGCGGTTCTTTTCACTGCTCGGCGAAGCGATGGCCGACCGCGTCGTACTGATGTTCGCTTATGACGGCGTCGAGGCGATTGCAGGGACGCTCAACCTGCTCGGCAAGGGCGCGCTCTACGGTCGCTACTGGGGCGCGACGCGACAGGTGCCGTTCCTGCATTTCGAGCTCTGTTACTACCAGGCGATCGACTTCGCGATCGCGCACAAGCTCAAGACCGTGGAGGCCGGTGCCCAAGGCGAGCACAAGCTGGCACGCGGCTACGAGCCCTCAACGACCCGATCGGTGCACTGGATCGGGCATGCGGGCCTGCGCGATGCGATCGAGCGTTTCCTGCGACAGGAACGGGCTGCGGTCTTGCGGGAACAGGAGCAATTGAACGCCTACATGCCGTTTAAGCACGGCGCGTGACCACGTCATGAGCCGGGGCGAATGTCGGTGTGGGTGGTGGTCGCGGGCTTGCCGGCGAAGGTGACCCAAAAGAAATTCAACGTGTAGGTGAGCGCGGTACGGAAAACGCCCTCCTCAGCCAGGCGCCGCCCGGACGTCAGCATCTTCAGCCGGAACGTCCACTTGACCTTGCCGACCTTGCTGAGGCGCACCGCGACATCAGTGTCCTCGCCGTAGAACTTGATTTCACGGTTGTAACCGCCTGCCTTGGTCCAGGCGTCGCGGCGGAAGACGAAATTACCGCCCTGCACGACGGAGCCGACGCGCAGGACGTAGCGGTTCACGGCGTAGATCAGCTTGGTGAGGCCGTAGAACAGCGTGATGAGAAAGCGGTTCCAGGGACTCAGGTCGTAGTAGACGTAAGGCCCGCTGAGGCAAACGAGCCCGGGGTCCTTCTCGAATTCGGTGAAGACCGTGTCGAGCCAACCCGGCGGAACGATGGTATCGGCGTCAATGTTGGCAACGAGCTCGGCGGTCGTCGCTTTGAAGCCGCCGTCGCGGGCCGAGACGAGGCCCTTTTGCAGCTCATCGACGACGCGGACGCCCGCATAGGCGCCGGCGACCTCGGCGGTGCGGTCGGTCGAGTTGTTGTTGACCACGACCACATCGATGCCTTGCCGACCGCTGCGCTTGACCTCGGCCAGCACGGATTCGACGCATTTGCCGATCAGCGCCTCTTCGTTATAGGCAGGGATCACAAAGGCAAGTTGCATGGTTCTGGCCCGTTGACGCAAAATGTGGCAACCGGCCACGATGCGCACATAGACTGCGCGTCCAATAAGGGCAACCTTGCGGCCTGCGGCAAGAGGACCGGCGCTTGAACCTCGGCGAAATCGGCATTTCGGATGTGATCTGGTGGGTGGTCGAGGCCCTGGTGACGTTTGCCGCTTCGACCTTCATCTTCGACACCGTGCACTGGATGCTGCACCGCTGGACCAAGTCGCGGTTCCGGCTGCTGCGGGTCTTCGCCTCATGGCACCACGTCCACCACCGCTTCCTCGACGGCAAGATGCAGGTGCATATGGACCTGGCGGCGCTCAATTTCTGGGCCCACCTCGTGCCGGAGTTCTTGACCTCCGTCGCAGGAACCGCCGTCTTCTATTTGTTTTTCCACTGGATTCCCGTGACGGCGGTGATGCTGCTGCATGTGTGGAACTTTGCGATGAACATCTACACAGAGGGCATGGACGGCAATCACATGTCGATGGACCGGGTGAGCGCCCGGCAGAACATCGTGAAAGTCAACGCGGCTTACCACGCGATGCACCACATCACGCCCGAGAACTACTATTCGTCGTACTTCAACCTGTTCGACCTGCTGTTCGGACGGTCGACGACGATCCGGCACCGGCGCTTCCTCATCACCGGGGCAAGCGGCGCGTTCGGTTCGGCGATCAAGGCGCGGATCGAAGCGCTCGGGGGCACGGTCGAGACCGCCAAACACGGAGAGGATTTTGCGCCCGGTGATGTCGAGCGGATGCGGCCCAAGCTGGAGAAGGCGGACGTGCTGGTCCTAGCACATGGGGCCAAGGGCTCAGAGGCGTGGGACGCGAACTACACAACCTTCACGGATCTCGTCGACCTGTTTGCGGTGGTCGGCCGAGACCGGCTGGAGCCGCCCGAAATCTGGGCCGTCGGCTCAGAGGCGGAGTTGCACGGCGATATGGGCCAGCCGGACCTCAAAGAGTATGCAGCGAGCAAGCGGGCCTTCGCGCGGCGGGCACTCGAGTACTATCGCAGCGCCGACGTGCTGTATCGCCACATCGTGCCATCGGCATTCACCTCGGCCATGGGCCCGGGGCCGATGTCGGCCGGGACCGCGGCCGGGGTCGCCCTGTTCTTCATCCGGCGCGGGTTCAAGTACGTGCCCGTGACGCTGACCACGTTGGCGGTGTGGAATTACTTCCGTTTCGTGCGGCAGGCCCCCCAAACACGAGGCACCGAGGATCGCGTGGCCATTGACTCGGGTGCCGGGAGATAGTTTTTCCTTGGCCGGATGCCCATATCCGGGTGCGGCAAGTTATTACGGGCACATGTCCAAGCGGATCGCGATCGCCACCATCGGCACGCTGGGAGACGTCCAGCCCTTCGTCGCGCTGGCGCTGACCCTGCGCAAACGCGGCTACTCGGTCGTCCTGGGGACGTCGAGCGACTTCGAGCCGTTCGTCGTCAGTCACGGCATCGAGTTCTTCAGCCTGGGCGGCGACGTGCAGGCGTTCCTCAGGCAGTCGCAGTTCGATAGCGCCATGACCAAGAGCGCGATCCTGTACGCGCCGGCGCTGCTGCGCGAAGGGCAGAAGATCCTCAAGGAAGCGGGCAAACGCGCCTGGCTGATGGCGCAAGACGCCGATGCGATCGTTTTCCAGAACAACACCACGTTCTGCATCGATATCGCCGAGGCACTCGACATTCCGGCGCTGGTGACGGCGTTCCAGCCGCTGAGCCCGACCAATGAGTTCCCGTATTTCGAGTACGGGCTCGATCCCGTCGACCCCCTGCTCTACCGATTCAACCGGCAGCCCTTCGCCAAGAGCCCGGCGATCGACCCGGTCATCAACAAGCTCAGTTACGCCGTGCAGAAGGTGCAGCAGACCTACTGGGACATGCCGCGCGACCGGCTGCGCCGCAGCCTCGGGCTCAAGCCGAAAAAGAAGCAGGTCTTCGCCACCAACGCGCGCGGCGAGCCGCTGACGACGCTGCATGCCTATTCGGCGTCGATCTCGCCGGCGCCCGGCGACTGGCCCGAGAGCAACATCATCACCGGCTTCTGGCGGCTCGACGATACCACGGGGTGGACTCCTTCCGCCGCGTTCCAGGAGTTCCTGGGCAAGGGCGAGGCGCCAATCTATCTGGGGTTCGGGTCCATGTCGTTCGGCGCACAGCGGAATACCGAGATTATCAGCCGGGCGCTGAAGCTGTGGGGTGGGCGCGCGGTCATCGGCAAGGGCTGGGGGGGCGTCAAGGAAGAGAGCCTGCCCGAGACGGTCTTCGTGATCGACCGGGCGCCGCACACCGAGTTGTTCAAGTACGTGAAAGCCGTGGTGCATCACGGCGGAGCGGGCACCACGCATACCGGCGTCTATGCCGGCCGGCCGAGCTTTGCGGTGCCGCAGTTCTTCGACCAGCCTTATTGGGGGCGCCTGATCTACGAGCTTGGGCTCGGGCCGCAGCCGGTGCGGCTGCGCAAGCTGACGCCGCAAATCCTCGCGGCGGCGCTCGACGATCTGAACACGACGCCCGCCTATGCACAGGCGGCGGCGGCACTCAGCGAAAAACTGAAACTGGAAGACGGGACCAACCGGGCGGTCGACGTCATCGAGGAGGCCATTGCCGATCATAGCGGGCCCAAATCCCACGACTACGAGCTGCTGGGGGCTGCGTCTTGAGCGACTACGATCCGCAAAACATCTTCGCCAAAATGCTGCGCGGCGAGATTGCGTGCGTGAAGGCCTATGAGGACGAGACCGTTCTCGTGATCATGGATATTTTCCCGCAGTCGCGCGGACATACCCTGGTGATCCCGAAAGCGCCGTCGCGCAATATCCTCGATGCAGACCCCGCCGACGTGGCGCTCGTGGCCGGATATCTCCCCAAGCTGGCGCGCGCCGTGGTGAGCGCGACCAATGCCGATGGCCTGAGGGTGGTGCAGTTCAATGAGGTGCCGGCCGGGCAGACAGTTTTCCACCTACACTTCCACCTGATCCCGATCTATGCGGGCGTGGAACCGGGACGCCATGCCAGCGGCGGAAAGGCCGACCAAGCAGAGCTCGAGGTGCTGGCGAAGGCCATCGGTGCGCTGCTGTGAGGCGGACGGCTCTTTCAAACTTTTCCGGCTCATGGTATCGATGGCAATACTGATGCTCCAAACATCAGTATCACGGAACCACACCTTATTCCTGCCTGTTGAAGCAGTAGCCACATGATGACCTCCGGCCAGTTGCGCGCGGCTCGCGCCCTGCTGGCAATCGACCAGAAGACGCTCGCCGCGATGGCCGACGTTTCGCTGCCGACCATCCAGAGGATGGAGGCCAGCGAAGGCGTGGTGCGCGGCACGGTCGAGACCCTGACCAAGGTCATCGAGGCGCTCAACCGCGCCGGCGTCGATCTGATCGGCGACAATGCGCGGAGCGATGCCGGCGGGCGCGGGGTGCGGCTCCACCAGCCGCCTGTTCAAACCCCGGATTGATCCCACGACGACCACCGCTTCTCGATGATCGCCGCGCTCCCAGCAAAGGTCAGAAGCGCCGATGATGACGCAAAATCTCTCTGCAGACAGCCTCAAGGGCCCAAGCAACGCCGATCTCTTCGCTCCGAAAATCCTCACCGTGCTGCGCGAGGGTTACCACCTCGCCGACTTGCGGGCAGATCTCATCTCCGGGCTTACCGTCGCGATCGTTGCGCTGCCCCTGTCGATGGCCATCGCGATCGCCTCCGGCGTCACACCGGAGCGCGGGCTCTTCACGGCCGCAGTCGGCGGCTTTCTGATCGCCCTGCTGGGCGGTAGCCGTTTCCAGATCGGCGGCCCGGCCGCGGCCTTCACCGTGCTCGTTGCCGGCACGGTCGCGCGGCATGGCGTCGAAGGGTTGTTCCTCGCGACCCTGATGGCCGGTGCATTCCTGTTCCTCATGGGGGCGCTGCGGCTCGGCAGCTATATCAAGTTCATCCCCTACCCGGTGACGGTGGGCTTCATTTCCGGCATCGCGGTGATCCTGTTCATCGGCCAGATCAGCGACCTGCTGGGTTTGAAGCTCACTTCCAATCCCGCCGACATCCTGCCCAAGCTCCAGGTCCTCGCCGCGTCGCTTGGCACCACCAACTGGGCGGCGGTCGCAATCAGCCTGGGGACGATCGCGGTCATCGTACTGTTCCGCCAGTTCCTGCCGCGGCTGCCGGGCATCTTGATCGCCGTGGTGCTTGGCGGAGTCGCCGTATTTGCGCTGCATCTTCCGGTCGAAACCATCGGCACGCGATTCGGCGGAATCCCGAATGCCCTGCCGGCCCCCACGCTGCCCCCGATGTCGATTCAAAACATTGTCGACGTGCTCCCCGACGCCCTCTCGTTCGCCCTACTGGGGGCGATCGAGTCGCTGCTCTCCGCGATGGTCGCCGACGGCATGACCGGCCGGCGCCATCGTTCGAACATGGAGCTGGTCGCGCAAGGCATCGCCAATATCGGCTCGGCATTGTTCGGCGGCATCTGCGTCACGGGCACGGTCGCGCGTACTGCGACCAATATTCGTGCCGGGGCGCGCAGCCCGTTCTCGTGCATGTTCCACTCGATCTTCATCCTGCTGTTCATGCTTGTGGCGGCGCCGCTTGCAAGCTTCATTCCGCTTGCCGCTCTCGCGGGCGTACTGGCCGTGGTCGCCTGGAACATGGTCGAAAAGGCCGCCTTCGCGACCCTGGTGCGCACCTCGTGGGGCGACGCGGTCACGCTGCTCGCGACCTTCCTGCTCACTGTGTTCATCGGCCTCACACAGGCGATCATCGTCGGCTTCGCGCTGGGGACGCTGCTGTTCATCCATCGCATGGCGCAGTCGAGCAACGTCGAGCTGCACGTTCCGCCGGTGCCCGAAGACCTGCCCGACAGCGTTGAGCCGCGACCGCCCTACGATGCGACGCTGGCAGCCGACCCGGATGTCGCCGTCTATCGGATTACCGGGGCCTTCTTCTTCGGCGCCGCGGCGATGGTCGGCAACGTGCTCGACCGGATCGCAGACCGGCACAAGGCGTTCATTATCGACTTCTCGGCCGTGCCCTTCATCGATTCCACGGCTGCCAACACCATCGAAGGTATCGCGCGCAAGGCCAGGCGGAGTGGCGTGCAGCTGCTGATTTCTGGCGCATCTACCGCGACTGCCGGAACGCTGGATGCGCATGGAGTGCATGCACCGGAAGTCAGGTTCGAGACCTCGATCGACACGGCGGTAGCGGCAGCACACGCCGCCATCGCTGCCGCGGGGCGCTCCGCGTGAGTTGACGAGGCCGGCAGCCACTCGCGCGTTTGTCGTATTTCGCGCTTGTGCCCCAAGTCGGCTGCCGACCTTCCACCTAACGCTATTCTGTAATCGAGGCCGCCCACTGAGGGTAGTTGGAATGGCGTTCTCGCGGAGGGAGCGTCGTCGATCCGAGCTCGGTGCCGCCCGGAGTCAACACCGGCGGAACTCCCGATGCTGACCGTTGTGATTCTAACGATCAGCTATCAAGCATATTCACAGGCGGTTCAGGCGACCCACGCTTTTCTCCATGCCATCGACTTACCCCACAAAGTCACTGGAGAAACAAATGAACACCACCAAGACCACCCTCCTCACCGCTGTCGCCGGCCTTGCTGCCCTGATGATGACGGGCGGCGCTTTCGCCAAGACCTTCGAGGCCATCTACACGGTCAGCATCCACTCCCGCGCAACCGCCGCCTCGAAGGTGGTCGACAAGCTCTTCGAAGGCGAACGGGTGAAGATCACCACTTGCGACGACAAATGGTGCTTCATCACTCATGACGGTCCGGACGGATGGGTGCCAGTCGCCTCGCTCGAAAGCCTCGGGGGCTACAGCGACGGAGGCCCGACCATCGTGTTCGAAGGCGGCTTCGACTTCCCGCACCCGCCCAAGCCGCCGATCGTCGTAGATCCCGGCCCGAAGAAGCCCCCGTTCCGGCCGATCATCGGTCAGCTTCCGGTAAGTGTCCTGCAGCCGATCACGAACCCTGGCGGCGGCACCGGCGGCAACAGCGGTGGCAATACCGGTAACGGTGGCGGCACGCTTTGCTTCATCGGCAAACCCTGCCACCTGCAGCCCTGATCCTCTCCCCGAATGGAAAAGGCCGGGACTTGCCCGGCCTTTTCGTTGTTTGCTTGCGCGTCAATCAGCTCTTTTCGTCGGCCTTGGCCGGCTTCTTCACTGCTTTTGGAGCCGGGATCGCCTTTGGCCGGGCGGGGCGCGGCGGTGATGCGATCAGTTCCAGCTTGGCATCGGGTCCAACCCCAACCACTGCCACCGTGACAGTGCCGCCATTCACCAGTTCTCCGAACAACACCTGGTCGGCCAGCGGCTTCTTGACGTGCTCCTGGATCACGCGGCCCAGCGGACGGGCCCCCATGCGCTCGTCGTAGCCGCGCTGCGCCAGCCATTCGGCCGCCTCCGGCGTCAGCGTGATCGTCACGCCACGCTCGGCCAACTGGCCCTCGAGCTGCAGAACGAACTTCTCCACCACCTGCCGCACCACTGCCGGCGGCAGCGGCGCGAAGGAGATGATCGCGTCGAGGCGGTTGCGGAACTCCGGCGTGAACATCCGGTTGATCGCTTCCTCGTCGTCTCCCGCCTCGCGCTTGCGGCCGAAGCCGATGGGCGACTTCTGCAGCTCCATCGCGCCGACATTGGACGTCATAATCAGGATGACGTTGCGGAAGTCGACGGACTTGCCGTTATGGTCGGTGAGCTTGCCGTGATCCATCACCTGCAACAGGATGTTGAACAGGTCCGGATGCGCCTTCTCGATCTCGTCGAGCAGCACCACGCAGTGCGGATGCTGGTCGACGCCATCGGTCAACAGGCCGCCCTGGTCGAAGCCGACATAACCCGGAGGCGCGCCGATGAGGCGGCTCACCGTGTGCCGCTCCATGTATTCGGACATGTCGAAGCGGAGCAGTTCCACGCCCAGCGTGTCGGCCAGCTGCTTGGCGACCTCGGTCTTGCCGACGCCCGTGGGGCCGGTGAACAGGTACGAGCCGATCGGCTTTTCCGGTTCGCGCAGGCCGGCCCGGGCCAGCTTGATCGCCGACGACAGGGCGGTGATCGCCGCGTCCTGGCCGAACACTACGGTCTTGAGACTATTCTCCAGCCCCGCGAGCAATTCGGTGTCGGACTTGCTGACCGATTTCGGCGGAATGCGCGCCATTGTCGCGATAGTGGCCTCGATCTCCGGCACGTCGATCAGCGTCTTGCGCTCCTCGACGGTCAGCAGCATCTGGCTCGCGCCGGTCTCGTCGATCACGTCGATCGCCTTGTCCGGCAGCTTGCGGTCGTTGATGTAGCGTGCGCTGAGCTCGACGGCGGCCTTGAGCGCGTCATCGGTGTATTTGAGCTTGTGATAGTCCTCGAAATATGGACGCAGGCCTTTCACAATTTCGATGGCGTCCGGGATCGTCGGTTCGGCCACATCGATCTTCTGGAAGCGCCGGACCAGCGCCCGGTCCTTCTCGAAGAACTGCCGATACTCCTTGTAGGTGGTGGAGCCGATGCAGCGCATGTTGCCCGACGCCAGAGCCGGCTTCAGCAGGTTCGAGGCATCGAGTGCGCCGCCGGAGGTGGCGCCGGCGCCGATCACGGTATGGATTTCGTCGATGAACAGGATGGCGTCGGGGTGCTTTTCCAGCTCCTTCATGACGGCCTTCAGCCGCTCCTCGAAGTCGCCGCGATAGCGCGTGCCGGCCAGCAGCGAGCCCATGTCGAGGGCGTAAATAGTGGCCCCCTTCAGAACCTCGGGCACCTGGCCTTCCACGATCTTGCGGGCCAAGCCTTCGGCGATGGCGGTCTTGCCGACCCCGGCGTCACCCACATAGATCGGGTTGTTCTTCGAGCGGCGGCAGAGCACCTGGATGGTGCGGCGCAGCTCCGCGTCGCGACCGATCAGCGGGTCGATCTTGCCGGCCTTGGCCTTGGCGTTGAGGTCGACGCAGAAATCGGCGAGCGCCGACGATTGGCCATTGCCCTGACGCTGGCCGCCCTCTTCGTTGTGGGTTCCGTTGCCCGGACCATCTTCGGTGCCCCGCACCGAGCGCTGCTCGTTGGGGCCGGACTTGGTGATGCCGTGGGAGATGAAGTTGACCGCGTCGAGCCGCGTCATGTCCTGCTGCTCGAGGAAATACGCAGCATGGCTCTCGCGCTCGGCGAAGATCGCGACGAGCACATTGGCGCCCGTTACCTCTTCCTTGCCGGACGACTGGACGTGGATGACGGCACGCTGGATCACGCGCTGGAAGGCCGCCGTGGGCCGCGCGTCCTGGCCGTTGGGCACGACCAGACTGTCGAGCTCCTCGTTGATGAAATCCTCGAGGTCACCCTTGAGCGCCTCGATATCAACGTCGCACCCGTTGAGCACAGCGATGGTGTCGCGGTCGTCGGTCAGGGCCAGCAAAAGGTGCTCGAGCGTTGCAAACTCATGCGCACGCTCGCGCGCCAGGTTCATCGCCTGGTGCAGGGCCTTTTCCAGTCCGCGGGAAAAAGAAGGCATGTAACTGGTTCCTATTGCTTTTCCATCACGCATTGCAGCGGATGCTGGTTCTTGCGTGCCGTGT
>Ga0134125_10006242_pt1 | contig 13504 bp, 12 predicted proteins | sample KB31751_FD_96464 | JGI IMG/M metagenome (GOLD analysis project Ga0134125, IMG submission 96464) | Terrestrial soil microbial communities with excess Nitrogen fertilizer from Kellogg Biological Station, Michigan, USA - KB3-175-1 | ecosystem: Environmental > Terrestrial > Soil > Unclassified ... | reverse complement strand
CGCGCCCAGTCATCCCATTCGTAGATGTGGACGTCCGTGCCGCACACGCCCGCGCGCCGCACGCGGATCAACACTTCGTCGTCCCGAATCGTCGGTTCGGGCACGTCCTTCAACTTGAATCCCGGAGCTGCGGTTTCCTTCACGAGCGCTCTCACGCGATCTATGACTCCAAATCAATGGTCAGGTAGGGATATCGCACCGTCGGCGCGCCACGGCGCGCGCGCCGAAAGCTGTCGCCGCACCGCCGACGACGCCAGGGGAATACGACCCGGCATGAATGCGGGCTAGAACACCGTGGCGATCTGGCCGCCGTCCACAGCGATCGCCGTTCCAGTGACGAAACTGGCGCGCTCGGACGCGAGAAACGCCACGACCGACGCGAGCTCGCCGGGATGTCCCGATCGCGCGATCGGAATTGCGCGACGCCGCTCCGCGAGCACTTCGTCGAGCGAGCGATGTTCGCGACGAGCGCGGCCGGCTGCCAACGACATCGCACGGTCCGTGTCGAAGTGTCCGGTGAGAATCGTATTCACCAACACGTTGTCCTTGGCGCAGTCCGTGGCCAGCGTTTTCGCAAACCCCGCCAGGCCCGCGCGTGCGGTGTTCGAAAGGACCAACGATTGGATTGGCTGCTTCGCCGCAGTGGATGTGAGAAAAATGATGCGTCCCCACTGCCGTCGGCGCATTCCGGCGACGACCTGATACGTAAGGCGAATCGACGCGAAGAGGTTGAGCTCGATCGCCGCGCGATACTGGTCTTCTGTCGTGTCTTCGATGTCTGTGGCCGGCGGTCCGCCGGCGTTCGCCACGAGAATGTCGATCGGTCCGAGCGTCGCCTTCGCTTCTTTCACAGCCGCCATGATCGCGGCGGCATCGGTCACGTCGGCGGTCAGCGGAAGCACGCGGCGTCGAGACTCTGCCGCGATCTCGCTCGCTGTGCGCGTCAACGTTTCGCTGCGCCGCCCAACGATCGCCACCGACGCGCCTTCCAGTGCCAGCTCGCGCGCGCACGCGCGGCCGAGTCCGCTCGATGCGCCCGTGACGAGGGCGACTCTGCCTGCCAACCCGAGATCCACTCGAGGCATCTCCTCATTCGATGGTGACGCGCCGCACGTGACGGCGACCTGTGTGTAATACTACAGAATCGCGCGTCTCGAAACCGCCGCGCGCCGGCGGCCACGCAACCGTCAGCCGAGGCCCAGCCGATTCCCTATGCGCTCGGCGGCGTTTTCACCGCTCGCGACTGCGCCTTCGATGAGTGGCGTGGCGAGGTAGTCGCCGGCCAACGCGATCGGAAGCTCGATGGCATTCGCGAGCGCGTGGCCGCGCGCGCGATCGCTTACGAATCCAATGAACGGAATCGGCGAGCCGTGCTCGAAGCGGTAGACGCGCGCGCGCGTGACGTGTCCGCGCACTTCCGGCACGAGCGCTTCGACATCGGGCAGCATCTGCGCGACGATCGAATCGGCGGAGGCGTCGCGCATCGCATCGAGCGCGTGCGGTGTCGCCCATGCGAGCACCACATCGCGGTCGGTGCGCGCGCCAGCGTGTTTTGCGCCGTGCACGGCGCACGCGCTCACCGTGCGTGCGACGCGCACGTCCTGGAATACGCCAAAGGCGGTGTGCGGCGGCGCGACGTCGAGCGCCAGCGCTAACGTGAGCGTGGGGCGCAGCGGAATCGCGGCGAGCCATTGTGCGAGTGAGTGGTCCGATCCGAGATGTGGTGCAACAAGGTCGCGCGCCGTGCGCGGATCGGTCGCGATCACCACGGCATCTGCATGCAGCTCGCCGCCTGACGCATCGCGCACCGACACGCGCGCGGCGTGCCCCGCCGCGTCGCGTTGGACATCGACGCCTGTCGCGCGCGCGTTCATGCGCACGTCGATATCGGCGGCGGCTTTGCCCAACGCATCCGACCAACCGTTGGTCGGCGCCAACGTGTCGCCGTCGCTGCCGTATCGGCCGAGCGAAAGGAAGAATGCAAGCGACACCGCGGACGCCGGCACGTTGTAGAAACCGTTGCACGGCGGCTCGGCGAGCGTATCGGCGGCTGCTGCGCCTATTCGTTGCTCGACGAATGCGCGAACGCTTTCGGTGTCCAACGACGCCGGGATCCGCGCGGCGGAGGCATCGAGCGCATCGTGATGACGCGCCAACAGCGGCAGCAGCTGCGTTCCCAGACGACCTTTCTCGAGTGCGCTCAGCCCGCTGAACGCGAGCAGACTGCGCAGGGAGCCGAATTTGAGCGGCAGGCGCTCGCCGTTCCGCACGACGATGTCGTGCGCGGTGTCGCGCTGCAGATGCGCGCCGACGAGTCGCACGGTGCGCGCGTACCCGCTGGTGATGAGCTGCGCACCCGTATCGATCGGTAACTCGTCGAGTACATCGCTGCGCGCTCGTCCGCCGAGCATCGACCGCGCTTCGATGAGCGTCACGCGCGCACCGTGTTCGCGCAGCTTCACGGCTGCGGCAACACCGGCGAAACCGCCGCCGATGACGACGACGTGCGCGTCGGTCATCGCCGATGACGATCGGATTGCGTCGCGAACATCGTGCGACAAATTGCGTGCGCGCTATTGCGTGTGTTTTTCATCGTTCCTATATTCGCGCAAGGGGCCCACGCTGCAATCTTTTGTCGAGGGTCGTGAGTGGCGCGAATAATACTTCGATTTCGCAAGCGCACATCAGAGCAGCCGGTCGCCCAACTCTTCGTGAGCGGTGCACCTGCGCGGTCCTCGTCCCACTCAGCGATCCATTCCAGCGTTGTCTTCACTCGTCGCCGTGCCGGCCTTCGTCGTCACGGCGTTGTTGCATCGAACGCGCCCGCATCGAGGGTGATGCGCAGGCTGCATGCATCGCGCGCCTTGGTGCGCGCCGGTAACAAGTTGGGCATGACGGTCGTCGATGCACCACGTGGCGTCCTAACGCGGCGTATCGTCGCGCGCGTGTCGCGCGCTGCTGCCTAAATCGATGAACGTTCGCCGTTCGTGCGGCTGCATCATCTGATGTCGAAGTCATCGACCTCTTCACCGAGGTCGTCGAGACGTGTGGCGGGGCGCATGGAGCCTGCCACATCGCCGCCGGTCCACCGGGGGATCGGTTGGCAGCCAAACTCCTTGAGTGGAGATGAAAACCATGGCAACGCGTAAGAAAGGCGCCAGAAAGAAGGCCGCTCGCAAAGGTGGTCGGAAAAAGACTGCCCGTAAGGCCGCGAAGAAGCGGAAGTAGTCAGTTAGCAGTAGAAGTTGAGAACAACAAAAGAGGCCGGCGTGAACCGCCGGCCTTCTTTTCATCCAAGTCGTTTGTGGTCGTTCGTGCGACGCGATCGACGCGTCGCGACTGGTCAGGCCGCCCGCGGCGCCTTGCCGGCCGTAGCCCGCTCCGGTGCGGGGCCCCACATATATGCCCAGAACGCAGGGGTCGGCTCGTCTCTCTTTCCGTTCGAGATCACGATCCCCACCGGCTCGACACTCATCTTATCGTCGCTGTGTCCATCCTTCGGTGCCGCCATCTCTCACCCCTCGTTGATTTCCCTGCGCGATTCGCGCAGCGATGGCCCTCCAAAGCACCCTATGTGCCACATCCGCCATAGTAGTTCAACGTGTTGTACGGCAATATGTTGCACAAAAAAGACTCCCTATTCCGGGAGCCCAGTGACGCGAAAAGACACGGAAGCGATTTCGATTATCGTGTCAAAACGTTACGCAACCTCTTTCCGTGCGAGGAACGTCTCCCCGCCGCAGCCGACGCCGAGCCGGCTGCGTTCGACGGTGATGTGCCAGCCGCGGTAGCGATCGCGGAGCTCATCGAGCGGCAACGCTTCGCCGCCATCCGAACCCTCTACCACGTGGACGCCGCCGGCCGTCGTCGCCTGTTGGAGCAGTTCGATTGCGCGCGCGCGCTCGACGGTCGAAAGTCCACTAAGTGCTGCGGCCGCAACGACCACCGCATTGAGCGGCCGGTCCGGTGACCAGTTTGCGAGATCTTCGCCGACGCAGCGAACTCGACTGGTCAATCCGACTTCGGCCGCCGCGTTGAGCACGCGCTCGAGAACATCTTCGGTCGTATCGACGGCGGTGACCGCACATCCGTTCGCCGCCAGATAGATAGCTGGTCCTTCTGCACTCACGCCGGCAACGAGGACATGGCCCTCCGACACGGCGAGAGCGGCGCGCGCGAACGCGGAATCGGCGCGGAATCCCCATCGCTCGGGGCGACTGAACTCTTTCAGTGCCTTGAGTCTGCGCTTCCGCCACGTCGCGAACGACGGCAGCCGCAACCGCCCCTGGATGATGCGATCCACTTCGGCGCACAGAAGAATTTCAGTGAGCGCCAATTGGGGCTCGGACTGCAAGGCCGTCACCGCATCATCGCCGATCTTGAGGATGGCGCTGCGAGGTATCGACTCCTTGTAGTTCTCGATTTCCCGCTCGACGAACAGCTCGTACTCGTATCTGAGAGAGCGTGGTCGTTGGCTCATTTTGGCGCAGTCGCGGGCGGCAAGTGGATTGACCTACCTAAAGTAGAACTTTGGCCGCAGCGCGCAAGTCCCTATGCGGGTTCGATGTGGACTGTCACGCTTGATGCACCAAGTTCAGTGCGCAGTCTCGCCTCGACTGCGTCGGCAACACGATGTGCCGAATCCACCGACGTCGCACGGTCGACGCCAATGGTCACTTCGATCAGTGGGACGCCCGACGCCATCGCCCGCGAGCGCACCGAACGGACATCGAGCACGCCCGGTACCGCACTCAGCAGTTGGTGGATTTCCCGCGCGTCGATGGCCCGTTCGTCGACCAGAACGGGGACGGAGCGGCGCACGATTTCGAATCCGTTCCGCGCAATCACCAGCGCCACGGCCATGGCGAGAAACGGGTCGACCAGTCCCAACCCGTGTCGCGTGAGAAACAGCGACACGACCGCGGCGCACGTGACGTAGACATCGCTCCGCGTGTGCTCGGCGTCGGCTAACAGAAACGCGCTCTGCAGCCGACGGCCGCGCCGTCGTTCGTACCATACGACGAGCACGTTCACGATCATCGTCGATGCGACGAGTGCGAGCTCGGGAATCGTCGCCGTCCTCGGCGTGTCGCCGACGAGGACGAAGCGGACGCCTTCGCGCAGCAGCTCGAAGCACGTGATCGAGAGGAATCCGACGATGGCAAGCGCGCCTAACGTCTCGAATTTTTGATGGCCGTAGGGATGCTCTTCATCGGGCGCGCGCGATGCGATGCCCACGAGCACGATGCCGAGCACGTTGTTCAAGACATCGAGTCCCGACTCGAGCGCGGCGCCGAGCACGGACAGCGCGTGCGTGCGCATGCCGACGATGATCTTGACGACCACCACGAGCAGGTTGAGCACGAGGATGACGAGCAGCGTGTTCCTGACCGCCGATGCGCGCGCCGGGCGGGCTCCGGAATCCGGTGGGGCGTGCGCGGGACTGGACACGACCCAAGGATATGAGGTGCCCGGAACCGGAGCCAGTGTCGTGCGCGCTAGATTGCGAGTTCGCGTCCATCACATACGCGGGGAATGTCGCATGCCCGAGTTGCCGGAAGTCGAACATGCCGCGCGCGTGTTGCGCGCGGCCATGGTGGGTCGCCGCGTGACGCGCGTGCGCGTGCTGCACCCGTCGCTGCGCGCCAAGCTTCCGCCTCGGGACCAGCGGCGCCTCACGGGCCGTGTGGTGCGCGACGTCGTGCGCCGCGGCAAGCACCAGGTGATCCATCTGGACGACGGCACTGCGTTAGTCGCGCACTTTCGCATGACCGGCGATTGGGCGGTTGGGCGCGTGGGCGATGCGCCGGCGCCCTACGCCCGCGCCGAGCTGGAGCTGGACGATGGCACGCGCGTGACGCTCTCCGATTCGCGTGCGTTAGGCACGCTCGTCCGCACCGACGACCCGGCGTCCGTCCTCCCGGAGCTCGGCCCCGAGCCCGACGACCCGTCGCTCACACCGTCGTCGCTCGCCGTCTCGCTCGCGCGCCGCCGCGGCGCGATCAAGCCGGCGCTGCTCGACCAACGCGTGCTCGCCGGCGTCGGGAACATTTACGCCGCCGAAGCGCTCTGGCGTGCCCGCATCGATCCGCGCACGCCCGCCCGGTCGCTCGACACCGCGCACCTCAAGCGTCTGATCGCCGCCATTCGTACCGTGCTGCGCCTCGCCCCCGCCGGCCGCTACCAGAACGAAGCCGCCGCGGCCCGTTGGAACGTCTACGACCGCGAAGGCCTAACGTGCCGGAGGTGCGGCGGGACGGTGCGGCGAATCGTGCAGGCCGCACGCTCTACGTACTTCTGCCCCGACTGCCAAAAGGCGTAGACGCGCTAAGATCCCGCTTCTACCACCGCTGCCTTGATGTAGCCCGTCTCCGGGATCGTCAGCACTTCCGGATGATCCAAGGGTTGGCCCAAGAAACGGCGGAGCGTCATGCGGCGGCCGCTGTCGGACGCGGCGGCGGACAGCATTTCGAGGAACAGCGGCTTGGTGAGGTGAAAGCTGCAGCTCGCTGTGAACAAAATGCCGCCGGGCGTCAGCAGGCGCATCGCCCGCAGGTTGATCTCTTTGTATCCGCGCAGCGCCGCCGCGAGCGCGCCGCGCGTCTTGGCGAAGGCCGGCGGGTCCAACACGATCGTGTCGTAGCGGTCGCCGCGCGTTTCCGCGTCGCGCAGAAAATCGAACGCATCGGCTTCCATGAAATCGATGTTGGAAATCCCGTTGCGCGAGGCGTTGTCGTGTGCGCGGGCGAGTGCCGCCACCGAGCTGTCCACCGCGGTCACGCGCTCCGAGCGTTGGGCGAGATGGAGCGCGAACGAACCGTGATAGCTGAAGCAATCGAGCGCGCGCCCGCGCGCGAGTTGGCCGGCGAGCACGCGGTTTTCGCGCTGGTCGAGAAACGCGCCGGTCTTCTGGCCGTCCCACGGCGCGGCGAGGTAGCGCATGCCGTGCTCGCGCACTTCGATCTCGCGCGGGACGGTCCCGAACAACAACTCGGTCTCGCGCGCCAATCCCTCCTTGCTGCGGACCGCCACGTCGTTGCGCGCCAGCACGCCCGACGGCGCGAGGATGTCGCGCAAGGCGTCCACGATCGCGCCCCGATACGCCTCGAGCCCGGCGCTCAGCAGTTGGACCACCACCCACTGCCCGTATCGGTCCACGACGAGCGACGGACACCCGTCCGCCTCGGCGTGCACCACGCGCCAGGCCGTCGTCTCGCCGCCTAACGAAGCGCGGCGCGCCGCGCTCGCGCCGATCTGGCGATGCCACCACGCGGCGTCGATCACCGCGTCCGCCCGCGCGTCCAGCAGCCGCAGCGAGATTTCCGACGCCGGACTCCAGAGCGCCCAGCCTAACGGATGGCCCGCGGCATCGCGCACCAGCACCGCGCCGGCCGGTGCGTCGGGCCGGTGCGTGACGTCGCTCCGGTAGATCCAGGGATGGCCGCTCGCCCAACGGTGCGCGCCTTTGCGCGACACCACGGCCTCGGCGCTCATTGACCCGTGGTCGCCGCCGCGCCTCCCGCGGCCAGCACCAGCCGGCGGAGCTGTGGGATGATCGCCAGCTTGAGGAGACCGCGCGGCGCCGCCAGGCTGTCCAACTTCGCCAACCGCTCCGACGTCCACGCGCCGTCCGCGGTGTGCCCCCCGCCCAGATACGAGAGCGCCTCGGCACCGATGCCGCCGGCGACGGCCAGCGCACCGGCTGCGCTGTCGGCGTCCGTTAGGAGCGGCGCGCGCGTGGTGAGCTCGGCGATCGCGGGAGCCAGCCCTTGCCACTGCGCGAACATCGTCGCCAGTGAATCGCGAATTCCCGTTCCGCGCGACGGATCGCGAAACAGCGTGTCGAGCAGCGCCGAGAACGCGCGACCGCCGCGCGCATCGGGCGTCGCGATGTCGCCCGGTTCCACCAGCGGCGTCAGCAGCGTTGGGCGGCGCGTGTGCATCCGCTGCCCCAAGCTCACCGGCTCGACGACGTGCTGGAGCGCGCGCAGCGGCGCGATCTGATCCGTGTGCGCGATGAGCCGCCACATCGCATCCGGACCCGACAAGTGATGGACGCCCAGGTCCGCCAGCTCTACGCTCACACTCGCGAGGCGCCGATACATGTCGTTCACGTTCACGACGGTGGCCGGCGACCAGAGGCGTTCCGCGATCGCCGCCGTGCGCGGCCAGATGCGGGAGTCGATCGTCTCCGGAGTCACGAGCTCGCCCCACATGCACGCTTCACCGCCCAAAATGTGCGCGGCGTGCGCGCTGTCGAGGTCCGTCCCCGTCGGAATAGGATCCACCGCGTAGTGTTCACCCGCGCTCGCCATTGCATCCAAATAGTAGCCCGCCGAGAGAATTCCAGAGTATCCCTGCTGCGCCGCGCTGAAGAGCGATGCCTGACCGCGCCACGACTGGATCACGATGTCGTGCGGAAGATCGGGATGCAGAATCTCATCCCATCCCACCACGCGTTTGTGTTGGGCGGCGAGAATGCGCGACAACCGCCTGTTGAAATACGCTTGCAGCGCGCCGACATCCGCGAGCTTGTGACGGCGCATGTACCGGCGAATGGCCGTGTTCGTGTCCCACGCGCGCGGATCCACCTCGTCGCCGCCAATGTGCCAATAGTGATCCGGGAAAAGTTGGGCCATCTCGCCGACGAAGCGCGTGATGAACCGGTACGTCGATTCGCGCGTCGGGTCGAACGCACCGGCGGTGAAGTTGAAATCCGTTGGCAGCGTGTACGGGCCGGGCGCGCTTGCGAGCGACGGGTAGCCGACGAACCAGCTGATCGAATGCCCCGGCATGTCGAACTCCGGGACCACGCGAATGCCGCGATCGCGCGCATATGCGACGATCGCGCGCACTTCGGCCTGCGTGTAGTACAACTTGTTGGAGCCCACGTCCTGCAGCTTCGGATATCGCTTGCTCTCGACGCGGAATCCTTGATCGTCGCTCAGGTGCCAGTGCAGCACGTTCAGCTTGACGGCCGCCATCGCGTCGAGATTGCGCTCGATCACATCGACCGGCTCGAAGTGCCGCGACACGTCGATCAAGAGCCCGCGCCACGGAAACCTCGGCGCATCCGCGACGTGCGCCAGTGGAACGGCGAATCCGGATCCCGCTCCCGTCACCAGTTGCTGAAAAGTTTCCAGTCCGCGGAGAGCACCCACCACCGTGTGCGCGCGCAGCACGGCGCGAAAAGTCGTCACGTCCAGCGTGTACGATTCATCTTCGTCCACCGATTGCACCGTCTCGCCGGGGCCGCGCACGTCGATCACGAGCGTGCCTAACAACGAATCGCGCGCCACGGTGTGTACCAGGCCGAGTCCGGTGCGCCGCGCGACGTGCGTGATCGTGCGGTCAACGGCGCGCAGCAGACGGCCATCGCGGAAGCGGGGCACGGCTACACGAAACGACGACGTGAGGGCGAGCCGGCCGCCGGAGTCGATGCGTATCGACGCGGGCATCGGCATGAGCGACACCTGCGCCAGCGCGAGTGAATCTGACGACTGCGCGGCGATCGGCGCCGTCGCTGACATGAGCGCGAGACCGATCGTGAGTGAGAAAGACGGACGCATGAAACGACGACGGGTGAGGAGGAACAAATCGGAGCGGAGCGACGAGCGCGGGGAGCTATCCCAACGCCCATCGGGATGACGATCGGCGGGCGATGACGGTGGCGCGGTCTGACGGAAGCGTGTCGTAGGAGCGGATTGGTGGGGAGACGACGGAAAGTGATGCGGTGCGCGGTGACCGCGCAATGGCGCGCTGCCGCTTCGGATTCAACGGGCGATTGCCGCGCGGATCGCGCGCGCGGCTTGCTCCGCGTCGTTCGCGCCGAAAATCGCGCGGATCACCGCGACGCCCGTTGCACCCGCGGCAATGACCTGTGCCGCGTTGCTCGCGTCTATGCCGCCGATCGCCACGGCGGGGCGACGACTCCGCGTGACGAGCTCGGCGAGCCGAACGATGCCGATTGCGCTGCCGGCGTCGAGCTTCGAGTCCGTTGCATAGACGGGACCGATGCCCACGTAGTCCGCATCGATGGCGAAGGGCAGCTCGGCATCGGTGCCGACGCTCGCGCCGATGATGAAATCCGGCGGCACCACGCGACGGAGCGCCGACGGCGGAACATCTTCCGGTCCGACGTGCACGCCCGCGGCACCGGCGGCAATCGCGATGTCCGCGCGATCGTTCACGACGAGCGGGACATCCGCGGGCAGCGCCGCGACGAGCGCGCGCGCCACTTCCACCGTCGTTCTGGCATCCGCATCTTTGAGTCGCAACTGAATCATCGTCGCGCCGCCGCGCGCCGCCGCGCAGGCGCGAGACACCAGGTCCGCCGCGTCGCCGCGGAGGCCATCGGTGATCGCGACCAGCGTGAGTTTGGGAGGAGCGAGCATAGATGTCCGAACCTGGTGAGCGACACTTCGGCGCGCTCCGCGGCGCCACCACCATCGATCACGACGATCCGATCCACGTCCGTGAGGCGACGCGCGAGCTGCTCGAGCGTTTGATCGCCGACAACAACATAGCACCGGGCGACATCATCAGCGTGGTGTTCACGGTGTCGAACGACATCGCGAGCGAATTCCCGGCGCGTGCGGCGCGCGATCTGGGCTGGGTGGACGTTCCGCTGCTCTGCGCCACCGAAATTCCTGTGCGCGGCGCGGTGCCGCACTGCATTCGCGTCCTCATCCACCTCGAGTCGAGCCGTCCGCGCCACGAGCTGCGCTCGGTGTACCTGCGGGGCGCGGCGCGCCTCCGTGACTAACGGAGCCGCGCGCGCTACCGTCCGCTGCTGTGCTCGCGGCGGATCTCGGCTTTGGCGGCCTTGTGTTCTTTGAACGTGGTGCGGAACTCGTGGTGCCCATCCGTGTCGGCCACGAAATACAAGTACGGCACGGTCGCGGGAAAGAGCGCCGCCTCGATGCTCGCGCGTCCCGGCGATGCGATCGGGCCGGGCGGCAGCCCCCGGTTGCGGTACGTGTTGTAAGGCGAAGGCACCTCGAGGTCGTGGTACGTCACCCGGTCGTGGTGCTCGCCTAACGCGTACTGTATGGTGGGATCGGCCTGCAGCGGCATCTGCGCCTTGAGACGGTTGTGGTACACGGCCGAGATCACCGGGCGCTCTTCGGGCAGGCGCGCTTCCTTCTCGACGATCGACGCCAGCGTCACGATGTCGTTGCGGCTCATCGCGAGCTGCTGCAAGCGATCGTCCCAGCGCGGATCCCACACCTGTTCGAACCGGTGCACCATCTCGCGCACCGCCGTGCGCGCCGACGTGCCGTACGAGAACACGTACGTGTCGGGGAAGAGATAGCCCTCGAGCGTCGGCGTCGGCACGTCCAACTCGTGCAGCAGCGACGTGTCGCGCACGGCGGCTTCCACCGATTCCGCGGGCGCGCCTAACGCAGTGGTCAACTCGGGCACGATCTCGCGAAGCGACCACCCCTCGGGAATCGTGACGCGCCGCTCGAGCCCCTGTCCTTCGTGCAGCGCCTCGACGAGCGCGCTCCATCCCATCTCGCGCTGCAAGCCGTACGTGCCCGCTTTGATGTCGCGATCGCGTCCGGTCACCTGCGCGTACAATCGGAAGAGCCGCGTTGGGCCGATCAACCCCGCCCGATGCAACGAGTCGGCGGCAACGCGAAAGCTCGCGCCGGTCGGGATGGTGACGCGCACGATCGGTCCGTGCGGAGAGCCCGCGCACGCCGCGAGCCCAACGAACAGCACGACGCCGCCGAGGCGTCGGGCCTCAGTGCGCCATGTGCAACGCATGTTGAAGCAGGATTGTCGCGGCAAGCGCATCAACATCCCCCTTCCGGCCACGCGTCGAGCCTTGCATGTCGCGGATAGCGCGGAGCGCCGCCGCGGTCGAGTACCGCTCATCGACGAGTGAAGCCGGCCAACCGGTACGCCGTTCGATCTCGGCGGCCACGCGCCTCACCTCCTGGCTGCGCGGCGTCTCATCGCCATTGTCGTCGAGGGGAAGGCCGAGGACAATGGCTACCGCTTCCAATTCCGTGCCGCGTCGCACGATCTCCGCGATCGGCGGCCGCTTGCCCGCGCGCCGCACGATGAATCCGGCCGGCGATGCGATGGTGCGGGTTGGATCTGAGATCGCGAGACCGACGCGGCGATCGCCGTAATCCACGCAGAGAACGCGACCGGCGGGGAAGCGTCCCGCTTCGCGGTCCTTCGGGAACGGGGAACGGGGATCGGGGTCACCTTCTTCTATTCCCTTTTCCCCATTCCCTATTCCCTGCTTTCTCATCCCTGCGCCATCGTCGCGAAAAACTCCTTGTTCGTTCTCGTGCGCTGCATGCGCTGCAGCAAGAACTCGATGGCTTCGGTAGACGGCATGTCGCCGAGGAAATTGCGCAGAAGGTACACGCGATTCAGTTCTTCCTGCGTCAACAGCAATTCTTCCTTGCGCGTGCCCGAGCGTTGAATGTCGATGGCGGGGAAGACGCGGCGGTCGGCGATCTTGCGATCGAGTACGAGCTCCATGTTGCCGGTGCCCTTGAATTCCTCGAAGATCACTTCGTCCATGCGCGATCCGGTTTCGACTAACGCCGTCGCGATGATGGTGAGCGAGCCGCCTTCGTCGATGTTGCGCGCGGCGCCGAAGAAGCGCTTGGGCTTGTGCAGCGCGTGTGCATCCACGCCGCCCGAAAGAATTTTTCCCGAGTGCGGCACGACCACGTTGTGCGCGCGCGCGAGCCGCGTAATCGAGTCGAGCAGAATCACCACGTCCTTGCCGTGCTCGACCAACCGCTTTGCCTTTTCGATCACCATGTCGGCGACCTGCACGTGACGGTCCGCGGGCTCGTCGAACGTGGAGCTGATCACCTCCGCGTCGACCTGCTCCTGCATGTCCGTCACTTCCTCCGGCCGCTCGTCGATCAACAACACGATGAGCGTGACCTCGGGATGATTCTCGATGATTGCGTTAGCCATCTTCTGCATCAAGATGGTCTTGCCGGCGCGCGGCGGCGCGACGATGAGGCCGCGTTGTCCCTTGCCGATCGGCGTGATGAGGTCCACCACGCGCATGCTCAAGTCGGCGCTCGACGCTTCCAAGCGCAGCCGCTGATCGGGATAGCGCGGCCGCAGATTGTCGAACGCGATGCGATGCTTGGCTTGCTCGGGATCTTCGTTGTTGATTGTTTCGACCTTCAACAACGCGAGATAGCGCTCGCCTTCTTTCGGCGGACGAACCTGGCCGAGCACCGTGTCGCCGGTGCGCAAATCGAATCGTTTGATTTGCGAGGGCGAGACGTAGATGTCGTCGGGTCCGTAGAGGTAGTTCCAATCCTGACTGCGAAGGAATCCGTATCCTTCGGGCAGGATTTCGAGCACGCCTTCGCCGCGCAGGACGATATCCGAGTCGAGCAGATTCTGTTCGATGCGGAAAATCAGGTCCTGCTTTCGCAGTCCCGAGAAGTTGGAGATATTCAAGTCCTCGGCCATCGTGTGCAGCTCGGCCACGGACTTTTGCTTCAACTCG
>Ga0134125_10006241_pt1 | contig 13504 bp, 14 predicted proteins | sample KB31751_FD_96464 | JGI IMG/M metagenome (GOLD analysis project Ga0134125, IMG submission 96464) | Terrestrial soil microbial communities with excess Nitrogen fertilizer from Kellogg Biological Station, Michigan, USA - KB3-175-1 | ecosystem: Environmental > Terrestrial > Soil > Unclassified ... | reverse complement strand
GGACGTCGGCGTCTATCGCACGCTCACCAGCCAGGGCTTGTCGACGAGCGAAGCCGCGGACCAGGTCGCCGCCCTGCTGGACATGTGGGTCCGGCGCGGCTGACGTCCGCCCTGTTTTCACCTTGAAACGAAAGGATGTGATGATGGAAACGCGTATCAGCGAGATTGCTGACGGCATCTATCGGCTTTCCACCTTCGTGCCGGAAATCGCGCCGCCGGCGGGCTTCACCTTCAATCAGTTCCTGATCGACGCCGACCAGCCGCTGCTGTTCCACTGCGGTCCGCGCGCCATGTTTGCCTCGATTTCGGCTGCCGTGGCGCAAGTGCTGCCGCCGGAGCAGCTGCGCTGGATCGCCTTCGGCCATGTCGAGTCCGACGAGTGCGGCGCCATGAACGCCTGGCTCGCGGCGGCGCCCCAGGCCGTGGTCGCGCACGGCGCCATCGGCTGCATGGTCTCGCTCAACGATCTGGCCGATCGCCCGCCGCGGGCACTCGCCGACGGCGAGGTGATCGACCTCGGCGGCAAGCGTGTGCGCCATATCGACACGCCGCACGTACCGCATGCGTGGGAGGCCCGTGTCCTCTATGAGGAGACGACGGGGACTCTGCTGTGCGGCGACCTCTTCACCCATATCGGCAACGGCCCCGCGGTGACCTCGAGCGACATCGTCGGCCCGGCGGCGGCGGCCGAAGACGCCTTCCGCGCGACCTGCCTGACGCCCACGACGGCGCCGACCATCCGCCGATTGGCCGGGCTTGCGCCCCGCACCCTCGCGCTCATGCATGGATCGTCCTTCGCCGGCGATTGCGCCGGCGCGCTGGCGGCGTTGGCCGACGACTACGCGCGGCGGCTCGAGCAGGCCTCGAGCAAGGCAGCGGCATGAATCTGCGATAAGCACCTAATTCATCCCCATATCGCATCAGGAATCGCTGCGCGGTCACCCTGCGTCCTTCGACAAGCTCAGGATGAGGATCAATCTTGGTGGCACGAAGAACGTCCCTCATCCTGAGCTTGTCGAAGGACGCACCTCGCCGATCCCAATCTCACGATCGTCGTGACAAAGACCATGCTCGCCCACACAATCCCTGCCGGACTGTGAGGGAGCGGCGACATGGCGACGATGCGGGACTTCATCCAGAAGATGCCGAAAGGCGAGCTGCATGTGCATATCGAGGGCACGCTCGAGCCGGAGCTGAAGTTCGCGCTCGCCGAACGCAACGGCGTCAAGCTGCCCTATGAGAGCGTGAAGCAATTGAAGGCCGCCTATGGCTTCGACGATCTGCCCTCGTTCCTCGCCGTCTACTACGAGGGCATGAGCGTGCTGTTGAAGGAGCCGGATTTCTACGATGTCGCCTACGCCTACCTGGCCAAGGCCCATTCGCAAAACGTCGTCTATGCCGAGATGTTCTTCGATCCGCAGGCCCACACGGCGCGCGGCGTCTCCTTCGACACCGTGATACGCGGCATCCGGCGTGCCCAGCTCGACGCCGAGGCCCGCCTCGGTATCGGCTCCCAGCTGATCATGTGTTTCCTGCGCGATTGGAGCGCAGAATTCGCCATGGCGACGCTGCTGGAATCCTTGCCCTACAAGCAGTGGATCGTCGGCGTCGGCCTCGATTCCGACGAGAAGAACAACCCGCCGGTGAAGTTCAAGAAGGTATTCGAGCGCGCCCGCGAGGAGGGCTATCTCCTGACCATGCATTGTGACGTCGACCAGCAGAATTCGGTCGCGCATATCCGGCAGTGCCTGAACGAGATCGACGTCGCCCGCATCGACCACGGCGTGAACTCGCTGGAGGACGCCGAGCTCTGCGCCGAGATCAAGCGGCGCGGCCTCGCGCTCACGGTCTGCCCGATCTCCAACAGCTACGTCGCCGGCGGCACCAAGGCCGCCGCGATCAAGACGATGCTGGACCGCGGCATGCGCGTCACCGTCAACTCCGACGATCCCGCCTATTTCCCCGGCTACATGAACGAGAACCTGATCGCCGTGCAGGAGGAGGCCGACCTGTCGAAGGCCGATCTCCTTCAACTCGCGCGCAACGCCTTCGAATCCGCCTGGCTGCCGCGTGCAAGCAGGGACACGTATCTGGCGCAGCTGGAAGCGTACAGCAGATCATAGCCAGTATTGCAGAGGTCGAGCGAGCCAACACAATTGTGTCGCCTCTCCCGCTTCGCGGGAGAGGGGACATGAATTGTGTGATCGCCGTCACAGATAACGCCGTCGCACCGGCCTCTTGCCCGCGATTGAAACAAGCGAAACACTCGGCCGCCCGCGCGACATCGCGTGGAAACATCGTTCCCCCCATCTGAACGAGCGTCGCGAGAGTTCCTCTCGCGGCGAAGCTATCGCCGCGTGGAATAGCGCCCGCGGGTGCGCTGTTCTAGGCCGGAACCGCAAGGCCTCCGGCCCGCGGCGATAGTCTTCTCAGTAGTCAACAGTGGATGGTGTACGGCTATGTCAGGTGTGACGGCGATCACTCGCCCCTTCGGATTGCTCGCTTGTGCCTTGGTCCTCTCGCTGCTTGGTGGCGGGCGGCTGCTGGCCGCCGAGAGCTATCCGTTCGAGATGAAGCTCTCCAACAACGTGCTGGGCGACAACGTCTTCAAGGGCGAGATCACGCCGACCAACGGCCGCTTCGAGCAGATCGTCTCCAGCGGCGGCCTGCGCGTGCGCCTCAGCGGGTCGATCGCCGAGGACAGGGTGTCCGTCACCGGCGAGCTCCTCTTCTCCGGCAATTGGAGATTCTTCCCGTTCTCGACCAACGGCGCCTTCTCGTCTGCCGGCACCTTCACGGGTTCAGTGGTCGCCCAGCGCAGCAATGGCCAGTCGGCCCGCGGCTCGATCTCCATCACCCGTCCGGCGGCGGTCGCCGAGGCGCTGCCCAAGCCTGAGGTCCAGACGGCGCAGTCGACCGATCCGAAGGGCGATAGCGCGGCCGCAGGTCAAAGCCAGAATCAAATACAGCCTGAGGTCGACGCGACTGGCCAGCAGCAGGTCGCGGTCGTCGTCCCGCCGGAGCCCGAGGAGCCGGCACTCACGCGCGAACAGCGCGCGGCCGTCCAGCAGCAGCTGAGCGTGCTCGGTCTCTATGGCTCTGCGATCGACGGCAATCTTGGCCTGGGCACGCGCAAGGCCATCAGGAGATTCCAACGCCTCAACAAGCTGGAGCCGACCGGCTACCTCACGGATGCGACGCTGGCGAAACTGGAGAAGAAGGCGAGCGCGCGCGAGCAGCAGATTGCAGCCGAGCAGGCGGCTAGGCAGCGTGCGACCGAGCAGCAGGCTGCGGCGGAGCAGCAGGCTGCGGCGGAGCAGAAGGCAGCAGATGAACGCGCTGCACAGCAGGCCGCAGAGCAGAAGGTCGCGGAAGAACGTGCCGCACAGCAGGCTGCGGCCGAGCAGAAGGCCGCCGAGGAACGCGCGGCGCAGCAGGCCGCGGCGGAGCAGAAGGTCGTCGAGGAGCGCACGCAGGTTGCGACTGCGCCGGCCGTGCCGGCGATCCCGGCCGAGCTGGCAAATCTCCCCTACGGCCGCTACCACGCCCTCGTCATCGGCAACAACGCCTACCGTTCGCTGCCGAAGCTGAAGACGGCGGCCGGCGACGCCGAGGCCGTGGCCACGCTCCTGCAGAAGGAATACGGCTACGACGTCACCCTGCTGACCGACGCCAGCGAGGAGGCCATCGTCGGCGCCTTCACCGCCCTGCGCCAGTCGCTGACGGCCGAGGACAATCTGCTCGTCTACTATGCCGGCCACGGCTGGTACGACGCGGATGCCGAGCGCGGCTACTGGCTCCCGTCGATGCCGTCACCGACAACCAGTCGCACTGGATCTCCAACGCGGAGGTGACGGACATGCTGAAGGCGATCAAGGCCAAGCAGGTGCTGGTGGTGGCCGACAGCTGCTACTCCGGCACGCTCACCCGCGGTCTCGCGATCGGCGGCAAGGGCCCCGGCTACATCCAGGCAATCGTCGACCAGCGCGCCCGTACCGCCATGACCTCCGGCGGCCTCGAGCCGGTCGCCGACTCCGGCGGCAATGGCCATTCGGTATTCGCGAAGGCGTTCCTCGACACGCTCGGGGACAACACCGGCGTGATCGACGGCGAGGGTGTGTTCGAGCGGGTCCGCGAGCGCGTGCTCCTCAACGCCGAGCAGACGCCGGAATACGGCAACATCCGCCTCGCCGGCCATGACGGCGGCGACTTCCTGTTCGTACGCAAGCAGTAGGGAAGAAGGGCCGACAAGCGGCGCTGCTCTCGCAGCGCCGCTGGCTGGCCGAACGATGATGGCCGCTGCGTCCGCGGTCCGCGGTCATTCGCAATCAGCCGCTGCGCCCCGCAGTCGCTCCGGACGATCTTCCTTGACGCCGACGCTCGTAGTTCCTATAATGTTCTATCCGCCAGCAAGCGGCCGGCGGTCGGTCTTTGACATCGTAAATCGGACCAAGATCCCGGCGTGCCGGCGGCCCGCCCGGGGCGAGGCTGGCGGCAGAGGCGCCGCCGGGCGAAGGGATTACGCAGAATACGATAGGGTTGAATTTCGAGTTTTCATGTTCGACCCCCCGCCCTCGACACGGTGTTCCCCCGCGCCGCCGACGAGCGCCTCTTCCCGCTGGGCATGGGGTCCATCGCTCAATTCGAGAACCCCACGCCTGCGGCCTGCGGTCGGCCGCCGGCGGCTACTCCGCCGCTTTCGGCGTCGCCTCCTTCAGCAATCGCTCGGCCAGCGCCTTCTTGCCGGCGGCGTCGAGCTTCTTTAGCTCGTTGTTGAGGACGCGCTCGTTGATGGACTGGTTCCAGTAGTCGAGCGACTGGAAGCCGAGGAGGGCGGCCTTGCCGACGAACTGCCGCAGCACCTCGTTGGTCGGGCCCATCACCCAGCCGGCCTTGCCGTCGCGCAGGTAGCGCTCGATGCCGAGGCCCGGCTTGTAGCCGGTGCCCCCGCAGGCATGCAGCATCTTGTCGGCGACATGCGCCACGTTCTTGGCGGCGGCGAACTTGACTTGCCACATCCAGGGCAGGAACTGGGCGCGGGGAAGGGCCTTCAGGTCCTTGTGGATCGACCAGTCGCAGTTGTTGGTGACGTCGTCCATGGCCTTGCCCATCAGAAAGACGAAGGCGCGGCTGGCGTTGGTGTCGGTGATGGCCTCGCCGACATAGTCCTGGATGGTCGGGTAGTCGGCCACGCGCATGCCCACATCGACATGCTTCTTCATGGTCGTGTGGCGCTTGGTGATGTCGATCATCCCGAGGGAGATACCGTTCCAGCAGGCCGAGGAGCACAGCAGGAAGAACGGGTCGACGCACTCGTCGTTCGAGTTGGCGCCGTCACCTTTCGGACCCACCATGCGGTCGGGGGAGAGGAGGACGTTGTCGAGCTCGAGCGTGCCGGACTGGTTGCCGCGCAAGCCCAGCCCGTCCCACTTCGAGGGCTCGGCCTTGACCTCGTTGAGGAGGGCCAGCCAGCAGGTGAGGTCGGCGAAGTTGCCGGCGAAATCCGGGCTGGTTGTCTGCAGGATGTACCAGTCGGCGAAGCCGCCGGAGGTGGTCCAGGACGCCTTCTTGCGCACCCGGTAGCCGCCCTCGACCTTTTCGGCGCCCGAGGAGATTGGGTACCAGAAGTGGGAGCCGGTCTCCGGGTCGGAATAGGACAGGGTGCCGACCAGACAGTCCTTGTCGATCCGGCGTATGATGTCCTGGATGGTCGGGTTGCTGTGGTGGCGGAAGAGGGCGGCGGCGACCGCGCCCGTGTGCATGGTGTAGCACATGGCAGTCGAGGGGCAGGCGTAGCGCGCGATGGTCTCCACGACCATGGCGGCGCAGACATGGTTCTGGCCCATGCCGCCCAGTTCCTTCGGCACCAGCAGGCCGAGCAGGCCATGTTTGGCGAGGATCTGGAAATTCTTGCGCGGGAACAGCAGCTTCTTGTCGGATTCGATGGCGTTGTCGCGCATCTCCTTCTGCGCCAGCTCGATGATCAGCGCCTGAATCTCCTTCTGCTCGTCGGTGAGCAGCCATTGCGGATCGAACTCGTCGCCTAGGCCCCAGAACTCTTCGCCGCCCCATTTCTTCGTCATTTTCTGCCTCGTCGTGACTGGAATTGATCCGGACCCGCAGGCCGAAGCTGGCCCAATTCTGCAAGCGGTTCGCGCCCGCAGGCGAGTCCCATTTTGCCGTCGAAGCTACACGATAGCGGAAAACCGGCGCAAGCCATATGCAACCATCTGCCGCGGATCGCGAACCAATCCTGGGCCAATTGCTCGCTATGGTTGCAGGCTAGGCGCCGTGCATATGGCGGTAGCCGCCGCGGAAGAAGAGCAGCGGCTCGCCGTCCGTCGCGAACCGCATCTTCTGCACCCGGCCGACGAGGATCAGATGATCGCCGCCGTCATAGATGTGCTGGGTCTTGCATTCGAAGTTGGCGAGCGTGTCCGTCAGGATCGGGCAGCCGGTATCCCAAAGTTCGTAGTGAACATTGTCCCATTTGTCGATCAGCGGGGTGGCGAAGATCACGGACAGATGCCGCTGCCCCTTGCTGAGGACATTGATGGCGAAATGCCCGGCACTGTGGAAGGCGGCCAGGCTGTAGGCCCGGCGGTCCAGGCTGAACAGCACGAGCGGCGGATCGAGCGAGACCGAGTTGAAGGAATTGGCGGTGATGCCGACCATGCCGGCCTCGCGCGAGGCCGTGGTGACCACCGTGATGCCGGTGGCGAAGCAGCCGAGAGCCTGGCGGAATTCGCGCGGATCAATGCTCACGGTCGCAGCCGGCTCCGGGGAAGTATGATCTCTCGGCCGGCGCGTTTCATCGGCACCGGATGCGCGCAACCACCCGCATCCCGCCTGCGCCGCCGGCAGGTCAACGTCTTCAGCATGCCACGGCGCCGATGCCGCGGCGTGCTGCTATTCGTGGCCGTGATGCGGACTATTGCCGCGCGGCGGGAACGGCCGCCGGGGCCGTTGCTGCTGCGCGGCCGGTCGCGGTGCCGCCGTGCTCTGGTCCAGCTGAATCACGCGCAAGACCTGCACGCCCTTGCGGCCCTGGCCAACCTCGCAATGGATCGTGGAGCCCTCCGGCGCATCCTGCAGCCCAGCTTGTTTCAATGCTGAGATGTGCAGGAATACATCCTGCGACCCGTCGGCCGGCGAAACAAATCCGTAACCCTTCTCGGGATTGAACCACTTGATCGTGCCGCGCAGTTCCGTGCCTGCCCCGCCCGCGGAACCACCGGATTGGTGACGTTCGCTCATTACGCTCACTCTAGCTTTGGCGACGCTCCTGGCTTGTCCCGGCCCGAGCGTCAAATCATCGAGTAGACCTGCGAGCGCCCGCCCGCGGTAGTCACGGATGTCCATCCGCGAAGGACAACCATCGAATACTCTGAGCGCCGCAGCGAAGAAAATCAAGCATGGCTTTGACGGCCCATGGCGAACCGACGGCGATGCATAGGAGCCATGGGATTATCGTCGCTGTAAAGCCCGCCGCCGGTTTGCTATCACTGCGCTGCCTGCGGTTTCCCTTTCTGATAGGTCCGTATCATTATGACTCTTCAACTCAATTCACGCGCCGACTTCACGATCGAGAACTACGCCAAGGCGGCCTGGGGAGGCACCGGCGTGGCCTTCTCGGCCGCCGCCCTTGAGCGCATGGCTGATTGCCGCGCGACTTTCATGCATCTGATCGACAGCGATCCGAACGTGACGATCTATGGCGTGACCTCCGGCTATGGCCAGTTCGCACGGGAGCGGTTGGGTCCGGCCGAGCGGCGCGCTCACGCAAAGAAACCACCCTTCGGCGCTCACGCGGCATTCGGCCCGCCGTTGCCGGAGCGTGTCGCGCGGGGCATCGTGTTCGCGCGCCTGGCGAACTACGTCGAAGGCCATGGCGCGGTCACGCCGGCCCTGGCGCGCGCCGTCGCGCAGATGCTCGATGGCCGCACGCTGCCGCCGGTATCGGCGATGGGGCAGGGCGGCGCCGGCGAGATCCTCGGCCTGGCGCCGCTCTTCAGCGCGCTCGCGGCGGGCTTCGATCTGGCGGAGAAGGAGAGCCTCGCACTGATCAACGGCTCGCCCTGCGCCAGCGCGCTCATCGCCGACGCGGTCGTCGCCATGGAGCGGCGCCTGCCGCTGATCGAGCGGGTGTTTGCCCTCTCGGCCGAAGCGATCCTGGCACCGCTGAGCCATTTCGCGCCGGAGTTCGAGGCACTGTGGGACGATCCGCACGAGACGGCGGCGCTGCGCTCATTGCGCGAGCTGCTGGCGGGCGGCAACGCGGAACGGCGGCCTTATCAGGCGCCGGTCAGCTATCGCATTCTGCCGCGCGTGCTCGCGCAGTTCAGGCGCGCATTGGCGCAGGCCCGCGAGATCGCCGAGCGGTCGCTGAAAGCCGTCACCGACAATCCCGTCTACCTGCCTCCGGACGCGCAGCATCCGCATGGTCGCGTCTACAGCACCGGCGGCTATCACAATGCCGGTGCCTATCCGGCGCTCGATGCGCTCGCGGCGGCGGCAGCCGATCTCTGTATCATCGCCGACAAGCACACCTCGAAGCTGCTCGATGGACACTATTCCTTGCTGCCGGACCAGCTGAGGGCCGGCGAGGGCTATCTCGGTTGTCTCGGGATGGTACAGGTCGGCTACGCCGAAGAGGCGAAGCGCGCGGCGCAGCGCACCTTCCTGCCGGGCAGCGAAGGCGGCGGCTTCGGCCAGAACGATACTGCCCCGCCGACCTTCATCGCCTGGCGCGGGCAGGAGCAGGCCGCGTACTGCGTCGAGGCCGCGCTGGCCGCGCTGGCCGCGGTGGCGTCGCAAGCCCTGCATGTCACCAAGCGCGAGGCGCCGCCGAAACTGCGCGATCTGTTGGGCGAGGTGCGCGCGCATGTGCCGCCGGTGGAGGAGTCGCGTGCCATTGCCCCCGACATGGAGCGGCTGGTAGCAGCGTTGCGCTCCGGCATCTACGAATCCGCAGGACAGCGGCCTCGATAGCAATCGCTGTCAGTGGAGGCGTTGGAAGATTGCACGATTGACCGCGAAGTAGCCGGACGCGATCACGTTGAGGTCGGCACGCAGGTCACGGTGCAGCGACGGCAGCGCGTGAAACGGCACCGATGGGAAGGCATGATGCTCGGCGTGATATGGCATGTTCCAGGCCAGGAAGCGGACGATGGCGTTGCTGTTCGTCGTGCGCGAATTCGCGAGCATGTCCGGCACGAGCGGGCAGAGCGTGTGCTCCGCCAGCAGATAGAAGCGCAGGAATGGCTGGCCTGCCAGAACGGGTAGCACCCAATAGGTAAGCGGCGTCCATGAGCCTGCAGCAGCCGCGACCGCTGCGATCAGCATGTAGACGCTCAGAACGACGCGCGCCTCGGCGACGATGCGGGCAGCCGCGCGCGGCGCTGTCAGAAAGGGCTCCGGCGTCCGGCCAAGCGCATGCGCAATGAGTCCGGTGATCTCGGCGCGCCAGTAGTTCCAGCCGGAGACATGAACCAGCCACTGCGCGACCGTGGTTGGCTTGGGCGATGACAGCTCGGGGTCGTCCAGCGGATCCTGGGTATGGCGATGATGGGCGAAATGGAAGAAGCGGAAATACTCCGGCGGGAGCACCAGCAGGAGGCCGCACAGCCAGCCAACGCCATCGTTGAGCCAGCGGCTCTTGAAGGCGGTGCGGTGAATGGTCTCGTGAAGCGGTGCGAACAAGGCGATCAGGACGACGCCGTGAGCCACTGTAGCCGGTACGGCCCACCAACCGCCGATGGTAAGGCCGAGCAGCATCCCGGTACCCAGGAGCAACACGCCGTGGCCAGCAAGATGCCGCAGTCCGCGGCTATCCGACCGCCGGTTCAAGTCCGCAAGCCGCGCGCGATCGACGCCACGATGGGCAAAGACGATCTCATCCATGCGGGAAGTATAACGCGCGCAGATTCGAAAGGAGAGGGACATGTCGGCTGTCGCACTGGACTCGCGCGCAACGAACCGAAACAATGGCCACAATGACAAGGCCGCGGGTCAAAATCTGCTGCATCATGTCGGTCGCCGAGGCGCGGCTGGCGGTGTCTGCCGGCGCCTCGGCGCTCGGCCTCGTCGGCAAGATGCCGAGCGGCCCCGGCGTCATCGATGACGGACTCATTGCAGAGATCGCGGCCATTGTGCCGCCGCCGGTGGCGACGTTCCTGCTGACGAGCGAGACTCGAGCCGATGCGATCGTCGACCATGTGCGTCGCGCCGGCACCAACACGGTGCAACTGGTGGATCGCGTCGAGGCGGGCGCCTACGCGACCATCCGCCGCGCCCTGCCGCAGGTGAAGATCGTGCAGGTGTTGCATGTCGCCGATGCCGATGTCGTCGACGAGGCGCGCGCGTTGGCGGCCGCGGTCGATGCCTTTCTGCTCGACTCCGGCAATCCCGACCTGGCTGTGAAGCAGCTCGGCGGGACCGGCCGCGTTCACGACTGGGACTTGAGCCGGCGCATCGTCGAGTCGGTCGACCCGCCGGTATTCCTGGCCGGCGGCCTGCGCGCGGACAACGTGGCCGAGGCCGTTGCGCGCGTGCAGCCTTTCGGTCTCGATCTCTGCTCGAGCGTGCGCAGCCAGGGACGCCTCGATGCCGAGAAGCTGGCGATGTTCTTCGCTGCGGTTAACCATGTGCCCGCCTGAACATTGCCGGCCGGCTGATGGCCTTGTATCTTGCGGGTGCGGTCGAATAGGGAGAATGCGATGAACTTGGTGCGCAACACCGGATCGAAGCTGGCCACGGATGCCGAGCGGCAGGCGCGCATCGATCTCGCGGCGGCGCTGCGGTTGGCCGCGCGGTTCGGCCTCAACGAGGGCATCGACAACCACTTCACGGTCATGCTGCCGGGCGCCGGGGACCGCTTCCTCCTGCATCCCTTTGGCTTCCACTGGTCGGAACTCACGGCCAGCGATCTCATCGTTGTGGACTATGACGGCCGCACAGTGGAGGGCGAAGGTGAGGCCGAGAGCACGGCCTTCCACATCCATTCGCGTATCCACAAGGCGAGTCTGCGCGCCGGTTGCGTGCTGCATACCCATATGCCGCACGCGACCGCGCTTACCATGGTGGAGGATGGGCGCCTGGAGCCCGCGCATCAGAACGCGCTGCGCTTCTATGATGATGTCGCCTACGACGACACCTTCAACGGCCTGGTCTTCGACGTCGACGAGGGCGATCGGCTGGCCCGCTGCCTGGCAGAGAAGCGCGTTCTGTTCTGCGGGAATCACGGCGTCGTGGTGATCGGCCGCACCGTCGCCGAGGCCTTCGACGACCTCTACTTCCTTGAGCGCGCCTGCCAGGTGCAAATCCTGGCGATGTCCACGGGACGCCCGTTGCGGACCGTCAAGGACGAGGTCGCCAAGGCGACCTTCGGGAACTGCGACATGGGTCCGTATGCCCACCAGCATTTCGCGGCGCTGAAGCGACTGCTCGACCGCGACGAGCCGGACTACGCGAAGTAGTCGTCGGCATTAGCCCCCGGGCGGCGGGCCGTCCTCGGGCACCCAGCCCGCGGTCCAGACATCGAGCGGCAGGATGTCGGCCGGCTCGCCGTTGGCGCGGAAGTAGGAGTCGACCGCGAAGACCTTGCCGGTCGCCCGCTCCTTGACGGTCGCGGTGTTGCTGGGCCCCCAGGCGGTGATCACGAAGCGGTTGGCCGGCAGGCCGATGTCGTGGAAGCGGATCAGGCCATCCGCCGCCATCATCCTGAGATACGCGGTCGAATTGTGCGACTCGTCGATGCAGTCGAGCTGGCCGTCGGGATTCCAATGGACTCCCATGCCCGGCGCGTCCTCGAGCGTGCCGGCCTGTCGCCCGGCAAAGATCTCGAGCAGGCCGGTGGCGCGCGCCATCTGGTGCCGTTCTGCAGCTGCATCGACCGGCGGCGGATCGAACAAGGCCCGCACCTGTGCCCACTCCGTTGCCGACAGCGACACGTCGGTGTGCAAGCGGCAGGAGTTGCCATGGCAGAGACTGAACTTGGCCGGCGTCGGATTTGCCTCCAGCAGGTTGGCGACGCGGTGCTCCTCGTGGCTTTGACAGGCCGCGAGAGCGAGGACTGTGGAGATCAGGGCGACGGCGGGCAGGCGGTGCTGGGGCATGGCGATCCGTATTACAAAGAGGTTGCTCGAAATTGGGGCTGCGACCATACGCCAATGTATCGGCATTGCGAAGTGCCACCGTCGGCCGCTCATTCGCATTGCGATTGCGGGGGTGATCGGAGACACTCCCGCAATGCAGACGCCGATGTCGAGAATCACGCTGCTCTCCATGATCCTCGTCATGACGGCGATGCCGTCGCCCGGTCGGCCCGGCCATGCCGCATCGGCTTCGCGGGGAGCGGAGATCAAGCAGGTCGTCTACATGTATAGCGTCACCGAATATTGCGGCCTCAACACGCGAGAGGTCTATGAGGGCTACCGGCGCGAGATGCGCCACCTCACGCGCCGGGGACGCTTGCCGGAATCGACCGTCCATTGGCTGCGTATTCACGGCATGCTGGCGGCCGACTTGGAATATGACGATCGGGGCCTTGGGGGCTTTCGCAAGTGGTGCCGGACTGAGGGTCTCGATGCCGCCAGGCATTTCCTGGCCTTCCGCGACGCCCAGCTGACTGCTGAGCGTGATCAAGTAACTTCGCCGTAGTCAGTCGAGAATGAGTGTCGTCCTCGGCGTCGTCGTCGCCATCTATCTCGTGGTCTTGGCGTTGCTCTTTTCGTTGCAGCGCAGGTTGGTGTTCGTTCCGAACACGCAGCGCCCGGACCTGGCCGAGGCCGGGCTCGATCCGGCGATGCGGCAGATTGATCTCCTCACCGCCGATGGGCTGCGGCTGCTCGCCTGGTACCGACCCCCGGCCGGCAATCCGGGTGCGCTGCTGCTTTACCTGCACGGCAATGCCGGTCATATCGGCCATCGTAGCGATCGCGTGCAGCCATATCTGGAGGCCGGGTTCGGCGTGCTGCTCGTGGAGTATCGCGGCTACGGCGGCAATCCGGGGCGGCCGAGCGAAGCCGGTTTCTATGCCGATGCGCGGGCCGCGCTGGACTTCCTGGCCCAACAAGGCGTAACGGCCGAGCGCACCGTACTCTATGGCGAGTCCCTGGGCACAGGGGTTGCAGTGCAGATGGCGGTCGAGCGTCGCTGTGCCGCCCTGGTGCTTGAGGCGCCGTACACGTCGGTCACCGCCGTGGCGCAGAAGCGATACTGGATGTTCCCCGTCCGCCGCCTCGTGCTCGACAAATTCGATTCACTTTCAAAGATCGGGCGCGTCAGCTGCCCGGTCTTCATCATGCATGGCGAACGCGACCAGATCATACCGATCCGGTACGGACGGGAGTTGTTTCAGGCCGCACCCAAACCGAAGGATGCGAGATGGTTCGCCGAGGGGAATCACACGAACTTCGACGAGTTCGGCGGCCCCGCGGCGGTGTTGGATTTTCTGAGGCGGCAAGGCGTGACGGCATGAGCGCTGTGCTGCGGCGTTGGGCTG
>Ga0134125_10006240_pt1 | contig 13505 bp, 10 predicted proteins | sample KB31751_FD_96464 | JGI IMG/M metagenome (GOLD analysis project Ga0134125, IMG submission 96464) | Terrestrial soil microbial communities with excess Nitrogen fertilizer from Kellogg Biological Station, Michigan, USA - KB3-175-1 | ecosystem: Environmental > Terrestrial > Soil > Unclassified ... | reverse complement strand
AGGTGTAACCACGCTCCAATCCGGACTTCCGCTGAACGTAACAATGGCTTCGGATATCGCCGGCATCGGCATCACCGGCAGCCAGCGTCCGGATGTAATCGGCGATCCGCTCGCGGGCGTATCGGGCAGGCAATACCTCAATCCGGCGGCCTTTGCCGTACCCGCCGCTGGCAAATTGGGGAATCTCGGAGCGTATGCGATCTTCGGCCCGGGCACAAATAACTGGGATGCTTCGCTACAGAAGGCCTTTCCCATCGGCGAGCGCGTGACCGCGAACTTCCGAGCGGAATTCTACGATTTCCCGAATCACTTGTCATATTTCACCGTATCGACAAACAATTTCGCCACAACTCCGCCGGCGAGTTTCGGCGGCGTAACGGCAGCCACCGACCCGCGTACGCTGCAGTTCGCGCTGCGCGTCAGCTTCTAGTAAGCTGTCAGTTTGCGCTCAACTGCCGAAACTGAGATGGAAGCGTCAGCGACCCCTTGCTGGCTCGATTTATTGCATTCTAGGTCGCTATTTCGGCGATTTCGATACTTCGAGCCTAAGCGTCGAGATAAGTCTCGACGCGGCACGCAAGAGTGCGTGCGCCACGGATCAATTTCAGAATCGGTGATGACAACCGTGCCGCCCCACCAGTTTGGGATCTGTTCCGCATGAGCGGCGATGCGACTACGCCGCTGATGCGGCAATACCAGGCCGTAAAGCAAAACGTCAATGGCGCATTGTTGATGTTCCGGCTTGGGGATTTCTACGAGCTTTTCTATGACGATGCCGTGACCGCCGCGCGCGAATTGGAGATCACCCTTACTGCTCGTAATAAGGAAAAGGGTAATGCGGTTCCGATGTGCGGCGTCCCGTTTCACGCCGCGGAAGGCTATATCTCGCGGCTCATCCAGAAGGGCTACCGGGTGGCCATCTGCGATCAGATGGAGGAAGCCGGGCCTGGCAAAAAACTCGTGCGCCGCGAACTGACTCGGATCGTAACGCCGGGCACTGCGACCGAACCGGCCCTGCTTCGCTCACACGAAAACAATTTTTTAGCGGCGGTGCTCACTGCCAATCACTGTGCCGGGCTGGCTTATGTCGATATCTCGACCGGAGAATTTCGCGCCACTGAACTCGCCGCTGACGAATTACTTCCGGCCATTGAGACGTTGAATATCCGCGAAGTAATCTATCCGGAGGACCGCCCGCCGGGTGCAACGTGCCTGGAGACGCCGGCGCCGGCGTGGGTGTTCGGCGCCGATTACGCAGGCCGCCAAATATTAGAACATTTCCATCTGCTCTCGCTCGACGGCTGCGGATTGGGAGATAAACCGCTCGCCGCCGCGGTAGCCGGAGCCGTTCTTTATTACCTGAGGGAAACGCAGCGCTCCGCGCTTGATCACCTCAGTGCGCCCACTTACTACGAACGCAGCGAGTATTTGGTGCTCGACGCGGCAACGGTGAGAAACCTTGAGCTGGTGGAACCGCTTTTCGCGGGTGAAAAAAAAGATTCGACTCTCATCTACGTGCTCGATAAAACCTGCACCGGCATGGGCGGCCGGCTGCTTCGCCAGCGATTGCTGCATCCTTCGTGCGATGCCGCGGAAATTGAGTCCCGGCTGGATGCGGTTCAGGAAGTGGCCGCAAAAGTAATTGTTCGCACCGAATTGCGGAAAACGCTCGAAAGCATTCTCGACCTGGAACGTTTGCTGGCCAAGGTAACGCTCGAAACCGCCGGCCCGCGCGAATTGCTGGCGCTAGGCCGCTCGCTCGACAAGCTCCCGGAGATTGCCCGGCAGCGCGAATTGTTTCAATCCGCGCGGCTGCGCCCGGAACTCGATTTAGTCGCTGACGTTCGCGACAAGATTTTGGGAGCGCTTGCCGACGATCCGCCGATAACCCTCGCCGATGGCGGCGTCATTCGGGACGGGTTGGATCAGGCACTCGACGAGTTCCGGTCGATCAGCCGGGACAGCCGCCGGTTCATCGCAGCGATTGAGAATGAAGAGCGACAAGCAACGTCGATTCAGTCGCTCAAAGTTCGGTTTAACAACGTTTTCGGGTACTACATCGAAATTTCAAAAGCGAACCTGCATCTGGCGCCCAGTCGGTACGAGAGAAAACAAACACTCGCGAACGCCGAACGCTTCACGACCCCGGAATTAAAGGAACTAGAGCGCAAGGTGCTTTCTGCGGAGGAGCGGATTCTGGAGATTGAACGGAATCTCTTTGCGGAAATCCGAGGCTATGCGGCGGCGCAGGGTGCGCGGATCAAGGCGGCTGCGGCAGTCGTAGCAGAACTGGATGTCTTTTGCGCGCTCGCCCAAGTGGCAGTTGAGAACCGATACGTCCGGCCTCATTTTTCGGGGGATAGCGAATTAAGGGTAGAGGCGGGCCGCCATCCCGTGATCGAAAAGCTGGCTGAAAAAGAAGCAACGCGCTTTATTCCCAATGATTTATATCTTCACCCGGGCGAGAATTTTCTCGCGGTCATTACCGGGCCGAACATGGGCGGCAAATCGACGTACCTTCGCCAAGCCGCGTTGACGCTCATCATGGCCCAATTGGGTTCGTTTGTTCCGGCGGAGCGGGCGCTGCTGCCCATTGTGGACCGTGTTTTTACCAGGATTGGCGCCGCAGACAACCTGGCGCGCGGCCGCTCGACTTTCATGGTCGAGATGATGGAGACCGCAACCATTCTCAACACAGCGACGTCCAATAGCTTTATCGTCCTGGATGAGATCGGTCGGGGTACGTCTACTTATGACGGACTCGCGCTCGCTTGGGCGGTGGCCGAGTATATTCACGACCGGATTCGCGCAAAGACGTTGTTCGCCACCCATTATCACGAACTAACCGACCTGGCAGCGCAACTTTCTGGGGTAAGAAATTTACACGTCTCCGTGAAAGAGTCAGGAGATCATATCTTGTTCATAAGAAAGGTAGAACCGGGCCCGGCAGACAAAAGTTATGGTATTGAAGTGGCCCGTTTGGCAGCTCTCCCCCATGAAGTAATCGAGCGGGCGAGGGTAGTTTTATTGCATCATGAAAGAAGGGAACGCTCAGTTAGCGAGGAGCTATCCCCGGACGACTCGGGAGCGCCCGTTCAGATTAAGCTTTTCGAGCCTGTAAACCAGGTGCTAGCAGACCGGATAAGGGCTCTTAATGTGAACGAAATGCGGCCAGTTGAGGCGTTACAGATTCTTCACGAATTGCAGCAAGAGTTATTAATACGATGAGAATTGCAGGCATCATGAGTGGGACTTCGCTCGACGGAATTGATGTCGCTATCGTTGACATCACCGGTTCGGGCTTCAAGGCGAAAATCAACGTCTTGACGAGTCATTCGATTCCTTATCCCCGCAGGGTCCGTGAGGCGCTGCTTGGCATCTCAAATGCCAACACGCACACTTCGGATATCTCACGGCTCAATTTTTTGCTCGGCGAGTTGTATGCGGAAGCAGTCGAGGAGACGGCGGAGCGCGGCAATATTCCTCTCTCGTCCATTAAGTTGATCGGCTGTCACGGACAGACGATTTACCATGACGGGTTTGGATCGCCCTATCTCGGCAAAAAGGTAGCAAATACACTGCAGATCGGCGAATCGAGTGTGATTAGCGAGCGCACGGGAATTTCGGTGATATCGAATTTCCGGGAGCGGGACGTAGCGGCAGGCGGGAAAGGCGCGCCTCTGGTGCCTTATCTCGACTATCTACTTCTGCGGGCTCGCGGCCGGGGACGTGTGGCCGTGAATATCGGCGGCATAGCAAACCTGACCGCTATTCCACCCAATTCGAGCACCGAAAGATTGATTGCGTTCGATACCGGCCCGGGCAACATGGTGATCGACCAGCTTGTCTCGCGCATCACTTTGGGACGGCAGACTTTCGACCGCGATGGAACCATCGCGGCCGCGGGCCAGATTGACCCCAAGCTGCTGAACAAGCTTCTCCGCGATAAATATCTGCGGGCCAAGCCGCCGAAGACGGCCGGACGGGAGCAGTACGGCTCGGAATTTGTCGGCAAGCTTCTGGATACGGAGCTGAGTTCGGAAGACCTGATCGCCACGGCCACAGCGCTGACCGCGGAAAGCATCGCGCTTGGCATCCGGAATTTCGTAATGCCGGAGATGCGAGTGGATGAAATTTTCGTCTCGGGCGGCGGCGTACACAATCCGACGCTGATCGGTATGCTTCGCAAGGCGATGGATCCGATTCCGGTTCTCGAAACGACGGAAGCTGGATTGGACGTTGACGCCAAAGAAGCCGTAGCGTTTGCGGTGCTTGCGTATGAAACGCATCACCAGCGGCCATCGAACGTGCCGCAAGCTACGGGAGCAAAGCGGTCGGTAATTCTCGGCAAAGTGACCCCGAACGGCGCGCCGCGGAATGGCGGTTCGCAAGGACCGAAAAACGGGACGAGCGAAGCCAACCGCAACGAATCGCGCGTTACGGTCATTAACCAAACGCGTAACGGCGCGAGCCACAAAACGCGCACACCCGTAGGTACTTCGGTGAAGCGCCAGGCAGCGCAGCCGAAAGCCAAGGCAGCGGCCCGGTAAACGCCGCCCCTAAAGCTCAAAAGAAGCAAAAGGCAGGTGAGCAGGTCACCTGCCTTTTTTATTTTGAGTAATCAGAGATCGCGGCGCTTTATTTGCGTCACTGCGTAGTCGCAGGCTCGCGCTGTCATTGCCATATAAGTCAGCGATGGGTTCTGGCACGCGGATGAAACCATGAAGGAGCCATCCGTCACAAACAAATTCTTGATGTCGTGCGCCTGATTGTGAGCATTCAGCACAGACGTCTTAGGATCGCGTCCCATGCGGGCGCTTCCCATCTCGTGAATTCCTTCACCCGGATCAGAAGGAACAGTGTGCGTTTCAATGTCCCTGGCGCCGGCTGCTTCGAGCATTTCAGCCGCCGTTACGGCCATATCATTCACCATGGCAAGCTCGTTCTCTCGCCATTTGTGTTTGATGTTAATGGTCGGAATGCCCCAGGCATCCACTTTGTCCTTATTCAGCTCCATGTAGTTCCCGTGGTTCGGAAGACACTCGCCGAAGCCGCCAAAGGAGAACCGCCACGGCCCGGGCGTGCGGAGCTGGTGTTTGAAATCCGCGCCAAAGCCCGCCATCTCCGCGCCGCGCTGCCAGTCTTCGCGTGAAGCGCCGCCTTGGAACCCATAGCCGCGTAGAAACTTCGGAAACGTATCGTGGACGTTGCGGAAACGCGGGACATAGATTCCATTGGGACGGTTGCCGATCTGCACTCGATCTTCATGCCCCGGAATGATGCCGGTGGCGCCGCCGTGCATGATGTGATCCATCAGGTTGTGACCGAGTTCGCCGCTCGAATTGGCCAGTCCGGTGGGGAATTCCGCAGTGGCGGAATTCAACAGAATGCGGGCGGATTCAAGGGTGGAAGCGCATAAAAACACCACTTTGGCCTGGAATTCCATCGCCTTTTTTGACTGCGCGTCAAGAACGCGAACGCCGGTAATGCGGCGTGTCTGCGGATCGAAGATAAGGCTGTGGACGACGCTGAAGGGCCGCAGCGTCATCTTACCGGTGGCTTCGGCGGCGGGCAGTGTAGAATTCAGGCTGCTGAAGTAAGAGCGCGTGATGCATCCGCGCGCGCAAGGACCGCAGTAGTGGCAAGCGGCGCGTCCGCGATGAGGAACCGTGAGAATTGCCGTGCGGCCGATGGTCAAGCGGCGATCCGGAAACTTCTGTGCGATCGCTTGTTTGACGACGATCTCGGCGCAATTCATTTCCATGGGAGGAAGGAATTTTCCGTCGGGCAACTGCGGCAGCCCTTCGGCCTGTCCGCTGACACCGATGAAATCTTCGACATAGTCGTACCAGGGCTCAATGTCCTTATAACGAATTGGCCAGTCGACGCCATGGCCGTCTTTCGCGTTACCGCCGAAGTCGAGATCGCTCCAGCGATAGGACTGGCGCCCCCACATGATCGAACGCCCGCCAAGGTGGCGCCCCCTCAGGAACAAGTAAGGCTGATCGGGTGGCGTGGTGTACGGATTCTCAAGATCGTTGACGAAGAATTTCGAGTTCCACTCATCGCCGATGTGCCGCTGCACGGGCTGGTAGGCTTCTTCATACTTGCGGTCGCGCAAGCCGCGAAATTTTACGTTCCAAACGGGTACATGCTCCACATAATCGCGCTCGGGGACAATCGTCTGCCCGGCTTCGAGCACCAGTGTCTTCATTCCCTTTTCGGTTAGCTCTTTCGCCGCCCAGCCGCCGCTGAGGCCTGAGCCGACCACGATGGCGTCGTACGTATTTGCGTTGTTTGTGACAACGTTCATGAGCGCACCTCCGCGAGCGGCGCGCAACCGCTATGTTTCGGCGGGATGATCGTCTTGCCTAACTCTTTCTTGAAGCCGATCTCCGACGTATAGTAGCCGACAAGGGTCAGCCGCTTGAATGTGTAAAAGAAGTTCGGCGGAGGCTGCTGCGTAGTGTCCGTTTTTGCGGCGTTTTTTTGAGCGCGGGCGAACGCCATCGCTTCGCTGTCGAATTGCTTCATTAACTCCGCTTGCTGTGAAGGATTGGAGGCAATGAATTCAGAGCCGAAACGCTTGCGGCTATCGGCATCAATTTGTGCGAGTCCTTGCAGAAAGCGGTCTTTCTCGGGCTGATCGAACCAGTCGGTCAGCAGTAGGTCAATGAACTCATTGACTTTGGCGCCTTTGGCTCCGGGGGTGTCCGTTTCCGGAATAATCAACTCCGAAATCGTTGTTACGGTCGCATTCTGGTGTTGATTCAATGTCCTCAGGCGGCCGTATGGAACGGTTCCCGCCCTGGCCTCCTGTAAAGCTAAAAACAGTTCCGCAGGCATCCCAGACAGGGCTGCCGCCGACGTAAATAATCTTAATAGATCTCGCCGTTGCATGGTAAAGCTCCCTGAATGATAAACCATTCGCAAAGGGCTGGCTTTAAGGCTGGCTTTAAGATGGATGCCATATGAGGCAGCTTCTGGTGATTGCGGCATTTGCGCTTTTGGGCGCCGCCTTGGGAATGGCGGCTGTGGATGTACCGGTTCCGAGCGCATGCACACCGCAGGTGAATCAGCGGCTCGCAGGGATCCTCACTTTGGGGGCGCGGCACAACGTGGACAATGTGATGGTCTGCGGTGTCACCATCAGCCCGTCACGCAGGACGCGCGGTGGACGCCACGGCGCTCACGACATTCTGCCGGTTCTTGCGAAATTTCCGGACGGAAGCACGAAGCTGATTCAGGTAGTAGTGAATGAAGACCTGGATGGCCGAGTGACTGCAGCCAAAAGTGCCGCTGTCTTCGCGTTCGGGCAGGCATTCTTTGACAACACCGGACGGTTCGCGGCGGGCATACACGATGTCCATTGCTCTACCCATCGCGGAGCCGACAACGGATGGGTAGTGATCGACGGCAACAAAACACCCAAAACCTGCGGCCGATAGCCACGCGAAGATTTCCATAGAAGCGAGACACTCAGCCCATACTGGGGTCGCTTACGTTTCCGGCTCCTTACAATAACCAACGGCTTAGAATCAGGGAAGGCATTAGCCGCCGATGGAGTACATGGGGCGCTGGGGAGCGGCGAACGAGGCGCTGTTGATTTGATGACCGGCCCATTTGCGCCAGACGGTGGATCGTATGGCGGCTTCAAGTTCGGCGTCATCGCTGTTTACAAGTAGACTGGCGGCATCGGTTTCTTGGCGCGCGAAGAGGCAATAGCGAATCTTGCCATCCGATGTTAAGCGAAGCCGGTTGCAGTTCAAACAGAACGGCCGGCTGACGGAGGCGATGATGCCGACGCGTGCGCCATTATCGGCAAATCGATATTCACTCGCCGGAGCACGCGGGTCGGCATCGGGAACCGGGATTAGCGGGCCGAAGGCCGACTCCAACATTCCCAGCATCTCGTCTGCGAGCAAAACTTTTCCGCGCGACCAGAGATGTTGCGAATCGAGCGGCATGAATTCGATGTAGCGAATCTCAAAATTTCGTTCGCGCGCAAAGCGGGCTAGTGGAACAATATCCGGCTCATTCAAATCGCGAATCGCAACAGCGTTCAGCTTAACGGAACGAAAACCCACTTCGACAGCTTTGTCGATTCCGGCGAGCACGCGATCAAGATCATCGCGGCGGGTAATATACCGGAAGCGCTCGCGATCCAAAGTATCGACATGAATATTCAATCGTCGCAACCCAGCATCAAAAAGTGGCTGAGCGAAACGCTCTAGCAGTACTCCATTGGTGGTGAGGGCAACTTCGGAGAAACTAGCCTGGCAGAGCCTTTCGACCAACTTTGGCAAATCGGCGCGCAGTAGAGGCTCGCCCCCCGTCAGCCGGAGCTTTCTGATTCCGAGTCCCTTGGCCACGTTCACAAACCGGATAATTTGGTCGAATGTAAGCTGCCGCGCGGGAGGAATAAAATTCGTTGGCTCCTCCGGCATGCAATAGAAGCATCGGATATTGCAGTGATCAGTAACGCTGATGCGTAGATTATCGTGAATTCGCCCGAACTGATCGATCAGAGGCCCAGCCGGCGGGCAAGCGGCGATTGGGTTTTCCCCTGGGATAAGCTGAACCAATTCAGACACGCGGTATTCATTCCTACTTAACAGCCAGCATGCGCTCGATGGGGACCAAGGCACGCTGCATTACCTCTTGCGGAAGCTCTACGCGGGGCGATAGCGTTTCCAAACATGCTAATAGTTTTGGAAGAGTATTTTTTCGCATGTACGGGCACTCACTGCAATTGCAGTTCTCGTTGGCAACGAAATAGAACTTCTTTTCGGGGGCGAGCTTGTGCAGTGAATGAGATACGCCGCTCTCGGTCATCACGATGAACTCTTCGGAATCCTGATTCACGCACCAATCGATGATCGCCGAGGTGGATCCGATAAAGTCGGCCATACGAAGGACGTCGGGCGGGCATTCGGGATGAGCAGCCACCAGGGCCTGCGGATGTTCAGTCCTGGTGGACACCAGACGCCGCGCCGGAAAAGTGGCATGCACGATGCAAGCACCCTGCCAGATCTTCATATTTTCGCGGCCCGTTTGCCTTTTCACATAATTGCCGAGATTGATATCCGGCAGGAAAAGGATCGGCTTTTCCGCGGGGATGGAGTTGACCACATTCACCGCATTCCGCGATGTACACAAAATGTCGCTTTCCGCCTTCACTTCCACGGAAGTATTGATGTAGCTGACGATTACGTGATCGGGATTGCGCTTCTTAAACTCGCGTACCTGCTCGACCGGGCAACTGTCAACCAGGCTGCATCCGGCCTCGGCATCGGGAATGACCACAATTTTCGACGGATTCAATACTTTCGCCGTCTCCGCCATAAAGTACACGCCACAAAAGGCGATTACTTCACCCTCGAATTGCTTTGCTTTGCGGGCAAGTTCAAGGCTGTCCCCAACAGCATCCGCAAGTTCCTGAATTTCCGAGTCCTGGTAGTGATGGGCAAGGATAATCGCGTTCCGTTGCTGCTTGAGGTCCAAAATCTCTTCGGCGAGCGTGGGGGTGCTTAACATGGCTTTGGGGGTGGTACTTAAATTTTAACAACCAATCAGGACTCGGCAGGCCTCCCGCCGAAAAGAAAAATTTCGTAACTTCGAAAACTTCGTGTAGTCTTAAGGTATATAGTGCAGGCAACCTCCGAGTCTGCACCCACCCGGGGAGCCGACCGCGCGAGAGACGGTCCGGCTCCCAACTAATTTGTTGGGACAGAAAATTGGTTCAGGCGTCGAGACGAGTCTCGACGCGGCACGCAAGAGTGCGTGCGCCACAACGCTAGGCGGGCAGGTAGTTTTTGAGTGGGACGAACAGGGCTCGGATGAAGGAGACAGCGGCATCGGTTGCCGATTTCGCGTTGCCATCAATCACCGGATTGACCACACGCACCAATGAAGTATCGCTTCGGCGATACCGGATGGAATCGAGAATTGTGAACAGCTTGGCGCGGTACTCACTGGCCAGCACGCGATTGCGCGATTGATACCAATAAAGCACCACGTCTTGCGATTGTTCGCGGCTCACCAGATAGCGGTTAATGGTGATGGGATCTGCGTTGCCAGGAATGGCGACTTGCATTGTTCCCGATTGCGTTGGAACCCAACCGCTGCCGGGAAGGCAATTTTTTGGAGAGTGCGGCGTCTTGCCGGTACGCTGCGTTGAAAAATATGCGACGAACAATTGGACAGACTGACCGGTTTGCCGATTTTGGTACACCCTCGACAAAGTGTCATCGGCCTTTAAAACGTCGAGCGTGTCCTGGTCGAGCGGTTCCTCGCGAACAGGCACCCATTGAGAAGAACTGAGAGAAAAATTCGCGAGCGGCTTGGACGCGGGCACGTGCTCACCGCGTGAGAACCCGTAAAAGGCGGCGGCCTGCAGCAAAAGAACGACAGTCAACGCCTTAGTAGCGTGCGTGTGCAGATAGCCGGCCATCTTCAAGCTCACCTTCCCTCTTTTGAGACGCGCGCGATGCAGGCCAGCAGCAAGCGATGGACACATACCAGTGCCACCAAGGCAACGAGGAAAACAATATAGCCTTCTGCTTCGTGGTAAAAACCGCGCGCAAGCGTCGCATCCACTTGCGTAAAGAGGCCGGTAACAGCTACGCGAATCGCGTTCGCGAAAATCGCAATGGGAACGGTGGCAACAAGAAGTGCCCAACGCATCCAAACGCGCTTATCCATGACGTAGGCGTAAATGAGCGATAAGAAGCCGAGCGAGATCAATGATCGAATGCCGCTGCACGCCTCCACGATGTTTAGCGTCTGATGAGGCAGCACCAGTATGTTCCCGGTGCGGAGAACCGGGATTCCCATTAGTTCGATAAAACCTTCCGCCAGCTCGCTTGCGAGCAACTGAAGACCCAGCGTAATGCGCGCATAAATGATTTGCGGAATGGGGATCATGAACAACAACAGCACTAGCGGAAAGGACAACGCGCGGATCCATTTCCAGCCGCAGAGGAACAAAACGCTTCCGCCAAGCGCAAAGACAAAGGCAAGCCGGGCCGTGAACAACTCCGCCCCAAGCGTCGCGGCCAAAGCCAGCAGAGCAGCCGCGATGACAACAAACAATCCCCAGGTGTTGGGTTCCCTCGGAATGGAAGCGAGGTGTTTGCGACGCTGCCAGACGATAAAGCCCGCAGCGAGAGGCACAAAGAAACCGTGCCCCATGTCCGGGTTGGACGCCCAATTCAAGACCAGACGATAAAGAATAGGGCCATAGCAAAGGCAGAGAAGCACGCCGATCCAGGCAAAAATTCGCCACGGTGGACGTACAAACTCCAGATCTGCATGCGTGGAGGGGTTCTCAGACGTCTCAGTCCCTTGCAATGCTTTTAGTAAAACACAAAAGCGGGCTTCGGTCAGGTACCCGGTGGGAACACGCGATGCAAATGCAAAAGGTTGGTGGTGCCGGACTGATTTACCGGCTGGCCGGCCAAAAAAACAACATTTTCGCCTGCTTTCGCCCTGCCGGTGGCCAGCAATAGTTTCTCCATCTGTCGCAACATCGTATCGGTTGACGGGCAGGCGGGCGCGAGAATCGCTTCGACACCATAGATGATGGAGAGTTGCCGCGCCACACCCTCTGTTTCTGTAAATGCAAAGATCGGAACGGGCGGCCGGTAGCGTGCCAGCAGTTTGGCGCTGGCGCCGCTCGACGTTCCCACGGCGATGGCAGAAACTTCCGCGGAGCGCGCGACGTGAAATGCGGCATCGGCGATGATCTGCGGGGTAGTGGGATTGGGCACCAGGTGAACTTCCTTTGCGAACCCCTGGCGCCGCACCGCAAATTCCGTTTCCAGTGCGATTTTGCCCATCATTTCTACAGCTTCAACGGGATATTTTCCGACCGAGGTTTCCGCCGAGAGCATGATGGCGCCGGTCCCGTCGTAAATGGCGTTTGCGATATCGCTGACCTCGGCGCGCGTGGGTAGCGGATTTTCTACCATTGATTCCAGCATCTGTGTGGCGGTGATAACGAAGCGGCCTAACTGGCGGCAGCGCTCGATGATTGCTTTCTGAATCATCGGCACCCGCTCCAAAGCCATCTCGACACCCAGATCGCCGCGCGCGACCATAACGCCGTCGGCTTCTTCGAGAATGGAATCGAGGTTGAGCACTGCGTCGGGCTTTTCGATCTTGGCGATAATCGGCAGCCTGGCGTCGGCTTCGTCAAGCAAATGGCGCAGCCGGAGAACGTCTTTTCCGTTGCGAACAAAGGAAATTGCGATGAAATCGACCCCTTGCTGCACGCCGAAATGCGCATCGGCTACATCCTTCTTTGAAAGCGACGGCGTACTAATTTGAACACCCGGTAAATTGATGCCCTTGCGATCGCTGATCCAGCCGCCGCGAATGACACGGCAGCGCGCGGCAATTCCATCTGTCGAAAGAACCTCCAACTCGAGCGTGCCATCGGCGAGCAACACGCGATCGCCCGGTTTCACGTCGCGCGCAAATTCCGGGTAGCTGGTTGAGGCGCTTTCGGCTGTACCTTCCACCGTCTGCGTAGTCAGCGTGAAAATTGAGCCGGTTTCGAGCAAACAGCCGCCGTTGCGAAAGGTGCCCAGTCGGATCTTGGGTCCTTGAAGATCGAGCAGAATCCCGATGTTCATGCCGGTTTCGCGGGCGATTTCACGAACGGCTTGAATACGCTTGGCGTGCTCCGCCTGAGTGCCGTGCGAGGCGTTCAAGCGGACAACATTTACGCCTGCTTGAAGCACTTGTCTTAAGATTTCCGGGGTGTCGGTAGCCGGGCCTAGTGTGGCAACGATTTTCGTTGTTCGCATGAACGGGTGCGCTACGATATCGAAGGCGATTCAGTTGTTTGTTTCATCTTCTTCGACCTAAATCCATTTTCAATTATGCCGCTTTACCAGGCGATCATTCTTGCTGTTGTGCAAGGACTAACTGAATTTCTACCTGTGAGCAGCACGGCTCATTTGGCCATCATTCCACAACTGCTGCATTGGAAAGATCCGGGTCTGGCGTTCGATATTGCCTTGCATGTCGGCACGCTCGCGGCCATTCTCATCTTTTTCTTCCGCGACTGGGTGAAGATCGTCCTAACCGGCATTGGCATCCCGTTTGAGATGGGACCCAATGATGAAAACAGCGGCGCTCTTCTCTGGTATTTGATCATCGGTACCATACCGGTCGGCCTCGCCGGCTTGGCCTTCAAGAAACAGGCGGAAGGGCCATGGCGCAATCTCGTAGTGATGGGAGCAATGCTCATTGTGGTGGGCATCCTCATGTACTTCGGCGACAAGTGGGGTAGGGAGAAACGCGGCCTAAATCAAATTACCTGGGCGGATGCCATGTGGATTGGCATCTCGCAAGCTTTGGCAATTGTGCCCGGCACTTCCCGCAGCGGCATCACCATTACCACCGGGCGTTTCCGGTCGATGAGCCGCGAGGCCGCGGCCCGCTTCTCGTTTTTGCTCTCCACGCCGGCCATTGCCGCCGCCGCTGGAAAAGATTTT
>Ga0134125_10006239_pt1 | contig 13506 bp, 8 predicted proteins | sample KB31751_FD_96464 | JGI IMG/M metagenome (GOLD analysis project Ga0134125, IMG submission 96464) | Terrestrial soil microbial communities with excess Nitrogen fertilizer from Kellogg Biological Station, Michigan, USA - KB3-175-1 | ecosystem: Environmental > Terrestrial > Soil > Unclassified ... | reverse complement strand
GGTGGAGACCACCCGGCGCTGGTGGCGGCGGCGCAGGGCCTCGGGGGCCAGCGGGGCAATGGAAGGGTGTGTCACCCGAGCAGCCTACCAATGCGCCCCGCGCGGGCACGGTCGCGCGCGGCGGCCGTGGGCCGGGCTTCACGGTGGCGCACGTGAGGCCGCGGGCCCGCGCAGTTGCCCGGGCCCGCGGCCTCAGGTGGGATGACGGGGCCGGTTGGATCGATGGTGCCTAGGCGCGGTCCTCGGGGTCGTCGCTGTGGCGGGATTCGACCTCGACTTCGCGCTGGGCCTCGGCGGCGGCCCGCTTGCCCGCCGGGCTGAGCAGGCTGGCCACCGTGGCGATCACCAGCGTGCCGACGATGACGATCAGCGAGAAGCCGGTGCTGATGTCGGGCACCCAGTGGATTCCCTCGCCGCCGTTGATGAATGGCAGCTCGTTCTCGTGCATGGCGTGGAAGATCAGCTTGACGCCGATGAAGGCCAAGATGATCGAGAGCGCGTGCTTGAGGAAGATCAGGCGTTCCATGAGACCGCCCAGCAGGAAGTACAGCTGGCGCAGCCCCATGAGGGCGAAGATGTTGGCCGTGAAGACGATGAACGCGCTCTGCGTCAGCCCGAAGATGGCCGGGATCGAGTCGACGGCGAAGAGCAGGTCCGTCATGCCGATCGTGATGAAAACCAGCACCATCGGGGTGAACATCTTCTTGCCGTCGATCGTGGTGCGCAGGTTGTTGCCGTCGTAGTTCTTGCTGACCGGCAGCTTCGCGGTCAGCCGGGAGACGAGGCCGCTTTCGGCTTCCTCGTCCTCCTCGTCGCTGTCGGTGGCCTGCTTCCAGGCGGTCCACAGCAGGAAGATGCCGAAGATGTAGAAGATCCAGGTCAGGTTCTCGATGAGGGCGGCGCCGAGCAGGATGAAGATCCCGCGCAGGATGAGCGCGATGATGATGCCGAACATCAGCACTTCCTGCTGGTACTTCCGCGGTACCGAGAACCGGGCCATGATGATGATGAACACGAACAGGTTGTCCACGCTCAGGCTGTATTCGGTGATCCAGCCGGCGACGAACTCCTGGCCGTAGTCGGGGCCGGCCTGCCACCAGAGCAGCCCGGCGAAGACGAGGGCCAGGGTCACGTAGAAGCCGACCCACAGGCCGGCCTCCTTCATGGACGGTTCATGCGGCCGCTTGACCACGTACAGCAGGTCGAAGAGCAGGATCAGGCCCAGGGCCACGAACGAGATGACTTCGAATTGGATTGTCAGGTGTTCCGACACGGTAACCTTTCCGGGCGCGCTCGGCGCCGGCTGGGGACATGGGACATTGCCGCAAGTCTCTCCGCCGCCCGGAGGCCGGGTCGGCCACTGCGCCCGGCGGGGCAACAGTGCCCTGCGTGCTGACGTCCACAGTGTTTGGGATACTCCCCTACGCTCGGGGAAGATCCTACCTCATCGCCTAGGCGTGGCCCGCCTGCTGCATCTGGCGCAGTTCCTTCTTCAGGTCCCCGACCTCGTCGCGCAGCCGGGCGGCCAGCTCGAACTGGAGCTCGGCGGCGGCTCCGTGCATCTGGTCCGTCAGCTGCGTGATCAGGTCCACGAGGTCCTCGGCCGGCACGGCGGCCAGCCCGTCGCGGCGGACCTCGGCCTCGGCCTTGGTGGCCGTGGTCTTCGAACGGCGGGCGCCCTTGGCCAGCCGCTGGTTGTTCAGCAGCTCCTGCGTGTCGGCGTCCTCGCGGGCCAGCTGGTCGGTGATGTCGGCGATCCTCTTGCGCAGCGGCATCGGGTCCACGCCGCGTTCGCTGTTGTAGGCCTCCTGGATGGCGCGCCGCCGATTCGTCTCCTCGATCGCATGGGCCATGGAATCGGTGATCCGGTCCGCATACATGTGCACCTGGCCCGAGACGTTGCGCGCGGCACGGCCAATGGTCTGGATCAGCGAGGTGCCCGAGCGCAGGAAGCCCTCCTTGTCGGCATCGAGGATGGCCACCAGCGAGACCTCGGGCAGGTCGAGGCCCTCCCGGAGCAGGTTGATGCCCACGAGTACGTCGAAGACGCCCAGGCGCAGCTCGCGCAGCAGTTCGACCCGCCGCAAAGTGTCGACGTCGGAGTGCAGGTACTGGACCTTGACGCCGTGCTCGGTCAGGTAGTCGGTGAGGTCTTCGGCCATCCGCTTGGTCAGCGTCGTGACCAGCACGCGCTCGTCGTTGCCGGTCCGGGTGCGGATCTCGTCGAGCAGGTCGTCGATCTGTCCCTTGGTCGGCTTGACCACGATCTCGGGGTCCAGCAGGCCGGTCGGGCGGATGATCTGCTGCACGACGCCGTCGGACTTGCCCAGCTCGTACTTGCCCGGGGTGGCCGAGAGGTAGACGGTCTGGCCGATGCGCTCGAGGAACTCGTCCCATTTCAGCGGCCGGTTGTCCATCGCCGAGGGCAGCCGGAAGCCGTGCTCGACAAGGGTACGCTTGCGGGACATGTCCCCCTCGTACATCGCCCCGATCTGCGGGATGGTCACGTGCGATTCGTCGACGACGAGCAGGAAGTCGTCGGGGAAGTAGTCCAGCAGGCAGTGCGGGGCGGTGCCGGGACCGCGGCCGTCGATGTGCCTGGAGTAGTTCTCGATGCCGTTGCAGAAACCCATCTGCTGCATCATCTCGAGGTCGTAGGTGGTGCGCATGCGCAGCCGCTGGGCCTCGACGAGCTTGTTCTGGCCCTCGAGCTCGTTCAGCCGCACCCGCAGTTCGTCCTCGATGTCGGTGATGGCCCGGTTCATCCGCTCCGGTCCCGCGACATAATGGCTGGCGGGGAAGACGTACATTTCCTCCTCCTCGCGGATCACGTCGCCGGTGAGCGGGTGGAGCGTGTGGATCTGCTCGATCTCGTCGCCGAAGAACTCGATGCGCAGGGCCTGTTCCTCGTACATCGGGATGATTTCCACGGTGTCCCCCCGGACCCGGAAGGTGCCGCGGTGGAAGTCCATGTCGTTGCGCGCGTACTGCATGGAGACGAACTTGCGCAGCAGGTCGTCGCGGTTCATCTCCATGCCCTTGCGCAGGGTCACCATCCCGGCCACGTACTCCTCCGGGGTGCCGAGGCCGTAGATGCAGGAGACCGTGGCGACGACCACCACGTCGCGCCGGGTCAGCAGCGCGTTGGTGGCCGAGTGGCGCAGGCGTTCGACCTCCTCGTTGATGGAGGAGTCCTTCTCGATGAACGTATCGGTCTGCGGGACGTAGGCCTCGGGCTGGTAGTAGTCGTAGTAGGAGACGAAGTACTCGACGGCGTTGTTGGGCAGCAGCTCGCGGAACTCGTTGGCCAGCTGGGCGGCCAGCGTCTTGTTCTGCACCAGGATCAGCGTCGGGCGCTGCACCTTTTCCACCAGCCACGCGGTCGTGGCGCTCTTGCCGGTACCGGTGGCACCGAGCAGGACCACGTCCTTTTCCCCGCCGTTGATGCGTTCTGCGAGTTCCCGGATGGCCTGGGGCTGGTCGCCCGCCGGCTCGTAGTCGCTGATGACCTCGAACGGGGCGACGACACGGTTGATCTCCTGCGCAAGACTCATGGAACTAGGCTACGCCCCGTGCCCGGCGCCCGGGCACGCTCCCGCCCACGGCTTAATCGGGGCACCGGCAGGGACCGACGGCGCCGCCACCCCGCACTTCCTGCTGGCGCGGACCACGTGCGCGGGTCACGCCCCGGGGGCTACCTGCGTGGCCGCCCGCCGCGTGCCCGCTCGTCCGGGGAATCGAGGAATCCGCGCTGTTCGAGGCGGCCGAGGACGGCCCCGAACATCTGCCGGGCGAACACCACGCAGCCGCCCAGCGCCAGGATGATCCCCGCCAGGGCGGTCCAGGCCGGAACGAGCACGCGCCAGCTCCACGGTGCCTGCGCCGTGGTGAATTCGGCGCGGCCACCGGCGGCGAGCCACAGCACGATGGCCACGACCCAGAGGGCGCCGGTGGCGATGAACAACCGGGCCACCCATCCCATCCCGGGGCCGAAGCGGTAGCCGACCGGCGTCCCGGTCACGGCTGCCGGCCGGAGGTGGTGCGGCTGGAAGGGTCTCCGGCACCGGCCGCAGCGGTGGCGGCGGGCAGCAACCGGATCCTCCAGAGCTCGTCGACGGCGGCGAGCAGTTCCGCCGTCGTTCCCGAATTCTGCAGCACGACGTCGCTGATGGCTGCCCGCTCCGCGTCGGAGGCCTGCGCCGCGATGCGTGCGGCGGCATCCGCGGCGTCCATCCCCCGGTCCTGGACCATGCGGCGGATCCGTTCCTGCTCCGGGGCCTGGACGGTGACGACCACGTCGAAGGATCCCGCCTGGCCGCTCTCGACCAGCAGGGGGATGTCCTGCACCAGGACCACCGGGGCGTGGACGGTCTCCGCCGCGGCCGCCTGCCCGCGGATCCGCGCCGCCTCGGCGCGGACCAGCGGGTGGACGATGCCGTTCAGGCGTTCGCGGGCTGCGGCATCGGCGAAGACGATGAGGCCGAGCCGGGGCCGGTCGAGCCGCCCGGCGGCGTCCAGCAGCCCGGCACCGAAGGCCTCAACAATGGCCGCGAGGCCCGCTGTCCCGGGCTCGACCACGCGGCGGGCGAGGGCGTCGGCGTCGATGAGCACGGCGCCGAGTTCCACCAGCCGGGCGGCCACGGCCGATTTGCCCGCGGCGATCCCGCCGGTCAGTCCCACGTCAAGCATGCCCTCAGTCTAGTGGGAAACGGTCCAGGGGCACGGTGCCACGGACCCGGGGCGCTGCCGGTGCGGGGTGGTGATGGGGCACGTGGCCCTGGCCATCACCACGCCCCTGGCCCCGTCAGACGTCACGGGCACCGTGGGCGCCCTGGTGGACACCGTCCTACGCGGCGGCACGCCCGTAGCCGTCGCGGGCCACCCCCGGGACGCCTGGGGCTGGCCGGTCGCCGTCTGGATCGCCCTGGCCGTGATGGCCGTCGCCGCATACATCGGCGCCCACTACGGCCTGCGGGTCCGCCGCGACCGCAAGGCCGGCCGCAAGCCGGGAAAGAACAAGAAGAACGACACCCACGGGCTCTCCAGCGCGAAGGAAATGAAAGCCCGGATCACCGGCCCGGAAAAGACCGCCCTGGCACCTGCCGTGTTCATCCTGGCCGGCAAGCCCATCGGCGTGCGCACCGAGGACACCGCGTGCGTCATCGCCCCGCCGAGGACGGGCAAGACCACGTTCATGGTCGCCGGGCAGGTGGTCGATGCCCCCGGCGCCGTCATCACCACCAGCACCCGTCCCGACGTGCTGCGCCTGACCGCCGGCGCCCGCCGGGACAAGGGCCGCGTCTACGTGGCGGACTTCGACGGGCTGAGGAACTACCCCGACAAGGTGCGCTGGGACATGGTGGCCGGCTGCGACGATGACCAGGTGGCCAGCGAACGCGCGGCAGCGATGGTCAACGCCATGCCCCGCAAGGGGCCGCCCTCGGCCGCCGAGGGCCACTTCAACACCGGCTGCACGATCATCCTGGAGGCACTGCTGCACGCGGCCGCGCTCAAGCGCGGGGGGACCATGCGCGATGTGATCACCTGGTCACAGAACTTCCAGAACCTCGAACCCAAGCGGATCATCGAGGACCAGTCGCCCACGGTGAAGTTGTGGGGGGCGAACCTGGACGAGTGGTGCCGCGATGACAACCCCGACACCATCGGCAACACCAAGACGACCCTGGGCAAGATCACCGGGCCGATGAAGAACGAGAAGATCCTCTCCATGCTGTGCCCTGCGCCGGATGACCCGGGGATCGACACGGCACGCTTCACCGAGGCGGCCAATACCCTCTACTGCCTGGCCCGTCCCTCGATGAATGCCTCCACCGCACCCATCGTCACCGCCCTGGTCGAGACGATCACCCAGGGTGCGATCCGCAGCTCCGGGCGCACGGCCAGCGGCAAGCTGGCCCGGCACCTGTCCCTGATCCTGGACGAGGCCCCGAACACCTGTGCCCTGCCCTCGCTGCCCTCGCTCATGTCCGAGGGCGGCGGCAACGGCATCCACACCTGGGTCTACGCCCAATCGCGATCCCAGCTCGTGGCCCGCTGGGAGGAGGACGGCGCGGAGACGATCATCAACTCCTCGGCCGCCCGCGTGCTCTTCGGCGGGATCTCCGACAACAGGTTCCTCAACGAGATCTCCGAGCTGATCGGCAAGGAATGGGTCGAGCACACCAGCTCCTCGACCAACAGCGGCAAGGACGGCAGCCCCGGGGTGACCGTCTCCAAGCAGATGCAGCTTGATGCGAAGATGCGCCCCGACCAGATCCGCAAGCTCCCCCAGGGCAAGGTGTTGCTGGTCTACCGCGAAATCGAGGCCATCGCCCAGATCCTGCCCTGGTGGGACCGCCCCGACGCCAAGACCTTCCGCGATTCGCGGATCTGGTGCCTGGGACAGGAAGGCATCGGCGGCCAGGATGCCGAGGCCATCATCGAGGCCCAGGAAGCCGAACAAGACGCCCTCGATGCGGCCATCGAGGCCGGCCACGACGAGGACAACCAGGTGCCGGCATGAGCGGGACAACCGACGAGGGAGAAGCCGCTCTTGATGAACTGCTGGCCGCCATCCCCGGGCTGGCCCACCGCCTCTCCGAGACGGAAGACACCGTTGCCGCCCTGGTCGAGGAGCTGACCGACCACCCGGCCGGCGGCCCCTGGCTGTGGGACGGGCTGGACGCCGAGGCACAACGCGAACTATGGGTGGAGCTGGACGCCTTCGTGTCCTGGCTGCAAAACCGCATCCTGTGCCACCACATGTCCAAGGACAACTGGATCTCCCCCTGCTGGTACCGCCACCCCGATGCCGCGGAACAGCTCACCGCCCTCATGGTGGCCCACAAGGCCAGCTACCACCCCAAAGCGGCCCAAGCCACGCACGGGCTCGTTGACTGGTTCCAACGGTGCCTGTGGCCCACGATGGACACGCTCAAGCAGCGCATGACGTTCAAGGCCTGCCTATCCAAGGGCGAGCACGAACCCCAGTACATGCCCGGCGTGCAGCTCGTAGCCGCCAGCGATGAATTCGCCGCATTCCTGGACGAAACCGTGCCGGCCCCGGCCGAATCCGGGGAACCCGGACCGCACGAGCTGGCCGATCTCGCGGACCCGGAAACCGGCGAGCTGCCGACGCCACCCGACCCCGGGGAGACCGGCCATGCGTAATGGATGCCTGGCCCTGCTGCTGATCCCCGGCCTAGCCGTAGTGCTCACGTTCGGATTGATCTTCCTGGTGGCCATGGGCACCAGCGGCCCATCCGTGGCCAGTGGCCTGTGCGGCGTACCCGGCATGCCAGGCACCGTGCCGGCCGGGACGAAGAAGGTCGCCGGGTTCTCCGGGGACCAGCTCGAGAATGCTGCTTCGATCATGTCCGCCGCCTCGGACCTCGATCTGCCGGTTGCCGCGCAGATCCTCGGCGTGCAGGCCGCCATCGGTGAATCCACCCTCAAGGTCATCGACCGAGGCGACGCCGCCGGCCCGGACTCCCGCGGGCTCTTCCAGCAACGCGCCAACGGGGCCTGGGGCTCCTACCAGGACCGCATGGACCCCCACACCAGCGCCACGAACTTCTTCAAGGCCATGCAGCGCATCGAGGGCTGGGAGGAACTGTCCCCCAGCCAGGCCATCCACCGGGTGCAGCGCAACGCCGACCCCGGCCACTACACCAAGTACCGCCCCCAGGCGGCCGCCATCGTCAAGGCCCTCTCCAAGGGCGACACCGGAAACAACGACGCGGCCGAGGGCATCGACGCCAACGGCACCTGCGATTCGGGCAACGGCGAGACGATAGGCGACCTGGGCTCGGGAAAGTGGGTCCACCCGCTGCCAGGCGGCCGGGAAACCAGCGGTTTCGGCGGCCGGGCCTGTCCCGCCGGCACCGAGTGCAACGCGAACACCGCCGACCACAAGGGTGTTGACTTCGCCCTGGGCGGCCAGGCCCAGGTCCTGGCACCGGCGGACATGAAGATCACCGTTGCCGAGCAAGGGCAGGGTTGGAAGGCCGCCTACGGCACCTATGTGATCGCCAAGCAGGTGGACAAGCCGGGCCTGGTATTTGAATTCCACCACATGGCCCACGGCACGCTGAAGGTCAAGGCCGGGGACACCGTTGCTGCCGGGACGCCCCTCGGGATCGAGGGCGGCACCGGCAATGCGTCCGGTGCGCACCTGCATTTCCAGATCGCCACCCCCAACGCCCCGGCCGGGGCGCCAACCTATGAATACGCCGTTGACCCGATGTCGTACCTCAAGAAAAAGGGAGTCCTCTAATGCCCATCCCCACCACAGCGCACCGACGCCTCTCCCTCGCGGCAGCGGCGGCTTGCACGCTATTGGCCCTGACGGCCTGCGGCGGCACAGGCAACGCGCCGGAAGCGGCGCCTGAACCGACGGCCAGCTCCACCCCTACGAGCACGCCCACCGGCTCGCCAGCTCCCTCCCCGGAAGCCGTGGAGAAGCCCGGGGTGGTGGCCACCAAGGCCATCAAGCTCTTCGGCCGCCCTGACGAGCCGGAACGGCGCTGGTTCGCGGAACTGCGGCCGTACCTGGAGAAGGAATACGCGGTCGATGCCGAATACATCGACCCGGCCCGGATTCCGTTCGACAAGATCCTCTCCGGCCCGAAGCTCGAAACCGATTCCCACAATCCCCAGCTGGTGTTGGCGAGGTTCAAGACCAACGACGGCACCTGGACCGTCGAAATGCACCAGGACAGGCATGGCGCGGAGTGGTTGGTGGGCGGGATCGGATCGGCCGCCAACTAGAGACTGACTCGTCAAAGACACATAGACTCACGAAGTCCCCTGGATTTCCGGTAGACCGGCTCCCGCCACCTACGCCTGCCTACCGGAACGATGGCCACCGGCTCTCCGCTACCCACCTCAAGCGGTACAGCCGGTGGCCATCATCTTTGTTTCGTCACTCATAAGGGAAGATTGAAGAGCAATTTAGGAGTTTGGGGGAATAGTTGGATTTACTGCAAGCAGCTGCACCATGGGGGGCCGCCATCATTGCGGCAACCGTTACGCTCGCGTCACTCTGGATAAAGAATGCAGCTGGCGGACCTAGGAGAACTCGACAATCTAAACGGGTACTCGATCAAGTTAGCCAATTGCACCAAAGTTCCGAGACGACGTCCGATTTGGTGGCGGCCGCCTACTCCCTCCACAGAAATGCTCTCGTGAAGGAACTCGCGAAGATGCAATACCCCTACACTCCTGCCGTCGCACTTCTCACGTTGGGAATCGTGTACTTGGTATTCGGGCTCAGCGAATTTGAACAAGATCCATTGCAGTTGTGGGTAGTAAGAGTTCTGGGAGTCCTCGCTGTCATGTGTTCACCCTTCATTCTCAGGGGGATTGTGCTTGAGCGGCGACGGGTACTCATGAAGATGGGCGTTACATCACCGCTCCTGACCAAAGAGCAGCAAATCGACGTGGCCGCCAACAGGGCGAAAGCCCAAAGTAGGGAAGCAGCCAAGCAATTTCGCCTGGAGCGCTTCGTGGAAGCCTGCACACTTATTCCAAATCGCCTCAGTACGGCCAAATGGTTCCCAGGTGGAAGAACACGAAGACGGAAGCCCAAAAAGACGGCTCAAGAATGGGTGGAATTTGAGAAGCGACGACTCCAGCGCCGAGGGCTCGACGATCGAACCATTGCCGAACTTCAGCGGTTGTAGCGTGACCTGCCCCAGTAAGGCAGGCGGGTTTCATCTCCTTGCTTGGATCGGGTTGAGGCGATGCCCCTGACGGCTACGGTCGCTTCCGATCTACTCGTAGGCCAATTTGAAGGACTCGACAGGATCAAACCATGAAACTTCCTAAGTTCAGCGTCGAGAAGCCGCCCTTATCGAAGCGACAGCTGCGACCAAACTCGAAATTTGTTGAGAATTTGGGGACAGGCCAATCTCGCTGCGCAGAAAACGGTCGATTTCTCGCGTATCAGCTGTCGAGGATTCTGCCTGCCCAAGAGAAATGAGGAACAAAATGAGGTCATCCCACTCGTCCTCAGGCGTTTCTGCAGATATCAGGGGTGGATGGAGATCTTTAATGGCGTTCCGGGCGATTGCGGATACTCTCCGAAATGCCGTCTTATCTCTCACTACCATCCTCGTCTCTTCATTTTCTTCCACAGACTCGATTTCCACGATGTCATGACGTGACGAGTCTTATTGAGGACAACCGTTGCTCGGCGCCCGTAATAGACCGTGGAATGATACTGGGGCTTCATCGCGATCGGATGATGAACCGCATTGCGGAGGCGGCTCGGTGATACACCCCGAGAAACCGTTTGGTTCAGACCGTGCCGAGTGAACCCTTGAATTGAACGTGACCTAACCACCGCCTTGGTGGCTCTCACGACACTTCTCATCCGGCTTGCCTTGCTGACAATGCCCAATCCCACTCGTACTGCGAGGCCACCGGGGATAAATGCAAGACCAACAGTCAGCCCGACTTGGAACCAGGGATTTCTCCACACCTTCTTGGCAGTACCCCACGCCTTACGCCATCCCCACTCACCTGATACATCGCTCATTCCGACGGGATCTTGTGGATGGCCGTAGCTAGTGCTGTTACCGCCTTGGATAGGGTCGCGGCTGGTGAACAGGCCAGTGGAGCTGTTGTAAAGCCTGGCCCCCATGAGAATCAGGCCGGAGGTGTCGAGCGCGCGCTGGTCGGCTCCGTGCCACGCGTAGGTGGTTGCGCCTGTAGATACAGGATCTGAAGCTTGGTTTCCGTATTCGTCATACTGGGCCCACCCGTTGATGCCCTGGCCCGCTCCGTCCCCGGTGAGGGGAATCGTGGTGACGGTGTCGCCGTGGGGGTTGTTTACCGCGAGCTCGACTGTTCCATCAGTGATGGTGAGGGCGAGGTCGCCGCCGATGGTGGATTCATAGCGGGTGGTTGTGGTGCTGGTGCCCTGTGTGCGGGTGGTCCAGGCGGGGTTGTCGGAGTCGTCGGTGTAGTGCTTGGTTTCCGTCCCGCCCGGTCCGGTGGTGGCCAGGGACAGCCGACGACCGGCGGGGTCCAGCCCGATGGTCGTGGTGATGCCTCCACGGGTGATGGTGCGGGCGGAGTCGTCGTCGTAGTAGCCGATCTTGATGTCCCCTGTACCAGCAGCTGTGGTGCTGGTCTGAGGCGCATCCTTGGCGGGGATCGTGGTTTGCCGCCCCAAGCCGTCATACACGTATCCGGCTCCAACGCCGACGCGGTCGGCTGCGTCGTAGGCCCAGGTCTTCTGCCCCGTTTGGGTGCCGTTGACGGAGGTGGTCAGGGAGGTGCGGTTCCCGTTCTTGTCGAACACGTACTTCCTGACGGTGACGGGGGTGGTGGCGCCCTCCTCGGGATCGGTGTTGACCGTTTCGCCGGGTTCGGCGGTGCGGTCGGTGACCTGGGACAGTCGTCCGGCGCGGTCGTATTCATAGGCCTTGTCGTAGTCGGCGGCGCGGTCCCCGGAGGTCCCGGTGCCGTGGAGCAGGTCCCCGTCGGGGGTGTTTTCCCCCACGATCCGCTCGGCCACGTCGCGGACGGTGGACCAGGAGATCCAGGTCGCCTTGGTGGTGTTCCCGGCCTGGTCCTTGACTGGGCCCTCATATGACAAACCGGTGGGTTTTCCGGTGCCCTCGTCGTAGGCGTTGATTTTTTTGAAGGTCTTGTCCGGGGTCTCCTGGGTAAGGAGGTTCCCGTCGCCGTCGTAGGTTGCGGTATAAGTGCCGTTCTGGCCGGCTGCTCCGTGGTTGGAGATGGTCATGGAGGTGACCACGCCTTGGTATTCGGCGGTGCCGTCGCCGGAGAGGGCGCCGTACTTGTAGGTGGTGGTTCCCTTCGGTGTGGTGGTTTTGTTGACGTTGCCGAACGCGTCGTATTCGGTGGTGGTGGTCTCTCCCAAGGAGTTCTTGTAGGAGGTGGTGCGACCCCAAAGGTCCTCGGCCCAGGTGACCTCGCCAGCCGTTCCGGCTCCGGTACGGGTACCGATCTGGATGCCCCGGTCGTCGTAGACCTTCTCGACGGTGGGCACGACGGTCGAGCCGGTGAGGCCGGCAATGGTGACGGTGGTCGTGAGTTCCTGGCCGTCATCCCGGTATGCCTGTTTGGTGGTGCGGGTTACGCCCTCGGTGCCGGTGGAGGTATCGGTGAAGAGCGTGGGTTGGCCGTAGATGTTGAATCCGGTCTGGTGCTTCTTCACCGACCCGGCACCTTGCGGCGTCGATTTGCACAGATACCCGGCATATTCGGGTTTGTTGCCGCAGGCTGCGTCATCCGTGTTGGTGCCGGCGGTGTAGTAGATGGACCGCGTGGATCCTGCATCACTGCCGGCGGACTTGGGCTGGCGGGCTTCCTTGGCCCGTCCCTGGTCATCAAACAGGGTCCGGGCCACGATGTCGTTGGCTGCGGTGGATCCCATGAGGGTGGTCACGGTGGTCGGGGAACCGACGACCCAGCCGGAGCGCTTGTTGGCCTTCGAGGTTGCTGCCGTTCCGTCTCCGTCCGGTTCGAAGGCGTTGTAGCCGTTCTCGGTGGCGGATATGACTGGTTCGCCGGTGGCTTGCAGGTCCACGTCGCCGGAATTTGCCTTGGTGGTGGTCTCCTTGGTGACCAGCATGCGCGGCATGCCGCCGGCGTCGAGATCATCTATCCCGGTGTAGGTGGTGCTGGTGTGGACCCGGGCGGGATCGTCGTTCTCGTCCGTGGTCGCCGGGGAGTAGACGTCTGTGACGTATCCGCGCAGGAATTCGGCAGTTGCCTCGTTCTGGGCGATTTCAGCCGCCTTTTCGACCGGGTCGGTCTTGGTGCTCAGGCCGTTGCCGTCGTCGTCCACGAAGGCACCGAGGTCGTCGAAGTAGTAGTTGAGGCTGGCGTATGCCGTGTTTCCCTGGAAGACGCCATCCTGGACAGTGGTCGGGTCGGCGTTGGCTTCGGCGATGATGTTGCGGATGCCGCGGGCATCGTAGCTGCGGGTGACGTTTCCGTCCTCGTTGTACACCTGCGCGGTGGTTTGCCAGGCACTGGCGGCGTAGGAGGAGGTGTTCACGATCCGGTTGTCGGCGTCGACGTATTGAAGGTCGGCGAACTTCCAATCAGCCGCGGCGACCCCCGAGGCCTTGGAGGTGGTGATGGCCTTGCCGGGGCCGAAGACCGCGAACCCGGCCTTGGGCTCCTGCGTCTGGTCCCAGAGCATGGTCTTGCTTGCGTTCAGGTCGGGTAGGTCCGTCCCGTTGCCGGCCGGCATCAGGCCGTAGACGAAGCGGGCCAGCTGTTCTTTGCCGGACCCGTCGGTGGCGTTGCCGCGCTTTACGGACTGCAGCCAATCCGCTCGACCGGACGTGGTGTTGCCGAAACCGTACTCGTAGTAGGTAGGTGCATCGATGCGAACGTTGGCGCTGGTCTTTTCCTCGGTGGAGGCGACCAAGGGGACTCCAGCGGCGGAGTCGGCGGCGTAGGTGTAGGTGGTGATATTGCCGGTGCGTGAGTCCTTCACCGTGGTCAGCTTCGCGTCCACGG